>Ga0255052_10003927_pt1 | contig 10084 bp, 4 predicted proteins | sample JV7_2_21_MG_FD_188632 | JGI IMG/M metagenome (GOLD analysis project Ga0255052, IMG submission 188632) | Seawater microbial communities from Jervis Inlet, British Columbia, Canada - JV7_2_21 | ecosystem: Environmental > Aquatic > Marine > Inlet | place: Canada: British Columbia | collected...
GGACGGTTCGGCCGAGAGGATGAACGAAGCTGTAATGTTGATGGGCAAGTTCTGCCAGCAAAGCAGAAGCACGTAACTCAGACATCCTGTCAACTGGAACGTCGAGAAAGCGAGGATGGGAGGATTCAGGGGCGTCTCGGCGGACCCAACGGTTAAGAGAAAATGAATTCAGATTTTGACAGAGTCTTCGACAGGCGCAATACCGGCAGTCTGAAATGGGACAGATACAGAGGCCGAGACGTGCTACCTCTGTGGGTTGCCGACATGGATTTCCAGGCTCCTCCACCGGTTCTGGAAGCGTTGCACAAGTGTGTGGACCAAGGAATATTCGGCTATACGGTGCCGGGTGACGAACTGGTGGAAGTTGTCCTACGCCACCTGGAAGCAAAATATCAGTGGAAGATACATCCCTCCTGGATCGTGTGGTTGCCCGGTTTGGTGCCTGCCCTGAACATTGTGTGCCGGGCGTTTGGAGATGATTGGGACCAAGTGTTGACTTTCACCCCGATATACCCGCCCTTCTTGTCCGCCCCGGAGTTGAGCAGAAAGAAGCTCAAACCAATCCCGCTGCGCCGGGAAAAGGGGTTGTTTACCTTCGATCTCGAAAGATTTGAGAGCGAAATATCATCACGATCAAAATTACTGCTTTTGTGCAATCCCCACAACCCGGTCGGCAGGAGATATAGTCGCCGGGAAATAGAGAGTGTTGCAGAAGTGGCCGTCAAACACAACGTCATCATATGTTCTGACGAGATACATTGCGATCTCGTGCTCGACGGCGCCGAACACGTTCCAGTTGCAACTTTGTGCAAAGAGATATCCGCCAATACAATTACCTTGATGAGTGCAAGCAAGACATTCAATCTTCCCGGTCTCAATTGTGCCTTCGCAATTATTCCAAATGAGCGTCTGCGAAGGACTTTCATCAAGAACCGCATGGAAATCATCCCCAATACCAATGCGTTGGGATATGCCGCTTCTTTGGCTGCTTACAGGGATTGTGAAGATTGGAGAGCCGAACTAATCGACTACTTGCGCGGCAATAGGGACATTGTGCAGGAATTCATCAATGAGGAAATTCCGCGATTATCGATGGACAATGTCGAGGCGACATATCTGGCCTGGATTGACGCCAGGGAGCTGGGAGTGCCGGATCCGGCGATTCTTTTCGAACAGGCGGGTGTAGGGCTATCCGATGGCAGGCATTTTCAGGCAGAAGGTTACGTACGATTGAATTTTGGCTGTCCACGAGAAACTTTGTCAGAAGCTCTTGACCGGATGAAACGCGCTGTGGCGGACTTTGTTGCTCGCAGATGAGTTAGTTTTGCCGTTGTGCAATTTCAATCCAGTCAGTTCGGGACATGAACGACACCACTTTTTCAAATTCAATCTTGAGCTCGTCGAAAACTGGAGCGGCTGCTTCCATGTCATTCTCCGTGCCCGCACATTCCAGACGATGGGCTATCTCATATAGCCGTTCTGCTCCAAAATTAGCGCCCGCCCCTTTGAGCGCATGAGCATGCGACGCGACCGCCTTGGCGTCGCCGAGCTTCATTGCCTCGGTTAGCTTGTCAAATCGTTCTTTGTTGTCTTCCAGGAATACGGGGGTAAGTTCCTTCACCAATTCCATGTCCACCAGTCTGCTGATGAGCTGGTCCCAGTCGATTATCTCTTCGCTATTGCTGCGCACCTCGGATGATTGCGCTTCTTGTGAAATCCGGTCCGAACCCAGCTTCGTAAGTTCGTCTACCTGCGACTCGACCGAATCGATCCTCTCACACAAGGAATCTTCTTCCAAGGGCAAGTAGTCGCGGATTTTTTCAAATAGTGCCTCGCGGTCTATCGGTTTGGCTAAATAGTCGTTGCAGCCGGCCTCCTTGCATTTCTCGTCGTCCTCCTTCATAGCGTTAGCTGTTAAGGCGACTATGGGTGTTGTCAAGCCGCTCTTGCGAAGCGTTCTCGTGGCCTCATAACCATTCATGTTCGGCATCTGCATATCCATGAAGATCAGGTCAAACGCTCCGGCAAGGGCCTTCTCCGCCGCTTGGTTTCCATCTTCTGCGATTGTCACCTCTAATCCCATCCGGTTTAGCAGGAACGTGATGAGCATTTGATTGGTTTTCACATCTTCAGCAACGAGCACACGGCCTGAGAACTTAAATAGCTCTGTCTTCTCTCGCTTGTCGTATACATGATCAGCGATGTTGTTTATGTCAAGGGCCGGCTGTTCGGCCGCATCGACACCCGTGGGTATGATTAGTGAGAACACCGAACCTTTGTTCTCTTCGCTGGTTAGGGTCAGCTGACCTCCGAGCAACTCGGCCAACTGCTTTGTGATGGTGAGGCCCAACCCGGTCCCGCCATGTTCGCGGGTAGTGCTTCCGTCGGCCTGTGTAAAGGATCTAAGAATCTCCTCCTGTTTATCTGCAGGGACGCCAATGCCCGTGTCTTCGACGTCAAAACGAATATATGGTTGATCGTTGTGGTCTTCCGGAGAAAGCTTCATGTAAACATGGCCCCGCTCCGTGAACTTAAGGGCGTTGTTTACAAGATTGATCAGGCATTGCTGCAATCGGTCAGGATCGGTGCGGATAATTGCCGGCAGATTGCCGTTTTGTATGATTTCAAATTGCAGGTCTTTTTCGGCGGCTGCAGGATTCATCATGGATTCGACCCGAGCCAGGATGTTCTTGAGAGGATGCTCTGTCATCTCAATATCCAGCTTGCCGGCTTCGATCTTGGAGAAATCCAGAATGTCGTTGATGAGTTCCAGCAGATGTTTGCCGCTGTCGCGAACAGTATTGACATAATCGGCTTGCTCGTCGGTGAGTTTTTCGTCAGCCAGAATGTCACTAAAGCCTATGATAGCGTTCATCGGTGTGCGGATTTCATGGCTCATATTGGCTAAGAATTCACTCTTGGCCTGATCGGCTTTGACCGCTTTTTCGGCCAGTTGACGGACTTGCACGATCGATGCTTCAAGTTGCTCGTTGGCAACGGTCAAGTCGGCGGTGCGCTCGCTTACTTTCGTTTCCAGTTTCTGTCTTGCGTCGACCAATGCCGAATCACGCTGTTGGATTAGATCCAGCATTTCGTTAAAAGCGTCTATCAACGAGCCCACTTCGTCATTGCTCTGCTTGAGGGCTCGAGTGGAATAGCCTTTTTCCTCCGAAACAGTCTTGGCGACCTTGGCCAAGCTCAGGATTGGTCCGGAGATGACCCGCTGAAGTCTTGACGAAACCAGATAGGCCACAAGAGAGCACACCAGCACAATCAGGGCCATTAAGCCTGCTTCCAGCCGGAGCGCGGCCCTCATTTCACGCAAGTCGAGCTGGATGTAAACCGTGCCGATGATTTCGTCGTTATCTTCGATCTGTTTGAACAAGGTGAAGTAGTCATCATCGAACCGGTAACCTTCTTTCTCATATGCCGGCGGCGAGAGTTCATCCGCAATCCTGGAGTGCTGGTAATGAGCCAGAACTTCGCCTTTTTTCGTATACACGCAGGCAAAGGCAATGGAGGGCTCGGCTTGCAGGGATGTTAGCGTATCCTGCACGTCTTTTGCATCATTGAAAGCCAACGCCGCCCTGCAATTATCTCCTATCATTTCCGCATAGCATGAGACGCTATCCACGGTTTCTCGACGACGTGCGCCACGTCCATTCAGAATGTCTATTACGGAAGCCAGCAATAAAGCCGCTACGCAGGTCGCCATGATAATCGACATCAGCTTATGTTTTATCGCCATGTTCTGTATGAGAGGTATCATCAGTTCCTTGTCTCGTCAGATGCTTCTTCGTCGATCACTCTCTTTGCCAGACGCAGGAGTTTCGACCTGATCTTAAGCGTCGCCTGCCTGGCGGCACGGTTGTTTATTTCAAAACGGGCTTTTTTGCCTTCCCTCAGGAAATTGATCATGCCGCCTGATTCGAGAAAACCCCCTGTTTCGCTTACCGTCAAAACGGGCGAACCTTTCAATGCTTTAATGATCCGGTCTGAACTTTCTATCGGTTTAAAATCGTAAGCATATAAGAATAGCACGTGACAGGTTTTCAGTGTTTCTATCTTCTTGCTCCACTGAGGATCATCGGCCTTTGGGGATTTCTTGAGTTTCTCATAACCAGAAAGGTATCTAACGGCGATCTTCCTGCCTTTGTTTTTCTTTTGTTTGATTGGTTCGAGGAACTTGAGGAAATCTCGGGAGCCGATAACACCTATTGTTATCGGCTGATTGCTGTCGGCGATTTTGGCTTGGGGCCAGTCCACAAAGTTGATAAAGTTGTAGAGAAATGCTGCCTTGATCGTATCCTCCGGGAGGGATGCAGATTCAGCCCGGGCCTGTAGCGCCAAGAGCCCCACAGGCAGGGTCAAGACAAAACCCGCAAGAATGTAAACTTTGGTTTTCATTTTCTACGATTAGAATTTACGGAAGAACTGCAAATAAACGTGTCGAGGTACTTCCCCATGATGGCTGCCTTCATTATGAAAGCGGTCAGTCAGATCGGTTATGCCGAAGGCAAGTTCCGCTTTGTCATCGTCGAACGTTTTTCCGAGCCGTATATCAAATTTGAAGTAAGGGTCCACTCTTTCGCCGGGATGCTCGTCGTTGAAAAACGTATCGGACCAGTATAATCGCGTATTCAAGGTAGTTGACTTATCCAGATAGAAGCGATTGGTCAGACCGACCTTGTGCTTTGGAACTGTCCAGACGGACAGGTTGCCGGTGGCGCCGTTATTGAGGTTCTTTTCATCCGTCTGATGCTCATAAGCGTGAAAACCCCTGACAAGCCACCAATCGCAAGGCCTGTAGTCAATCGCCGTCTCGATGCCGTAAGTTGTGACGTCGAGAACGTTATTCCACTCCGTAGGGCTCGAACCAGTCTTGCCGATCAGATCCTCGTGCCTGTTGACGAACCCCTCGACATTCAACTTGAGGTTATCCTTCAATTTTCCTCTGTAACCCAGTTCGTAAGAAACCAATCGCTCGTTCCTGAGAGAATCGTTACCGAGTGACATACCAGGCATGTACTCAAACTCCTCGGCGAAAATGGGTCTTCTAGACGACTTTGACACAGCGCCTCTTATGAAATGCCCTGGCGCAGTTTCGCAGACTAGCGCGGCCCTGCCGGCCCAGTCATGGTGTGTCAGCTCGCTATAGTGCTGCCGGTTACCGATTGTCAGCCAAAGGTCATCGGCAAGCGCAATTTCATCCTCGATGAAAGCACTTGCCTGATCGTCAGCGAAGCCGTTTGGCCTCCAGTGCCTCATCTGACCTGTATCGCGCGCGTAGTCGGCGCCCCAGACGATACTGTGGATGCCGCTCACAAAGTAGTGCTGCACTTCCAGCATATCCTTGCGGGTACGCATAGAATGCCCGTCATCATCAGAATCTTGATGGTAAGTCTCACTCCATTGCGCCTGGACGGAGCTGTCATCATCGAGCTTCCTTTTCCACAGCAAGTTGGTGTAATCCATTGAGTGGAGGCCGTGGTGCCCCGAGTTGTTTTGGTGCCCGCCCCAGAAGCTTAGCGTAGTGTCGCTGCTGAGTTCCAGGTCGGCGCGGCCCGTAGCCCGGAAGGCCTGATGGCCGTCATTAACAGCGTTGCCGTGATCGGTCCCACTCCCGTTTTCGTGGAATGCGCCCGTCGTGCCTCTCCAACTCAAAGGCCCATTTGTGCCGCCGTATCGCAAGAATCCGTCCTGATACTCTCTATTACCGAATCCGCCGTAAGCGAGCCCGCCCTGCGTGTCAGCCGATTTCTTGGTGACGATGTTGATCACGCCGTTCATTGCGTTGACGCCCCAGATGACGCCGGCGCTGCCGCGGATTACCTCGATGCGTTCAATATTCTCTAAGAATATCGGACGAGTCTCAAACTTCATCCCGCCCATTCCGGCATCATACAGAGGCCTGCCGTCCAGCAGAATCTGCATCCTTGGAGATGCTATTCTAGCAAAACCTCGAGCACTTATCGCGAAACTGTCGCTTTCGGCGCGGGTCAGATCCAGGCCCGGTACATCGCGCAAAATGTCGCCCAGATGCACTGCGCCGGCCTGGTGGATGTCTTCTGCCGTTATGACGTACATCGCGCTGGCGGACTGGCCTAATCGCTGCGGCCTTTTTGCCGAGGAGGAAACCTCCGCCTCCACTTCCATCAACTCTTCGAGCGACATCTCAAAGGGATCTACCGGTTCATTTGCGCCCTGCTGCCGTGCATACACCTGTGGGACAGTTGCAAACAGAATCAGAAGCATCAAAACACATGCGAATCTTCGCATGGGAAAGTCCTTTTGTATAACCATAATCACACTTCCAAATCACAACGAAGCTCTGCTGTCTCGTCATCGTTGTCCGGAACGGTAAACCCCCCAGGCGGTCCGGCCCCCATGGGCACCCGATTTCAGGCTGTATCCAACCGGATTATACGTGAATGTTATCGACGTTTGGCTGGAGTGCCTTCAGGGATAGTGCCTTTTCAGAGTGCTGGCGCTGATATCAAAGGTCTCTTTGCGGGTTTCCGGACGTAGAATTCAGTTTGTTTTCCTCAGCAAAACAGTCAGCATGAAACAAACCATCGGCTCTGGTCGGGATAGAAGCAGCAAGGTCAGACGTTGGGGGTATAATCGATGTGCCTGAGGAGCTTGACGACGTACACTGGCCGGTCTGCCAGGCTCTGCAGGAATGTTTTGTTTGCAAATGCACAGATGTATTCACCTGGCCGGACTAAGGCGTCTCTTTCACGAACCGCCGGGTTGCTGTATCCGGTTCGATAACTATGCGAAAGCCAACATTGTAGACTTTGCGCCAGGCTGGGTAGCTCAAGCGAAAAGCCGACCGGGACCGTTTGGGCCGGTCGTACCATGAGCCGCCGCGAACGACTTTTCTGCCAACGTCTGTCACGTCATTATTGCCGTCATCGGGTTCGTATGGATAAGGCCTGTACGTCGAGCGCGTCCATTCCCAAACATTGCCGTGCATGTCGTGCAGTCCCCACGGATTGGGCAGATAGCTGCCGACGTCTGTCGCCACAAGTTCCTCGTCGTCGAATCGGGCGTCTCTCGGCACCAGATCGGGGGAGAACTGATTTCTTGTATCGTACACCAGTTCTTGTATGGTGAAGTCCGCCATATTTGCAAAGGCGGAGAAGTCTGCGTCCAGGTCGCCATAATGCAAGGGAGTGTCCGTGCCCGCTCGGCAGGCCCATTCCCACTGTGCCTCGGTCGGCAATGACACCTTCTGTCCGATCTTCTCACAGAGCCATCGGCAAAACGCCTGCGCTTGCTTCCATGACACGCGGACGACGGGCTGATCGGGACCATTCAAATTCCAGCCGAGGTCCCACTCATTGAACATCCAGCTTCCTTTGTGCTCGTACTTGCTGTCATGTGAAGGATCGAACCTTGCATATAGCGCATTGGTTACCTCGAACTTGCTCATCCAGAAGGAGCGGTCGATCTTCACTGCGGTAAGCGGCTGCTCATCCCGGTTGCCGCTTCTGTCACCCATGACAAAGCGGCCCGCCGGCACACGCACCAGCTCCAGTTCCAGAGTGTCACCGAGGTCGATGACTTTTCGCACGGGCCCCGCACTTTCCTGCAGGCGTTTCGCTTGGGTCGCACCGAATGGCCAATTGGAAAGCCTTGGGACCTCGACCTTTCGTCTGGGTATCGGTTCGGGCTTTACCTGCACGATTTGCACCTGCGCCATCGCCGGGTAGACTTCCGGATCCTCGATGCTCCCGCCGTAAAGTTTGCGAAGGTCGAGACGACGCTTGTGGTTATTTCGCGTCTTCTCCAGACCGACGACCTCCCGCCAGGTTCCGTGAGAAGGCGCGTTCAAATCTATCCAGGTCATAATGCGTTGCCAGGCCTCGGCATCGAGTTTGACGCCGTGATGGCCCTTGGCCAGCATCTGGACAAGTTCGGATGTATCGGCACAGAACTCACCCGCCGAGAGCATACGCAAATCGCTTTCAAGTCCCCCGACTCTGACGAAGCTGCGCAACGTGATATAAGACGGATCGAATACGCCACCGTATCTTTTGAGCAAATCTTCTCTCGGAACTCCCTGTATTATTTTGGCCCTGGAGTCTCCGCTTCTGTACGCATAGAATTTGCCTTGTTCGCCGCGCAGATCCGGAATGTTCAGGCCGTCATGCCGGTCGCTTCCGTTATGGCACGAGAGACAGTATTTGTCCAGGACGGGCTGGACTTCGCGTCTGAAACTGAAGCCTCGGGAGGGTCCGTACCAGGGTTCGATTTCCGAAACCGGACGAAGTGAAGCAATGGTCTTTTGGTTCGGAGGGCCGGTATTCTGCTTCTCGTGACAGCCGACACACGAAACGATTTCTCCGGGCATTGCCGTCATCCAGCTTCGCATCAACTGCAGGGCTTTGCCGTCGGCATCGAGCGGCTGGATAGAGATCGGCGTATTGGCCGGGATGCGGAACATCGCAGAACCGTCCCTTTCGACAGGCACCGTGCCGAGGACCCTTTTGGGTTCCCAGGGGCCGTCGGCGCCGACACGATGGCTAATCCCCGCGACCCTGTGATAGGCAAAGTGGTAGGTGAACAGCCTTAGTTTCTTGACCGCTCCATGCGGAACGCCTTTCAAGCCCGGGCCTTCATAAACATTCTCAAGATAAACGAGTGCGTCTTGCCGGCTCAGGTCGGTCCTGTCGGTGATCACAGGCGGCCTCTTGATCTTGCGCAAGGGGATAGGTTCGAGCAGCGCGTAGCCTTCGGCTTCCTTGAGCAGAAGAATGTTATCGAAAACGTCGACCAGGTAGATGCCCCAGAGATCCTCGGGTCTGGGTTTGCACGCGACGAGGAAATACTTCTCGCTGAGCGGCCAGGGATGAAGAAACTTGGGCCAGCACTCCATCGCCAGCTTGTCCTGAATAAGAGGCTCGACCTTTTTGCCGTATCCCGGGATTCGCTGGACGACACCGTCGGCCGAGTTTCGGCCAAGCGCAGGATCAAGAACAACCAACTCGCCGACACGTCCGACGTGGTGACCAGTCACAATACCAACTACCTTTGTCGGATGGTCGGGAACAGGCCGCGCGAAAAAGATCGCGTTAGGCCAGTAACTGCCGCTGCCGTAGTACTCTCTCTGTCCCGTGCCGTCGGGATTCATGGTGAACAAGAACCGCGCCCACACATGCGGGATGTCCGTGTACTCCCATCGCAGATAGAGAATCCTGCCGTCATTGGTCACCGTGGGACAGAAATTATGATCCTGCTCGAAACACAGTTGACGGACGTTCCTGCCGTCGACATCCATCAGATAGGCCATCCCAACATTAACCGAGGCATTGCACGGCACGCCCTGGAAAGGTGCGGTGGAGATAAACGAGATCTTATCGTTTGGCAGGTAGCATGAATCGAAATTGTGCACGTCGATCTGATTTGATGGCGAAAGACGGCGCATATTTCCACCGTCAATATCAACTTCATAGATCTGCCAGAGCTTGCCTTCGTCCGGCATGGAGAACATCACCTTCTCAGCATCGAAGTGCAGATCCATCTCGGAGGTGAGTCTTCCTTTGGAAGGTCGATACACAGTGGTAATCCGCCCGTCAGTCAGGACCGGCGAAAGAACACAGATTTCATTGTCCCAACCATCGGTGTTTTTCATCGTATGGAGCTGCCACGAACTTTGTTGCGGCATTCCAACAAACTGGCCTATCCCTCTAACCGGCTCATGTGATCGGCGGGGATCGCCCAGAGGCTTGCGCTTGATCAGCAGCAACCTGTCGAAGTCCAGCAGCGGATTGGCCAGCAAAGCTCTGCGTTGAAAAGCGATAGTATCTTCGGCTGTCTTAAGAGCCTTGGTATCCCTTCGCAAAAGCGCATCCCTTATTCTCGGCAGGCGTCTCTCGATACTGTCGATGGTTCTGAGGTAATCCCCGCCATTGGCATACTCATCGGGAAAGTCTTTCGCGAGGTCCCGAACAACACGGCGCAGGGCATCTACGTTGACCATCTCCAGATCTGTCAAAGCCTTGGCGAATCCCGGCGCGCCGGGACCGGGCCGGGCCTGGGTTCGACGAGTTGCCTCAGAGCCGGCTGATTGCCCCGC
>Ga0255052_10003929_pt1 | contig 10083 bp, 10 predicted proteins | sample JV7_2_21_MG_FD_188632 | JGI IMG/M metagenome (GOLD analysis project Ga0255052, IMG submission 188632) | Seawater microbial communities from Jervis Inlet, British Columbia, Canada - JV7_2_21 | ecosystem: Environmental > Aquatic > Marine > Inlet | place: Canada: British Columbia | collected...
ATGCGCCAGCAGGATCGAAATCGCATCGTCGGGTATGGGGTCCGCCGCCTTCTCCAGATTATCGGTGCGATAGTAATGTGGATCATCGATTCCAGCCAGGTAGATCGTATCATCACCGCGCTGCAGGGCCACCTGTTCGTTCAAAAGCATGTTCACCCCCATTGACTCCAAACCGGGCACCATACAGATGGTATCGTGATTGCCCAGAACTCCATACACGTCACCTTGCAGGTGTTTGCACACCTTCTGCATCGCTTCCAGTGTTGTATCATAGGGACCATAGGTTTTCGCCCTGAAATCACCGGTTAAGACACACAAGTCATATTTCATCTGGCCCAAGACCTCGATCAAGACATGAGGGAAATCGGGCGCCATGTCTATGTGTAGATCGGATATATGCAAAATTGTGTACCCATTAAATGCGGCAGGCAGGCCGTTGACCGTGATATGGTTATGACGAACCTCCAGCTTGCGTGCATTACGACGCCCACGCCTGTGCAGCAACATTAGCCGCAGGCTGTTACGAATGAGTGTACGACTGGAATACCAGTTCTCGATGTGGAACAGATTGCGGCCCTGGCCAAATATCTTGTGTCCAAAGTCACGTTCTATACCGAGGCGTTGCTGGAGATGTATCTTTCCAACACGTTCCTGTAACAATAATAACGTGGCTTCTTTAAGTAGGTGTGGTGTCATATCTCATTGTCGGTCGCCCTCTTGGAGTTTTCAATGTGTAATCCTGTTTTCATGGAAGGCTGCTACGAAAATGAGTATCTCAGTTGGGTCGTTAGCTGCCGCTGAAAAATCGAATCTGAGAGTCTGCTTTCTCAATAGCGGACGCTCGTAGGCGCTACCTGGGTGGCGACCTTCGGCCAGGAGCGGACGCGGTAACTGCTTTCTTAGCTTTTCAAGCAGACCCGGCCGGTTGGAACATCGTAGTCATTCATTTGTGAATCATCGCTGTTCGGAGACGCATTTGCGACGCTCCAGGAATGTTTGACTGAGTCAAACAAAGGTCAGCGCACCATTTTCCGCTGCTCAACGGCTCCGATCCTCGTACGTACGGCGCCCCGACGACGGCCTCAAGATTTCTTTACAGACACTGCTAGAAGGGACGCTCAACTCCCCGTTCTTGGTGTGTGTTCTGACCGTGAAGCGATGGGGGCCGCGCTCCGACAGCGGCACTTCGAGGGATGTCCCGGAATTTGCGATGTAAACGTACTCGGTTCCATCCGGCAGGATGTGGGCAACTGTGTAGTGGGAGATGTTGTCGACCGGCAATGGATCGTTGTTTTCATAATGCGTTGGGGCGATCCAACTCAGTTTCGCGGCCGTGTCACCCGGCTTTTTGATACAGGCAACGTCAGGCGTCGCAGTCTGAGCAGTAGCGCATTCGGTCAACATAAACAGCGCCAAAACGACAGCAGTTTTCATCCAGCATCGCCTCCCGGTAATCGCGATAGGGGGTATAGGAAGTATAAACATACTATTTCCACTATTACACCAAAGTAAAGAACAGGGGCTTTGATACACCAGCGGAACGATTTAATGCTTGTGTTGCGTCGATCGGTTGAGCTGACAGTCGTTTTCTGCCGCTCGCCGGAAAATTCTGAGCGTCTGCTTTGGAGAAAAGAGTAACTTTGGAACAATCGACAGGGATCGGCTAATTACCAGGGAGCACCACTGAATTTTCAAAATACATTAACCAGAAAACGCCAATTTGAATGTCGGCCAGGATAATTCTTTTGCCCGATTCTATGATCACGCCGTTAAAGATCACAAACATAAGGTCACCCCTAAGTTGCAGGTTTACAGTAGTACCGGCCTTCAACGATACGGGGCCGACATGCACATTCTCTTTAAGCCTTTGTTCGCTATAGGTCATGGTTAGTTGAGTCACCCATAGAGTATTACAGAGGTAGTTAAGCGTCACATTACAGGTTTCGTTGTTAACACTTGGATAGGTTACCTCCGACTCGCAGATCATCGTCAGTGGGGTCGTCTGGGTGTTCATAGGTTATCTCTTAGCCCTGGACTCTCGATAAACAGATTTCGCTTTCGTCATCAGTGTGAGGTGGGTTTTTCCTCGACTGTTTTCAGGCCCTTGTTTAGAAGATGAGCAACCCATCGAGCAAGCTCTAGGTTACTGATCTCTTCTGTTACGTTGCCCTGACTGTCTAGCTGCTGTGTCTGATTAATTGCCTTACCGTAGCCCCTGTCCAACAAAGAATTGGCGGCGCTAGCCTGGATAGACTCGTTGCTACTGTCCTGCATTAGGTCAACAAGGGTTGCTATAGCTTCTGCACCGTATTGTTGTGCTAAAGTCTTGATCTCAGAGACAGTTTTGTTCTTTGTGCCTTTCTGTCTGCCGCCAACCTTTTTGTGTCCTTCTTTAAACATACAATCAAATCCACTAATTTTAGTGAATCCAACCTACTCAATTGATCTCCTAATTACCAACGCAGAGCGGTTATACTGATAATTAAGATGACACGATATAGCGTTCAATGAGGCTTCACTATAAAATCATCTTTCTTGGTTAGATTTGCTGGATATTCCGTATATTTTTCCGTACATGCTATATTGAATTACTCTAACTTGTTGATTTATATACTATGTCCCCGTGGCACAACTGGATAGCGCGACGCCCTCCTAAGGCGTAGGTTGCAGGTTCGATTCCTGCCGGGGACACCACTATTTTCCTGTCGAACAAAACACCCTGCCCTTGACGATTGTTTTATGACCCATTCGACTTACGAACAAAAGAAACAGGATTTAAGCGCTCAGCTGCGCCGCAGCACAGAAGCCGTTCGCCTTGAAAAAACCACGTCCAATTTATTCAGAACTCGCGATAAGGCGGGTGGACCAAAACTTGACGTTCGTTCGCTCAACCAGGTGCTGGCAGTCGATACAGAAAACCAGGTCGTCGAGGTCGAGGGTATGACGACTTATGAGCGGCTTGCCGATGCCTGTCTGCAACAACACTGCATGCCACTGGTCGTACCGCAACTGAAATCAATTACGATTGGTGGCGCGGTTTCAGGTATCGGCATCGAGTCATCTTCTTTCCGCCATGGCCTTCCGCACGAGTCGGTGAGCAGCATGGAAATTCTGCTTCCCGATGGTGAAGTCGTCACCTGCACGCCTGAAAATGAGCATGCCGACCTGTTTTTCGGTATCCCCAACTCCTACGGAACACTGGGCTACATACTCAAACTTTCCGCCCGGACCATGCCGGTTAAACCTTTTGTCGAGCTTCGACACTTCCGTTATACCGATTTTGACGACTACTTTACTGCCATCATTGAGGCCAGTAAAAGCGACGTGGATTTCATTGACGGCTCGATTTTCAATGATCGGGAGCTCTACCTGACCCTGGGCAGGTTTACCGATACGGCGCCCTACACCAGCGATTACACCTGGCTGAGGATGTTCTTTCGCTCGATTCAGGAACGTAGCGAGGACTATCTGAGTGTTCACGACTATATCTGGCGCTGGGATACGGACTGGTTCTGGTGCTCGAAAAATCTGTTGGTGCAAAACCTGCCGATGCGATTGATCCTCGGTCGACAACGACTCAACTCGATCTCGTATCAGAAGGTGATGCGTTGGAACAATCGCGTCGGATTCACCTCATTTATCAATAAACTACTGGATCGCCACCCCGAAGGGGTTGTCCAGGATGTTGATATCCCGATCGAGAAGGCGCCTGATTTTCTGCGCTTTTTTCTCGATGAGATTGGAATTCGCCCGGTCTGGATGTGCCCCATCGGAGGCCATGACCCGACGCGGCGTTACCCGTTATATCCGCTCCATGGAGACGGGCTTTTCATCAATTTCGGCTTCTGGGATATCGTGCCCAACCCCGACAAGCATGAAACCGGCTATTTCAACCGAAAAATAGAGGCAAAAGTGAGCCAGCTCGGCGGCGTCAAATCTCTCTATTCCGATGCCTACTATGACGAGGATAATTTCTGGCAACTATACGACGGTGAACAATATTTTAAACTCAAGCAGAAATACGACCCGCAGGGACGCCTGAAAAATCTCTACCAGAAGTGCGTACTCAAACAGTAGGAAGCCCGCTCGGACATATCATCGAAAACCGCGCAACAGCTTTGGTGTTGCGACCCTCAAACGTCGGCCAGTTCTCGCTGCGGCGTTGACTGAGCGCCCCGATCCCGATAAAGGTGAGCACGCGACCAGGGTAACTGGTTATTTGCGCTTCTTGAAAAAACAACCTGGAACAGCTGCAGTTCGCCAACGTCGAAAGCCGAGATCGAGCCGGCGAGATAGAGCCGCCAGGCCCTGACAAATTCCTCGTCCATCATCGAACCAACCTTGTCGCGGTTTGCCTCGTACCTTTCCAACCAATGTTGCAAGGTTCTGGAGTAATGCAGGCGCAGATTCTCCACATCGAGGATCGACAGATGGTTCGGTTCAAATATTTGCATCATTTCCTTCAGGCTGGGCGGATAAGCACCCGGGAATATCCGACGCTCTATCCAGGCATTCATCGGCGAAGGCCGGTTACGGCCAATGGTATGGATCAGCCCACGACCGCCTGGTTTCAGGCAACGGTCAATCACCTTGCCGAGTGTCGGAAAATCAGCCTTGCCAACGTGTTCCAGCATCCCCACCGAGACAAAGGCATCGTACTTGCCGGTAATATTTCGATAATCATCGAGCACGTATTGAACCTTGTCAGCGAGGCCTTCCTTTTCCGCCACGCAATGCGCATGCGCAACCTGTTCTTTCGAAATGTTATAGGCCTTGACGTTGACACCGTAATGTTTTGCCATGAAAAGGGCTAGCCCACCCCAACCGCAGCCGGCTTCGACAACGCTATCGCCCGGCTTGAGCTGCAGCTTGCGACACACATGGTGCAATTTGGCCACTTGCGCCTGTTCCAGCGTCATACTCGGATCTGCGAAATAGGCGCAGGTGTACTGCATGACCTCGGTATCCAGCCATAACTTGTAGAAATCGTTGCCGATATCGTAATGGTGATAGATATTGTCTTTCGCCTTGTCATGGGAGTTGGCGATTCGCCGATGACCCAGCCAGATCACGAACCGTTTTAGCCTGCTGCCTCTGCCGCCCTCCTCGAGATTCGTATAGATAATCTCCATGAACCCTACCAGATCCCCTTCAAAGCTAGCCTGGCCGGAAGAGTACAAATCACCGAAATAAAGTTCGGGATTCATAATGGTTTTTAACATCGCGCTGCGATTGTTGTATTGAAGGGTTGCGACCGGATTCTTTACTGGCGGCGTCACTGCATCCCCATCCCAAAGTTTAAGCACTATGGGCGGATTGCCGACCACTTCCAGCATTTTACTGGCAATCCAGCGGTCCAGTGGCGTCACAACAGATTGGGCCATGCGGGTATTTCGCGGTTCGGACAGGATTACCCCTGGCCGAGCCGAGACAGCTATATCTTCCTTAGCGCCATGTGACTTGTGTTCAGCAATCTCATTTTCAAAATTTACTTTCGCACTCATCGCTTTCACTCACGTCTAGAGTTCCACGGAAGCTAAGAGTAATAAATTTTTAGACTTTTTACAAAGCCGAAGATCCCGATTCACCAGTTCTTATCCTGACTACATGATCCAGATCAGTTACAAAGATCTTACCGTCCCCGATTTTACCGGTTTTGGCGGATTCTATAATCGAATCAATGACCTGGTCGACCAGCTCATCGTCAACCGCGACATCGATTTTGACCTTTGGAATATAATCGACCACGTATTCCGCACCGCGATATAGCTCGGTATGGCCTTTTTGGCGGCCAAATCCCTTGACCTCGTAAACAGTCAATCCGTTGATACCGATATCCGATAAGGCGCTGCGAACGTCGTCCAGTCTGAACGGCTTGATTATTGCACTGACTATTTTCACTTCGACTCCTGTGATTTACGTTCAAATACAGCCATGGATTCAACATGCGCGGTTTGCGGAAACATATCCATGATGCCCAGATGTGTCATGCGATATCCCTGGGCGCAGATAATAGCAGCATCTCGCACCAGGCTGGAAGGCTGGCAGGAGACGTAAACAATGCGGACTGCATTAAAACGCCCGATCAGCTGGACCATTTCAAGCGCCCCGGAACGCGGTGGATCAAGTAAAATCTTGTCGTAGTGCTGGCGCATCCACACAAAATCTTCGTCGGGCCGGGATAGGTCAGCACTATGATAATCGGTATTGCCGATATCATTGGCTGTCGCGGATTCACGGGCACGCGTCAGCATCGCGGTATCAACCTCGACACCGCTAACCTGCGCGCAGCGCTGCGCCATTGGCAGGGTGAAGTTACCCAGGCCACAAAATAGATCGAGTACCTTGTCAGTGGGCTGCAAATCCAGCAAGCGCAGCGCCTGGACCACCATTTTCTGGTTAATTTCGGTGTTGACCTGGACGAAATCAAGTGCATTGAAAGCAATTCGTATTTGCCCGTTACCAACGGGGTCCAGGCTAAGCCCCTGCTCTTCGGGAACCAGATTACAGACTGTCTCCGGCCCCCCCGGTTGCAGCTGGACATGGAAGTTATGCTGCCTGGCAAATTCGATCAACACATCGCGATCATGTTCCGACAATGACTGCAAATGGCGAAAAACCAGCTGGATATGATCCGCGTCAGCGGCAACTTCAATTTGCGGTATCGACGCGCGCGCTTCGAGTTGACCAATCATCTCGGACAACAGGTCAAGCTTATGGCCAACCTCCGGTATCAGGACTTCACAGCGGTGCATATCCGCGATAAAAGGCGTGTTGCGTTCACGAAATCCGACCAGGACCCTGCCTTTATTCTTTACGTATTTAACGCCGAGTCGGGCCTTCTTACGATAACCCCATTGCGCGGCTTGCAATGGTGGCAATACTTCTTCGTACTCAATGCCGGCATGCGACATCATGTCAAGCAGGGCTTGCTGCTTAAGCTTGACCTGGTCATCGTTTGCGAGGTGCTGCAGGCTACAACCACCACAGACCTGGAAGGCTTCGCAGCGAGGGTTTATGCGTTCAGGCGAAGCTTCGATTACCTCGAGTGTTGTCGCCTGGTCAAAATTACGGGTGCTTTTAAGGACCTGGATACGCACGCTTTCACCGGCCAGCGCGCCGAACACAAACACCGTCTTGCCATTCACGTGGGCGATGCCACGCCCCTCGTGTGACATTGCGTCGATGGTGACCTGTCTCGGTTCGGGAAGCTTCTTGCGTCGCCCGCGTCTAGACATCGTGCCACGCGGCTTCAAAGTCGAGTAGGTGCTGCTGGCCCGAAGCTTTCAATTCTTCCCTGACCAGCTGACATTCGGCCTGGTACCGGGTTTGATCGTAATTGCCACGGCTGCGCTCAAAATTAAGGTAAACGAGGTAGGTATTGAGCACGTCGGTTTCGCAATAATCCCTGATTTCTTTTATCTGGCCCTGTTGAAAGGCGTCCCAGACCTTTGATCCACTCATCCCCATTTTTCCTGGAAAACCGCAAAGGCCTGCAATTTCATCCAGCTGGGCGCTTGCACGCGGCTGGTAGGCCGCCAACACGTCCATCAGGTCGGTGTGACGTTCGTGAAAACGGCTTAAATAGTTATTGTAGCGAAAGCTGTTATCGTTTTGTCCGGTCTCCCAGTAGTGCGCCGCGTTGATGGGATAAAGTAAGCTTCGATAATGCATGACTGGCAAATCGAATCCGCTACCGTTCCAGGAAACAAGGCGTGGTGTGTAGCGTTCAATGCCACCGTAAAATCGCTGCAGCAAATCCTGTTCGTTTGCCTCGATGTCTCCCAGCGACCAGACCTTGAACTGATCCCGGGTGCGTAGTACCGCCGATATCGCAACGATGCGATGCAAATAGTGCCGCAGGAACTCAGTTCCTGCCTGCTGCCGCCGCATCTGGAATACGGCTTTTGCAACATCATCATCCGACAGTCCGTGCAGATCATATATCTTGCGACAGCCATCAATGTCGGGAATGGTTTCAATATCGAACACTAGAACATTCATATTCAAGCCTGTATCAGGGATTTTGGAAAACCTCGGTTGTCAGGTAGCGATCACCTCGATCGCACATGATTGTCACAATATGTGCATCGGACAATTTCTGCGCCAGACGCAAGCTCGCGCACAGGTTGCCGCCCGAGGAAATACCGCAAAATAGACCTTCCCTGGCGGCCAGCTCGCGGGTGAATTCCTCGGCTTCTTCGCGTGACACGTCGATGATTCGATCGACAGCATCGGGGTTATAAATGCGCGGAACATATTCCACTGGCCAACGCCGGATGCCAGGAATGGAAGACCCGTCCGCAGGCTGCACACCAATTATCTCAATCTGCGAATTGACCTCGCTGAAAAATCGCGAACAACCCATGATTGTACCCGTGGTTCCCATGGCGCTGACAAAATGCGTTATCCCCTGGTTCGTCTGCTGCCATATCTCAGGTGCAGTGGTTTCGTAATGCACACGGGGGTTATCCGGATTCGCAAACTGGTCAAGCATCTTTGCTTTCCCCTGCGCATTCATATCTTCGGCAATATCACGCGCCTTCATCATACCTTCTTCCTGGGTGACAAGGATAATATTGGCGCCAAAAGCTCGCATGGTGGTGAGTCTTTCATGGCTCAGGTTATCGGGCATGATCAATGTCATGCGGTAACCACGCATTGCCGCTACCATGGCCAGGGCAATTCCTGTATTTCCGCTGGTTGCTTCGACCAGCGCATCACCCGGCCTGATTTCTCCACGCGCCTCGGCATGCCGGATCATGCTATAGGCCGGACGATCCTTGACCGAGCCAGCGGGATTGTTGCCCTCAAGTTTTACCGAAATCTGGTTACCATTGCCTGCGTTAAGCCGCTGTAATGTTATTAGAGGGGTATTTCCGATATAATCATGCAAAAACATAAAATAGAAAACCAAACCAGCCAGGACGGGATCTTAGAACAGATTTTACTTTAATAGCGTCGGGCATGCCAAAGCAGCTGCCTGCACCTCCTGCCAGTATCAGGAAAAGTAACCTCCAGGTTAGCGTGGTTTCAAGGAGTCTGAGGAAAGGATTCATGCTAAATCGCCGATTTAAAGAATCAATTTTCAGCGCGCTACTGGTGTTGGTTTTCGGCATGTTCGCGCCCCAGCAAGTGGTCGGCCAGGTAATAATCGTGAAAAGTAGCGATAACGCCTATTTCGATCAAACCATCAGCACCCTGAAGAAACATGTTGATCCAGCTACACGATTCAAGGTACTGAAGGCAACAGAGCTTAGCGATGGGTTAGCCAGTACCAGCCACGGCGATCTCTTTGTCGCCCTGGGTCAATCGGCGGTTGAAGCGGTCAATCAACTCAACGCCGAGGCAAATTCAATTAATGCCTACCTGACACTGGAGCAATACCAGGATCTGAACCTTAATCACCATCTGACCATTGTGCTCGATCAACCAATGCATCGTTATCTCGCCTTTTGCAAACTCATGCTCGATATCGAAAGCATCGGTGTAATCGAGTCAAACGGAATCGATCCCAACCAATATCGAACTCAAACCCTGGACAAATTTCAGCTCCAGTTAAATCAGTACCGCATAGACAGGTTTAACAAACTGCTGCCAGTTTTGCGCGAACTACTGAGCCAAAACGATGTACTGCTGATGCTACCTCGACAATCGATTTACAATCATGACACGCTTAAAGGTGTGTTGCTGACCAGTTATCGGAAACGCAAGCCGGCAATCAGTTATTCCCCAGCCCATGTGAAATTAGGTGCCGTCGCATCAATTTTTTCATCTCCAGTTGACATTGGCAGGCATCTGGCATTGCTATTAAATCAAAAGCTGAATAACCAGGATTACAATGGCCCAGCGCTTCAATTTGCAAGGTTTTACACCATTACGACTAACTTGCGAGTTGCGGATGCCCTGGGAATTGATTTACCCGAAGAACGTGAACTGCGACCCAGAATTGACGAGTTACAACCGTGAAAGGCCTCGGTATCAAGTATCAGATCCTGCTGATCACGTTCATTCCGGTGTTTCTGATTGACCTGTTTTTTACCTTTCAACATATTAATGGCAGCATCGGGCAGGCCAACGAAC
>Ga0255052_10003930_pt1 | contig 10083 bp, 9 predicted proteins | sample JV7_2_21_MG_FD_188632 | JGI IMG/M metagenome (GOLD analysis project Ga0255052, IMG submission 188632) | Seawater microbial communities from Jervis Inlet, British Columbia, Canada - JV7_2_21 | ecosystem: Environmental > Aquatic > Marine > Inlet | place: Canada: British Columbia | collected...
CGCCAGAATATCATCATGAAACTCGTTGCAGTCATAGCAACTTCCATCTTCGAAAATAACCATTAACGGACCGTCTACAGTGGACAGATCGGTCACTTCACTGAACAGTGAATTAGCTCGCAGCTGGTAAACATTCCTGTCGAGTTTTGCCTGCAGGTAGTCCGCCAGGTTAGTCGTCTGGTACGACCGGGTTGCAACGAATTCGAGCACCTGTTTGAAGCGTTCGGGTGCACGGTAGCCGTTAATGCGCACGATGGTTTTATTGTCTGCGTTCAGGAACAGTAGTGCCGGTGTTGAGTAAACCTTCAGAATCTCGCCCAGCTCTTTTTCGGTAACCGAGATTTCTTCATTAAAAGCGATTTCGCGATCGCCCTGGATATTGATCGAGATGGTATCGAAATTGGCCTGGATATAACTGGTCAGGGGTTCGGCTTCGAACGACTCTTCCAGCATGCGGTCACAGTAGGGGCAGCCATTGAGCTCGAAAAAAAGCAACACGTGCTTGCCAGCTTCATGGGCGTCATCAACATCGTCTGCGATCTCGAGGAAACTCTCCTTAAACCAGGCAGGGGGCTCGTGCAGCACACCACCGGTAATCTTGCCGCGGGTTTCGCTGGCATTTGTGGCGGCTGGCAGCAACAATGCGCCTAGCATCATCAAAACCGGGATTTTAAGGAGACTTCCGGCTTTATTCATGATCTGTATCCTCGACAGGTTTGCGATGAAGGGAATATAAATCAATTTACCGGGTTTGAAAATTGCTCCATTGGTAATAGATTCTCCCGCTAAAATGCGACATTTTTTACTTATCGATAATGCCTTGAATTCGTCCTGCTAGACTCATTCGTCAACGACATATAACTATATAGCAGGAAGACCATGAATTTAGTTGCAACATTGATTTCACTATTAGCTTTGGGTCTGTTGATCGTGTTGATTTTCCAGATGCGAAGCCAGCGCAAGGCCACCGAAGAATTGCTCGCAGACAACCGCATTCGCACCCGGCTGTACCAGGATGCCGACGAATCGACCACTTTTATCTTGAGCCGTACCCTCCAGAACATCAGTGCCGGACATCCCGATCCCAACCTGGAAAGTGACTCGTTCACGCTCAAAGCCGTGCGCGAGCTGGTCAAACGCAGGGTACCGAAAGACAAATGGCTCGAGATTCAGACCAATGAACGACTCGTCCACGAACTTTTCCTGCTATTGCGTGACGGCCGCATAAAAAAAGGCCCGCGCCTGGTGGCACGGGCCAAGTAGTGAGGAGAGTCGGGGAACTCCCGGTCTGAGATTGCCCCAGGCCTAGTAGCTCGCGCTGTCGCTTTCGTAGGTTAACCCTATGGCAGCGGCCTGATCCTTCACCGCGCGGTATATCTTTTCATCCAGTGAATCATCGGCACCGCCTTCGGCTGCAACCTTTTCCTTGATGAAGTTACTGCGTGATTCGGACAGTTTCTTGATTTCCTGCTGCAACTGGCCGCGACGTTGTGCCTGTTCGGTGATCACTTCCATTTGCTCTTCCGGCGCCATCGCCTGCAGGCTGGCTGGCAGGTTATCCTCGTCAATTTCTTCGAGCGCAACGCGGCCGGATGAAATCGCATCCACCAGTTCACTTTCTCCAAGCAGGTTTGCCTTGCCGCTTGCTGTCGCGTTGAACGTATCGCGTCGTGCAAGTGCTTCGGTTGATAATTCCTCACGCAGCCTTGCATTGGCGTCGAGCTTTGCCTGTTGCACCTTTTTGGTCGCTTCATCTCCATAGTAAAGGCGGGTGTCTTCGAGTTCGGCGGCAAGTTTGGACAACTTTTCATCGAACGGGGTTGAGACGGCCACGGTGTTACCGGAGTCTTCGACCTGGAAATACTCACCATGACCCAGTGCTGCAATTTGCTGCCATGCGGGGCGCGTGTACTCGTGCTGTCCACTCTGGATCGCGTTGACTACGATACCCCTGGATGCGGCCGCGTCGAGCGTGACCGGGTACTTGACGTCGTTAAGGTAATCCATGTGCGGGGGTGCATCGCCGACCAGGAACGCGACCTTGTAAACATTGCTATCGTTACTCCACGAAACCTTGTGGATCGCATCGTATAGCGCCTGGTTGACGCTCTCCGGACCATCGCCGCCACCCTGGGCACGGAAGTCCATCAGGCTTGCGTACATCGAATCGAGGTCATCCGACAGGTCAAAGACGCGAGTGACGTAGGCGTCGCCGCGATCACGAAACGCGACCAGGCCCATCCTGATGTCAGGATTTTCCTGGGCCGAGGCCATCGTCGTGGCGATCGACCAGATCTTTTCCTTGGCCGCCTGGATCAGGCCACTCATGCTGCTGGTGGTGTCGAGCACGAACACAACCTCGATACGATGGCTTTGCTGGGGCACCACGTGGGTGGTCTGGGTCGCCTGCGCCTTTTGTAGCGTCGGGAACAGTGCGATACCGGTTGCGGTGGCGACGACGAGTGCCAGGGCAATCATTTGACTATTAAATGCTTTACTTTTCATTGGATTATCTCCGGGGTTAGGGTTGGGTGAGTTTGCGCACCGCGTCGAGGGCGACACGATGAGCGGTTTGAAACGATGATTGATCTTGCTGTCCGGGGTAGACATCGGCGGACTGCTTGCGCGCGAGGTTCGGGATCCAGCAAAACAGCGCCTGGACCAGGAAGAAGCTCCACAGGGCCCCGGCCAGACTGCCGGTGTTGACCATGGCCCAGGCGCTTGCTGCAAGACCGGCCGCGACCAGCCCGAAATCGAGCGCCGCGGTAAACAGCGAGGCATGAAAATAAAGCGAACGTGTCAGCCAGATAATACCGGCCTGAACCAGTACCTGTTCAAACAGCGCTATGTTGAAGAACCAGCAGGCGAGACTTATCAGGCCCCAGCCGACAATAACGACTACGCGTCCGACGCGGGCATTGCTGCGCTTTAGCAGGTAAAGGAGGTAGATCAGTGTTGCTGCGCATAGCAGCAGGTTGAACAACGTGGCGTAGGCGACAAATCCACCCAGCACCAGGGTTGCTGCTCCGGCGCCAAGGCTGATTGCGATCGCGACGATGATGCCGTCGATGATTCCGGGGGTTTTCATGCTTTCGCCCTCCGTTCTTTTTCGCGCAGTAAAGCAATTTCTATTTCCTCGCTGCGGATCGTGTCAGCGTGATTGAATTCACCTCTGCTGAAACCTTCATCGTCGCTGACCAGAAGCTCGAGTTTTTGCTTCATGCTGGTTAATTGCTGGCCTTGTTCATCGATTTGCTTTTCAAGATTCTGGCGCTGTAATTCAACGCTGGCGAACTGCTGTTGCAGGGCCTGCAACTGTTTTTCGCTGGCGAGTTTGCGACGAATCAGATCGCGCGCCAGGTCGTCTTTTTTCGCTGCCAGGCAGATGTCCAGCTCTTCGTCGTAGCCTTTAAGGTCGGACGAGACAGCGGTGGCGGTCTTGTCGAGCCGAGCAGTCTCGTGCTGCAGTAACTTCAAGCGTTGTTGATCCTGGTCGAGCGAGAATTGCATTTCGCGGACCGCCTGCCTGAGCTGCAGGTCGGGTTCCTCGATGCGATCGAGGACCGCGTGAAAATCAGCCTGAAACAGCCGCGATAGTCGGGTTACCAATGCCATGTTGTTGCTCCGTTGTTGGTGAAAGATGCAGTAATTCTGGGTCAGGAGCAGGTATTAAAACAGGCAGTGTTTGGTAAAACCTGAGGCGCCGTGTTTACAAAAAATTTACATAGCCAATGGACTGGAATGCTAGGATTGTTGTGTGTTTATTAAGGATAAAATCTGATGGCGCAGAAAGCGCGCTTGCTGATCGTTGAAGACGAGGCTGCTATACGCAGTGGGCTGGTCGATGTTTTCGTCTACCACGGCTACGAGGTTGACACCGCCGACCACGGTGATGACGGTCTGCGCAAGGCGCTAAGCGGGCAATTTGACCTGATTCTGCTCGATGTCATGTTGCCTGGTGTCGATGGCTTTGAAATCTGTAACCGTATCCGCCAACAGGATCGGCAGCAGCCCGTTATCATGCTGACTGCAAAATCGAGTGACGAAGACATCGTGCAGGGACTTACCCTGGGCGCCGACGATTACGTCGCCAAACCTTTTTCGGTGACACAGCTGGTGCTGCGAGTTGAGGCGGTATTGCGGCGTTCGGGTTTCGGTGAAGCCTCGGCGAGGGAAATCAAGCTCAACAATGGTCTCGTCATCGATACCGAGAATCTGTGCTCCGGCGACACCGTTTTCACGCGTCGTGAAATGGACCTGCTGCATTATCTTTGCCAGAAATCGGAGCGTCCGGTGGCGCGCGAAGAGCTGCTCGCGCGAGTCTGGGGCTATGCCAATCACATGGAAATCGAAACCCGCACCGTCGACATCCATATTGCCAAGTTACGACGCAAAATCGAAACCGATCCGGCCAGTCCCGAAACCATTGTTACAATACGCGGTGCCGGTTACCGCCTGATGCTGGCCGAACAATGACCCGGCGACGCCTCACCCTGATGCTGGTGCTGTTTTTCCTGGCGCTGGCGTTACCGACCTCAATCCTGGTTTACCAGGCCTATGGGCAGTTGAAATGGGAAGCTTTTTACCAGCACCAACGGCTCGCGCGTGAACTGACACTGCGCATCGATGGTGGCTTTCGCGATATGATCGAGCGCGAAGAAAACCGGCCCATCAGTGACTATGAGTTTCTCAATGTCAGCGGCTCCGAAGGCTCCGCCTTTCTGCAACGTTCCCCGCTGTCACAGTTTCCGCTGGAAGTCGAAGTACCCGGCTTGCTCGGTTATTTTCAGGTCGACGCATCAGGAGCGTTACGCACTCCGATCGTGCCCGAGACCAATGCATCGAGCTATGGCATTTCGTCCTCGGAACTGCAACAGCGCAGGCAGCAGGAAGGTCGGATTCGCGGTGTTCTCGACCAAAATCGCCTGGTTGGTAAGAGCGATGTTGCGGCTGCACCCGCGGTGCTCGGCGAAGTTATGGCCGCAGAGGAAATGGCGCAGGAACGCGTCGATAGTCCGCGCCTGGCGATGGAATTCGATAGCGCGAGTTCGAGTATCGCGATGGATGATCGCGATAACCTGGGACAGGCTGGATTCGACGAGTTAACCACGCGTAAACTGAACGCGCCCGCTGAAAACCGCGTCCCTGCCGACCAGGTCAAGGACCTGAAGCTCGAAGACAGCTACCAGGTTGCAGCCGAGCCCGAGGTGCAACGGCTGGAAGCGAAAAAGCAGGTCGAAGTCAAACGTTCGCGCAAGGAGAAGGTAAACTTGCCACAAGCGGTGCTCCAGCAGATGCCAAGCCTTGAAAAGAGCGCAGCTGGTAAAGCAGACGATGAGCTCGCAGCAACCGAAACGGTATTGGATCAGCGGGCGATTCGGATCCAGACCTTCGAGAGCGAAGTCGAGCCGATGGAATTTGCGTTGCTCGACAGCGGACATTTCGTCCTGTTCCGGCGTGTCTGGCACCAGAATGAACGTTATGTGCAGGGTATCCTGATCGATCAGGCCGATTTCATCGAGCGTTTGATTGCACCGGCGTTTCGTGAATCGAGCCTGTCATCGATGAGCAAGTTGATCGTTGCCTACCGCGGTTCAATCCTGCAAAACTATGCCGCCGATTACAGCCGGTTGTATCGCCCCAGCACTGAACAGGCGAGTAACGAACTGCTCTACCAGAGCCGTTTGATTGCGCCTTTTGGTGATATCGAGCTGATTTATACGCTGGCGCGATTGCCGATCGGCGCCGGTGGGAAGGTAATCATCTGGTCGGCTGTGGTACTTGCGATCGTACTGGTCGGCGGCTGCCTGATGCTGTTACGGCTAGGTCAGCGTCAGCTCGCATTGGCACGGCAGCAACAGGATTTTGTCTCCGCGGTCAGTCACGAACTTAAAACGCCACTGACGTCGATTCGCATGTATGGAGAAATGCTGCGCGAAGGCTGGGCCGACGAGACCAAGCGAAAATCGTATTATGATTTCATCTTTTACGAGGCGGAACGACTCACGCGCCTGATCAATAACGTGCTGCAGCTCGCGCGCATGTCGCGCAATGAGCATGCAGGGAACCTCAACAGCATGACGGTTGGCGAGGCGCTGGCTGAGCTCAAACCAAGGCTCGAATCGCAACTAGAGCCCTCCGGGTTTGACCTGGTAATCAGCGGTGAGACCGAGGTCGATACGGCAGGTATCAAAGTCGATATCGACTGGTTTATCCAGATCTTCATCAACCTGGTCGATAATGCGGTCAAGTTTTCCGCCAACGGGGTCCAAAAGCGAGTCGATATTCGCTATCAGCAGATGCACGACGGCAAGATTCAGTTCTCGGTACGCGATTATGGACCGGGTATCGACCCGGATCAGATGAAGAAAATATTCAAACTGTTTTACCGCTCCGAGAATGAACTCACGCGCGAAACTGTCGGCACCGGCATTGGCCTCGCGCTGGTGCAGCAACTCGCGAGCGCGATGCAGGCGGAAGTCGACGTTGTCAATTGCGATCCCGGCGCCGAATTTCGAATTCGATTTGCGACACATACCACTAACGGACAATAATCTTTTCCTGATAAATTTAGCGCTGGGCAAAAGCAACTCGGTGTTGGGGAAGATTTTATGTCACAAGACAGCGCAGAGGTCGGCAACCTGCAGGACCTGTTATCGAGGGTCGGTGCGGGGCTCGATGAATTTTTAAAGTTTGAAAATCCCGATGCGGTCGCGCGTCAGGATAGCTGGAAGGCGGCGCTTAACACCCCGTTACCCGAGCATGGCGTCGGCATCGATGTTGTGATCCGGGAGCTTGTCGAAAGTATTATTCCCAATGGTTCACATATAACCAAGCCGGGTTATACAGGATATATCACCACCGGGGGTACCAGCGCTTCAACCCTGGCGACTGCCGCCGCCAGTATTGCGTCGCCGCAACGCTATACAACGACCGCGTTTAACCTGCTCGAAGAGTTGTCGCTTGAATGGCTCGCGCGGATGTGTGGCCTCGGCAATATGAAAGGCGTCTATAGCAGCGGTGGCTCGGTCGCAAACCTGGTTGCGCTCGGTGGTGCCCGGCAATCTGCGTTTGAAAAATCCGGTCATGACCCGGCGCGGGATGGTGTCAACCGCGCGGTCAGCGTATATGCGAGTAGTGAATCTCATCACACGATCCAGCGAGCCGGTGGCGTCCTCGGTATCGGACGGCGTGCGATAAAGCCGATTGCCTGTGACGATCAGGGCCGAATGCGCGTCGACGCGTTGCAAGCCGCGATAGACAGGGACTTGCGCGACGATATCCTGCCGATGGCGATCGTCGCGAATGCGGGCACCACCAACACGGGCGCCATCGATCCGTTGAAATCGATCGGGCTACTCGCACGCGAACATGGTATCTGGCTGCATGTCGATGGTGCCTACGGGTTGCCCGGTATTCTCGATCAACGCTTGAGTCATCTCTACGAGGGGCTGGAGTTGGTCGATTCAGTCATCGTTGATCCGCATAAATGGCTGGGTGCGTCGGTCGGGGTTGCCGCTACCTTTGTACATGATCGTGACTTGCTGGAGCGCGCTTTTACCCAGGAATCGGCCGATTACCTGGAGGGCTCGGTCGAGGATATTGACACGGCGAGCGCGCAACTCGAACATTCAATGGATACTCTCGGGATTCCCTATTTCAACTATGGCGTCGAGTTGAGTGCGCCCTGCCGGGGTATTGTCGTCTGGGCCTTGATCAGGGAGATTGGCGTCGAAGGCATGCGAGCGCGTATTGTGCGCCACAATGACATGGCCCGGGAGCTTGCCGATTTTTGCAAGCAACATCCAAAGCTTGAGCTGCTACTTGAGCCAACTTTATCGGTCTGTTGTTTTCGTTATGTGTCGCCGCAGATAGAGGATATTGATCAATTCAACCAGAAAATCCACCGGCGACTGGTCAGGGAAAACGAATATATGCCAAGTACTACCCGTATTAATGGACAACTGGCTCTGCGCCCCTGTTTTCTTGGCGCCCGCGCGGATCATTCCCAGGTCGATGGACTCGCGCAAGCGGTAATCCGAATTGGAGACGCTCTGGTTGCCGGGCAGGCATAGAAGCCTGTCGCGCAAGTTTAATTTTTTTTGATATCTGCGCCGTGAAAACTAATAATTGCGCTTTTTAACGCTGGCCCTGGAAACCTGATGTCCAATGCTGTGAAACTGTTTGAACCGCTGACGATACGTGGTACCACCTTACCGAATCGTATCGTGGTCTCGCCCCTGTGCATGTACTCGGCCATCGATGGGCTCGCGCAACCCTGGCATTTTGCGCATCTGAGCACTTTCGCTCGCGGCAAGGCAGGGCTTGTGTTCACCGAAGCCACCGCGGTCGAAGCGCGTGGCCGAATCACTCCGCGTTGTCTCGGAATCTGGACCGACGCACAGGCGCATGCCTTAAAGCCAATTACTGCCTTTATCGAATCGATGGGTTGTGTCCCGGGCATACAACTCGCGCATGCCGGACGCAAGGCATCGACACGTGCTCCCTTTGTCGAAAAGGGTGGCAGTCCGCTCAATCAGGAGGATGCCGAACACGGTGATCCTCCATGGCAGGCCGTTGCACCATCGGCCTTGCCGGTGGCGGACGGCTGGCCGCTGCCGCAAGAACTGGATGCAGAGGGTTTGGACGAGGTCAAGGCCGCGTTTGTCGCAGCGACGAAAAGGGCGCTCGCGGCCGGGTTCAAGGTCATCGAGCTGCACATGGCGCATGGCTACCTGTTGCATAGCTTTCTGTCACCGTTGGGGAACCAGCGCGATGATGCTTACGGTGGTGATCTCGAAGGGCGAATGCAGTTTCCGCTTGAAGTTACCGCGGCGGTGCGCGCCGAGATGCCGGATGAAATACCGTTGTTTACACGGATTTCAGCGATCGACGGAAAAGAGGGGGGCTGGACAATCGAGGATTCGGTTGTGTTCGGCGAACGCATGGCCGAGGCGGGTGCCGACGTCATCGATTGCTCCTCGGGTGGTATTGGCGGAGCGCCGCGTTTTCGCAGCGACGATACCGGCAAACCGCTAACCACTGACTCGGCGCGCACGCCGGGATTCCAGGTACCGTTTTCACGTCGATTGCGTGAGGAGGCCGGCATCAAATCGATGGCGGTAGGTGTCATAATCGATCCGCACCAGGCCGAGGACATACTGCAGAGTGGTGGTGCCGACCTGGTGGCACTGGGTCGGGAGATTATGCATGATCCGTTCTGGCCGTTGCACGCGGCCGAGACGCTCGGAGTCGATCCCGATTATCGTATGTGGCCTGAACAATACGCCTGGGCGGTTGATCGGCGCGCCCAGATCAAGGCCCTGAATCAGGATAGTTAGGAACTCAGCAAGGCCGAACATCTCCAACCCATTGCCAGGTTATCAGGCAGGTCGCTGCGCCGAGTGAAGTATTAGCCGCGGCGAATTTGTCTGTTACCATAGCGTTTTTTGGACTCTCCGGTAACGACATGGCCCGACACGATTTCTCCATTGGCAGTTTTTTTCTGCGGTTTCTGTTTGCGCTCGCACTCGTATTTCTGACCTATAACCCGAGTGGATATTCATGGGTGGGCTGGTTGCAGTCGGATGTTGCGATGGTCTACAAGGCGGCAGGCGGCATCGTACTGTTAATCGGCTGGATCATGTTTCTGCGGGCGACCTGGAGGTCGCTCGGCCCCATCGGCACGGCGCTCGCGGTTGCCTTTTTCGCAATCCTGATCTGGCTGTTCATCGAGTGGGGATTTTTTGCGCTCGACGATACGGTCGTTATCCAGTGGGTCGTGCTGTTGGTACTGTCCGGCGTACTCGCGGTCGGTATGTCCTGGTCGCATGTACGGCGCAAGCTGTCGGGACAATATGATACCGACGAGATCGAGGGTTAGTCACTAAAGCTGTTTAACCTGTTGCAGGTAATCTATGTCTCCCCGGGCCGATAGCGTCATCCTGCTTCACGGTCTGTTGCGCTCGGACCGATCGATGAAAAAGCTTGAGCGGGCGCTGTTAAAGCGGGGTTACTTGGTACAGAACATCAGTTACCGGTCAACTCGTAAAAATATCGCGGCACTGGCCGAGGAGGCGATCG
>Ga0255052_10003933_pt1 | contig 10080 bp, 7 predicted proteins | sample JV7_2_21_MG_FD_188632 | JGI IMG/M metagenome (GOLD analysis project Ga0255052, IMG submission 188632) | Seawater microbial communities from Jervis Inlet, British Columbia, Canada - JV7_2_21 | ecosystem: Environmental > Aquatic > Marine > Inlet | place: Canada: British Columbia | collected...
TAATAAAGTGGGATAATGAACAAGAAAAAACTTAGAAGCCAGGAGTGGTTTGGCGGCAATGATAAAATGGGTTTTGTACACCGCTCGTGGCTCAGGAATCAGGGTTATCCGGATGATCATTTTCGTGGAAAACCTGTTATTGGTATTTGTAACACCTGGTCCGAACTAACACCTTGTAATGGTCATTTACGTGATGTGGCTGCGTTTGTAAAAAATGGTGTGCTGGAAGCAGGCGGGTTTCCCCTGGAATTCCCTGTTATGTCTTTGGGCGAAACTATTATGCGCCCAACTACCATGCTGTTTCGCAACCTGGCTAGTATGGATGTTGAAGAATCTATTCGCGCAAATCCATTGGATGGCATTGTTCTTTTAACAGGCTGTGATAAAACAACTCCATCAACTGTCATGGGAGCTTGTAGTGTAAATCTCCCGACAATAGTAGTTCCCGGCGGTCCAATGCTCAGTGGAAAATTTCAAGGTGGAGAAATTGGATCGGGATCATTCAACTGGATGATAAAGGAAAAGAAGAAAACCAAAGAATTTACTGATGAAGATTTTCTTGAAGCAGAAATTTGCGCAGCCCGTAGCAGCGGCCATTGTAATACTATGGGCACTGCATCTTCAATGGCAACAATGGTAGAAGTATTGGGTTTAACTTTACCCGGTGCTTCCTCAATCCCTGCTGTAGATTCCCGAAAAAAAATGATGGCTCAACTTTCCGGGCGCAGGATTGTTGAAATGGTTAAAGAAGATTTGAAACTGTCTGAAATCCTCACACGGGAAGCTTTTGAAAATGCAATTGTTGCCAATGCCGCCGTTGGAGGATCAACCAACCTGTTAATTCACTTACAGGCAATAGCTGGTCGTATTGGTGTGGATTTATGCTTAGAAGATTTTGATAAGATCGGACGTAACATTCCACTGCTTGTTAACCTGATGCCATCCGGAAATTTTTTAATGGAAGATTTCTTTTATGCAGGTGGGCTACCAGTTGTTCTTAAAGAACTTGGTGATCTGTTGCATCAAAAGGTTATTACAGCCAATGGCAAAACACTATTGGAAAACAATCAAAATGCGAAGTGCTATAACAGAGAAGTAATTGCTTCGTTAGAAAAACCTTTACAAAAGGATGCTGGTATTGCAGTACTTAAAGGTAACCTATGTGAAAATGGTGCTGTTATTAAACCATCAGCAGCAACACCAGAGCTTATGAAACACCGGGGACGCGCTGTGGTTTTTGAGAGTATGGAAGATTATCACACCAGGGTGGATGATCCTGATCTGGATATAGATGAAAGCTGTGTAATTGTATTAAAAGGAGTTGGTCCCAAGGGATATCCCGGGATGCCGGAAGTGGGTAATGTAGATCTTCCGGAAAAATTAATACTTAAGGGTGTAAAAGATGTTGTGCGTATTTCAGATGGCAGAATGAGCGGCACGGCGTATGGAACGGTTGTTCTTCACGTTTCTCCGGAATCATCAATTGGCGGCACTTTAGCAGTTGTTCAGAATGGCGATTACATAGAACTGGATGTGGAGAATCGCAGTTTACAATTGGTCATCTCGGATGAGGAATTAGTTAAACGTAAAGCAAAATGGAGCCCGCCAAAACCAGTGGCTGATAGGGGTTATGTACGAATATATCTGGAACACGTAGAGCAGGCCGACAAAGGTGCAGACTTAGATTTTTTAGTTGGTGCATCGGGATCAAAAGTTGAAAGAGATTTGCATTAATCATACATATCTCATTAATATAAATTGAATACTATTTCTTCAGAAAAATTATGGTAGTACTTTATCTAATTATTAGTGTTTTAATAATCATTTATCTTACAGCACGATTAAAGGTACATCCGTTTATTGCTCTGTTGTTAGTTGCATTGCTATATGGATTTTTTTCCGGAATGTCTTCTGTTGATATCATTAAATCTGTTAATGAAGGATTTGGAAAAACGCTCGGTGGGATTGGTTTAATTATTATTCTTGGTGTAATCATAGGCGCATTCCTGGAGAATTCTGGTGGTGCATATGCCATTGCAGAAAAGGTCCTGAAGGTGATCGGTAAAGATAAAGTACCGGCAGCGATGGGTCTAATCGGTTGGTTTGTTTCAATTCCTGTATTTGCCGATAGTGGTTTTTTACTTCTTTCTCCCCTGAATAAAAGTTTATCTAAAAAAGCAAAAATATCCATGGCTGGTTCGGCGATAGCTTTAGCCCTGGGACTTATAGCTTCACATACAATGGTACCGCCAACTCCCGGTCCAATTGCAGCATCCGGAATTCTGGGCGCCGATTTAGGATTGGTACTGTCTATCGGAATACCTGTAAGTATTATTGCTCTAGCAGCCGGGATTATTTTCGCGACAAAATATGTGGCCAAAACATACATAGATCCAGATCCGCAAATTTCGGAAGAAGAGCTAAAAGCTAGATTAGCCGAAGCACCTGGTGCATTCAAGTCTTCTATCCCGGTACTTGTACCCATTTTGCTGATAGTATTAAGATCGTCTGTTACAACTATCGAAGGATTGAATGGTGAGTTCGTTAATTTTATTTCCTTTATTGGAGAACCCTTTATTGCTCTATTGATTGGTGTTTTCCTTGCTTTGCTATTACCGAAGAAGCTCAACAAAGAAATGTTGTCTACAACGGGTTGGATTGGAAAATCACTGACCGGAGCAGCATCAATAATTTTAATCACTGGTGCGGGGGGGATATTTGGAAAGGTCTTACAAAACTCAGGAATAGCTGATGTTTTAGGAGAGTCTTTAGCAGGGCTTAACCTAAGTATCTGGCTGCCTTTTCTTTTAGCTGCGGCAATTAAAACAGCGCAAGGTTCTTCAACAGTATCACTAATTACTACTGCTTCAATAATGGCTCCATTAATGGAATCATTGGGCTTTGTGGATAATCTTGAAAAAGCAATGGTTGTGATTGCAATAGGAGCAGGTTCCGCAGTTGTCTCTCATGCTAATGACAGCTTTTTCTGGGTTGTTACCCAAATGTCTGGGATGGATACAAGAATGGGTTATCGTATGCAAACACTTGGTTCCTTTATTGTTGGAACAACGGCAGCAATAACATTATTCATAGCTCATTTAATTTTAAATTAAATTCTATAAACCTGGATAAAAATTTAACATCTAATTGGAAGAGTGAGATGAAATTGTATAAAACCAAAGATGGAATAATAATTCAAAAAGAAGATAATTTTTATAAGGTAAATGACAACTGGGATTCATTTGTAAACGATGATAACCTGTTTGATAAGTTAGAGAAAATTACAAGGGTAAATGATCCGATCCAGAATGGGCAACAACTAATAGATTCCAGTTTAGAAGCACCAATTGGCTCACAGGAATTATGGGCAAGCGGTGTAACATATATTCGCAGTAAACAAGGCCGCCAGGAAGAATCTAAAAAAGCAGGAGGAGCAGATTTTTACCAGCATGTTTATGAAGCAGAGCGGCCAGAATTATTCTTTAAAGGTACATCAAACCGTATTGTTGGCAGCGAAGGTAAAGTAAGGATTCGTAAAGATTCAAGCTGGGATGTACCGGAACCTGAATTAACATTGCTAATTACATCGAATGAAAAAATTGTTGGTTACACAATCGGTAATGATATGAGCTCACGCAGTATCGAAGGTGAAAATCCATTATATCTGCCACAGGCAAAAACATACGATGGATGTGCAGCTATAGGGCCCTGTATTTATATAACTAAAGAAAAATTATCTGCGGATACTTTAATCGATATAAATATCAAAAGGAATGGTGCGGTCGTTTTTGAAGGTGATGTTAAGACAAATCAAATTAAACGTAGTTTTGAAGAGTTGGCTTCGTTTTTATACAGGGAGTGCACATTCCCGAATGGAAGTCTTCTAATGACAGGAACAGGTATTGTGCCCACCAGTGATTTTACTTTGCAAAGTGGTGATGTAATAAGTATAACAATTGAGAACATTGGAACATTGGTAAACGAGGTAGAATAAAATGAAATTAACAGGACAAAATTTTGTTGGAAATGAAAGATCATCGAGGGGAAGTACGATTTTTTATGCAGTTAATCCAGCAACAAAAAACGAGTTGGACACTTCATTCTATGAAGCACTTTCTGCTGAGGTTGATCAAGCCGTACAAAAAGCAGAGGATGCATTTAAAGTTTATCGGAACAAAAGTGGAGAAGAAAAAGCTTTTTTTTTAGAAGCTATTGCAGATGAAATATTAGCTTCAGGTGATGAACTCATCCAAAGATGTATGGCAGAAACAGGACTGTCCGAAGTCCGTATAACCGGGGAACGTAGCCGTACTATGAATCAACTAAAATTATTTGCCAGTATGTTAAGGGAAGGATCATGGTTGGACGCAAGAATTGATTTAGCTCAACCAGATCGTCAGCCGATACCAAAACCAGATGTTAGAAGTATGCAAAAACCTTTAGGACCAGTTGGTGTTTTTGGTGCAAGTAACTTTCCACTAGCTTTTTCCGTAGCTGGTGGTGATAGTGCTTCAGCTCTCGCTGCTGGTTGTACCGTTGTTATTAAAGCGCATCCAGCCCATCCGGGTACCTGCGAATTGGTTGCTACTGCAATCATAAATGCTGTTCAGAAAACAGGGATGCCGGATGGCACGTTCTCGATGGTTCATGGTAAATCCTTTGACGTGGGAATGGCAATAGTAAAGAATCATTTGATTAAAGCTATTGGATTCACAGGCTCATTCCGCGGAGGTAAAGCAATATTTGATGCGGCCTCTAAAAGGAAGGAGCCAATTCCTGTTTACGCTGAAATGGGTAGTACTAATCCTGTGTTTATTCTACCAGGTGCTCTAAAGGATAAAAAGGAAGAAATTGCGAAAGGATTGACTACTTCGGTAACATTAGGTGTGGGTCAATTTTGTACTAATCCAGGACTTGTTTTTATAGAAAACTCCGATGATGCTACCTCTTTTTCGAAAGCTGCATCAGAAAGTTTTGAAGAAACGATTTCCGGAACTATGCTAACATCCGAAATACAAAAAGCTTATAAAAGCGGTGCTGAAAAGTTAGCTTCTCAAAACGGAATAGAAGTTTTAGCAGAGGGTCAAGCAAAGGGAGAAGGCTTCCAGGGCATTCCATCTATTATGCAAACCACTGCAAAAAATTTTTTAATAAGCAAAGGTTTTGAAGAGGAGGTTTTTGGTCCATTAACTTTAACTGTAAAAGCAGATGAAAAATCTGAATTAATAAAAATTGCTGAAAAATTAAACGGTCATTTAACAACAACACTTTGGGCTAATGAAGATGATCTTAATGACTATTCAGATTTAATTGATATCCTTGAACGTAAAGCGGGACGTTTAATAATTAACGGATTCCCTACCGGTGTTGAAGTGTGCCACTCAATGATTCACGGCGGTCCTTTCCCGGCTACTACGGATAGTCGTACAACATCTGTTGGTACTACTGCAATTAACCGTTTTACACGTCCGGTCTGTTATCAAAACTTTCCAGATAATCTTTTACCGGATGAATTGACGGATGATAATACTTTAAACATATGGCGTCTAGTAGATGGGGAGTATAAGAGGTAAAAGCGTATTATGTTTGATTAACAGTACAGTTGAAATAATTACTTTAACTTGCATATTATTCATATGTTGAAATAATCAAATAAACACAACTTTCATCTCTTTGAAACAACTAGTGTGGTGTGGCTTCATCACTGCTACAGTTACTATGCGGGGTTAAATAAACTCCTGCTAGTTTATGTGAGAATATTCCAATTATAATTGTGGTGGGATAAATGAGAGGAATCTATACAAACACATTATCAATTATAAAGAATACCGCTTTTTTGATTATCTAATTATTTAAAACGGACTCATATTTCGAAATCATCCTATCCATCTTCTTATCCAATTCAATATCAACGATTTGTCGAGTTTCATCAGAAAAGTAGTAATCTGCGATTTCCTTTGCACCATCAACAAAGGAAATCTGAGTATTATATTTTGGTAATAATTTTTTAATCTTGCTATTATCAAATACCATACTGAATGCTTTGTCACCAAATAAACCTTCCGACCATTCCTCATCATGGAATCTTATAAAATCTGATGGGATATGAATTATCTTTGGTTTTACTCTAACTGCATCAGCCAATATGTAACATATTTGATCCCAAGTTAACACTTCGTCGCTTGTGATATGAAATGCTTCACCAATCGTTTTGGAATTACCTAATATTCCTATAAATCCCTTTGCAAAATCTTCATGATGAGTTAGTGTCCAAAGTGACGTCCCATCACCATGAATAATTATTTTTTTTCCAATCAGAAGCCGATTTAATGTCGTATAACCTCCATGGATAGGGATTTTTGTATGATCATAGGTGTGTGAGGGCCGGATAATAGTCACTGGAAATCCATGGTTGATATGTAAATCAGTTAAATAATTCTCACATAAGATCTTATTTGCTGAATACTTCCAAAAAGGATTATCTAATTTATGAGTTTCAATTACAGGTAATTTCGGTGGTTTTGAATAAGCGGAAGCTGAACTTATAAATACATATTGATTAGTACATTCACTAAAGATTTCGTAATCTCTTTTCACATCATCAGGTGTATAAGCGATCCAGTTTACAACAACATCAAAATTTTGATTTCTCAATATTGATTTTAATAAATCTGAATTCGAAATGTCAGCTTTTAAATGTACAGCACCATCTGGTATCGGCCTGAAAGATTTTCCACGATTGAGGAGATATATTTCATGTCCATCATCTAAACAATTCCTAGAACAAGCATAGCTAATAATCCCTGTGCCACCAATAAATAATATTTTCATTTTTTGTAAAACATAGATTTATAATGTTTCTACTTTTTTTCAAATCTCTTGATCAATTCTAAATCCATTCCTCAAATTATCTCGCTCAATTTTTAAATTTCCTATATTGGATTAATATAATCAAATACCACTACCTATATCTTTTGCAACATATCGCTCTCAAATAGAGGAACAATTATTAATCACAACGTTTGTTCAGATTTCTGATATCTATTTTTGCTAAGTTGGTTTGACCGACTGGCGAATTAATATTACGTAAACTCCTATTGCAATTATCAAGTCAATCAACAGCACAACCATGGTCATCTGTGGTCCAATTGATTCAAAGAATTGGCCAATCAACAACGGTAGCGTCATTCCTCCAGCACTGGCTCCCACTAGAAACCAGCCTATTACTTTCCCAGTGATGGTTATCCGGCGTTCAGCCAAAGAAAGCGTAGTAGGAAAAATTGAGGCCATTGAAAAGCCTATACCCAACGTGCCAATAAAAACCGCAAACATTGAATCAGACCACAGCAAAATAATGACCAAACTACACACACATCCCATTAAATCAACCAATATTATGGTGTGAAAACGAAACCTGACTGCAATAGGGATACCCACCAATCGGCCAATGGTAAACGCGCCCCAAAACCCCGAAGTCAAAAAGGCGGCTGTTGTTTCGGTGGCCAGACCCAGGGTTATGCAATAGGTAAATATCCAACCACCAAAGCTAACCTCTGCACCCACGTACAGAAACAAAAAAATTGCAACTAAAACCACCAGCAAATTATCTACACTATCCAGATTGTTCTTGGAAAGGATTTTAACAGGAGGACTGCTTACAACAAACAGCCAGATAGCCACCGGTAATACCAATAAAGATAGTAGCCAATAAGCCCAAGCAATACTGCCGCTTACCAATACCACCCAAGCAATTATGATAGGTGATAGAAATGCACCAAGTCCAAAAAAGAAGTGCAATGCGTTCATATAGGGCCCAACATTATCTCGATGTACCCACACTAACAAAGTGTTACCACCCACGTCCAGCGAGCCTTCGGCCATTCCCAAAACCAAAAAAATCACTACTAGTACCCACAAGAGCGATGTCAATGGTACAAGAAACATTGTTACAACCATTATAAGGAGACATGATCCCATAACCATGTGTCCTGAAACCCGGTCGTAAAGACGTCCTCCTAAAAAAGATCCCATCATATATGCCAAAGAACGGGCCGTAAAGAGAAAGCTGATTTCGCTCAACATAGACCCGGTATTTTCGGCCAATCCAGGAAGAGTTGGCCCCAGCGAGGCTGCAATTAATCCTATGGCCACAAAAACCGCATAGTAGTTGATTGTCTTAGTCATCTTTCCGCTTTCGGCACCGGCAGATTGAAGAGTAGTATTAACACTCACAAATAGTTTTCCTATACAGAATATTGTCAGAAGGCCGTATTAGACTTGTCCACTTTGTTGCTGGCAAACCTGTTGTGTTAGCGCGATGAAATGTTTCATCACTAACAGAACATATGTAACGAATGGATTTATGAAAATTCACCTCGATGCCAGATCTGGTGTCAGGAGGATAAAGGAGTAATGCATGAAATATGATTCTTTAACATATGATCGGGTAATAGAAATTGACTGAATATTTGGTATAATATCTGATAAATATCAATCCTTCTTCAAAACACTGTTTAACATTTCTTTCCAAATTTGATATGCATCATTGTATTGTTTGGACAAGCCTTCATCAGGTTCAACCACATTAAGTTTATTAAATCCTTGAAAAGCTTCTTTCGCTGTGGAGTAAAAACCAACTCCAATACCTGATCCTCTTGCAGCACCTTGCGCTCCATCTGTATTATATATTTCAATTGCTGCATTACAAACATTTGCAAAAGCTTCCCTAAATATGGAGCTCAAAAATAAATTGGTGTCTCCAACTCTAACAATATTAACATCTATACCCATTTCATTCATGATATCAACACCATACCTAAACGAATATGCTATTCCTTCTTGTGCAGCTCTTATGAGATGACCTTTGCTATGTTTGTTAAAACTAATCCCCATAAGATGAGATTTGATATCCCGATTTTCCAATATTCTCTCTGCACCATTTCCAAATGGCAGCATCGTAAGATCATCTGAGCCAACAGGAATATCAGCAGCCATCTTATTAAGACTCTCGTAGCTATCTAAACCACCCATAACTTCATTCTTTAACCAATTATATAATATACCAGTGCCATTTAAACATAGTAGAACACCCTTGATAGGATTATCCATCGTATAATTAACGTGAGCAAATGAATTGACACGAGATTTATTATCATAAGTATTCTTTTCTGTAATTCCGTAAACCACACCTGATGTACCAGCTGTGGCAGCAACATCACCGGGATTTAACACATTTAATGAGAATGCATTGTTCGGTTGATCTCCCGCCCTGTACGCGATAGGTATCCCGGATTCTATTCCTAATTCTTTTGCAGAATTTTTTGTAAGCTTTCCCTGCAATCCAAATGTTGGTACAACATCCGGAAGTAATTCCTTGTGTAAACCATAATACTTCATTAATTTATTTGAAATATCATTTTCTTTAAAATCCCAAAACACTCCTTCACTTAAACCTGAAATTGTAGTATTAATTTCTCCACTTAATTTGAATGCAATGTAATCTCCTGGCAACATTAATTTATAGATTTTATCATACATATTCGGAAGATTGTCTTTTACCCACTTTAATTTAGAAGCTGTAAAGTTTCCCGGTGAATTGAGACAATTGCCCAAACAGTATTCTCTACCCAAGTTATCAAATGCAGAATCACCGATTTCTACAGCACGACTATCACACCAAATAATAGATGGATGCAATACTTTGTGATTTTTATCTACGAGTACTAAACCGTGCATTTGATAGGAGATACCTATTCCCTCTATCTTATAATTGGCATTATTTATTTGCGATACTATTTTTTTTGTTGTAATCAGAACATAATTCCACCAATCAGCTGGATTTTGCTCAGCCCATCCGATCTGTGGTGCTTCAATTTTCATTTCAGTCTCAGGAGAGTATGCTGAGGCTACTAGCTCGCCAGAATCTGCATCAATTAGTGATGCCTTTATTGATGAGCTCCCAACATCAAAACCGAGTAAATAGCTATTACTCATCATACCCTCTTAAGTCAATTATTTTTTGAATTATATACACCAAATTAATTTTTTCTAATAATATTAAGTTCTTAATTAGCTATTAAA
>Ga0255052_10003934_pt1 | contig 10079 bp, 10 predicted proteins | sample JV7_2_21_MG_FD_188632 | JGI IMG/M metagenome (GOLD analysis project Ga0255052, IMG submission 188632) | Seawater microbial communities from Jervis Inlet, British Columbia, Canada - JV7_2_21 | ecosystem: Environmental > Aquatic > Marine > Inlet | place: Canada: British Columbia | collected...
CCAAAAACGTGGCGAGTAAAGTAGCGAGTTGCGACGGTCTGATTGTATTTAATCGAGCGGGTCGACTGCCGTCATTTGTGCAGTATACGCTTTACCCGCCTTACTACACAATCTTAGACTGCGCCTGTGGACTACATTATCCGCGAGGCGATATGGGCTCGCAAAAGACCTGTGATCAGTGGTAGCCGTCCGGCGTCGAGTGCACCGCTGGATCAAACGTTTCGCCCGCTTCAATGCGTGTTTGCAGGCGATTTCGCGGCGATGCGACCGGACAAGTCGCAAAGGCATTGAACGCACAAGGTGGGTTGTAGGCACGATTGAAATCGAGAATCGTTCTGCCATCGTCCCCAGGAACAGCCGCATACAGAAACCGCCCTGCTGGGTATGTTTCACGACCTGTTGTTGCGTCAGCAAATACAAAGAACAAACGGTCACCTGATGCATACGCTTCAAGTTCGTGAGACTTGCCGTCAATGTCAAACACCACCGTGCCCGGTGATTCCGGCCGGTAGCCGAGCCCTTCTATCGTGGTATCTACATTGAGAATTCTTGGTTCGTCAAATGGCTGCATAGTGGCCGTCACGCGCAATGCGGGATCTATCGGGAAATACTCAAGCGGTGGAAACGCCGCGATGGCAGGATGTTCAAAATCCCTGAGCCGCAACGCAAACCGCCCGTCACGCTTGATTATCGTCCAGGCAAACGACTCGTGTGTTAGCGCCACCGGTTCCTCTGTTGTATCGTCCGAGATCAGAATAGTACGAACAGGAACATCCTCGTAGCGCACATCCGCAACAGGGTCCACGACGAGAACGACACCATCTGCGGTGATTTGCAATTCACCAATGTATGGCGCCGCGTTCGCTGGAAAAACAATGTCATTGTCCTCGGCGGAACCTATGCGGCTTGCGCCCTCTTGCAACCAATACAACCCTACGAGATTGAGGTAGCCATACGGACTCTTGAGACTCGCAAGTCTGTCAGTGCGCCATTGCAAAATCTCTGCCTCGTGAGCGACCGGATCAATCACCTGTGCTTTCGGGCTGCAAGCTGCAATCAGGGCAACGATAATCGCGAGCATCCATCTTTCTGCTGTAGTCTTCATGGCTGCGGATACTAATACGTTCATGTCATGACTAAAACCCCGGATAATGCCGACCTCGCCTATGCCAATCTGCAGCCGGAACATATTCTCGATGCACTCGAAAGCCTCTCATTTCGATGTGATGGACGTTTCCTCGCACTGAACAGCTATGAAAACAGGGTGTACCAGGTTGGCATCGAGGACGGTGCTCCATTAGTTGCAAAGTTTTACCGGCCTGGCCGATGGAGCGACGACGCGATTTTCGAAGAACACGCGTTTTCGCAGGAGCTTAGTGATGCGGAGTTGCCGGTCGTCTCACCGTTGTGCCTTGGAGGACAAACGCTGCATCACTCAGGGCCATTTCGATTTTCGGTCTACCCGTGCCATGGCGGACGAGCTCCGGACCTCGATAATCTCGACTTGTTACGCCAACTTGGCCGACTGGTAGCGCGAATACATCTGATTGGCGAGACGCTGGAGTTCAAACACCGGCCTGCAGTCGATATTGACAGCTATGGCATCGCATCTTGCGAGTACTTGCTCGACCACGATTTCATCCCTTCCGAGTTGCACCCTGCGTACCAGAGGATTGCTGACCTGGTCTTAGATTCTGTTGTCGGTTGCTTTGACCGTGCCGGCACAGTTCATCAATTTCGGCTACATGCTGACTTTCATCCGGGGAATGTGCTCGTAACCGGGGAAAGGTTGCACATTGTGGATCTGGACGACACAAGAAGCGGTCCGGCAGTTCAGGACCTGTGGATGTTCATGTCCGGAGATCAGGAAGAGCAGGCACCGCAGCTTGATGCCCTGTTATCAGGCTATGCGGAGTTTCGCCACTTCAATGCCCGTGAGCTGCACCTGGTTGAAGCACTGAGGAGCTTGCGGATCATGCATTATGCCGCATGGATCGCTCGCCGTTGGGAAGATCCAGCCTTCAAAATCGCGTTCCCATGGTTCGATTCACTGCGCTATTGGGACGAACATGTGCTTGCGCTGCGAGAGCAGGTTGCGTTGATGCAGGAACCGCCGCTCGAGTGGCATCCAGACTGACGATTGGATCCGGCGTACCCAGCAGTTCATAAGGAACATGTTGAAATACAAAAATTTTCGGGCGGGCCATCGATCTGCAAAATTGGTGAAATAAATTCCGAGATCAGCGGTCTTTATACCTGTGATCTCAATTAACGTGAACCTCGTATCAGCATTGATTCTCGGGACTTGCCACTCTACAGTGGTCCTGAGCCCAATTATCCGCTCGCGGGCGGAACTCTGGCGCTTAAGGGTGCTCTGATATAGAGATTGAACGACCGAAAAATATTTCCGGACGAGTCTATTTGAAAGCTATGTATCGCAAAGCATTACTGGGGTTGTTGCTTACCGGTCTGGTGTCCGGCTGTGGTTCTAGTGTAACGCTCAAGACTCCGACAATTCCGGAGCCGCTGCTCGAGCAAATTCCGATGTCAGTCGGGTTGCGTATGCCGGAAAATTTTGAACACTTCGTTCACCAGGAAAAAGTATATGGCCGTGAAGAATGGTCAATTGATCTTGGTCGATCCAATGCCGCTCTTTTCGAACAGCTTCTCGCACACATGTTCGCAGGCGTCAAAGTCCTCGGCCCTGACGACGATCCACAGTTGCTGCCGCTCGATGCGCTTATTGAGCCAAGCATAGATGCGTTTGAGTTCTCCACTCCCGAACAAAGCAATACTGACGCCTTCGCTGTCTGGATTCGTTATCGAATGAAAGTCTACGACCGTGAAGGCAAACTGGTTTCCAATTGGCCGGTCAGCGCGTACGGAAAAAGTCTGACGACCACGATGAACAGTTCTGCGGCCTTGCAACGGGCCGCGATACTTGCGATGCGGGATGCCGCGGCGCTGATGATAATGAAATTCGACAATGTCACGCGCATCAGTTCGCTGGCTGGAGGTTCGCTAACCAAAATTGCCCCAGCAGTCGAATCGGAAACAGGCGACACTGAAGGTACCGAGGTGCAAACAACAGCCCTCGAAGGATCTGACGATGAAGCAGGCTAAACGACTTTTCAAATTTGCAGTTCTTGGATTGATGGCCTGGTCATCGACTGCCTGCGTGACGTCTACAGTGCAGGATGCACGAACCGGCCGCACCGGTATTGCTGAGGGTGAGTCCGTCGTAATCATGGCCAAGAGTTACCACCTTGGAAATGAAACGGAGTTGAAGTACATCCGCTGCATCGAAGATAATCTCGGTCGCGGCAAAGACGGGCTGACCGTCATTCCCCATGATGTGTTTGTCGATTCACTGTTTCCCTGGTTTGAACCGCGTACGGCTCCGGCCGAGACCAAGAACCTTGCAAAACTCATGGACCGTCCAGGCGTTGCCGACAAGATCGCAGAGCAGGGCATTCGTTACATCATATGGCTTGATGGCGATACCGAAAAGGTTGCGGGAGGCGGTAGCTTGTCATGCGCTGCGGGCCCGGGTGGTGGTGGCTGCTTTGGCTTCGCGTGGTGGCAGAAGGATGCGGATTATGACGCAGCAGTCTGGGATCTGCAGGGACTCGAATCAGCCGGTACAGTATCGACAGACGTGAGTGGCACATCGTTTATGCCCGCACTGGTTGTGCCATTGCCATTTATTGCTCGTACTCAGTCCAAAGCCTGCAAGACACTGGCCGATCAGCTGCATAGGTTCATCGTGCAGGACGAGACAGCGTAATACCCACGAGAATCTTGTCAATTACTGCGGTCGACCGGCGCGGACGAATGCCTCACGGTAGTAGTCGGAGCCAAGACTCTCGACAGATACAGTTTTCCCCGATGACGGCGCATGCACAAATCGCCCATTTCCCAGATACATGCCCACATGCGACATTTTTCCAGAGATCTTGAAGAAAAGCAGATCTCCAACACGCATGTCGTGATTCTGAATCGGCGCCAACTCGGCCCAAAGCGCGGTTGTTGTGCGCGGCACGGATTTCCCGGCACTCGTGTAGGAATAATGAACCAGGCCACTGCAATCGAAACCGCTTGGCGTGCTACCGCCGTAACGGTATGGCACGCCCACTTGTTGCAAAGCCACCGCGGCTGCGCGTTCACCTATTACCGGACGGCTGCTCGGCTTGACCACGTACCCGGACGGCGACTTCGACTGCTGTGGTGCCAGCTGACTTGATGAGCATGCGGCCGTTCCTGATGCAACGATCACAATCAGGATAACGCTGCGAACTATGCTGACTGGCTGAGATATCATAGTGGCCACGCTGAACCGGTACAGAGCCACAAGAATACGCATTGGACCCTGAAGACCGTATGAACTGCTTCTCAAGTTTGAATCAACATGACAGCCGCAACGACCTCGTGTCAGGCGGCGCGAAGTGCCGGTACGGGCTGTTGCTGTGCCTGACCTGGTGTACGGCCTGCGGCGCGCCGGCATCAGAATCGCAGCTACCAACGGACCCATCGGAATACCGTATCGACTATGTTGTTCGCCCGAACCCTGCTACGGGAACAGTTGACGTAACTCTCACGCTATCGCAAGGCCGTGCCTTGCTACGCGAACTGACAATGCAACCGGACAGCCGGTCATCAGGCTTTGAAGCCGATGGCGACCTCGATATCACAGATCAAAAAGTGCGTTGGGTACCGCCGAAAGAAGGCGGGCGGATAAGTTGGTACGTAGACGTCGAACATCGCAGAAACGACAGCGGATATGACGCCTGGCTCGGAACGGATTGGGGGCTCTTTCGAGCTGAGGACATTATTCCTCGCGCTGCAACTCGTACTCTCAAAGGTGCCCGGAGCGAAACCTGGCTGGCGCTCAACTTGCCCAACGGGTGGTCGGCCGTTACTCAATACTTCAGCAATAATAAGAAGATTCGCGTCAATAATCCGAAGCGGCGCTTTGACCAACCATCCGGATGGATGGTGCTTGGAAATCTTGGCGTTCGGCGTGAAAAAATCGCCGGCATTCGGGTCGCTGTCGCCGGACCCATTGATCATTCCGTTCGCCGCCTGGATACGCTGGCGCTACTCAACTGGACTTTACCGGAACTCGCACGGTTGCTACCCAGTCTCCCGCCGCGCCTGACAATCGTCAGCGCGGGAGAGCCGATGTGGCGAGGCGGGCTGTCGGCGCCACGATCGCTCTATTTACATGCCGACCGGCCTCTGATCAGCGAGAATGCGACGAGTACCCTGCTGCACGAAGTCATGCACCTGTCTTTAGCTCTGTCCGCTGATGATGGCTACGACTGGATCGTTGAAGGCCTGGCCGAGTATTACAGTCTGGAGTTACTCAATCGAAGTGGCTCGATCTCAGATTCGCGATATGCGCTCGCGCGAGCGGACCTGGCCGACTGGGCCACACGCGCTACAACACTCTGCCGACAATCATCGACTGGCGCGACAACCGCGCTCGCAGTTGGCATTCTGTCGACACTGGACAGGGAAATTCGTGATCTCTCAGATGGAAATGCCAGCCTCGATGACGTCATTAGAGAGCTTACCGCTCTTGGCCCGGGAATCGGCCTGGCCGACCTGACCGATATCGCGGAGCGAATCGCTGGCGCCAAACCGGACATACTACACATCGACAACCTGCCCGGCTGTCGTAATATCGCCATTAACAACCACAGACAATAAACTCATCGATGGACCGACGACACGACCTTGAAGTCATTCTCCGCTCGCGCACTCCGATCGTCATCATTGAGACACGGGATGAAGCGCGCATGCTGGATATGCTTCAGTCCATCGCAATATCCGGCATAGGCGATAGCTACATGCCGCTCTTTCGCTGGACTGTCACCGACGGTCTGCAGCGAATTGATATCGCACTTGAGCCACAGCCTCTGAATGCAGATCCTGGCGAAGTTCTCAAGCATATCCGGGCCGTACGCAAGCCGGGAATCTATGTGCTTCTCGACTTCCATCCGTTCCTCGAGGATCCGGTGCATGTTCGGCTGATCAAGGACATCTGCATTCGATACAAAGAGGTGCAACGACAAATCGTATTGATTAGCCACACAGTCAAACTCCCCAGCGAGCTTGACTCATTCAGCGCGCACTTCGACATGGCGTTGCCGACTGAAGACGAGCGGCGCCAAGTCGTTCAGCGTGTCGTTGATGAATGGGCTGCCGAAAACCCGGGCTCGAGAGTCCAGGTGGATACCAAGGCCTACGAACTGCTGGTTCAAAATCTCTCCGGGCTGACTTACAACGACACGGAGCAACTCGCACGTAAGGCGATCATCGTCGATGGCGCAATTACCAAGAGTGATTTGCCAGGAGTCATGCAAGCCAAGTACGAGCTTCTGAATCGCGGTGGCGCTTTGCAGTTCGAGTATGACACGGCCCAATTCAGTGAGCTTGGCGGACTGACGAGACTCAAAGCGTGGCTGTCTCAGCGTAAGTCCGTCTTTCGCGGCGACGACAGTGCCTCGCACCTCGATGCGCCGAAGGGCATTTTGCTCCTGGGTGTTCAAGGTTGCGGCAAAAGCCTGGCCGCCAAAGCGACAGCCGGTATTTTTGGCGTACCTTTGTTGCGCCTCGACTTTGGCGCAATCTACGACAAGTATCATGGCGAAACCGAACGAAAACTTCGGGAGTCACTGCAAACAGCAGACGTCATGTCTCCCTGCGTGTTGTGGGTAGACGAAATTGAGAAAGGCATAGCCGGTCGCGGTGGCGAGACGGGAACTACGCAGCGGGTTCTTGGGACATTCTTGACCTGGATGGCGGAAAAGAAAAGCCACGTATTTGTTGTTGCTACGGCGAACGATATCAGTGCGCTCCCACCTGAGCTGGTTCGCAAGGGCCGCTTTGATGAGATCTTTTTCGTTGACCTTCCCGATAAGAAGATCCGCGCGTCAATCCTGGCGATCCATCTGACCAGTCGTGAACAACGATTCAGTGACTTCGACATCGAGTCGCTTGTCGATGCGATGAGGGGCTTTTCAGGTGCGGAGATCGAACAAGCGGTTGTCGCAGCATTTTATGCCGCGCATGCACGTAGAGAAATTCTGGCAACCAGCCATATTCTGAATGAGGTCAAACAAACAAGGCCACTGTCCATCGTAATGCAAGAGCAGGTCCATGCCCTGAGATTGTGGGCTGACGGCCGAACCGTGCCCTGCGACTAGTTGTCGCGTATTGCATTTTACGTAACGCATCTAACCCTTAAGCTGCCGCTCCATGGATCGGAACCCGTGCTAATATGCGTGGATGACTAATGATAAAAAGAATATCAACGAATTAGTCACAGATGATGACGATCCGACTGCCGAACTCGAAGTACTTGCACTTGGGCAAGCGGTTCCGGTTAACGAAGAACGGGATCTGTCAGAATCTGCCGCCGATACGCATGACTATGTTCATGCGAACGACTCCGATCATGATGCTGCAATTTCGGAGCTCAAGTCTGATCTCAAGACACGATCCGAAACGATCAACCAACTTAAGTACGACATTGAACAGCTGCGCGCCAAGTGGATGGGGCTCGAAGTCGAAATCAAGGCCCGCGAGGAGTTAACTGACAAGTTGAACCAGGAGCTTGCCGCTGCCGCAGACAATCTCGTACGAAAAGAAAAACTCCTCAAGAAGCGCGATCAGTCAGTCAAAGCACTGAAAGCCGAGATTCGCGAACGCAACGACGCATACGGTGAACTCAAGGCAACAGCGATCGAACATGAACAGCGAATCGAGGCGCTGAACAAGGAACTCACGGCAGATCGCAGCGATGAGGCGGAGCAGGACCGACAACTCGTCAATCAGCAAGCAGGACAAATCGCCAGTGCCGAAACCACAATTAGCCGACTGAACGCCCAGCTTGAAAGAACCGAAACATACGCGGACTCACTTCGACAGGCTTTGCATGATCGGACAACCGTAAAAGATCAGGCTGAGGACACACGTGAATTTCTTCAGGGCGGCCTGGAGCGAGCAACGGGTCAGGTGGAGGACCTGAAAGCCGCGCTTGCCGAAGAAAAGACAGTGAACGCGGAGTTGAACAGGAAGCTCGACGGACTACGTGACGCACATGCCGAGGAGATTCGAATGATTCGCTTCGAGCTTGGTGAAGCTCAGGAGACGGTCGCACAACATGAATTGCTGACAGAGCAGTTGGCCTCTGATCTCGTCGATACCCGTGGGTTTCGTGATGAACTCGAGCATATGCTCAGCAAGTCCGAACAACAGAACAGTTCGCAAATTGAGAATCTGGAGAAAGAGAACCGCCGGCTCTTGCGCGAGGTCGGTGAAAGTAGACAGAAGCTCGAGACTAAAAACGAAGCCATAAATTGCCTGCTATCAGAGCTCGCCAAAAAGTCCCAACAAGTTGATTCGATCGGAGAGATCGAAAATGTCATTCATGAGATTGATGATCGGATGTCCGAACGCATTGATGAGCGACCTAACAAGGATCGTGATCGGATAACACGTGTGTTCATCGGCTCGGTGGATGGCCAGGAATTGCGATTCCCGCTGTTTAAAGACCGGCTGACAATTGGGCGAACCGACCAAAACGACATTCAGCTCAAAGCGTCTTACGTCAGCCGCCGTCATGCTGTCATTGTTACGGATCGTGAAGCGACACGCGTGATCGACTGGGGCAGCAAAAATGGCGTGTTCGTAAACTCAAAACGCGTCACTGAACATTTCCTGCAAAACGGTGACACCGTAACAATCGGTACGGCCGATTTCCGCTACGAGGAACGACCCAAGCGGGACGCCTGATTTAGCAATTACAGTCCCGGATTGTGAGCACAGTCACGGACTTTTGCGGCCGCACGATCTACAGTAATTGTCGAATCGCATGGAGCGCGTAACGGCAATGATGTTAACGAATACGGCAGGACAGCCAAGTCACCTTTCCGACACCCAGCAGATCACTCGCGACGCGGGCAAGCTCATGTCCCGAAAAGTCTGGTTACCGAAAGTTCTCTATAACGCACTCCCCTACTTTTATCTGATTGCGGGTCTTGCGGCATTTTTCACGACCCTGTACATCAGCAATTGGCTATGGGTACTGCCGCACTACCTGTTGTTCGCCGGCGCTTGTCTGCATATGGGCATACTTGTGCACCGACGACGCCATCGCCGTAAGGCTTGATCTTTCTCAGGCTGTAGGCAACGATAGCTGTCCCTTCGGTGTGAGAGACAGCCCAATGAGCCAAAACCCGATTCGGCAAGTCGCGCTCAAAGAGACAGCGCTTTTTCTGGGTTTGCTCTTTCTCGGATTTGTCCTGGTACCAATCGCGATATACGGGGTTGGCCAGGATCTACTTGGCGAATTCGGTGGCCACGGTTATGCGGATTTCTTCGGCAGTCTGAGTGCGAAGATTCGGTCCGGAGATGCTACCGCCTGGTTTGTCGTGCTGTCGCCATACCTGGTCTGGCAAACGCTTCGTCTGACTACGTTCGCGTGGCGAACTACGAACAAGCCTGGCAACAACTGAGTACGTCGCCATAAGGAATTCCTGGAAATTGTGACTCGGATCACATTTTTTTCCTTAACAACAACCCACTTACGACGTTTGTATAGAAATTATGTTAACAATGCTGCATGCTCAACTGAGGCAGGTTCTATAGTTACTATTCTTTCCACATTGCAATACTTCGCGCACGAGCAGCAACGATGAAGCGTTTTACTAACTGGCTGACCAGCAAAATTTCGCCAAAGAAGGCTTCGTCGGACCCGAAACTCAACAGGACCGGCGCGCACCTCGCGCGTACCGGCGGTCACACGGCTCCGCGAGTGGCAAGACCCAAACAGGCCGTGCCACGGTCTCAACCCGAATACGTCGACCTTGATCCACACGTTGAAGGCCGGATCGAAGACAATGGCCCCGGAAAAAACGTACTGATTCGCAACAAGTATGTACGTGAAGACACCGGCACCCATGAAACCTTGAAGATTCTTGACGATTCGATGATTGACACCGAAGAAGAAGAAGGTATCGATCCCTACAATACTGGCCAGTTCGATCGCTCGAAGAACTGGGACAAGCGAC
>Ga0255052_10003935_pt1 | contig 10078 bp, 8 predicted proteins | sample JV7_2_21_MG_FD_188632 | JGI IMG/M metagenome (GOLD analysis project Ga0255052, IMG submission 188632) | Seawater microbial communities from Jervis Inlet, British Columbia, Canada - JV7_2_21 | ecosystem: Environmental > Aquatic > Marine > Inlet | place: Canada: British Columbia | collected...
AGATGCCGATTCTGTAAAACTCTCAAAGATGTTTGAGGCTCATCTAGCAAATGAGATACGTGCTGATTCACTTGAGATGAAAGGGCCTAGTGCAAAACCAAAGTGGAAAGACTACTCATATGTCAAAGAGTGGGAGATAGACGATTTCAAATTGAAAGTGGGAATGAACCCCAAATAAGAAACTACACGGGGCTCTGTTCCCGAGTGAGTACCTCAATCATTGTGTGGAAGGCTGCGGCATTCTCTTTCAGCGATTCAATAGAGACCCATTCATTAGCTCCATGAATATTGTCCCCTATAGGACCGAAATCAAACAGGTCTGCACCTTCTCCTGCAAAATAGCGAGAGTCGGACCCTCCAAAGCCCTCAACAATTCTATATGGCATACCCTCTTTCTCGAGAGCCCATTTGAAGGCTCGAATGAGTCGCGAGCCAGGGTCACAGTCCACATATCCAATTCCAGAATGGACCTTTAAGGAGAAATAATCCACTCGACCTTTTAGAGAATCTTGGAAAGCAGCATCAACAGTTTCACCATCATTGGTCATTGATCGGACATCGACATAGAGCCTCCAGAAGTCACCTTCCTTAGAGAGCATATTGGGGCAGATATTTGTGCCTTTATCTGAGGGTTTGGTTGGCCACTTGGTCTGGGAGATTGCTAAAATCGATCTCATAAGGTCAGTCAGATTAGCGTCAAAAGTGAATTCAGCACCTTTCTCGAAAGGATGAATCACATCCATCTCCACATAGTCGGGAACCACATTGCTCTTCAGAAAAGGACCCCGAACATCTAACACGACTGCCTGAGAATTAAGATCAAGATATTTTGAAGCCGCAATCATCGCATGACGGTCTACACCAAAACGAAGGTATGCGCTATGTCTTGTTGCCGTGCCATAGGTTTCGGTAGTGACCTTTACAGTCTTCTTTCGTCCCTTGATTTTATCCATCCGTTCCTTCACATGAATAATGGTAGGGAGTATGTTTCTTCTGCGGTGGATGATGTCTTGACCAGACCCGTCTGCAACAACGACATAGTCTGGGAAGAGACCCTGTTTGATCAGGTTCTCCTTCAGCACTCCAGCACCCTTTCTCCCTCCTATTTCTTCATCTCCAGTCACTGCAATCATCACGGTGCAGGGGAAATCTGATTCAACGAGTTTCTCTGCGAACAGAAGGAGTGATACGATGTTTCCCTTATCATCACAGGTGCCCCTTCCAAATGCCTTGTCACCATCAATGACCAACTTCATGGGGTCTGTCTTCCATCCATCACCAAATGGAACAACATCGAAGTGAGCCAAGAAGAGAATCTTGAATTCACCATGACCCCGTCTAGCGAAAGAAGTAGTGTATCCTTCTGATTCTATTATCTCAGTATGAAATCCAAATTCACCCAGAATATTGTTGATGTATTCTGGGCACTCTCGTGTAGCTTTCATATATCCATCATTTCTCGTGTCAAATGCAACAAGGGTCTCTAGAAGTTCAACGGGGTCTAGCGTCATCTCAATCGAGTGGACACAATACTAAGTGAGTCAAAAGTCTATCCTCTCATGTGTTTGTTTCAAAAGCAAAAGCTAAAACAAGGAACAATCAACAGACTGCTCCTTGCATCGCTGAACAAGTTTAGGTTCGCTTGTATACCCATCTGTTCCATGAGCTAAGGCTCGGCATCTCTTCTGGCATCTTCTTACGTGCTCGAATCTCAAGGATGATTTCTTCCTGCAAGTTGCCTGGAAGGGGCTCAAATCCTCTGAACTCGTAACCAAAGAAGCTACGACCAGCAGCTGCACTCCTGAACTCATCCGCAATTTCGATGGTTTCTGCTGTGGGTATTGTACCCTTTATGGCGACTACGTCCTCTTCGCCCTCAATTGTGACAATCTGACCTCTGTGACCAGTCAAGACTTTGATGATTGCACCTTGTGTGTCAGGTGGTGTCTTTATGTCAGTATTGAGAACTGGTTCATAGATACCAGGAGCGCCTGTTAGAAAGCTCATATTCAGAGCCGAACTAACCATTGTTGCAACTTCGTTGTAGCCAGTGTGTGCAGGGTCATTGTGGACTGTAGCATCAGTTAGTGTGACCTTTACACCCATCACAGGCTCTTTTGCAATTGGACCAGAATCTACGAACTCGCGGAATACTGTCTCCAAGTATGAGTAGATACGATCGAATCTCTGTACACCGCTCATTGCGTCAACAAGCATGCATGACTCGTAAATATCGAGAATCTTCCTCGCTCTTTTCGCATCCCATCCAGCCTCATCACGAAGAATAGTTGCACGCTCACGACTTGGCATCTCAGCAGTAATCGTCTTCTTTCGAATGAGTTCGATTGTCTTCTCATCTAATGGTTCCAGAAACATCCGAATCCTGTTGTGACCATTGGGTGATTTTGTATGGAACTCATCTCCCTGCTTAGTCATCTTCTCACGGTACACAATGATTGGTTCAGATACATTGATCTTCACCTGTTCATTTATTCTCTTTGTCAGAATCTCAATCTGAAGTGGGTCAATTCCATCGAGTCGGTACTCACCAGATTCTTTGTCGTGGAAGAATCTCGCCGTCGGATCAGCCATAATCCACTTTGATACAACTTCACCAAGTTTTGCAATGTCCTGTGGGTCGATTGGCTTGATGCTTCGGCTTACAACAGGCTCACTTACGTACTCAATAGCCTCAAAGCCTTTCATATCAGAATCAGGATCAACAAATGACTCACCGCTGGGACACATGAAACCGAAGACTGAGAACAGATTGCCTGCAGGTACCTCATCCATATCTAGGATATCAGTGATCTCTTGGACACCAAGTCGCTTCACCTTAGCGTTCTGGCGCATGTTTACGAGCTTAATCTCCTGTCCTGACTTGATTGTACCAGAGAATATTCTACCAATCAGGGTAGGTCTCTTGCTTTTCGGGTCGACGAATATCTTTGTAATCATCCCACAGAGTGGTCCGTTAGGATCAACATCTAGCAGGGCTTTGCCTTCAGGACTTTCTAGATCTCCCTTCCAGATTCTCGGAATCTTATACTGCTGAGCCTCCTTTGGGTTCGGCAGGTGTTTCACAATCATCTCGAGGAGAGCATCATCAAGTGGCAGGTTTTCCCTGAGCCACATCTCATCACCTTCCGCATACTTTTCAAAGACAACATTGGGTTTGATGCCTTTCTTCTCGAGGGTCTTCATTGTGAAGGCCCAACCTGTCTTCGCGCTTCCGATTGCAACGCTTCCATCCTGGAAACTGACTCGCCAGTCTTTTGCGTATCCAGTAGGTGCTACTTTCTTAATCAGCGCGTTGACCTTTGCAACGATAATGTCAATACGCTCATAGACCTTGGCTGGTGGGAGCTTGAGTTCGTTGATCAATCTGTCAATTTTATTCACGAATAAAACTGGTTTACAGGCCTCAGCACCAACTGCTAGACGAATATTCGTTTCAGTCTGTGTCATTACGCCTTCCAGCGCATCTACAAGAATAACCGCGCCATCACTGGCACGCAATGCCCTTGAAACCTCACCGGTAAACGATATATGACCAGGGGTATCAGACAGTTGTACGAGATATTCTTCTCCATCAATCTCGAAGTTAAGCATCACTACAGATGTGAAGATTGTGATACCTCGCTCCTGCTCCTCTTCGTCACTGTCAGTCATCAGCGCTTGTCCTGCTGCGGCATCGCTCATGAGACCTGCTCGACGCATCAGATAGTCTGTCGTTGTGGTCTTTCCATGGTCGATATGAGCACTGATTGAAATGATCCTCTTGTGTTCATAATCGTCTGAAAGGATGAGCCTCTTGATTGCCTCTGGCTCTTTGATCTTTACCATCAGGATGTCTCCTTGTAATTCATTTTGTGTCCCCTCGTGATATTGTACGATAGCATATCCCCAACTGCGAATATTAACACGAGAGAACTCGTCGGGGTCACCGGTAACCTCACCGGTGGCTTGCGCGACCTCGCGATTGGAGGATTAAAAGTATTTCGTCATGGAACTAAATCAAACTAAACAAGATCTGGAAGCTCATACTTCGGTACCCTCACCCTGCCTGAAAAATTATAGATCAACAACGGAGGAAGTAGGAGAATTAGATATGAGATTAAAGTAACCAGAACGGAGTCTAGGGGAAGAGGAAAGTAAAAGAGGAGTAGCATCATTGTGAATGGAACTATTTGGCAAACTAGAATGAAGATATGAGCAAGCCCCCAGTTTTTGAGTATCAATGTCCCTAGTTCATCAGTATAGTGCCAAACGGCCATCACCAGTGCAATCATCCCTAGTACTGCAAGAGTAAGAGATGATAGGAAGGCCAACCTACTATTGAAATAGAGTATTGGTATTGTTAGATAAGCAAGATCAGCAAAACCTAGAAGTGTCAGGGCATGTAGAAGCAGAGCACCTACTATTTTCTTCTTCATCGGATTCTGTTGTACTTCCATCATACACACGTCAACGTTTTGCGATGACTACCATGCGTTCTGAGTTTGCGGCATATGGAAGTCGCGGAAGTTTTGCATGACCGTAGAGTTCTACTTTCTTGAACCCGACCTCCGAAAGCATCTCTCTGATCTCAAGAGCAGTGTACATCCTGATGTCATTATTGGACAGTGCGTCCTCATCCATCAGTACAATCCGATCATTCTCAGTATCAATGAACATCGCAGGACGACCAGTGAGCACACCAGCAGGTGCGTCAAGTACATGGGGTTCGTTGAGGAGATACCCGCTTTCCAATGGAGTCCATGTTCTCTGGAACCGCGGAAGATTGTAGGGGTTCATCAGATCCAGCAGGAAACACCCACCCTCCTTCAATGCCGCATACGCACCCTTGAGGACTAGCTTATTCTCTTCATGGTCAAAGAAGCCGAAGCTATGACTGAGTAATATGGCTGCGTCGAACTGGGAGTCGTGCTCCATAGCCCTCATGTCTCCAGCGTAGAAATTCACAGAAACGTCATAAGACTCTGCAGTCTCCTTTGCTGCGTCTATCAGGACTTGAGCAAGGTCAAAGGCAGTTACATTGAGACCTCGCTTGGCAAGTTCAACGGACTGGTCTCCTGCACCACAGGCAATGTCGAGGATCGAGTCGCTATTCTTGAGGCCCAGGGTTTCCATGATGAAATCACTGATGAGTCCGTCGTAGTGCTCTATACCAGGAATTTGACGTCTGTGTCGAATCCTAAAAATCTCAGCCCAAAATTCATTCCAACCAAGTTCGACCTTTTCCATCGTTTGCACGTCCTAAAGCGGGAGAAGTCTGCGGTCTGATATGAAGATTGTCATGATTGCGATTTAGGAGGAAGAGAGGTGTGCCATCAACACTGGTTACACCGCCAGTATCCAACATCAATCCAACGCAAGAACTTAGTTTCATGAAACTCAAAAAGAAGATGTGGAGAAAGCCCGCAGAAATTTCCGCCGGGAGGGACAGGAAAACTCGAATGAGTATAACCTGCGGATTCATTCTCCACATGAAATAGACCCCTAGTTCTAAAAAACCTTTAGGTTCCGCATAAATGCGCCACAGCCAGTAATATTTGGAAAATGTTCCAATTTATCGATTAAGTATTGTTAAGTGCATCTCAAGGAGAGAAATATCAATTCTCATTCCAATTTTTCGCAATCAATATGACATTTTGTGTATAATCCCAAATATAAAAGACAGAGTGGTAGCCCCGCCAGGATTTGAACCTAGGTCAGTGGGTCCAGGGCCCACCATGCTTGGCCGCTACACCACGGGGCTATCAGTGTAAATCGGAAGTTGTGCAACGCGTTTTTCACCTTTTCGGTTTTAAAAGGCTCTGTGACGCCGTGTTTATTAGACTGTGCGTTTCCATCTAATCCGAACTAGCGATGCCATTTTGGTCTGAATTATCTCAAGAAGGTTTCAAGAACGCCGCGAGAGCTACCGAAGTAGTTGTCATGGTCACTGGATCTCTCGAAGCACACGGTGATCATCTTCCACTTGGGACTGATACGATTCTTACGACGTACCTTGCAGAGAAAATTGCTGAGAAGACCAAAGCTCTCGTCCTACCAACAATACCAATCGGAGAGAGTTGGAATTTTAACCACATTGAGGGAACGATCTCAATTCATCCGGGGGCATTGGTAGAATACTATGTGTCCATTTTGAAAGGAATTTTCAAACACGGTTTCAGATACATCGTTGCTCTAAACGGACATGAAGGTAATGCTCCAATAATCAGGCAAGCTGCAAAAACTGCGACAAAGAAAGGGCAACGAGTCGTTGTCATAGTGAATTGTCGGAAGGATCTTGCTAAGAACACACGAAAGTTAGTTGAGGAAACTCCAAGTGGACATGCTGCAGAAGATGAGACGTCTGAAGTGATGTTTGTAAGACCAGAGCTTGTGAACATGGCAGTGGCAAAGGCACATCGCGTAGAAACAAGATTTGAGATTATTTCAGGAAGTTATAGAGAAGAACTCCTTCCTTCAGCCATGTATGGAGATCCAAGGAAAGCAACAGAAGACAAAGGCCGGAAAATTATGGAACAGACCGAAGAGGAAATCATCGAGCTCATCCAACAGTTGGAACTTGGTAAACTCCCTCTAGAAAAAACTTAGATGCCTACCTTGAAAATCAGCGCGTCTCTAAGCACTCTTTGGAACATCCTGAGAAGATTACTCCCTTCAATGGCAACTGTATCGAATACAGGGTAACCCTCCAAGTCAAGCATCTGAACCATATAGTCAACCGGGAGCGCATTTGGAAGATCTCTCTTGTTCAGTGAAATGATAATAGGCAAAGTAGCCATTCTGTCTGTGCCTAAAGCGATTCTCAGTTCTTGGATCGATGCGAGGTTCTCATTCATCTGTTCAGGAGTGGAATCGGCCATGAAGATAATGCCGTCACAGTCACGTATCACTTTGATTCGTTGACTTGCGTGTCGCCTCTGCCCAGCGACAGTGAAAACATCAAACACAATTCTCTCACTCGCTGTCACTGGAACGAAATCAAAGAATGTAGTTCGCCCTAGCTCATCGGAGATCTCAACAATTTTGCCTTTTGCAAGAGACCTAACATTGGCGAATAACCAGCGGAGTGCAGTTGTTTTGCCACCAAGGGAGGGGCCATAGAAGACTATCTTGATGTGAACACGACCAAGTTCATCGCGTTTCAGAAAATGACCAGGGACAATTTCTGAGGACATCTGTGGTTTGATGAGTGCTTTTCGTGCATAATCAGCAGTTGTTTCGGGGTCAATGCTCAGTTCCTCTGATGTTGCAACTAAGCGCCCCATTGATACTGCTCCGGGATCTGTTCCGAGAGGTCTCTCAGGAGGAACTGTGATATCCTCACTTACGCTCACTGGGGGGGCTTCTTCCTTTTTTGGCTTCTTTGAGCGCCTGGTTAACCTGCGGAACACGGACAAACGCGTCTCCAGAACTTACGATGCCTCTACCAGTCTTAAATCTTGGGGGAACCTTATCCTCGTGTTCACGAGACGAACTTTATCTGTAAGAGGCAGCTCAGTTGGCATATTATGACTGACTTGATTGACCTGGAGTTCATCTCAGAGCAGTGGCCAACGCTCAACGAGATGACCTACCTCAACAATGCCTCAACCGGTATTCCCCCACTAAACACATTCAATGGGATGAAGAAATATCTGAATGATAAAGCAAATGCGATTGGAACGTTCAAAGATACACTGAGTTTCATAAAGGAAACGCGACAACACTTGGCACAACTCTTGGGAGGGGATTACAGTCAGTATGCCTTTGTGCCCAGCACAAGCTCCGGGATTAACTCCTTTGCCCACAGCATCACTTATCCTAAAGGGTCAAACATCGTTGTGTGTGATTTGGAATTCCCGGCAAACTATGTTCCATGGCAAAACGTTTCCAAACTTTATGACGTTGAATTGCGTGTCGCGAAGTCTGTAGATGGAGCCGTGACTCTCGATGTCTTCAAAGAACAGGTTGACGATAACACGAAGGTCCTTGCAGTCAGTCAGATACAATTTGGTACAGGTTTTCGTGCAGACCTAAAGGAGTTGGCCAAAGTTGCTCACGATAATGGCGCATTTCTATCTGCAGACATCATTCAAGCAGCTGGATGCTTTGAAACAGATCTTGCTAAACTGGGAGTGGACTTTGCGACTGGTCAGGCTGCAAAGTGGTTACTTGGACCAGTTGGAGCAGGCTATATCTACGTTGGAAAATCAATTATGGATAACGTGCAACCTCGATTCTTGGGATGGTGGGGCATCGAGCAAATTATGGAGTTCGGATTTTTCGAAAGAACTCCACTATCCGATGCAAGAAAGTTCCAAGTTGGGTCACCTGCCATGATTTCGTACGTAGGGTTATTGGAATCACTAAAGACATTACTCAAGATTCCTGGGAAGACACGTGAGCAAGTCGCGAAGGACAATGCCAATTATCTAAGGAAAAGACTCTCAGAGATAGGCATACCATTCTTTGACTTCGGACCAGATCACAATTCTGCCACTGTATCATGTCAACCACCAGATGTCGATAAACTGCATGAGGAACTTTTGAAGAATAAAATCCACAGTTCTGTGCGCAACGGACGTCTCAGAATTTCTCCACATTTCTACAATAACTATAAGGACATTGACACCATAGTCGAGTATTTGATGTGATTCTATGCTAGATCAGATTTCAGAGCACGTCTACTTCATAGTGAGTCGTTCCATGGATTCAAATATCACTTTCATCAAAGTAGGAGACCACGAGATTCTAGTCGATGCCGGCACTGGACTTTATACTTCTAATCTTGACGAAGATCTCCAAACTCAGGGTTCATCCATCCAAACGATCACTGATGTAGTTCTCACTCATTGTCATATTGACCATATCGGAGGGATCATTCCGATTCTGGAAGCAGGATCTCCAAAACTGTATCTGCATGAAGCTGAGGCCAAGTCAATCAATCAGGGGGATATGTCACAAACTTTAGGAGACACTTTTGGTGTAGACCTACCCCCTTTCAAAATCGATGTGAATTTGAATGAAGGGGACGTGTTAGATTTTGGCGAAGTGAAACTCAGAGTATTCCATACCCCTGGACATTCATCAGGTAGTATAGTAATGGAAATTGAAGACACAGGCATTCTCTTAACTGGTGACACATTATTTCCAGGGGGCAGTTTCGGTAGAGTAGATTTCCCTTCAGGAAGTCCAGAAAAGCTAGTAGATTCACTCAAGAGAATCTCGGAGATGCAATTTGAGATTGGTCTTCCAGGGCATATGAACGCCATGAAACATAATGCTCGACAATCTGCTATGTCGTCATACAAGATGGCCAAACAGTGGTTTAAGATGTAGTGACTGTTCGGACTAACTCTTCAATTTCGAATATGTCTGATTCAGACGCGGCTTCACCGCTATCCAAATACTTGGATTCGATTGCCTTTACGAGTGCATAGACGGATTCACTTGAGGGAGTATCTATACCAAACTCCTTTGCAAGTCGAATGACTTCCCCAGTTATCGCGTCTATCTCAGTCCTCTTTCCAGCCCTAATGTCTTGGAGCATTGAGTTGATGTTGTCACCAGTCGCCTTTGCAGTTCCAAGAGCATATCGCACAGGATCATCTGTAGTAAGATCAATCCCTAATGCTTTGACAACCTGTACTGCCTCGTTAACGAGCTTTACGACAAGACCTCGAAGCCCTTTGTTATTATAGACTTCTCCATTAGTAAGACCGGTAAGTGCTCCGACAGGATTGATACCACAATTCACGAGTGTCTTTGTCCATACAACACCCTCAATATTCTCACTCGATTTGACGTCAAATCCAACTTCTTTGAACATATTGGATAGTTTTTCTACCAGAGTATAATTCTCCGCAAATCTTGAGCCAATCTCAGTGAGTCCACAACCTGTAGCTCGTACTACTCCTGGTGAATCATGTAATGCGCCCATACAAGTTGTTGCTCTCAGGACTTTTGTAGTGTCAAGTTCTTTGGCGACCATCTCTTCTGTTCCAAGCCCATTTTGAATAAGTAAAACATGAGCTCCAGCATTAATCAAGTGCCTTGCACTTTGTTCGGCTGTGACAGTGTC
>Ga0255052_10003936_pt1 | contig 10077 bp, 11 predicted proteins | sample JV7_2_21_MG_FD_188632 | JGI IMG/M metagenome (GOLD analysis project Ga0255052, IMG submission 188632) | Seawater microbial communities from Jervis Inlet, British Columbia, Canada - JV7_2_21 | ecosystem: Environmental > Aquatic > Marine > Inlet | place: Canada: British Columbia | collected...
CCGAACTGGACATTCATCCATGCGGCAGCTTGCCGGTCTTCGAAGCCATCGGCGTCGAGTCAGGGAAAAGGCCTTTGCGAATGCGAGTCCGGAATATGAAGTGGAAGATTGACGAAGACACACTGTGGCTCGAATTCAGTCTTGGCAGGGGCTGCTACGCGACTGCCGTACTCCGTGAGATAGTCCGCCAGGATGCTGTAAGCAGCCGCTCAGGTGATAGACTGACGGCCGACCACAGTTGATCCAAAGCAGACATTTACTCTTGGCAAAGTCAAGTCAGTGAATTAGTTGATGCTTATGGAGCCGGTCATCGCGAACACTTGGATGAAAATATTGGTGCTGAAAACGGTCGGTCCGACCGACTAATTGGTCTCTCCTATATAAAGTCGCGTATGCGTCTTTCGATATTTGACAACAATCACTTTCAATATGACTCGGGTTTTATGACGAAGGAATCTTGGCAGCCGTATCTGTATCTCACCAAGAGCGCGTGTTCTGGGAGCCGAGACGAGGCCAAAATCATGCTAAATCATGGCAATCAGTTCCGTGAAGGATTTCGTGAATTGTGTATGGAATTCATAAACGAATCTGGGCAACTCACCGAGTGACCGTCGAGCATTATTTGTGCCCGCTCCTGGCCGTTTTTCGCTTGTCACTTCCGCAAGTTAACGCGGCATTGAGCGTCCGCTGTTGGCGAGAGCTGCCAATCGACAATTCAGTGGACCTGATTGTTGCGCTGGCGAGCAGGGGTCCTGCAAGAAAAGCTCTCTGAGCTAACTTTGCATCTGCTCTTGAGGAATCCGGCCGTCCATGTGCGGGCGCACCAGGTTAATTCTAAGTTTTTCCGGTTTGCTCAATAACCCCTCACGTGAGGGGTTATTGCCCGCTGTGGAAATTTCTTCACAGGTGGTGTCGATCATATCCGCCGCGTGATAACCGCAAGCCGGGACAACAATGCCGTCGGGACGGGCAAATATCCACTGGTCCTTAAAGTCCCGCAGGATGCGAAAGCCACCTTCGTGTACAAGGCGATGGTGCTTGTTGCACAGCAGTATCAAGTTGTCGAGACTTGTCTCGCCGCCCGCGGACCAATGATGGATGTGATGGGCGTCAGCAAAGCGGTTGTTGTGGCAGCCCGGGAAGCGGCAATGTTTGTCCCGGGCCCGGAGGGCCCGTTTGATCGCCGTGGAAACGGTGCGGGATTTTCGGCCGATGTTTAATGGCTCACCATTCTTGTCTTCGACGACGGTGATCGTGTTGCCGTCGCAGCATAGACGTTTCACCGATTCGATCGGTAATCCCGAGCGGCCCTTACCCTCAGCGAGTGCCAACTGATCCACATGAACTGTCACAATATAGTTGTCCGAGTCGGATGCCGTAGCTTCCCCAGTGCGTTGGCCGCTGAGATAGGCATTGGTGATCTCGATGAAGGCGTCGGCTTGTCGGGCCGACCAGCCCTCTTCGGCAAACTCGGCACTGCTCTTATCACTCACGTTTCTCGCCTTATCCAGGGCTTTATCAATCAGCTCACCCTGTTCGATGGGAACTTCCAGCGTAATCGTGATGGTGCCTTTGTCCGGGTTACGGTACATCGACAGCGAGCGTCGTGCATGCGCCCGTTGTGCCTCCTGCACTGATGCGTCCGTCCCGCAGCGTAATTCCCGGCAATGCTGCTCCACCTGGGCGGTGGTGTGTTCGAGTGCAAAGGCCAGCAACTCTTGTTCATTATCTCGATTAACCACGCGCGTTAACGCCCTGACCTTGGAGTAGGCTAGTTGGCCGCTCCCAAAAGAACCGAAGATAGCAGGCAGTTCCTGTAAGGCGCGCGCCACCCGGACTTTCTCCCTGGCGGCACTCAAGCTGATGTCACACCGCCAGTGCAGCCAATCGGCACAGTTGTCGAAACCACAACGCAAAAAGCCAGCGCGCTGCTCGAACTCGCGAAGATCCACGAGCAGATCGCAAGTGGCGGCGTTAATCCGGTGGCAATGACGGATGATGGAAGACTCGAGCCGGTCGATCTCGAGGCGGCGGGAGGCAAAGGCAATGGCAGCTCTCATAGCACATCCTTGTGTGGGGGCAGGAGCTGTAATTATATACAGTATAACTGATAAAATAAATTAGAAATCAGTACCTTATAGAGTTCAATCCTGCTCCAATAGCACGTAGATAGCGCCCGTGCCGCCATCGACCTGGCGTGCCGATACGAAGGCCAGTACCGTATCCCATTTTCGTAACCAGCGATTGACCGCGCTTTTCAGGACCGGGCCACGATGACCCGAACCGAGTCCTTTGCCATGTACGACGCGCACACACAAGTGTCGCTGCTTCACCGAGTAGTCGATAAAGTCGGCCAGCCGCGGCCGCGCTTCGGTGACCGTCATGCCATGAAGGTCGATTTCCGCTTGTACGGCAAACTTGCCACGTGCCAGCTTGCGCATTGTGCGACGCCCGACCGACTGGCGATGAAAGCGCATGCTCTCGGCATTACTGGCCTCCATCGTGTCGATATCAGCTCGCATACTCTCGCGCAGCGCCTGTCGCTCATCTGCCCGGGAGAAACGCGCTTTGGGTTTCGGCCTGTTTTTGGGCGCAGCGATACGCTCCCCGGAACGAAGGGGTTTCGCTCCCGACATCTCGCGACGGAAAAGGTCATCTTCTTCTTCGCTCAAAGCAGCGTTCTCAGGCTATGGTGTGGCGTGATCTTTAAGTATAGTGAGCGCGACGCAAGCCGCCAAACATCTGAGCTCTCATCGCAAGCATGAAAATCCTCGTTAGCAACGACGACGGCTATCTCGCAACCGGAATTAACGTATTGACCGACGCTTTGTCCGAGATAGCAGATGTAGTCGTAGTCGCGCCGGATCGAAATCGCTCGGCCGCGAGTAATTCACTGACTCTGCACGATCCCTTGCGCGTGTCCAAAGTCGGTGAAAACAGATACAAGGTCAACGGAACGCCATCAGATTGCGTGCATCTTGCGCTGACCGGCTTCCTGGAGGATGAGCCCGACCTCGTGGTATCTGGCATCAATCACGGCGCCAACCTGGGCGATGACGTCATCTACTCTGGTACGGTTGCCGCCGCGACGGAAGGGCGCTTTCTTGGTTTGCCTACCATCGCTGTGTCGTTGGTAGGCCATAAGCTGAAGCACTTCGATACGGCGGCTCGTGTTGCTACCGAGCTGGTCCTGCGGTTGGACAAAGATCCACTGCCGTCAGAATTCATTTTTAACGTCAACGTGCCGGATCGGCCGTACGAGGAGCTCGCGGGTATCAGAGTTGCACGACTCGGGTTTCGGCATAAATCCGAACCGATCGTGAAATCGGAGGATCCCCACGGCAGGACGATTTTCTGGGTGGGGCCGGCCGGAACGGGACAAGATGCGGGCGAAGGCACAGATTTTCATGCGCTCGATGGCGGCGCGGTCGCGATAACACCGCTCAAGGTGGATCTAACGCGACATGATGCATTGCCGCAAGTAAAGGAGTGGCTGAAACGTGATTGACGAACGGCTCGGGGTTCAGGGGATCGGCATGACGTCCAGACGAACCCGTGATCGTCTTGTGCAACGCCTCAAAGACAATGGCATTCGCTCGGAGGTCGTGCTGGAGCAAATTCGAAACGTGCCGCGACATTTATTTGTGGATGAGGCACTTTCCAGCCGGGCGTATGAAGACACGGCATTGCCGATTGGCCTGGGTCAGACAATTAGCCAGCCCTGGGTTGTGGCGCGTATGACCGAAGCTTTGCTCGACGGCTTTGAAGCCGAGACGGTTTTGGAAATCGGCACAGGCTGCGGTTATCAGACAGCGGTCATGGCGCCGCTCGTGAAGAAGATCTACACAGTCGAGCGCATACGTGAATTGATGATAAAGACCCGCCAGCGGTTGCGTGAGCTCGATATCTACAACGTGCAGTTTCGGCCTGGCGACGGTTGGGAAGGCTGGCCGAAGTACGCTCCCTATGACGGCATAATCGTGACCGCAGCGGCATCCCAACTACCCGAGAAGCTACTGCAGCAACTCGCTCCGGGTGGTCGCATGGTGATTCCGGTTGGCCCGTCGGGCTGCCAGGATCTGTTGCAGGTTACACGCAGAGATGATCACTTCGAAGAAGTCTCATTGGGCGCGGTCAGTTTCGTACCGTTAATAAAAGGATGAAGATCTATCCGACAATCCACGAGCGCTCATTCGTAAGAGTAAAAGGATGAGGCTGTTCGGACCCTTGTACGAGCGCGTTCTGGTCTGGTCGCGTCACCGCTATGCTGAACGTTATCTCGCGGCCCTGAGTTTTGCAGAGTCGTCGTTTTTTCCGATTCCCGTTGACGTCATGTTGGCGCCGATGTGTCTGGCCAAACGACCGCGAGCCTGGCGCTATGCAACGATAGCCGCTGTCTTTTCCGTAATAGGCGGACTTGCCGGTTACGCGATCGGAATTGGCGCCTTTGAACTCATTGAGCCATGGCTCGCGGAGTCACATTATTGGGCCGCCTACGAGACCAGCCGCGAGTGGTTCGATCGCTACGGTGTCTGGGTCATATTCGTAGCGGGATTCTCACCTATTCCGTATAAAGTATTCACGATTGCGGCGGGTGTTGCGGCATTGAATCTGCCGGCATTCTTTATCGCATCGATTGTCGGTCGTGGGGCACGGTTTTTTCTGGTCGCGGGGCTCGTGTACCTCGGTGGCGAAAAACTCGAAACAACACTGAGAAAATACGTTGAGTGGATCGGTTGGGGTGTTTCGGTGTTAGTGGCGGTAGTCGTTGCCTGGTTAATGGTTCGTGGCTGATGCCGGTAGCATGTCGACAACGACGGGCTTTGTGTGTCGCCATCGCATTCCTTGCGCTGCAAGCCTGCAGCTCGGGTCCGCGCTACTCCGCAGGTCCTGATACACATATTGTTCGTCGCGGCGAGACGCTGTTTTCGATCGCATGGCGCTATGGTGAAGATCCCGCGGATGTTGCACGCTGGAACAGGCTGGGCGACGGCTCATTGATTCATCCCGGCCAGGTGATTCGCTTGTCGCCGCCCTCTGGTTCCTCATCACGCACGCCGTCAACGACGCGTAAACCGCCTCAGACACTACCAAAGGTGCCATCGCAGCCGCCGCCGACGGTAGCGTGGCCGACTAAAGGCAAGATAGACGTCGGTTTTGGCGGAAAACCCGGTACAGGTACGGGAGTGTTGATTAACGGTAAGGCAGGCCAATCCATTAATGCCGCGGCCTCAGGACGGGTTGTGTACGCCGGAAGTGGACTCATCGGCTATGGCCAGCTTATTATCCTTAAACATAACGACACCTACCTGAGTGCCTACGGGTACAACGCGTCGTTGCTGGTGAAAGAAGGCGAGACAATAAGGAAAGGCCAGCGCATAGCGACCATGGGTGAGGGGCCGGAACGCAAGGCGCGACTGCATTTTGAAATCAGACGCAACGGCAAGCCGGTTAACCCGCGACAGTATCTGCCTGCGAGATAACGCGACTTAGGTTTGGCATCAATGCAACGCTCCTGGCGTTACAGGGGGTTAGCTGTGGGGCAAAGCCAGAACGGCAAGGTCGCGGTGCATTCGCTCGATCCGACGCGACTCTATCTCAGCGAGATTGGTATCTCGCCGCTGCTTACTGCGGACGAAGAGAAATACTTTGCGAGAAAAGCATTGCAGGGTCACGAGCCCTCGCGGCAACGTATGATCAAAAGCAATTTGCGCCTCGTCGTGAAAATTGCTCGACGCTATCTCAATCGCGGTTTGCCACTGCTCGATCTGATCGAGGAGGGAAACCTCGGCCTGATTCATGCGGTCAAGAAATTCGATCCCGAACGTGGCTTTCGTTTTTCAACGTACGCGACCTGGTGGATACGACAAACGATCGAGCGCGCCATCATGAATCAGTCCGGCACGGTTCGCTTGCCGATTCACATCATTAAGGACATTAATTCCTGTTTGCGTGCAGCAAGACGTATTCGGCAGGGTCAGGATGTGGAACCTACGGCCGCCGATATTGCTGACGCGACCGGTCGCGACGTTGAAGATGTTGAACGTCTATTGAGATTGCACAATCGCGTGACGATTCGTGCCAGCAGCACGGAGGAAGGCGGCGGTCCTGTTGACCGGCTCACAGCAAAACGCGATGCCGAGCCGTCGCGTTGCGCACAAAAAGAGTGCGTAAACGAGCTTGTCGATCGCTGGGTATGTGAGCTCAACGAGAAACAACGCGCTGTCGTTGAGCGCCGTTTCGGGCTGCACGGGTATCGTCGTTGTACGCTCGAGCAAATCGGCGACGAGATCGGCGTGACGAGAGAGCGTGTTCGACAAATTCAGCTCGATGCTTTGAAAAACCTGCGAACCATGATTGAAAGTCATGGAATTTCTGGTGACGTGATACTCGACTGATATTTCGTTCGATACAGGCAGGCCTAGAACCGAAAAGACCACCCAATTGCAAGTGAGTCCGTGTCCGCGCCTTTGTTCGTATTTGTTCGACTACGGACATAGGCGAACTTAATTCCCTGCGTGGTGCCGATCGGCATGCCGAAGGACAGTGCCGACAAGAAAAGTCGCTTGCTGTCATCCACACGATTACCGTCCACGGTGGACTGGCCGTTCCAGCCGTAACCGGCACTTAACGATGCCCAGTAGCCCGGTTTGTCGAACACGCGAATCAGGTGACCTTGCACCGCGTAGAGCGGGTCTTGTTCCAGGGTCGAGCCTCCGTAAAAATCGTCGTTATCGCCGTACAAGAACGTGGAAGCCGTTAATTCGTAGGACCATTTGCCGCGCGTGTGCAGGATTCCCACCTGCGGTCGAATGATGACGCGATTTTGGCCGAGGTTGAGCAGTTTTTGGTCCAGATACTCGCCAAGGGGAATGCTCACCAATACCGCGGCACCAATGATTGTGTTGGATGATGCCAATTTGTTATTTGGCCCACCTGATGCGGGCGCGCCTGCGAGAATCACCGACAGGCGGATATTTGGATCCGACAAACCAACACGAGACGTTGTCGCTGGAGCGCCATCGAGCAATCCACTCCAGCGCAGGTTTTTCCACGGCACCACGACATCGAGTCGCGCCAGTTTCCTGGCCATTGAAAACGAACGCACGTAGGAAATTGCGGCCACATGGCCGTCAACTTCAGCATCTTCGACCAGCAATACCGGATCGAAAAACACATCGCCCTGAACCGCTGCGTACCCGGCGCCGATGACGTTCAGTCCTGGAGGTAATGGTGTCCAGCGTCTTGGTTCCAGGTCCTGGGCGAATGCCTGTCCCAGCGGCACGAGCAACAGGCAAAAAGCAAGGAACGTGGACCTATCTCGGTTCTCCCTCAAAACCTGGCCTCTACAAGTACAGGACAGCGGCCACCTGTCGATCTTCACCTGCCAGCACGTTGAACGTTCGAGCAGCGGCGGCCGTGTTCATAACCTCAAATCCGATTTTGCGCCGTGCCATCGAAAAAACCAGTTCACGGGCTGGAAATACGTTTTTCGCACCTGTGCCTAGCACAATGATCTCTGGTCCTCTGTCCAATAGCCTGGAAAAATCCCTCTCCCGCAACTCACCGATGTCTTTTTGCGGCCAACCGTCGAGCACGGCATCAGCTGTCAGCGCAATCGTTTGATCGAAAACATCGTCGCCAATGCAGATTTGGCCGTCAGAAACGCTGCGGATCGTCAACGTCGTCGGAATTTCGTGTGTGAACTTCAACATATCTTTCCGTTACCATCGGTTATCGAGACACACCATCATACAAAGCCCGCGCTATTGAGCAACTGTTGACTATCCCCTACGAAAAACACGCAGCGATTGTTGTGCTGCCAGCTATCGGCGGTGGGCGGTTGAAAAGCCCGGCGCTGCGACGTTGGCTGGCTCGCGCGGAGCTCACACAGGCCATGGAGCCCAAAGAGCTGCTGGGACAAATCCTGAGTACCCTGAATCTGCCCACACCGGAATCAGGCTTGGGCGCGCTGCAGATGTGGGGTCAAACAGGAGACCGGCCGACCGTGTGGATCGCCGCAGCGGACGCGATTTACCTCGAACCGCGACTCGACCATCTTTGTTTGCATGCAATTGGCAACGGCAGTGTACCGACGAGCGATTTGCGTCCGCTGTTCGATTATTTGCAGCAGACTTTGGTCGATAACGCGAATTTCGGTTTCGCGCGTGTCGGGTCCTGTGGCTATCTTCGAGCTATCGCGCCTATCGCAACGGCGGACATGCCGTCCTACGTTGTCAACGGTCAAATGCCGAGTGAATTTATGCCCTCTGGCGAAGCTGCAGCCAGTTATCGCAAGCTCATTAGTGAGGTTGAAATGTCGCTGCATGACCACGAGGTCAATCAGCGGCGTCAGGATGAAGGCTTGAAGCCGGTCAATTGCCTCTGGTTTTGGGGTGGTGGCTATGCGCCTGAACAAAACATCGAACCGCACCCACCGCTATTCGCGAACGACCCATTGCTTAAAGGACATTGGTTCAGCAAAACTGGTGTCGCCGCCAACTGGCCAGGCAACATCGAGGCTTGCCTGGAGGCTTCTGTCGCGGGTTTTGTAGCGGTTACGCCGGTCGACGACGATCCTGAATTGCTTGAGGCCTGCCTGCACGAGCTGCGCGAGGCCTTGCTGTCTGGCCGTTTGAGCCGCCTTACGTTGATGTTTTGCGACGGGGTGCAAGCCGAGGTGGAGCGCCAGCACGCCTGGCGATTGTGGCGCAATCAGTCGGTGCTGCTGGATTGAGCAACATGATGCTACCCAGGCCCGTTGTACCGAGACCGATGCCGAAGGATGCTGAGTCGTCCGGCTTGTCCGCCCTCGATCCGTTGCTGGCCCACCTGTATGTATCGCGTGGTGTTACGGAAACTGCACAGCTTGACTACGGTCTTGCCAGCCTTGCACCCGTAAGTTCACTCGACAATGTGGACGCTGCAGTTGAGCTACTTCTCGAGCATGTGGCCAAGCGCATAGTTGTTGTCGGCGATTTTGATGTTGACGGAGCAACCAGTACCGCACTGATGTTGCGTTGCATGCGTGCGTTCGGTTTTGACGATGTCGACTACCTTGTGCCGAATCGATTTGAATACGGTTATGGCCTATCGCCTGAGATCGTGTGCGTTGCCGCAAAGAACTCGCCAGATTTGATCATCACGGTCGACAACGGCATATCGAGTATTGCCGGCGTACGCGAGGCCAAGGACTCAGGTATCTCGGTGCTTGTCACAGACCACCATTTACCGGCCGACGAGCTGCCTATTGCGGACGTCATCGTCAATCCCAATCTGTCGGACAGCAAATTCGCGAGTCGCAACCTTGCTGGTGTTGGTGTTGCGTTTTACGTGATGGCAGCTCTGGGTCGCGTGCTTGAACAGCAGGGCAGAGATGGTGCTGCAAAGATTCCGGCGCGGTTCCTGGATCTCGTGGCACTTGGAACGGTTGCCGACGTTGTACCGCTCGATCACAACAATCGCGTTCTCGTGCAACAAGGGCTTAATCGTATTCGAGCCGGCAAAACAGTTGCCGGAATCCGCGCTCTGCTAACACAGTCGGGGCGAGCTTTGTCACGTACGGTCAGTACCGACCTCGGTTTCGTCGCAGGACCGCGAATAAATGCGTCCGGCCGTCTTGAGGACATTTCGGTGGGCATTGAGTGTTTGCTGACCGACGACAGGACAGTTGCCGAGCAGCATGCAAGAGTCCTGGATCAGATCAACAAGGCGAGACGAGAGATCGAAGCAACGATGCGTGAGCAAGCCTTCGCTTACGTCAATTCGCTCGACTCCAACAAGTGGCCCTCTTGTGTATGTGTGTATGAAGAGCCCTGGCATCAGGGTGTTGTTGGCTTGATTGCGGCGCGCGTGCGAGAAAAGTGTCACCGGCCTGTTATCGCATTTGCCAGGGAATCCGATGAATTTCTCAAAGGCTCGGCCAGATCGATCCCCGGCGTGCATGCGCGCGACTTACTCGAATCCGTATCGAGTTCGCACCCCGGGCTGATCGACAAATTCGGTGGTCACGCGATGGCAGCCGGCCTGACCATCGCCGCATCGAACTACCGGACATTCGCCGATGCGGTAAGCAAG
>Ga0255052_10003938_pt1 | contig 10074 bp, 8 predicted proteins | sample JV7_2_21_MG_FD_188632 | JGI IMG/M metagenome (GOLD analysis project Ga0255052, IMG submission 188632) | Seawater microbial communities from Jervis Inlet, British Columbia, Canada - JV7_2_21 | ecosystem: Environmental > Aquatic > Marine > Inlet | place: Canada: British Columbia | collected...
CCCAGCCAGAAGGCCAGGCGCAACGTCCACATCAAAAACACTGTCTTGATAATCCCGTTTTCCTGCCAACGCCGACTTGAGCTCGTAATTGCCGTGTCGATGATAACGGGTTTGGTCTTGCGCCTCGCCATTTTACATATCGCAATATCTTCCATCAGTGGAATCTTTGGATAACCGTCCAGTGACTGAAAGAAACGCCGCTTAAAAAAAAGTCCCTGGTCTCCACCTGCTACCTGGCTCAAACGAGTTCTCAGGTTGATCGCAGATTCGATAACCCGGTAAATGAATGTGCTGCCAATTAAGCGCAGGCGAAAAAATCCCCACTCGGCATTAGCATCGAAGCTGTTGAAAAAGTTTGCTGGCAGGGTGCTGTCGGCATGCAGGAACAACAAAAATTTGCCTCGTGCTGTCTGGCTGGCGATGTTCATCTGCCGCGCCCGTCCCACATCGCTATGGACGATACGACAGGCATATTGTTTTACGATTTCCAGGCTTTCATCCTCGCTGCCACCGTCACAGATAATAACTTCACAGAGGTCTGCGACACCTTCTAATGCGAACAAGCGGGCGAGGCTATGATCGAGATAAGCTGCTTCGTTCAGAACCGGGATTATGATGCTGAACTGTGGATTATCAGGCAAGGGCTCCGCCACAACTGCTACCCTGGCCCGCGGTGCAGCCGTAACAATGATCGGCAATTAAAACGGGAATTTTTTCCAGGCTGGTCTTCAGGATATCGCTGATATGCAGTTTTCGTTGATTTTTAGGATGACGGATGTTCATGTTTAACATTTGGTTGAAATCACAGTCGTAAACGAATCCCTGCCAGTCGATACTGAGCTGATTGATACACATTAGTCCTTGAAGGTTCGCGACACTGAAAGAATCCTTGAGCAGGTTCATGTAGTTCTCAAACTCGCCCTTTGAAATAAGGGTGCTACCAAAACGAGCAATGGGCATATTAGTAATCGTGAAAAGCTGGTTGAATTCTATCCCGAATTTTTCGACGAGAAACTTTTTATAGTCCTGCTCAAGTGCCTGCTGCGAGGGTGGCAGGTAGGGGCCGGTCGGGTTATATACCAGGGTCAGAGTGAGTTTGCCGCCGTCTTTTCCGTATCCCAACTGGTTGAGGCGTTGCAAAGCCTGCATGCTTTTTTGATAAACGCCCTTGCCACGCTGCCCATCAACATTGTCTTCGATGTAGCAAGGTAGCGAGCCAACAATCTGAACCTCGTTCTCGGCGAGAAATTCAGCGGTATCCTCGAATCCGGGTTCCAGCAGAATGGTTAGGTTGCAACGGTCAATTACCGTAATATCATGCTCACGTGCCACGACAACCAGTTCCGTGAACATGGGATTCATTTCAGGAGCGCCACCGGTAAGATCCAGTGTCTGCACCGATGATCGAGTCAGCACGTCGAGAATATGCTGAATGTTTTCCCGCTCCATTAATTCCTTGCGCGTGGGTCCTGCGGCGACATGGCAATGCAAACAGGACTGGTTACACAGGTAACCAAGATTTACCTGTAGAATTTCGAGAGCATTTCGGGTTACTTCTGGAAAATCAGTCGTTTTCAGTAGAGGCCAGGTGTCACGCATGCGTTTTTAGTTAGTGATTGATCCAGGATAGACTCGCAATATAGCATAGAGTTCAAATGGTGGGCGATACGCGAAGGGGAAGTAATATCGATACAAAAAATGCTGCGGTCGCTTGTGGGGTAGCGGTTGTTGTAACTCATCGGCACAAGATATTGTTTGGCAAACGCAAGTCCAGGGAAAACGGGTTTGAATGGCAGTTACCGGGTGGCTGGATCGCCCGGGGCGAATCATCCGAGCGGGCAGCGCGTCGCGAGGTGTGCGAAGAAACCGGTTTGCAGTTGCAAGAAGTTCGTTTTGTCGGCATTACCAACAATATCTTTACGGCGCATAAACATTCATTATCACTCTATTTTGAGGCAGAATGCGTTGATGTACGATCGCTGATCGTGGGGGAGGTCAGTAAGTGTATCGCCTGGGAGTGGAGGAATTGGGCTGAACTAACTGGGCATCTCTATTTGCCGCTGCACCTGTTCAGGAAAACCGGGTATCAACCGTTTTTATCGGACCGGCAGCAGACCTATGCCTCATTTTAAATTTTATAGTGTTTTTATAGGCTTATCCTCGTTAAACTAGAATTAAATTTAACTATACTGCTATAGTTCTTATTGCGCGAAACACGAAAAATAAAATCACATCATGAAAGTTGAATTCGATATTGCCAGCGATCAAATCGATGGTGCACGCGACTATCAGGAAGACGCTTACATGGTCAATCAGCTGGGTGAGGCTGATAATGGCGATGTTTGCTCTCTGATTATCATGGCCGATGGTATGGGCGGTCATGCTGCGGGCAATGTTGCGAGCAACATGGTAGTTGCAACTTTCAACAAAACGTTTCAAGGGAGCTTCCCGAGCGACGACGTAGCGGAAGTTCTCACTGATGCACTAAACCGTTCCAACGACCAGATTCGGGCATCGGTCAAGGAAACCCCCGCGTTGCGTGGCATGGGCTGCACCATGGTTACCGCCTACGTGCAGGACAGTAATCTTTACTGGGTCAGTGTTGGCGATAGTCATCTCTACCTGATACGTGACCGCGAGTTGATCAAGCAAAATGCTGATCACAGCTATGGTGCCTATCTCGACATGATGAAAGAGCAGGGCATGGAGATCGATGAGCAGGCGGGTATGTCGCGTAACATGCTGATGAGCGCAATGACCGGTGAAGAAATTAGCAGCATTGATGTCTCTGAAACTCCAATCAAGCTTCGACCCGGCGATCGGGTCATCGTAGCGAGCGACGGACTCGACACCCTCGGAGCCGGAGCAATTATCCAGTACTCATCCTGGTCCGCGACCGCGAAAGAATGTGTCTATGCATTATTGAAAGCGGTCGAAGATGCGAACAAGATTAATCAGGACAACACAACCCTGATTGTTGTCGATATCAAGGAACGCGGTGCCAGGCATGATCGGGGTTCGGATGTGGCTGAAGCACCTCCCGAGGAACCAGTAGCGCGCGTTGCCGAAATCAGGATTCCCGAGGAACCAAGCGAACCCCGTTCATATAAATGGCTGGTCTGGTTGATCGTAATAGGTCTCCTGGGCGGCGGCGGCTATTTTGCCTGGCAAAAAGGCTTCATTGATGACGCGGTGGAAAAAGGTACTGAAATCGTGGAAACGACCGCCGAGACGATCGAATCCGAGTTGCAGACCGAGCCTGAACCAGTTTTCGATCCTGAACCTGAACCTGAACCTGAACCGGAACCTAAGCCTGTCGTTGAACCTGAACCAGTGTACGTCGATAAAGCGGATGTATTCAGGGATCGCCTCAAATCCGGTGGAAATGGCCCAACCATGATTAAAGTGCCTTCGAGAAGATTCCGCATGGGGGGTGCATCGTCAATTGTTTCACCAGATGAAGTTCCTCGACGTGAAGTTCAGGTTTCGTCCTTTATGGTTTCGGTTTACGAGATAACCTTCGCCGAATATTATCGTTTTGCCGATGCAACCGGACGCAGAAAACCAAAGAATAATGGCTGGGACGTCAAGACGCACCCGGTTGTCGATGTTTCCTGGGATGATGCGCTCGCTTATGCGCGCTGGTTGGGCAAGCAAACCGGTATGCAGTATCGCCTGCTATCCGAGGCGGAATGGGAGTATGTCGCACGAGCCGGCACGACAAGCTCGTTCTGGTGGGGCTTCAAGCCCGGAGTGGGTAACGCGCATTGTTTCGATTGCAAGAGCGATTTCAGTACCAGTAAGCCAGCCAAGGTGGGTACCTACAAGCCGAATGCTTTCGGAGTTTACGATACCGCCGGCAATGTCTTTGAATGGGTGCATGATTGTTACCACCCTAATTATAATGATGCCCCCAGTGATGGTGGCGTTTGGGAAGGGGGTGACTGTGATGTTCGAGTGGTCCGTGGTGGCGCCTACGGCAGTCCGGCCAATTCAATGCGCGTGGAAAATCGCGAAAAGTTCAAGAGTGGTAAAGGCCAATACAATATCGGGATACGCGTCGCGCGCAATCTCTAGATTCCCGAAAATCGACCTTACTGGCTAATCCGGGGTTGCAATAATGGTCAACTGGCAGGTTATTGAAACAGTGCTACTCGATATGGATGGCACCTTGTTGGACCTGCACTTTGACAACTATTTCTGGCAGGAATATCTGCCGCTGCGTTACGCGGAGATTAAGGGTGTTGAAGCGCAGGCCGCAAAGCATCACATTGTCACGCAAACCCGTAAAATCGAGGGTAGCCTGAACTGGTACTCAACCGATTACTGGAGTGAAATGCTCGGGATCGACGTGGTTGAGTTGAAGCATGAAGTCAGCCACAAAGTGGCAATACGGCCGTTTTGTATCGATTTTCTCGACGCTTTGCGCGCCGCCGGCAAAGATGTCGTCATGGTTACCAATGCCCACCACGATAGCCTGGCGCTGAAGATGGATAAAACTCAACTGGCGCATAAATTTGATCGTCTCATAACGGTACATGAATTTTCCTTGCCCAAGGAGGATCCACAATGTTGGCATGAAGTTCACAAACGCCACCCGTTTAAAGCCCAGCGGACACTGTTGATAGATGATAATCTGCATGCGTTGCAGTCGGCTCGCGAGTATGGTATCGGCAGCTTGCTTGCGATCTACCAGCCTGACTCGCAGGCCCCGCGTCGTGAGATAACCAGCTTCGATGCAATACATTCTTTTGACGAAATCATGCCGATAGGCGAAATTTTCGATGAGTAAAAGTGGTCACGAAATTCTGTCGGGTGGATGCCTGTGTGGCGGGGTCCGTTATCAGCTTACCGGAGCATGCCGGGATATTATTAACTGTCATTGTGAAAATTGTCGTCGCACTCACGGTCATATTGCCGCCTATACTTCGGTGAATCGGTCCGACCTGGCGTTAGTCAACCAACAGACCCTGCAGTGGTATCATGATGAATCTCCGGACACCTATCGTGGATTCTGTAACCGTTGTGGTGCAAGCCTGTTTTGGGATGCGCGTGATGACCGAGGTAAAGTAGCCGTGTCGGCAGGTTCGCTAGATGACAGTGGCGAGCTGAAAACTATAGGGCATGTCTATGTGTCCGAGGCGGCTAAGTATTATCAAATCAATGATGAATTACCGCGCTTTGAAACCAGCAATTCCGGGGCGCTGGAATCTGATGAGAGCGGTTGACCTATGCCCTGGAATGAGTTAAAAGTTTTGAAGCAAAACTGATGGCATCAATAGTAGTGAGAGTGAACTAGAAAAAGTAGCTACTCCGTCTGTTCCTAAATTAACCTATCAATCATTCGAATTATCTGAAGCGATGTTAAAACCTGATAAATATGACCCGCTAAAACTATCGGTAGGCCATGTACTCGATATTATCGGGGAAGGGTGGTCGATGCTGATTGTTCGGGAGGCATTCCTGGGTACGCGTCGGTTCGAAGAATTTCAGGGGCGCCTCGGTATTGCGCGTAACATACTCACCGCCAGGTTGAAAAGACTTTGCACTAACGAGATCCTGGACCGAGTACCCGTCAAGGAAGGAGCAAAGCGGCATGAATATATACTGACCAACAAGGGAAAAGACATGTTGCCAATGTTGGTTGCGTTATCTCAATGGGGTGACAAATGGGTGTTTGGGGAAGATAACGTACCGGTGATTTTTCTCGACCGCGCCCAGGGTGAACCGATATCTAGAGTCCAGGTATTTTCAACTGTGGGCGAAGTTTTACGACCACGCGACATCATGGTAATAGCCGGGCCTGGCGCAACCCGTGAAGCAAGGGAGCGCCTCGAAGAACTTAATAAAAATGAGTGAATCAGACGTCACGCCACCGAAATGTCCAGTCGGTGAAACCAGTTGCGAATGGCTGGATGAAGTCGAAAACCTGAGCCGCCAGATCGACGAACTCTCTGAACTGGTGTCTACCGATGCATTGACCGGGCTTTTTAACTTTCGTCATTTCAAAATGATATTGCAGGCGGAAATGGATCGCTCCAAACGCAGCGGTATTCCGACCAGCCTGGTATTGGTGGATCTTGATCATTTTAAAGTGGTTAATGATACCTATGGCCACGAAATAGGAAATCTGTCGCTGAAGCATATGGCGGCCATTCTCAAGAACGAGGTACGAACTACAGACCTCGTTTTCCGCTACGGTGGCGAAGAGTTCGCGATGATTTTTCCGGAGACCCACCTGAATCTCGCGGTTAAGGTAGCGGACCGGATCCGTGAACAAATTGCCAATAGCCCAGTATCGGTCGGGGATGATGAAATCAGCCTGACCGCGAGTATGGGTGCCAGTGTTTACATGAAAACCAGCATCCTCGATCTGGTTGATTTCGTCGATTCGGTCGATAAATACCTGTACGAAGCAAAGCAGTCAGGTCGAAACTGCATCTGCCATATTGACTACACCGAATTACGCGCCGTCACCGAAGTCGGCCTCGATGAACGCGCCATGCTCTTCGGCAAAGAATAACCAGCTTATCTAGTGACCCCTCGAACGGTGCGGCCACCGGAAACTCTTTTCAGAATCGCCGTGAATACATCCATGTTGCGCAGCGTTCTGAAAAGAGTTTCCGGTGCCCACACCTTACAATTTCAGTTTCTGTAAAATCATCTTAGAACCCTGTTTTCAGAATAATTAAGAACTTGAAAGGCAACCGAGGAGGCTCCTTGCGACGTAAAGGCTGGGTGCCGAAAAAGCGCTGATTTTGAAGGGTCAGGTCGCAGGGACGCGGCCTGTGGCGAGTCGAGACATGGATGTCGAGTCTCGCCTTGCCCTTTAAAATCAGCGCTTTTTCGGGAAGCCGCAGGCCACCCAGTCAGTCGCAAGGAGCCTCCTCGGTTGCCTTTGATCGTGAATGGACCGGTGGCCGCACCGTTCGAAGGTAATTTCTAAAGCCCGCAATGAAGGGCGAAGATCCTAGTTGGAGGCGGTGTTGTAGCGTTCGATAGAGTCTAGAATTTCCTGTATAGCTAAACGAGTACGATTTTACTGGCGAGTAAGTCGTCATTCGGCAAATCCGATACTGTGCATTAGAGATCGAAATTGTCGAGTTTTTTATCCGTCAGTTCGTTTTTCAGTACCACGTAACAAGGCATCCCGCGATCATCATAGTCGGGATAAGCCTCACCCTGGATCAGCGGGTAAAGATAGTCGCGACATTTTTGGGTTATTCCGAAACCGTCCTCGCTGATGAAGTCGAGCGGCATGGTTTTCTCGACATTTGCGACGTCAGCCAGGGCCGCGCTACCGACCTGCCATTGGTACGGATTGTTCGAAATCCGCTCGATGGTTGGCATGATCGCATTCTTCCCCGCCAGCGCCATTTCCACGCCGGCCCGGCCTAGTGCATATGCCTGCTCGAGGTCGCTGGCAGAGGCGATGTGGCGTGCCGCGCGCTGCAGGTAGTCGGCCACGGCCCAGTGGAACTTGTAACCAAGCGCCTCTTTGACCATGTTGGCAACGACCGGGGCAACGCCACCAAGCTGCGCATGTCCGAAGGCGTCCCGGGTACCCTGCTCGGCAAGGAAGCTACCGTCCGCGTTACGCGCACCTTCGGAAACCACGACTGTGCAATAACCGTGAGCATCGACTTTCGCCTGCACCGCCTTTACGAACTTATCGTGATCGAAATCCACCTCCGGAAACAGCAGCAGTACCGGAATTCCATAATCTTCGATCAATCCACCTGCGGCAGCGATCCATCCAGCATGGCGCCCCATGACTTCAAGGATGAATACCTTGGTCGACGTCTTGGCCATCGATTTAACGTCAAAAGAAGCCTCGAGTGCAGAAACTGCTATGTACTTGGCGACTGAGCCAAAACCGGGGCAATTGTCGGTGATCGGTAAATCGTTATCCACGGTTTTGGGTATGTGTATTGCCTGCACCGGGAAACCCATGGTTTCAGACAACTGCGAAACCTTGAAGCAGGTGTCGGCAGAGTCACCGCCGCCGTTGTAAAAGAAGTAGCCAATATCATGTGCCTTGAACACTTCGATCAGACGCTCGTATTCACGGCGGTTTTCTTCTAGGCTTTTAAGCTTGAAGCGGCAAGAGCCGAAAGCACCCGAAGGGGTTTGTTTCAGCGCCGCAATATCGGCATCGGATTCGCGTGAGGTATCGATCAACTCTTCGGACAATGCCCCAATGATACCGTTGCGACCGGCAAATACCTTGCCGATTTTATCGCCGTGCTGGCGACAGGTTTCGATAACGCCACAGGCGCTGGCGTTTATGACTGATGTGACGCCGCCGGACTGTGCGTAAAATGCATTCTTGGAACTCATGTTTTTACTTCCACGTGATTCTGGTTATGGTTTCATTCGGTGCGGTGATGGAGTGAACCCTTCACCTCTAATCGATTATGGGTTTTGCAGAATAGCCTAAAAATCCAGAAAAAACATTTACCCTGCGAAGATATAAATAAAGGGTAGTGCAAGCACTACCCTTTATATTACCTGCAGGTTATCCAGTTAGCCAAGTAGCGGGGCAATAACCAGGCTGACGATTGCCATGACATTGATCAGGATGTTCATCGAAGGACCCGATGTATCCTTGAAAGGGTCACCGACGGTGTCGCCAACCACGGTCGCTGCATGCGTATCGGTGCCCTTGCCGCCAAGATTACCCTTTTCGACAAACTTCTTGGCGTTGTCCCAGGCGCCACCGGCATTCGCCATCATCAGCGCCATCAGGACACAGCTCAGTAGCGCGCCCGAAAGCATGCCACCCAGTGCTTCCGCGCCGATAATAAAACCCACCAGTGGCGGTGCGCTAACCGCAATCACACCCGGTACGATCATTTTTTTGAGGGCTGCGGTGGTTGCAATATCGACACATTGCGCCGTATCAGGCTCCGCCGTGCCTTCAAGCAGGCCCTCGATTTCGCGAAATTGACGGCGAATTTCCTTGATCATTTCGAACGCCGCGTCACCCACCGCGGTCATCGTCAACGAGGCGATGATGAATGGAATAACGCCGCCGATAAAGAGCCCGATCAATACCTCCGGGCTATTCAGAACCAGTTCGAAATCTTCGATATTGACGGCAACGGTCTCAATGTAGGCAGTGATAATTGCCAGTGCTGCGAGCGCCGCTGCGCCGATCGCGAATCCCTTGCCGATTGCAGCAGTGGTATTGCCGAGTTCATCCAGCGAATCGGTTATCTTGCGGGTGTCTTCACCAAGGCCCGCCATTTCGGCAATGCCCCCGGCGTTGTCTGCGACCGGGCCGTAGGCGTCAATTGCCATCGTGATACCGACCGTGGCGAGCATGCCGACAGCCGCAATACCGACGCCGAAAAGTCCCGAGAACTCGCTCGCGACCCAGATAATGCCACAGATAGTGAAAATCGGAATCGCAACCGATTGCATGCCAATTGCCAGGCCACTGATCATAACGGTTGCCGCACCGGTTTCCCCGGACTTGGCGATATGCTCGACGGGTTTGCCGGCGGTATAGTACTCGGTGACCATGCCGATGATAATGCCACCGACTGCACCGGCTAGTACCGCAACCCAGATGCCACTGCTGAGTCCCAGCATTGAGATCAGGAAATAGGCCAATGCGATGAACAGTACCGAAGACCCCATGGTGCCCATGCGCAATGCTTTTTCAGGAGATTTACCGGAGTTGACCTTAACGATCAGAATGCCGCCGATTGAGCACACCAGGCCCAGCGACGCCAGTGCCAGCGGCAGTACCATCATCGCGTCACGTCCGCCCAGTGCTTCAGTTGCGGCGACCGCCATGGTCGATGCAATGGCGATGGACGCGATCATCGCGCCACAGTACGACTCGAAAATATCGGAACCCATGCCGGCAACATCGCCAACATTGTCGCCAACGTTATCGGCGATAACACCCGGGTTACGCGGATCGTCCTCCGGAATCCCGGCTTCGATCTTGCCCACCAGGTCGGCACCAACATCGGCACTCTTGGTAAAAATGCCGCCGCCAACACGCGAGAATAGTGCGACCACGGATGCGCCCATGGCGAAACCATGGATCGCGTGTAACGA
>Ga0255052_10003939_pt1 | contig 10073 bp, 8 predicted proteins | sample JV7_2_21_MG_FD_188632 | JGI IMG/M metagenome (GOLD analysis project Ga0255052, IMG submission 188632) | Seawater microbial communities from Jervis Inlet, British Columbia, Canada - JV7_2_21 | ecosystem: Environmental > Aquatic > Marine > Inlet | place: Canada: British Columbia | collected...
TGTAATGAAGCCGCCAAAACTGGCCCGACTACCGCCGATTCTGCCGACGTTGGTGAATCGTCAGTACTCGAACATTATTCTGGTTGGCGTCGTCATGATCAGAAAAAGCTGGTCAGATTCACGGACGGTCTGGTGCATTTGTTTGGCGATTCGCGCGGACCTGTACGCACATTTCGCAACATCGGCATGCTCGGCTTCGACCTGATTCCGGGAGTTCGTTCGTTATTTGCAAAACACGCAATGGGGCTGGCCGGCAGGTTACCGCGCTTGTCGCGTGGAGTGCCGCTGGTGTGAACAGGCAGTTCGAAGTTCTGATTGTCGGCGCCGGTGTGACAGGTTTAAGCGTTGCGGCGTTGCTCGCGCAATGTCGGCATAGTGATCGGTTGCGGCTGACTGTGGTTGATGCAGCGCCCAGACCGACCCATTCGATCAAGGATGACGTCGCACTGCGAGTCTCTGCGATTGCAACCGGCTCTGCCGGGCTTCTCGATTCCATCGGCGCGTGGTCACACATCAGTGATACGCGAGCCAGTGCGTACGAGTGTATGCGTGTGTGGGACGAGTCTGGCACCGCGGACAGCAGTGCAACGTTACGTTTCGATGCTGCCGAGTTTGGCGTGCCTCAGCTTGGGTTCATTGTTGAAAACGTCCTGGTACAGCACGCCATTCTCAAGATACTCGATAATCTCGATGTCACGCTCATGTTCAATACAAAGGTCGATGCGCTCGATGCCGACCTGGTTATCGGTGCAGACGGTGCGCGCTCGTTCGTGCGCGAGAGCGTTGGCATAGAAACCCGTGATTTTCCGTATGGTCAGACAGCTTTTGTCACGCATTTGCGGCCTGAGAATTCACATTGCAATACCGCATGGCAACGATTCCTGCGAGACGGACCTATCGGCATGCTGCCGTTGCACGATGGGCGCATTTCGGTTGTTTGGTCGACACATGAAGCGCTGGCCGAGCGCGCCATGTCCGCCAGCGATGAAGACCTTGGCGAAATTTTGAGCGACGTGACGGACTATGTCCTGGGCGACCTGGAGGTTTCGGGTCCGCGTGGCGCTTTCCCGCTTTGCGCGCGGCACGCACGACAATATGTAATGCCGGGCATCGCATTAATCGGGGATGCGGCACACGCGGTGCACCCGCTTGCGGGGCAGGGCGCCAACCTTGGGCTACAGGACGCGGCAACACTTGCAGGCGTCATCGATCATGCACTTGGCAACGGTGAGCACCCGGGTGACAGGCCGGTCTTGCGGCGATATGAGCGCGCACGCAAGGGCGAGAACGCGACAATGTTGCATGTCATGACTGGCCTCAACAAGCTGTTTGCGACAGACTCGGCACTGGTCCGGGAATTGCGCGTAACCGGCATGCGCCTCTTCAACTACAGTGGGCCGATTCGAGACCACGCGGTGAAGGTGGCGATAGGGGTGGGCCGATGAGTGAGCTGGTAGGCGGATGAAGCAACAATACGTGTTCGGACTGGCTGCGTTTCTCGCAATCGTCGGATTGTCCATATTCGGCTATAAATGGCAGGTGCTTGGTTTTCCGCTGAGCAAAAACCAGGAAACGTCGGTGTGGACGGTCGAATCGTCAATTAGTTTTGACAGCGGACCGGGGTCCATCAAAGTCAATCTGCTCATTCCCACGCTGACGCCGGGTTTTCGTATGCTGAATGAGAACTCGGTGTCACGCGGCTACGGATTCAGTCTCAATTACGGTAGTGGTGGTCGCGAAGCGCAATGGGCGATTCGGCGCGCGGACGGTCCACAGACGATCTATTACCGGATATCGATTTTTGAGGACGCCAGGACTGATCAGTCTGACACGACACCGCCGTTTCCGCCGCCGCCCGTAATCAACGAGCCATTCCAGACGGCCGTCGATGTGATTGTTGCCGACGTAAAAGAACAGTCGGCCGATACTGCATCGTTCACGGCGGAACTTCTGCACCAAATGAACGATCCGTCGCCCGATCCCAATGTTGAATTGCTGTTGTCGAATGCGACGACACGTGCTGAGTTCGTAGACAGCCTTACGACGATTCTGGCGTCTGCACGAATTCCGGCGCGCGCGGTGCACGGTATCGAGTTGCAGGGGCGGCAACGCAACGCCGAGCCGGTCGCGTGGCTCGAGGTTCACGACGGCGATCGTTGGCGCTACTTCAACCCGATGACCGGTGAAGAAAATCTGCCGGACCGATTCCTGATCTGGTGGCGCGGCAACGAACCGCTTATCAATGTTGAAGGTGGCAGTAACGTTCAGGTTGGCTTCGCGGTGCAGGAAAACCATCTGGATGCAGTTGCCATTGCAGAGACCCATGCTGCGCAACAAGGTGCAAGCGCGGCCGACTTTTCACTCTATAGTCTGCCGATTCAAACACAGGCTGTTTACAGCGTATTGCTCATGATTCCAATTGGTGCGTTGGTCATGGTCGTTCTGCGTAACATGGTTGGCATCGACGCATTCGGCACGTTTATGCCGGTGCTGATAGCGCTCGCGTTTCGTGAGACGAAGTTGTTCTGGGGCGTTGTCTTGTTTTCGATCCTGGTCGCGCTCGGACTCAGTATCCGCTTCCTGCTTGAAAGATTGCGGTTGTTGCTCGTGCCCCGGCTGAGCGCTGTTCTGATCGTTGTCGTCATCCTGATGCTCCTGATTAGCCTGATGTCGCATCGACTTGGCATGGAGACAGGCTTGTCCGTCGCACTGTTCCCGATGGTCATCATAGCGATGACGATCGAGCGCATGTCGGTCGTCTGGGAAGAGCGGGGTGCGATGGATGCGATGCGAGCCGGTCTCGGCAGTCTGATCGTCGCCGTTGCGGCCTACGTTTTCATGGTTATGCCGTGGCTTGAACACCTGATCTTCACGTTCCCCGAGCTATTGCTGGTCGTGCTCGCGCTCGTCGTTCTTGCAGGCCGTTACACAGGTTACCGCTTGCTCGAGTTGAGTCGCTTTAAGGCGTTGGCAGAGCGCTGATGATTGCGACAGCACAGCAACTGCGTGAGGCTGGCGTACTCGGACTCAATGAACGTAATACCGATTTCATCATGCGGCTCAATCCGCGCCGCCTGTATCCTCGAGTCGATGACAAGGTTTTGACCAAGGAGCTCGCACTGGACGCGGGCATGGCTGTTCCAGAGCTGTACGGCATCGTTTCGAATCAGGGCGAAGCCGGCGACTTCGGTACGATTGTTGCTGATCATGACAGTTTCGTAATCAAACCGGCTCAGGGTAGCGGTGGCGATGGCATTCTGGTGGTTACTGGTCGTAGCCAGCGCAAACGGAACGCGTTTCGACTATCGAACGGCGTACTGATATCGGCAGCGGAAATCGCTCATCACATTTCAAATATCGTTGGCGGTCAATACAGCCTCAGTGGCAATCGAGACAAAGCACTCATCGAATACTGCGTTCGTTTTGATCCGGTGTTCGCCGAAGTCAGTTACCAGGGTGTTCCGGATATTCGAGTCATTGTCTATCGGGGTTATCCGGCGATGGCGATGGTCCGGTTGCCGACACGCGCATCGGATGGCAAGGCGAATCTGCATCAAGGTGCTGTTGGTGCAGGCGTCGACATGAGTTCGGGAGAAACGCTGACCGGCGTGCTCGACAATGATGTTGTCGATGAGCATCCGGATACAGGAGCACTGGTTGCCGGGCTACTTATTCCGCAATGGGATTTCATACTGCAGTCTGCTGCGCGCGGCTATGAAGTGACAGACCTTGGTTACCTCGGTGTCGACATGGTCATTGACCGGGACCTGGGACCGTTGATCCTCGAAATGAATGCACGACCCGGACTGAATATCCAGATCGCTAATTGCACCGGGCTCGCCACGCGCATTGCCCGCATCGACGAGATCTACAGTCCGGACGCAGATCCGGTCGAAAGGGCACATGTCGCGCGGCGGGAGTTTCCGGCCGAACGGCAGACCTCAATTCACTTCTGATCGCAGAATCCGGCCCATCCGGCCATACGGTGCTACTGTTGAGTCGCCAGCCACGCATCCATGCGTTGTTCGAGAATATCGAGCGGCAGCGCACCACCACCGAGTAACTCATCGTGGAACGCCCGAATATCGAAATCATCGCCGAGTGATCGTTCAGCGTTATCACGAATCGACTTCATTTTTAACTGACCAATCTTGTAGGCAAGCGCCTGGCCGGGCATGCCAATGTAACGATCGATCTCATTGATGATGTCGAGTTCGGTCTTCGCCGCGTTGTCCTTGAAGAAGTCGATGGCCTGCTGGCGCGTCCAGCCTTTGTAATGAATTCCGGTATCGACCACGAGACGCACTGCGCGCCACATTTCGTACGTCAGCTGGCCGAACCGTGAGTATTCGTCTTTGTAGAGACCCAGGTCGTAACCGAGACTTTCGCTATAGAGCCCCCATCCTTCCACAAATGCTGTAAAGCCCATGAAGCGCCGAAAGTTCGGCATGTCAGGGAGTTCCTGCTGTAATGCGATTTGCAGGTGATGGCCCGGCATCGCCTCGTGAACTGTTAGAACTTCAATCTCGTACTTGGGGCGTACTTCAGGTCTGTAAAGGTTGACCCAATACGTTCCTGCGCGACTGCCATCAGCCGCGGGTCGCGAGTAGTACGCGGTCGTTGTATCAGGTGCAATGGAGTCGGGAATCGGTTTTACGCCGTATGGCATGCGCGGTAGCTTGCCGAATAGCTTCACGAGTTCCGGATCGATGCGCTTGCTCGTTGCCAGGTAGGCCTGATGCAGCTCGTCCGGATTGTCAAAGTAGAACTGCGGATCCGTGCGCAGAAACACGAGGAAATCCTCAAAACTGCCCCCGAACTCGAGTCCGTTGATGATCGTCTGCATTTCATCCCGAATTCGGCGAACCTCATTGAGGCCAAGACGATGAATATCATCCGGAGACATCTGCGTCGTCGTGAACTGATGCGTGAGGTGTTCGTACCATGCGCTGCCGTTCGGTAATTCGGACAGACCGATACTTTCTCGGCTCGCGGGCAGGTAAGTGCCAGAAAAGTATTTGTCGAGCTCTCGGTAAGCTGGCAATACCGTTTTCGAAATTGTCCCTCGCGCCAGTGTCCTTAGCCGCGCCCGATCTTCAGCAGAGATCGAGTCCGGCATCTCGGCAAATACCTTGTAGAAGGGACTGTCTTCCGGATCATCGACGAGCTGTACAGCGATTTGAGCAGGAATGCGTTGCATCAGGATCTTCGGCGACATCATTTCCGACTTGCGGCCCTTTTCGGCACGATCGATTGACTGGTCAATAACCACGTCGACCTTGCTTAGCCGCGCAAGCCAGTCTTCAAAGTCCTTGACGGTCGCGAAGCTCAGGCTGTTTGTGTTGTTGTCGAGATTCTGTACGCCTCCCCGTTGATTAAAAGGAATCAGGTGAGCGTTGAACGCGAAAGAATCGACGGAATTCTGCAAGGCGCGACGGAACAACTCGTAGTTCAACTGATCGGCTCCGGACAGGCCGGAACGGTCGATCGCGTACAGCCGTTGCAGGAAGGCACGGGTTTCGTCCTGCTGACGTTCGATTGCCTCGAGGCTGTCGTCCGACCAGAGGTCGTTGTAACGCCGATCGCCGAGTTGCGAGGCGAACATCGGATTCTCAGCGAGCTGCCATTCCCAGACCTCGTCGAGCAAGGCCGAGAACTCCTGTGTGGGTTCTGACCATGCCAATGAAGACAGTACAAGACTGAGACTCAGGGTGATAAGACCTAGTTGGGCCCTTCGCATGCCATTCTCCGATTATCGAGATTGGCGCATTGTCACTTTCCGCCGCGCAGGTGGCAACCAACACACGCATTGGCTATGATTCATGCACCAATCAAAAGCGTGCACAGAAGAGACCTCGCCTATTGTCGAATAACAACGCGAGGCGCCGAAGACGCAACTAGCCCGGAAACGCTCAGGCAGAAGGACTGCGAACGCTGATTGGCTCTGGAGAGCGGCCCGATTAGCGGCCCACCGAAGGGGAAAGTGGCTGACAAGCTAATGATCTCTCAGGTATTCAAGGACAGAGGGGCGGCAGATCGTGAGGTCTGCCGCCTCATTGTGTTTATGGCTCGAAGGAAAGGATATGGGATCTAAAACGTCGTTGTATGACAGGCATGTCGAGGCCGGTGCGCGCATTGTCGACTTCGGTGGCTGGGATTTGCCGCTGCACTACGGCTCGCAGAAAGAAGAGCACCACGCCGTAAGAAGCAAAGCAGGCGTCTTCGACATCTCGCACATGACGATCGTGGACCTCAAAGGTGGGCATGTGCGTGACTTCCTGCGGCATTTGCTTGCGAACGACGTGGGTAAGTTGCAGGACTCCGGCAAGGCACTCTATACCTGCATGTTGAATGAAGATGGTGGTGTCATCGACGATCTCATCATCTACTTCATGGATGAGAGCTGGTTTCGACTGGTTGTCAATGCTGCGACGCGCGACAGAGTTCTGGCCTGGATCCGCCAGCACGCGGATGCCTATGACGTTACCGTCAGCGAACGGGCCGAGCTCGCTATGATTGCCGTGCAAGGGCCCAAAGCGCGTGAGCTTGCCGCGCCGAGTGTCGACGTCGAGTGGAGACAGCCGGCGCTCGATCTGAGGCCTTTCCATAGCATGGAAGCGAACGACATGTTTATCTCACGCACCGGTTACACGGGTGAGGACGGCTGGGAGATGGTGATGTCGGCGGCGCAGGCACCTGCGGTCTGGAACCGCTTGCTCGCGGCAGGTGTTGCGCCGTGTGGACTCGCCGCTCGCGATACCTTGCGCCTCGAAGCAGCCATGAATCTCTATGGGTCCGACATGGATGAGACAATTTCACCGCTGGAAGCCGGGCTCGACTGGACGATTGCCTGGGATCCGGATGATCGCGACTTCGTCGGCCGTGGCCCGCTTGAGAAAATGCGCGCAAGTTCTGCGCGGCGTTTCGTCGGTTTGCTGCTTGAAGACAAGGGTGTTCTCAGAAAACACCAACGTGTCGTTGTCGATGGTGTAGGCGACGGTGAAATCACGAGCGGTGGTTTTTCGCCGACAATCGGCCGATCGATAGCCCTTGCCCGCTTGCCGGCCGGAGACTACGACCGTGCGCAGGTGGATGTGCGCGGGAAGCTGCTGAGCGTACGCATCGTCAAGACGCCGTTCGTACGCAATGGACAAGTACGTATTGAAGTTTAGTGCCGCTAAGGCTCAATAAGAAAACCTGTTGAGGGAGAAAAGACAATGAGTGAATTACCCGGAGACTTGTTGTACACGAGCGACCACGAATGGCTGCGTCGAGAGGATGATGGCAATGTCACGATAGGTGTAACGGATCACGCACAGGCCGCGCTTGGCGACCTCGTTTACATCGAATTGCCGGAAGTCGGGCAAGACGTTGAAATCGGTGGCGACATGGCCGTTGTGGAGTCGGTGAAAGCCGCATCAGATGTGTACGCGCCGATTGACGGCACCGTCGTTGCTATAAATGAGGGCCTCGCCGATGATCCTGAAAGGGCCAACGCCGACCCTTATGGCGATGGTTGGATTGTCACAGTGCAGCCGAGTAGTGACATTGACGAAAGTGCGATGCTGACGCCCGACGCTTATCAAGACTTATTGGACGAAGAAGAAGCCTGAGTAAAATCATGCCGTTTATACCGCACACAGAAGACGACACCAAAGATATGCTGGAGGTGATAGGCGCCCCCGATCTGGATGCGCTTTTCGACGAGATTCCGGCGGAGCTGCTGATCGATTCACTCGACGGTGTTCCGCCTGGTCTCAACGAGATGCAGATCACGAGACTGATGCACGAACGTGCTGCCAGAGATGGCGCACCACTTTGCTTTATCGGTGCAGGCGCTTATGAGCATCACATTCCGCAGGCCATCTGGGATATCGCAACACGTGGTGAATACTACAGCGCTTATACGCCGTATCAGGCCGAAGCGAGCCAGGGCACGCTGCAGACGATCTATGAATACCAGACGATGATCACGGAGCTGACAGGACTCGAAGTCAGTAACGCGTCCTTGTATGACGGTGCATCCGGGCTCGCCGAGGCGGCGCTCATGGCTGTGCGCAGTAATCGCAGCAATAAGTCAGGCCGTATCTTGCTCGCGCCGGGTGTGAATCCGACCTATGAAAAGGTCGCGACTGCGATCGCCGGAAGTCAGAACATAAGCTTTGAGCGTCTGCCGATGGATAGCGTGAGCGGCAATGCTGCTGCATCGCTCGATGTCGACGAGGGCCCGGTTGCGGTGGTCATTCAGCAACCGTCTTTCGTCGGCACTCTCGAAGACGTCGATCGACTGACCGACTGGGCGCACGAGCGGGGCGCGCTTGTCATTGCAGTTGTTAATCCGACATCGCTCGCACTCCTCAAGGCGCCCGGCCATTGGGGAGAAGAAGGCGCCGACATCGCGATTGGCGAAGGGCAACCACTAGGCGTGCCACTGTCATCTGGCGGGCCTTACTTTGGCTTCATGACTTGCAAGCAGAAGCAGGTGCGGCAGATGCCGGGCCGCATCGTCGGGCGCACAAGCGATCTTGAAGGCGAACCAGGCTTTACGCTGACCCTGCAGGCTCGTGAGCAGCACATCAGGCGCTCAAAGGCGACTTCGAATATCTGTACAAATCAGGGACTTATGGTTACTGCAGCAACAATTTACATGTCCCTGCTTGGTTACGATGGGCTACGTCAGGTGGCATTGCGCTCGCATGAAAGCACGGCGCGACTTATCGATGGTCTGACCGCCATCAAGGGTGTTGAACGCCTGTTCGAAGGCCCGCATTTTCACGAAGTTGCGCTGCGCCTTGATCGACCTGTCGCTCCGGTACTCGAGGCACTGGCCGAGAGAGACATCCTTGGCGGTTACGACCTTTCTATCAGCTGTCCGGAGCTGGGTAACGCGTTGCTGGTTTGTGCGACAGAAACGAAGACAGATGCCGATATCGATATGTATATAGCGGCACTCGAAGACATTCTTACGGAGGCGAGCGGGTGCTCCGCCTGAGAAAATCATGGCAACTCTAAAATATGAAGGCACGATCTATCAGACGTTTGGCGAGCTGCCAGTGGTTGGTAGTCATGCGCCTGATGTGTCGCTCGTAAACACCAAACTTCAGGATGTGACGCTCGCGAACTGGATGGGTAAGCGCAAGATCTTCAACATCTTTGTCAGCATTGACAGGACAATTTGTGCGAAATCGGTTATCGAGTTTGATAGCTACGCCAAAGGAATGGATGACGTCGCATTGCTGATGGTGTCCTATGACCTGCCATTTGCACATGCGCGATTTGCCGAACAGCACGATCTCAACAACGTCATTGGACTGTCTGCGATTCGTCACGCCGGATTCGGCGAAAATTACGGCGTACAAATCGTCGATGGACCGCTGGCGGGCATGTTTGCACGTGCTGTCGTCGTACTCGACGAAAACAACACGGTGGTGCACCAGGAGCAAATTGAGGACATCACGATTGAACCTGACTACGGCGCGGCTTTGCGCGCGTTGGGAATCAATGCTGATGGAGACTAGACAATTATGAGTACCCTGATTTTTGAAAAGTCGCGTGAGGGGCGCAGGGCGTTTGCACAGGCGCCCGCCAATCTGGCCGATGTGGACCTGCCGGAGAATCTTCTGCGCCAGGATCGGCCGCGTTTGCCGGAAGCATCAGAGCTGCAGGTTGTACGCCACTACACGCGTCTGTCGCAAAAGAATTTCTCGATCGATACACAGTTCTACCCGCTGGGTTCTTGCACGATGAAGTACAACCCTCGCGCCTGTAATTCACTTGCATTGTTGCCCGGGTTTGCAGGCAGGCATCCCCTGGGCCCGGTCAGCCATGGCCAGGGGTTCCTGAAGTGCATGTACGAATTGCAGGAAATGCTCAAGGCGGTTACGGGCATGGTTGGTGTATCGCTTTCACCGATGGCCGGTGCGCAGGGCGAACTGGCCGGTGTTGCGATGATTCAGGCCTATCATCGCGCGCACGGTGACCATGAGCGCAATGAAATTATTGTCCCGGATGCGGCGCATGGCACCAATCCGGCGACTGCAACGATGTGCGGTTGTGTTGCGGTCGAAGTTCCG
>Ga0255052_10003941_pt1 | contig 10071 bp, 11 predicted proteins | sample JV7_2_21_MG_FD_188632 | JGI IMG/M metagenome (GOLD analysis project Ga0255052, IMG submission 188632) | Seawater microbial communities from Jervis Inlet, British Columbia, Canada - JV7_2_21 | ecosystem: Environmental > Aquatic > Marine > Inlet | place: Canada: British Columbia | collected...
TATCTGACCGTCTCAAAGGGGATTCCGAAGGCCCGCTCCGGATCTCCGGGGAATGCAAACGGATCGAGGCGGACAGCCGTGCCGGTAGCCGGCGCCGTTCCGCCCTCAACCATCAATCGGACGTCGGTGCGGTCGCCCGAATCGGACTCGGTCGACGAAACGAGCTCGCTGGTGGTGATGTATCCACCAACCCACTCGATCCCCTCAACGCCCGGCTGGCCGATCTGGCCGTCCGATCCCGTATCGGTCACCGAGACGCGGTCGCCTGCGACGGCGGAAACCGCAAGGTCGTAGTCGTGGTCATACGATTCAGGGGGGATGAGGGCGCCATCTCGAATCTCACCCGAGTAGTAGAAGCCGCCGACGACGAAAAGGACGATGCCGAGGACCACGATCGAACCAATGATGCGCACCAACACGCCAACGAGAGAGCGCCGCTTCTTCGGAGGCTTCGGCCCGGACGCCGGGCTTGCTGCGCCTGTTCTCTTTCCCATATCTCCCTCGATCCTCCTCGATCTGACACACGATGTCTATCGACAGCATACGGTTCGGACTTCAGGAGAGGGTTGGGGGGAAGCCTCCGGCTCTCGGGAGCAACGCTTCGATTGGGTGGTCAATGAGTTCTGCGAGCTGGTTCGAAACGGCAATGACGTCCTCGAGTTCGACGCCTGTCGTTATGCCGGCGCGTTCGAGCATGTAGACGAGATCGTCTGTCGGGATGTTGCCGGTTGCTTTCGGCGCAAAGGGGCAACCACCAAGACCGCCAACAGAGGAATCCAGAGTGGTCACACCAGCTTGAACAGCTGCATAGGCGTTGGCGATTCCCGTATTGCGCGTATTGTGGAAGTGCGCCCGAAGCGGGATACTGCCAATGACCTGTTGGACGGCTCGCACCCTTTCGGTCACACTCCATGGATCGGCAACCCCGATGGTGTCGGCGAGGGCGATCTCCGATACAGCGGTGGAAGCAATCGACTCTGCGACGAATAGGAGACGATCCAGTGGGATCTCGCCCTCGAAGGGGCACCCCCACGATGTTGCGATGGTGGCCGTGACCGGCAGTCCAGCGGCGGACGCGTCCCGCACAACCTGTGCCAGAACGTTGATCGTGTCCTCAGTATCGGAACCCTGGTTCTTCATGTTGAAGGTGCTCGAAGCCGATACGTTCATGTTGATCTCGTCGACGGGTGTATCAGCTGCTCTGCGCCATCCGCGCCAGTTGAGGATGAGCCCGATGTAGATGACGTCATCGCGGCGAGGAAGGTTTGCCATGACGGCCTCGGCGTCAGCCATCTGGGGGACCATGTCCGGATGAGCAAACGACACCGTTTCGATCCGCGTGAGTCCTGCGTCGGCGAGTTGGCCGATCATGGCGACCTTCTGGTCTGTGGATAGGATCACCGATTCGTTCTGTAGCCCGTCTCTTGGGCCGACTTCGACGATCGTTACTCGTTCGGTCATCGCTCTCCTTGCGTCGCAGGCTACCCCAACGCCATCTGCGACGGCGCCATGGCATATGATGGCGGCCCACGACGCAGGGGATGAGGTTCCGGTGGCTGTTTCCGCTGAGGAGTTCAAAGACGCGATGTCGCGAGTCGCTTCGACGGTGACGATCGTGACAGCATCGGGAGACGACGGTCCGGTCGGATTGACCGTGTCTGCTTTCATGTCTGTATCGGTGGATCCGGCGATCGTCCTGGTGTGCGTTGACAAGTCGACCTCTTCGCTGCAGCCGATGCTCGCTGCCGACGGCTTCACGGTCAATGTCATGCCGGAAGGCGCGGAGCGCGACGCGATGCTGTTCGCAACCCACGGCGCAGACAAGTTCGGTGCATCGGACTGGTCCGAGCCTGAGACGCCTTCCGCCGGTCCGGTTCTCGCGCATGCGCTCGAGCATTTGGAGTGCACGATCGTCGATCGCACCGAGATGGGGGACCATTGGGTGATCTATGGCGAGGTCGACCTGACGGGTGTTGCCGCGCCCGATGCTCGCCCGCTCGTCTGGCGCGGCCGAGGCTTTGTGACGCTCAGCGAGTAGCCCGTTCGTTCTGTGGGCTGTCGACCGGACTCAGTCCGGCCTAGAACCCTGGTTCGTCGTTGCCCAGCTTCGTCATGACCGACCGCTCCTCCGATATCCGGTGCCAACGAAGCCTGTTGACGGCGGATCGCTCCTCGGGGGCGTGTGCTGTCGAAAGCTCGAGGTCGACAGTGCCGTCCTCGTTGGTGAGCAATTCGATGTGACGTACCTGGGTTCCCCCAACCCAGTCGGGGAAGAGGCTCAGCTCGACGTGGTGGTGGACCTGGTCTCCGATGACCTCGTACGAACCAGCGTACGAAAGATATCCCGCTGCGGCGGATGCCCGCTCGAGTGCTTTCGCTTCGGCGAAGGATCGAGTTCCTATCGACTCACGGTCTGTCTTCATCAGCGAGGCGATCATGCGCCCCTCATCCGTATACGTGAGAAGACCGGTCGCTCTGCCCCTGAACGGCCTGATGACGCGCCCGCCCTCCAGCTCGACGGTCCAGTGAATGAGTTTCCAGGTGCCTACGAGCTCGTGCATCTCGCCACCTTAGGGCTCAGCGTCGTGGGCATTGCCGCCGACGATAAGCTGTCGGTGATGACGGATCACCACGCCACATCCGAAGCGGAGGAGATGTACATCATCACGGTCGCTCGTGCGGTCGAGGATGGTGTCGGGCCCCCTGTGCCTCTCTCGACGATTTCCGGTGTTCTCGAGGTGTCTTCGGTATCGGCAAACCAGATGATCAAGAAGCTCGAATCGGTCGGTCTTGTTGCGTACACGCCTTACAAGGGGGTCACGCTCACTGCCGCCGGCGATGAACTTGCGAACACGGTCCTGCGAAACAGGCGACTGTGGGGGCGGTTTCTCGCAGATCATCTCGGTCTGACGCCTGCGAAGGCAGACGAGGTCGCATGCGAGATGGAGCATGTGACGCCTGAGATGGTCGCTGTGAGGCTTGCATCCTTCCTCGGTGATCCGACCACGGGCCCCACCGGAATGCCCATCCCCGGTCGATCGGAACCGGAGCGTCTGGCTTCAACTCCCCTCACCGATATCGACGTCGGCGAACCTGCCACCGTCGTGGCGGTTGGAACAAACAGCGAATCGTTCCTCAGGTCACAAGGAATCGTTGAGGGCGCCGAGCTGACTGTGCTCGGAACAGGAGAGAGCTTCTCGGTATTGCTCGAAGGCCCGTCTGGTTCGGTCCACCTGTCAGGCGTCGTGGCGGAAGAGATACTCGTTCGTCGTTGAGCCGATGGTCGCCAGCCGCCCTCACTTCTTCGACTTCTCGTAGAACGGGTTGTCCCCGGAGTTGTGATCGGTCACATCGATCACCTGATGGATGTCGGGCACGGTCCCGATGATCGTTGTTTCGATGCCCTGTGAGAGAGTCACATTCGCAAGTCCACACCCCTGGCATGCCCCTCCGAGCCTGACGTACGCGACACCGTCTTCCACCCCAGCGAGTTCGATCACTCCACCGTGAGATGCGATCGCGGGGTTGATCTGGTTGCGGATGACGTGATCGACCTGCTCAGCCACGGGACCCGAGAGGTCGGGCGGGGGGCCATCGCCGATGATCTGAGGAGAAGGAGAGTTCGGGTTGTCGATGCTCAATCCAGGCTGCAGGAGATTCCTCGACATCTCGAGCGTCGCTCCCGTGAGGTTCGCAGCGCTGCCGGCTGGTATCGCGACGGAGAGCTCCCCATGCCGTTCCACGACGTCGTCCTGGTCGAGCATGTCGAGCGGGGTCATGTGCATCGAGTACTTGAACTCGGTTCCTTGCGCACCGGCGATTGCCAGGACAAGTGCGAGGCTCTCCGCATCGCTCTCGGTCGAGCGAATATCGAGGATCTTCGCCAGCGCTTCTTCAGTGATCGTCAGGATGGGAGAATCAGGTGACATGAGTGTGAACCTATCGACGGGTGGACGGCGCTGGGAGTCCGATGATAAGGACAGTCGGCCACGAATGAAGCAGAATCCTCTTGTGGTTCTTGTAGTGCCCGCAGGGAGCTACCGAACAACCGACTTCGTCGACGCGGCACGGACTCTGCGTGTGAACCTCGTGGTCGCATCCGATGGGGACGTCCCCATGAGTGACCTCGGGCGGTCGCGGTCGATGACGATCGATTGCAGCCGGCCAGAGTGGTCGGCGTCTCGCATAGCGAAGCTCAAGCCTTCACCTGACGCCGTGATCGCCGCTGACGACGGCGGTGTCGTCACCGCAGCGTTGGCGTCGAACATGCTCGGGATATCGACGAACCCGCTCTCTGCTGTGGCATCGACAAGGGACAAGGCACGGATGCGAGGACTACTGGCCAACGCAGACGTTCGTCAGCCAGATTTCCGGCTGGCTGACCCGGGACAGGTTGCCGCAGCTGCCGCGACGCTCGGCTACCCATGTGTCGTCAAACCGAAGAATCTGTCCGCAAGCCGTGGTGTGATCCGTGTGGATTCCGATGTCGGGGCGCATCAAGCCGAAGCTCGGATACGTGCAATTGTCACGGACGCGTGCGGCGATGCCGATGCGAGACTCCTTGTGGAATCGTTCGTTCCCGGCCCCGAAGTCGCGGTGGAGGGGATGCTCATTGGCGGGAGCCTCACCGTGCTTGCGATCCTTGACAAGCCGGATCCGCTCGACGGACCCTTCTTCGAGGAGACGATGTTTGTGACACCGTCCCGGCTTGACCGTGACCTCCAGGATGAGATCGTGTCGTTGACAGAGGATGCTGTGCTCGCTCTTGGCCTGGTGACGGGCCCGATCCACGCCGAAGTGCGGTGTGGGCGCGACGGAGCGGCGCTCATTGAGATCGCTGCACGGTCCATCGGCGGATTGTGTGGTCGAGCACTCACATTCGGTCTGTTCGGCGAATCGCTCGAATCCGTGATCCTGCGCAGTGCGCTCGGGATGCCCGGTTCCGGCATGGATACCGCTGTGGCCGCGACGGGTGCTTTCATGGTTCCCATTCCTGATGCTGGGACGCTCGTGTCGATCGGGGGCGTTGAGGAGGCGCTTGCCATCGAGGGAATCACAGGCTTCGACCAAACGATCCCGAACGGCAGACATGTTGTGCCACTCCCTGAGGGTGACCGCTATCTCGGATTCCTGTTCGCCCAGGGCCACACGTCGGAGGATGTCGAGCGTTCTCTCCGCACAGCTCACGCAGGGCTCGACGTCAGAATCCGTGAACCGTGATCCGCGTTCGGTCTCGCTTTCAAGCGATTCCCGCGGCCTTCACAACAAAGCTCCTTCTGGTGAAAACCAGTGGCAACGTCACGAACAGGAGAAAGGCCGTGTTGAGAGCGACATTGAATCCAACGCCGTAGCGGAGGGACACGAACTGATCAACCACGAACCACACGATCATGCCGGTAGCGATGCAGTTCCATGCCCATGGTTCCTTTGCCTTGAAGGCGTAGTGCGCGATGAAGGCGATGAACACGCCCAACCGGCCATTGTTGCTCCGAGAACTCCGTAGACGAAGGCCTGGAATTCCCTTGCTGTGGCAGTCGGCTCGGCGACGCCCCAGAACGCAGGATCGATCTGGTTGTTGAAGACGATGTCCATCAGTCTCGACTGACCGAACACCGCGAACGAAAGCCCGAAGGCAACAACGTAGAGCCCGAAGCCGACCAACCACTTCTGCCAGAATCCGAAACTACTCACGTATCCCCATTTCCTTGTTCTCTTCAGATGTGCGACACCCGTGCACGATCGTATGTCCGTCCGGTCTCGTAGGCTTTGCCCGTAGTCGGAAGATGGAGAAACGGTGTTCGACGAAGCAGCCCTCGCAGTGCAAGGCGCCCTTGACGCTGGCGCCGCATACGCAGATGCTCGAGTGGTCGCGGCCAGGACCGAGACGATCAATGTGCGGAACCAGAACCTCGACCAGATGGAGCGAACCGAGGCCATCGGTGTCGGCGTTCGTGCGCTCATCGGGTCGTCCTGGGGTTTCGCAGCGACCGCAGACCTCACGAATGCGAGTATCAGGGCAGCCGGCGAGCGTGCGTCGGCGATCGCTCGAGCGTCAGCGATTGTGCCGGGCCCGCCGATGGAGTTCGCAGACGTCGCGGTCGCTGAGGGTTTCTGGGAGACACCGCATGAGGAGGACCCGTTCGCAGTGTCGACGTCGGACAAAGTGGACATGCTCGTGAATGTGACCAGGACGATGCAGGGTGTCAAGGGCATCGCGATCGCCATGGGCACTCTCACCTTCTACGACACGAACAAGTGGTTCGTGTCCTCCCAGGGCCACCGGATCCACCAACACATCGTCGAATCGGGTGGTGGATACGACGCCACCGCGATCGGCGAGTTCGAAACCCACCGGCGCTCCTATCCACAGTCCTTCGGCCAGTACGAAAGCGGCGGGTTCGAGACAGTGCGTGCCTGGGACTATGAAGCGAACGCACAACGAATCGGCGAACAGGCGGTTGCCTTGCTCACGGCCGACGAGATGGAGGAGAGCGAAACAAACCTCATTCTGGAAGGTTCTCAACTCGCGCTCCAGATCCACGAATCCGTTGGTCACGCCATCGAGCTCGATCGCATTCTCGGTTGGGAGGCTGCGTTCGCAGGCACGAGCCATCTCGAGCTCGAGAAACTGGGCACGCACCGGTACGGCTCTGATCTCATGAACATCACTGCGGACGCCACGCTGGTTGGCGCCCTCGGCACGTTCGGGTACGACGACGAGGGTACACCGGCCCAACCGGTTGACATCGTCAAGAACGGGACGTGGGTCGGTGTGTTGTCCGGTCGTGACTCAGCCGCCACGGCAGGGCTCCCGCCCGGAGGTATGGTGCGCGCAGATGGTTATAACCGGCTCCCCATGGTGCGGATGACGAACGTCGGTCTTCTCCCGGGAGAGGGCACACTCGACGACATCATCGCTGACACGGACGAAGGCGTGTACATGTCGACGAACCGGTCATGGTCCATCGACGACAAACGGCTCAACTTCCAGTTCGGCACCGAGATCGCATGGGAGATCAAGAGCGGCAAGCTCTCCAGGATGCTCAAGAATCCCACCTATACAGGGATCACACCGCAGTTCTGGGGCTCACTCGACCGTCTGGCGGGAGCATCGGAATGGGTGCACTGGGGTACGCCGAACTGTGGGAAGGGGCAGCCGATGCAGGTCGCTCACACAGGTCATTCCGCTTCGCCCGGTCGATTCGCAAACGTGCGTGTGGGGGTGAAGGGATGACTCGGGAACAGAACCTCGTCAATGAGACCCTCGAGATGGTCGGTGAACGCGCGGAGGCTGAGGCGCTCGCAGATGTTGGCTCGCTCTCGCTCACGCGATTCGCCAACTCATTCATCCATCAGAACGTCTCTGAAGACGTTGAGCGGTTGACGTTGAGGGTCGCGATCGAAGGCAGGATCGCAAGCTCGTCAACCACGGCAACCACCCCTGACGCGCTTGCTCGTTTCGTTGATGCAACGATCGATACCGCTTCGAGCCAGCCCGTCGACGAGGATTGGGGCGGCATGGGCGGTCCAACCGAAGTCGTAGCGGCAGACAACTGGGACCCAGACACTGCGAACGCAGATCCCATGGCGCGAGCCGAGGCTGTGAAGGCGTTCGTAGACGCAGGCGAAGGCCTGCTCGGCGCGGGGTATTGCCAGACGGAGGCGATACACCGTGCCTATGGGAACACGATGGGACGGCGCGTTCACGGCCGCTTCACGACTGCCGTTGTGGACGGTATTCATCAGACCGAGTCGTCCGCCGGATCAGGTCATGGCGCAGGAAGGGCGCTGTCGCACATCGATCCAGGCGCCATCGGCGCCCTCGCTGCACAGCGCGCCAACGACAGTGTCGGTGCGTTCGACGCCAAGCCGGGGACGTACCGCGTCGTGCTTGCACCGGAGGCTGCGGCGACAATCGCCATGTTCCTCGACTTCTATGGGTTCAACGGCAAGGCAGCCGAGGAGGGTCTGTCGTTCGTTGAGCTGGGCGCCCAACAGTTCGATGAAGCATTCAACCTGTGGGACGGTGCGACCGATCCGGGGGCGCTCTATGTCCCGTTCGATGTTGAGGGAACACCGAAGCGGCACGTCGATCTCGTCAAGGAAGGCGTCACCACGTCCCTTGTGCACACCCGCAGAACAGCAAGGAAGGCAGGGACTGAGTCCACAGGTCATGCCGATCCGGGTTCTGAGAGCTTCGGACCGTTTGCGGCGAATGTGTTCGTAGGTGGCGGCGACAGGTCCGTCGACGAACTTGTTGCAGGCGTCGATCGCGGCATCTATGTGTCGACGTTCAACTATTGCCGTGTTCTCGACCCGAAGTCGCTCGTTGTCACGGGATTGACGCGCAACGGGACCTTCATGATCGAGAACGGAAGGACCACGGATCCCGTGACGAACATGCGCTTCACGCAGTCATTCGTGGAAGCCCTCGCGCCAGGCAGCGTTGAAGGCATCGGAGACGACGCCAGGTACGCGGATTCGGAGTTCGGGCCGACGTTCGTGCACACTCCCTCGCTTCAGCTTGCACGTTGGAGTTTCACAGGAGGAGCCGAAGGATGACGAACGCGCTCGGTCCCCACGTGTCTGCCGCACTCTTTGCTGATCGCGACAAGGCCGATCGAGCCTGGGGCGTACTCACCGAGGCCGGCATACCTGCCGCGGTGATCACCGATCCGGGTCTGTTGGGCAAGTACGAGCTATCCGTGATGGTGGAACGTGAGAATCTCGAGAGGGCACAAGAGCTTCTCGCTCCGTTCGTCACGACCGACGACTGAGTCCCGCTTTCCCGTCTGCGCGGGTCCGTTCTTCGCGGGAAGTGAAGGCTGAAGGCGGTCTTCTACGCGGTCGAGTCCGCTGTTTCCCGCTCCGCGATCTCCTTGCGGACGGCGTCCATGTCGAGGTCCTCGATCTGACCGATCAGGTCACGCAGGGCTTCCTCTGGAAGGGCGCCCGGCTGGGAGAAGATACCGACCTGGTCCTTGAACGCAACGAGTGTCGGTATCGATCGGATCTGGAATTGGCCGGCAAGCTCCTGATGTGCCTCGGTGTCGACCTTGGCGAAGACGATGTTGGCGTATTCCTTGGACACCTTCTCATAGGTGGGTGCGAAGGAACGGCACGGTCCGCACCATTCCGCCCAGAAATCGATGAGAACGATCTCGTTGTCATCGATCGTCGATTGCAGCGTTTCCATTGATAGATCAATCGTGGCCATGTGGGTCTCCGGTCTTGTTGGTCTTCGCTACCAACATCCTGCGCACGGGTGGTATTCCGATTGGGGATGGACAGCTCATTTGTGGGCCATACACTCCGGGGGGTGTCTGGAACTACGACGATCGTCGCCCTCGATTCGGTTTCCGTGCGCGTCGGCGCTACGCACATTCTTCGGGACATCTCGCTCTCAGTCGGCCAGGGTGAGGCCGTTGGCGTCTTTGGTTCGAACGGAGCAGGCAAAACCACGCTTCTGAGGATGCTCGCGACGCTGATCGTTCCATCAGCAGGGTCCGCACACGTGTTCGGATCCGATCTCACGAGTGACGACCGCTACGAGATTCGGCCAAGGATCGGGTATGTGGGCCATGTGCCGGGCCTGTATCCGGAGCTGACCCTTGCGGAGAATCTCGGTTTCGTCGCTTCAGCCAGAGGTATTGGACGTTCGGAGGTCGACAGATGCCTCTCGGCTGTTGGTCTTGCGGGCGCCGCAGATCGGCGGGCTGAGGTGTGCAGCCACGGCATGGCGCGGAGAGCTGAGTTTGCCGGGGTGCTGATGATGGAACCCGACCTGCTGCTTCTGGACGAGCCGCATTCGGCGCTCGACGGCGATGCCGTCGATCTCGTCGATGCGGTGGTGATGCGGACGATGGAATCTGGCGGCGCAGCATTGCTCGTTTCTCATGACAAGGATCGAGTGAGGAGAGTCGTAACGGACTATCACGAGATCTCGGGGGGCACGCTCGTATGACCTCGAGTTTCGGCACCCAGGTTTCTGCGATTGCGCGACGCGACCTGCTGCGCGAACGGCGCGCAGGAGAGGTTCTGTGGGTGACTCTGCCCTTCGGAGCAATCGCT
>Ga0255052_10003942_pt1 | contig 10069 bp, 8 predicted proteins | sample JV7_2_21_MG_FD_188632 | JGI IMG/M metagenome (GOLD analysis project Ga0255052, IMG submission 188632) | Seawater microbial communities from Jervis Inlet, British Columbia, Canada - JV7_2_21 | ecosystem: Environmental > Aquatic > Marine > Inlet | place: Canada: British Columbia | collected...
CTTTGGCGAGTGACCGGGTCAGCATGGCGAGGCCGGCTTTGGCAGAGCCGTAAACGCTGTGATTCCTGAGCGGCCGCTGCGCGTGAACGTCAATGATATTGACGATTGCCCCGCGGGCTCTGCGCAGCTCTGGTAGCGCCGCCTGTGAGAGAAACAGCGGTGCTTTCAAGTTGCTGCCGACCAGATCGTCCCATTGTGCTTCGGTGACGTCCCCTGGAGGCGTCGGGTAGAAGTTGGAGGCGTTGTTGATCAGAATATCGAGCCGCGCTCGCCAGGCGACGACCTCTGCAATCAGTCCGGGGAGACCAGCTGTGTCGACGAGATCGGCCTTGAATATGGCGGCAGAGCCCGGGCGCTGTGCATTAAGTCGCTGCGCGAGCGCTGCAGCTTCGTCCGCAGATCCGCGATAGTGGATTGCAACATCAGCGCCGCTCTGATGCACGCTGACAGCGATCGCCGCACCGATACGTCGGGCGGCGCCCGTGATCAATGCGACTTTGCTTTGCAGATTGTTAGGCGATGACATCGAAGACCCTTCTATCAATTCGCGCTATAAAGGCAACATTCTGAAAGACTCTGGCGGCCATATGCAACACGAACAGCTCCTAAAGCTCCCGCAACCTGATGCCGCAAGCGTAGCGCACAGCGCGCGCGTTGCTGAATTCATACGCCAGAAAATCGCAGCAGCCGATGGTCAAATCAGCTTTGCCGAGTACATGCATCATGCCCTATACGCACCTGGTCTTGGGTATTACAACGCGGGCACAACGAAATTCGGCGAGGCGGGCGATTTTGTCACTGCGCCTGAGGTGTCGCCTGTTTTCGGCCGTGTCCTGGCACAGCAATGCGCTGCAGTCATAGCGGAGGTCGACTCACCGTCAATACTGGAGCTTGGTGCTGGCAGCGGGCGACTGGCGGCAGACATGCTGCACAAGCTGGCAGAGCTTGATTCGCTGCCCGAAAGCTACGGCATACTCGAGGTATCGGCGGATCTTCAGGAGCGACAAGAGTCCGTACTGCGGGAAGAGATTCCTGAATTCATGGACCGGGTGCAGTGGCTCGGGCAGCTACCTGACGAACATCGTGGCGTCATCATTGCCAATGAGGTGCTGGACGCATTACCCGGAGAGCGTTTTATTCGACGCGAGGAGGGCGTTGTGCAGCTGTGCGTCGCCGCCGACGACAGGTCATTCGTATTGCGAGAGAGAGATGCGCCAGACAATCTTGTTGCCGCGGTAGCCACCATTGAAAAAGACCTTGGCCGAAGGCTTCCGGCCGGCTATGCCTCCGAGGTCTGCATGGCAGCACCACAGTGGGTTGGCGATCTTGCCGGAATTCTGCGCCAGGGTATGGTGTTTTTGTTCGACTACGGTGTAAGTCGTCGTGAGTATTATGCGGCCGAACGCTCCGGCGGATGGTTGCGGTGTCACTTTCGTCACCACGCGCATAACGATCCCTTGATCTTGCCGGGTATCCAGGACCTGACGTCGTGGGTTGATTTTTCGGCGATTGCTGAAGCCGGCGTCGGCGGGGGTCTCGATGTCGTGGGTTTTGTTACTCAGGCGCAGTTCCTGATGGGTGGCGGTCTGGACAGGGAGCTTGCGGGCTTCTCAGATTTGCCGATTGACGCACAGCTCAAATTGTCGGGGCAGGTTAAATTACTTACGCTGCCCGGAGAAATGGGTGAGAACTTCAAGTGCCTCGGTTTGAGCCGGGGAGAGGTAACACGGCCATCTTCGTTTGGATTCGCCGACAGGACCGCATTGTTATGATCGGAAGCATCAATAAAAGAGGTATCGTGTGACCGGCTTGCAGGTCGTTGTTCTCGCCATTGTGCAGGGGCTGACAGAGTTCCTGCCGATTTCCAGCTCAGGGCATCTGGTACTGGTGCCGGTGTTTCTCGGCTGGGCGGATCAGGGCCTGGCATTCGACGTGGCTGTGCATTTCGGCTCGCTCATTGCCGTTTTGCTGTTCTTTCGCAAGGATATCCATGCATTGCTGCGTGGTGGTTTTCAGGTATTCGGCGGCAACGTCAAGACGATCGAATCACGCATGGCACTCGGCATCGCGCTCGGGACGATTCCTGCGGCGCTGGCCGGCCTGCTGTTTGTCGACTGGATTGAAGCGAACTTGCGCAGTCCATCTGTGATCGTATTTACGTTATCGGGCTACGCGATTTTGATGGTGCTCGCCGATCGATTCGGTCGCCGGACCAGGGATATATCCAGTGTTCAACTCAAAGACGCGATTCTCATCGGAGTTTCACAGGCACTCGCGCTCGTGCCCGGTACGTCACGTTCTGGCATCACGATCACGACGGCGATGGCGCTTGGATTCGAGCGGCAGGATGCGGCGCGATTCTCATTTCTGCTTGCGGTTCCGGTCATCCTGCTGGCGACGCTATACTCGCTGCTGGGTCTGCTGAGCTCGGCGGCGCCTGTCGCCTGGGGACAGCTCGCGATCGGCGTGATCGTATCCGCTATCGTTGCCTATGTGAGCATCGAGTTTTTCATGCGCTTTGTCAGCCGAATAGGCCTGTTGCCGTTCGCGATTTACCGCTTCGCTTTGGCTGCGGTGATTCTCTATGTCGTCATATAGGCTGCTGTTACTGGTACTACTTGCCGGCAATGCCCTGGCTGCCGGAAACGGATTCATGATTGGCGGCGGTATCGAAAGTGACAATGAAGACGGTCGTAGTGCATCCGTAATCGGCGGTGTTGGCCTGGCTGAGAATACGTGGTTATCAGCCGGCATTGCCAAGAGTTCTGTCGATTTATCTCGCGGCCGCGAACTTGAACCACTGTACGTGGACATCGAGCTTGATCACTATTTTGACCCGATCGGCGTACGCATTGCTGCGGCCTACTGGGGCGACTCTGATATTCTCGAGTCAAATGACTGGCGCGGATCAGCCTACTGGCGCGACGATAAGGTGATGTTGGCTGCAGAGTACGAGTACCGGGACTTCGACTTCATCATCCCCAGCACCAACTTTTTGACCAGTCGTAAGATCATGTTTGATGCTGACGGCATCGGCGCAACGGTGCGATTCCAACTCGGTGATAACGCCAGCTTGCGCCTGAAGGGCATGCGATACGACTACAGCGTACCGTTTCGTCCGGTTGAGAATGTGGACGCGGTGAGTCTTTTGACTGTTTCACGCCTTAGCCTGATCAACACACTGGTTGATCATCGCGCCAGCGTGTCGTTGGGCATTGATCAGGGCTTGAAGCGCTGGGAGATCGATGTCACGACCTGGGAAGGTGCTATTGACCGTTCGCGCACGAATTCGGCGACCCTGCGATACCTGGTGCCGATGAGCGACAAAACCGACATCGAGTTCGGTCTTGGCTATGACGACTCAGAGCTGTACGGCGATGTAGTGTTCTTCTCCTTGTACCTGTATTTCTACAGCGCCGACTAGGATCTCGCGCGGGCGTTGCTCACCGCATCGACCCGAGCTTGCCTGATCTCATCGGGAATTTGCGCCTCCTCGCTTGTTTCCGCAATGTTCGCTGCATCGACTGCAGATGCGGCAGCGAACGCGATCCGCAGCTGCGCTGCCTGAGAATAGTCTTGATACTCGAGTCCGGTCCGGCCCTTCGCGTCTGCTTCGCACGTTAGCAGGAACTGCTCAAAGCGTTGTGGACGGCGAAAAGCATCCGTCTTTTCCAAAACCCTGACTACGGTCGAATCGCGCAGTTCGAAAGCGCGATGGCAGTGGGTGTGATACTTGGCGACGATTATCGCCAGATCGCGACAGTTGCGAGGTATCGGCAGACGGTCCGCCATCTTCCTGATCAACTTACTGCCGCGTTGCTCGTGACCCGGATGCGACGGCAGTTCGGCCGGGTTCGTTGTGGCCTTGCCGAGGTCGTGCACGAGCGCAGCGAACCGGACCTCGACTTCGTCACTGAGCATTGCAGATTGCTCGATGACCATCATCGTATGTAGCCCTGCATCGATCTCAGGGTGCCATTTGGCCGGTTGTGGAACGCCAAACAACGCGTCAACTTCAGGAAAGACCACGCGCAAGGCCCCGCAAGCGCGAAGCGCTTCGAAATACAGGCGTGGATTCGGCCCTGCCAGGGCCGCTTCGGTTTCTTTCCAGACGCGGTCCGGCACGAGCGCATCTGCCTCCCCGTTCTTGACCATCTTGCGCATCAGATCGCGGGTCTCGGGCGCGATACGAAAGCCCAGGTCAGCAAACCTGGCTGCAAACTTTGCGGCCCGCAGAATGCGAACAGGGTCTTCGACAAACGCGTCGGCGACATGTCGGATCAGGCGTTTCTGCAGATCCGTAACTCCGCCAAACGGATCTATCAACGTACCGTCAGCGTCTCTGGCCAATGCGTTTATCGTCAAATCACGGCGACTCAGATCGTCTTCAATTGTTACATCCGGTGACGTATCGAAAGCGAAGCCGTGGTAACCGGCGGCGGTCTTTCTCTCGGTCCGTGCAAGGGCGTACTCCTCACCCGTGTCCGGGTGTAGAAATACCGGAAAGTCTTTGCCAACCTGTTTGAAGCCCTTATTGAGCAGATCGTCCGGCGTCGCACCCACGACACACCAGTCCCGCTCTTTGACAGGAAGCCCGAGCTGCTCATCACGAACAGCACCACCGACGAGGTACACTTGCATCGGGCGATTCTAGCATTGAGGGCAATCATGATTCCGATGTTCGGCCGCAAGCTCGTTCGAGCTATTGTCGTCGCCGGACTCGCGGTGTCCCTTTCCGCTTGCTACTACTTGCAGGCCGCGCGTGGTCAGCTCGAAATCATGCACAAGCGTGAGCCGATTGACGAAGTAATCAACGCGAGCGATACGCCTGCCGAGCTCTCCAAACGACTGCAGCTGGTCAAAGAGGCGAGGCTATTTTCGATCGACGAGCTGGGTCTTCCAGATAATGACAGCTACCGGCTTTATGCTGATATCGAGCGCGAATATGTTGTCTGGAACGTCTTCGCTGCGCCGGAATTTTCCTTGCAGGCGAAGAGCTGGTGTTTTCCGGTGGCTGGTTGCGTGAACTACCGCGGTTACTTCTCGAAAGATGCGGCGCATCGCAAAGCTGAACAATTAAGAGGCGACTACGACGTGGCCGTCGGCGGCGTTGCGGCGTATTCAACATTGGGCAAATTCAGTGACCCTGTCCTGAATACCATGATGAACTGGGAAGACGCTGATCTTGTGGCCGTGATGTTTCATGAGCTCGCTCACCAGGTGCTGTACGTCAAAGGTGATTCGGGCTTCAATGAGTCTTTCGCGACAGCCGTGGAAGAATTTGCTCTTGAGCGCTGGCTGGGCAGCCGTAATCAAACGAGCGAGCTGACCCGTTATCAGGAAACGCAAGAGGTCCGCGAGCGACTCATGAAGCATGTGCAGCGGGCGCGCCTGGACCTTGAAGCAATCTACTCATCCTCGTTGCGTACTGATGAAATGCGCCTGAAGAAAAAAGACAGAATCGATCAGTTGACCACAGATTTGAACAATGAGTTCGAACAGTCGGGTCGTGAGTCGCCGAGATGGTTGAGTGAAGGTCTGAACAACGCGCGGCTGGCGTCGCTGAGTCTGTATCATGGCCGACTGCCCGAATTTCGCACGTTACTCGCGGCTTGTGATGACGATCTTGAGTGTTTCTATGAGCGGGCGAGAGCGTTGGCAGAGAAGCTCTAGTTGGAGCGCCTCAAGAGGCGCTTCAACGGTCTTATTCGCGCTCCAGGGAGCGCTCCAACAACTGCTCGGACAATCGCCGCGTCTCGCCGGTGATGCGCCAATGGAAAATGGTATCGGCAGTCAATACCCGCCTGACGTAACCACGGGTCTCGTCAAACGGAATATTTTCGATCCAGACCCGGGCGTCGATATTTCCCGACGGTGGTAGCCAGGCATCGACACGATGCGGGCCTGCATTGTAGGCGGCTGTCGCGAGCACTCGATTGCCACCGTAGCGTTCGGCCATTTGTCCCAGGTAGGTGGTACCGAGACGAATATTACTTTGTGGGTCGGTCAGCGTGTCGAGGCCGAAATAGGGCAGATGAATCGCCTTGGCGACCTTGCGACCTGTGCTTGGCAGCAGTTGCATGAGACCTATTGCACCGGCGTCGGAGCGAACATCACGCATGAACAAGCTCTCACTTCGGGCAACACCATAAGCCCAGGTAGCAGAGATACTCGCCGCTTCGGCGTATTTTCGAAACGTATTCTGATACGGCAACGGGTAGCGCAATGACAGGTCGTCGTAATTGCCGACACTTGCGGCGGCGGCGATAGCGCGGGAGTGCCAGCCCCACCGATGTGCAAGAATCGCAGCCTGCATCCTGTCGTCGGGTTTGAAAGACCGAATTACGGCATCCCACTCGGATCGGCCACGTCCATCGAGACCAACAAGAAAAAGTTCACGAGCGCGTACGAGTTCAGGTCGTGCGGTGAGCTCCGCGATACTTTCCTCATTCGCCACGAACTCATTGCTACCGAACGAATACGCTGAGTCGAGCTCATCGGCCGCCAAAAAGCCGTAGTAGCTGCGCTCCTTCGCCAGGTCGCGGAAAATCGCTTCAGCGTCCGCTTTCTTGCTACCAAGTCGCAAGGCGATACCGCGCCAGTAACGCCATTCCTCGGCGTTGCGTTCTTCGCCAGACATCTGCTCGATGTCCACGAGCAAGTTCGCCCATTTTCTAATTCTCAGGCTCGATCGCGCACGCCAGCGCAGCACTTCATTGCTCTGCGCGGCAACAGGTAGCGCCACCAGTTTCTCGTACGCCCCTGGCAGATTGTCCCGCGCCATCCACAAAGCGATATGCCGGGTTGTGCGGTACTCCTGCTCCGCTGAAAAACGGCGTCCTTTGGATATTCCGGGCCATAGTTCGAGTGCCAGCCGCGGGTCCTCATAGGTAATGTGCTCCATCGCGTAAAGCAGTTGTTCACGGGTCGCCGCGTCGTTGGTCCATTTTTTGTCGTTGCGGACGAAGGATTCTGGATTTCCTTGTGCCATGAGCCACTGACTCGCGATATCGACATGTTTTTGGTCAATAGATTTGCCGAGCCACTGAGCCATGGAAAATTCGCGGGCATCAATGGCGAGCTTGAATCGTTTGATGTAATCGGACGGACCGAGGTGATTCCCATCCGCCAGGTATTTGAATACCGAATCACATTCATCGACCTGGCTTTTGCCGATAGTCCAGAGGTCGATGGCACGATTTACGATGCGCGGTGCTCGTCCTGCGGCGATCTCCGCTCGCAGGGCGTGGCAGTCCAGGCTGGCAATCCCGAGACCCTGATAGAACTCCTGGTAGACCTCAAAATATGCATCGAGATTACCGGTCTTTGCCAGGTGTAATGCGTAGCGGTAGCGCAACTCGCGGGCTGGTTTCAGTACACCGTACTGTTTTAGAAACGCATCAATCTCGTCGTGATCGGCATTCTTGATAGTCGCGCGATACCAGGTAGCGCGAAGATCTGGCCAAAGCACGTAACTGCGCAACGACTGTTGCTCATCGGTGGGAAGGTCGTCGACAGCACGCCAGCTACCGCGTTCGACAGACGCATACACCTGAAGAAAAATCTCGCGCTGCTGCTCGATGTCTGTAGCGCCAGCGATTGATGCGAGTAGCGCGCAGCCAAGCAGCGCGCACAGGCTACTGTGAAAATGTCTGGCTGCGAGTTGGGCTGAATGCATACTCGCGTAAGAGCCTACATCAGCCCGTGATCTTAGCGAATCTGCAACATCAGGGAGCGATCACCGCGTTGCACGAGCAAGAACAAGATCCTGTTGGCACTGGCGATCTCACTGAGTTGCTGCAGATTGCGTACGGAGCGTCGGTTGACCTGCAGAATAACGTCGCCCGCACGCAGCCCGCGTTGTGCCGCAGGGCTTCCGGACTCGACGCTGGTAACTTCGATGCCAGCGTTGCTGCTCCGCGCCAAGGACACGAACTGGGCTCCTGCGAGTCCCGGGTGAATGTCCGTCCCGGCACCCTGTGCCAATTGCTGGCGGCCGAGTTTTGCAGTTGTGGTGCGCGTATCGCCGTTGCGAATGTACTCGATGTGGACATCTTCGCCTGAACCCATGAGCCCAATGGTGTTGCGCAAGTCCGAGGCATCGGCGATTTTCTCGTCATTGACGCCGACGATGATGTCGTCGACTTGCAGGCCGGACTCCTCGGCGGCAGATCCTGCTACGATTTCGGTAATCAAAGCGCCGCGATCAACAGCAGCGTTCAGGGCTTCGGCGACTTCTGCATCGATCGCTTGAATAGTGACGCCAAGTAACCCACGACGAACTTCGCCAAAATCCAGGATCTGGCGCATGATTGAACTGGCGATCTCGGTTGGCACAGCAAAGCCGATGCCGACGTTTCCGCCGGAACGGCTGATGATCGCCGAGTTGATTCCGATGAGTTCACCGCTCATGTTGACCAGCGCGCCACCGGAGTTGCCAGGGTTAATCGACGCATCCGTTTGAATGAAGTCTTCATAGCCATTACGGCTGATTCCCGTCCGGCCCAGGGCGCTGACGATGCCCGACGTAACCGTGTGGCCGAGGCCAAAGGGATTGCCGATTGCGAGTACGAAGTCACCCGCACGAACAACTTCGGAGTCGCCGATCGGCATCTCGACAAGATCATCTGCCTCAACTTTGATCAACGCGATGTCGGTTGCCGCATCAGAGCCGACAACCTCGGCGTCGAGAACGTCTCCGTTGATCAGCGATATCTGAATCTCGTCAGCATTTTCGACGACATGATGGTTGGTCAGAATATAGCCACGCTGGGCATCGACAATGACGCCGGATCCCGCGCTGGCGATCTCGCGCTGTGGATCAGGGAGACCGAAAAACTGGCGAAAAGGATCGTTGCGGAATTGACCGCTGTCGGCGATGGTCTGCTTGACACGGATATTGACGACAGCTGGCGACACTCGTTCAACGAGAGGCGCGAGGCTGGGCATCGGTTCGCCGTTGACTGCGGCGGGCAGTGCGGCAGATCCGGTCGCCGCCAAAGCCAATAGCAGACCGGCGCTAAGAAATCGTATGCTGATTCTCATCTGATGCCTCATTACAAATAACAGACCATTCTGGTGCGAGCCAGTTCATTAAAGCAAAGATGCACGGCCGCAACAAAGCGTTGCGGCCAGGCAGCAGGTCCAACCCCACTCAGGCCGCTTCAACCGTGATGCGTCGCGGCTGTACTTCCGGAAGTTTCGGGATCGTAACTTCGAGGATCCCGTTGGCGCTTTTCGCAGCGATGCCGCCGGCATCGGCGGTATCCGGTAACGTGAAGCGTCGATGAAAACGACCACTGACGCGCTCAAAGCGTCGCAGTCCGTCGCTGTCCTCCTGGGTTTCACTGTGACGTTCGCCTGAGACGGTGAGAATGCCATCATCCATGCTCACCTCAATTTCACTGGCCGCAACACCGGGAACGTCAGCGCGCAGTACGAAGCTGTCTTTGGTCTCAACAATATCGACCGCAGGCACCCACTCTGCAACGGGCGTTTGGGCGCTGTCACCGGCAAATTGGCGCGCGGTGGAGCGAAACAATTCGCGCTGCATGAGGTCGGCAACTGACCAGGGCTGAAAACGTACACTATTCATGATCTTCTCCTAGCAAGTAACGGGCGAGGCTTGAAATAAGCGCTCGCTAATTCGTCGTTATTCGGTGAAATAGGGTCTCTTGTCGTCAATTCAAGGCGACTCTTGGCCGATTTTGCAGGCAGCCTGATCGTTTTTTGAGGGGGTTTTCGCTCTTCACCTGGTGCCACTATATCTAGTGGATACAAAGTTTCACGAAAGTGTTATTTTTTTCCCATGTTTTTAAAGGACTTACTGTAGAACAATTCGTAACTCATTGAAAAATAAAGTACAATACCTTTCTCTAAATTTCGATTAGCCCCTTGACAGTCGACCCTTACGGGCATAATCTAGTCATCGTTCAGACACAACATCTTGTGTCTATTCAACAAGGGTTACGAGGCCAGTTTTGGCACTCGCCGCGCTAAAATGCACGCGCGGTGGGCAGGTCGCTGTTTCTTTGAAGTATGTGGTTCGAAAAAGCAAACCGGGGTTTCC
>Ga0255052_10003943_pt1 | contig 10068 bp, 8 predicted proteins | sample JV7_2_21_MG_FD_188632 | JGI IMG/M metagenome (GOLD analysis project Ga0255052, IMG submission 188632) | Seawater microbial communities from Jervis Inlet, British Columbia, Canada - JV7_2_21 | ecosystem: Environmental > Aquatic > Marine > Inlet | place: Canada: British Columbia | collected...
ATTATTGTGGTCGCAGTGGGTGGATACCGACCTGAGCGTATTGGTGCCGTTTTGCCTTGCCGTCGCCTGTATATCCATTGTCGGCGACCTCACGGTAAGTATGTTCAAGCGGACAACAGGCATCAAAGACAGTGGCAGCCTGTTTCCCGGGCACGGCGGGGTCCTTGACAGAATTGACAGTGTCGCTGCCGCCGCGCCGTTATTTGCGCTCGGTGTCAGCTGGGTGGGGCTGCAATAATGGCCCGTTCAGTTTGCGTTCATTTAACTCGCCACAGACTGCAGGGAACTGCAGCCTTAATCGTCAGTCAACATTACGCTAGGCGCCACGTGCGAGGGGAATCCGCTGCCCATGGTTAGTGCACTGACAAATCTTGCGGCGTTCATCGTCGCGATCAGCGTTCTCGTCGCGATCCATGAGTACGGCCATTATATTGTGGGCCGCTGGGCCGGCATGAAGGTCCTGCGATTCTCGATCGGCTTCGGCAAGCCGCTCTGGACCTGGGTTCGAGGTGCGGACCAAACCGAATATTGCATTTCTGCGATTCCGCTTGGTGGCTACGTGCGCTTTCTGGATGGCCGCGAGGGACCGATAGAACCACAGGACGAGGGGCGAGCCTTTAACCATCGCCCGATTGCCGCACGAATCGCGGTATTGCTGGCGGGTCCGCTGTTCAATTTCCTGTTCGCAATTTTCGCATACTGGGTATTGTTCCTTAGCGGGATTCCGACGTTACAGCCGGCGGTCGGTAACGTTGAACCGGATTCCTACGCAGCGCAGGCCGGCCTCGAATTTGGCGATAAGATCGTCGCCGTCGGCACTGTCGATACTGCCGACTGGGAATCGACGCTGGTCAATATCTTCGACCAGCTGGTCACCAGTGGTCGCGTTCCACTGACGCTCGAGACCGAGGACGGCCGACAGCGGCGCACAACGATTTCTGTCGGCGAAGACGCGACACGATTGACTGAACCCAATATGCTTTTCGACGGCCTGGGCTTTGAGCCATGGCAGCCGCCTGCGATTATCGGCGAGTTAGTAGAAAATGGTGCTGCAGAAGGCGCCGGACTCATCATCGGTGACCGAATTGCCGCGGTCGATGGTGAACTGATCAAGAATTATGGCGATCTTGTGGGTGTCGTGTCGGCTCTGCCAGGGCAACGGGTTGCGCTGGAATATGTGCGTGCCGGACAGAGCCACGTTATCGACGTTACGATCGGCGAGCAGCAGGTTGAGGGTGAAACACGTGGCCTGCTGGGGGTACGCACATCAGGCGATATCGGGGCGTACTACTATTTGCGAAAATTCGGACCGATCGCGTCGATCAGTCATGCCGCACAGCGAACATGGACATCGACACTATTCACGCTGCGCATGCTGGGTCGCATGGTTACTGGTGATGTGTCGATCAAAAATATCAGTGGGCCGATCAACATTGCGCAATTCGCAGGCGATTCGGCACAGCGCGGCTTGAACGAGTACATGGCGTTCCTGGCGCTTGTCAGTATCAGTCTGGGTGTGCTGAATTTGCTGCCCGTTCCTGTACTGGATGGCGGTCAGATCGTTTATCAGACGATCGAGCTTGCCAAGGGAAGCCCGTTATCGGAACGCTCGCAGATAATCGGGCAGCAGTTCGGCATACTCGCGCTTATTCTATTGATGAGTTTTGCCTTTTATAACGACATTGCGAGAATAATCGGTTAGCTCGCGCTGCAGAAGATGAGGAACGGCATTAACACGATGATTAGACGCTTGATAATTACAGGGCTGTGCTTGTTGCTACCGCAGATGGTGCTGGCGCAAGACAGTTTTGTCGTGCGCGACATGCGTGTCGAGGGCTTGCAGCGAATTTCCGAGGGTACGGTGTTCAACTATCTACCCATCAACATCGGCGACAACGTGGATGAGATCCGTATCCAGGAGGCGATCCGTGCACTCTACGGGCAGGGATTGTTCGACGACATTGAGTTGCGTCGTGATGGCGAAACGCTAATCGTCGCAGTGCACGAACGGCCGTCAATCGAGAGTTTCACGATCGATGGCAATAAGGACATCAAGACAGAAGATCTGACTGAGTCACTGCGTAATGTAGGACTGGCGAAAGGCAGGACGTTCGATCAGTCGGTTCTCGATGAAGTATCGGGGTTTTTGCGCGAGCAGTATTACGATCGTGGCAAGTATGGCGTGATCGTCGATACGTCGGTAATCGATACGCCAAACAACACGGTGCGCGTGCGCATCGACGTTCAGGAAGGCGACCGAGCGAAAATTCGCCAGGTCAACCTGGTTGGTAATCAAGCTTTTGAAGAAAAGGATATTCGCGAAGGCTTCGAACTTGATACGGCGAACTGGCTGTCATGGATTCGGCAGGACGATCGCTATTCCAAAGAAGCGCTGGAGGGGGACCTCGAGATACTACGCTCCTATTACATGGATCGTGGCTACGCTGATTTTCGTGTGGACTCGACGCAAGTCGCGATTTCGCCGAACAAGAAGGACATTTTCGTAACGATTGGAATTCATGAAGGCGATTTGTATACGATCTCCGATGTGAAAATCGTTGGTGAGATGGTGATTCCAGAAGCCATGTTGCAGGCGATGATACTTGCACAGCCGGGGTCCGTATTTAATCAGAGGATGCTGTCGCAGTCGTCCGAGTTGATGTCATTCCGGCTGGGAGAACAGGGCTACGCGAATGCGGAGATCGAACCTGTTCCTGAGCTCAATCACGAAACGAAAGAAGCCGCAATTACTTTCTATGTTGACCCCAAGAGTCGTGTCTACGTACGTCGCATTAATTTTAACGGGATCGACGAAGTCGATGACGAAGTGCTGCGTCGTGAGATGCGGCAAATGGAAAGTTCTTACCTTTCCAATAGCCTGATAGACCGATCGAAAATTCGACTGCAGCGATTGCCGTATATCGAAGCCGTGGAGGTCAGCAATACGCCGGTGGCAGGGGTTCCGGACATGGTTGACGTTGACTTCGACATTGAATATCGCATGCCGGGGCAGTTTAGCGGTGGCGTCGGTTATTCGGAGTCGCAAAAGCTGATGCTGAACGGCAGCATCGTGCATACAAATTTCCTTGGAACCGGCAACCGGGTTGCGCTTGAAGCCAGGTCGGGCCGATTCCAGAAGTTCTACAGTCTGTCGCACACGGATCCGTACCGGTCGATGGACGGAATTCGCCGCACCGTCAGCCTTAACTGGCGTGACATCACTCAATTCACATCGGCATCATCGGATTTCTCGACGACAAGTGGCGGCCTGACAGTGGATTACGGTTACCCGATCACCGAGTATCAGCAATTATCGTTCGGCCTGTCATATCAGCAGGCCGAATTGCTCGCGTCGACATCGAGCACTCAGCAAGCACGAGACTGGGTAATGAATAACGGTGACCCGTTCTCGGAAGAAACTGGTGCAGGCTTCACTTTGTTCGGCACCAATTTTGACACGCTTGAACTGATTGCGGGTTGGTCCTTTGACAGCCGTAACCGCGCGCTGTTCCCAAACCGCGGTACGCGGCAGCAGCTCGTACTGTCAATGGCGATTCCGGGCAGTGATGTCGAGTACTACCAGGCGCGTTACAATTTTACAAAGTACATCCCGTTATGGGGCAAGTGGGTCGGCCGTATCAACGCGGAACTCGGCATTTCCGAAGCGTTGGGCGAAACTACTGCAGCACCGCCATTCAAGCAGTTCTACGGCGGCGGACCCTCGTCGGTGCGCGGATACAAGGAGTCGTTTCTCGGGCCGCGCGACAGCTTTGGCCGCCCATACGGCGGCAATGTATTGGTTGCGAGTCAGCTAGAGATTATACTGCCTCTTCCGGCCAAATTTGCCAGTCAGGCTCGTGCGAGCGTGTTCTACGACATTGGCAACGTATTCAACACCGGAGAGGTTGAATTTACGGACAAACTGGGTTCGCCCATCGAGTATAAGCCGGAGTTTGATGAACTTCGTGCGTCGGTCGGTATTGGCGTACAATGGCTGGCACCGCTCGGGTTGTTCCGGTTCAGCTATGCATACCCGCTGAACGAGTACACGGGTAACGATAGATATTACGGAGATGAGGTGGAACGATTCCAGTTCTCCATTGGTCAGGCGTTTTAAGGAATGGATTTTTTTATGAGTTTTGTAAAGCAACACATGTACAGAGTTATTTTTGGCATTGCACTCGTTTGTGCCTTTGCACTGCCAGCCAGTGCGCAGGAACTGAAGATTGGTGTAGTGAATATTCCGGCGCTGATGGAGCGCTCACCACAAACAAGATCTGCCATGGACGCTTTGCAGGAAGAGTTTGCTCCGCGGCAGCGCGAATTCCTGGGAAAACAGAAAGAGTACGAAGATCTGTTAGCCAAAGTGCAAAAAGATGTCGCGGTCATGGGTGAAACTGAACGCCGCAATGCTGAGAAAAATCTGCGCGATCTGCAGCGTGAAGTAACGCGGCTGCAAAACGAATATCGCGAGGATCTCAATCTTCGTCAGAACGAAGAACTTGGTCTCTTGCAGCGCGCCTTGCTGTTGGAGGTTCAGAATTTCGCCGCGCAAGAAGGCTACGATCTCGTGGTTGGCGATGGTGTCCTGTTTGCGAGTAATACCGTCAACATCACCGAGCAAGTACTACGCGCCGTGGAAGCGAACTTCCAGGCAGCCGGCGCAAACTAGACCGGCCGACGCGCACCTCAAGTGCCGATCAGCCTCGGAGAACTGGCGAAACGATTCGGCTGCGAACTGATCGGCGATCCTGACGTGATCGTTGATAAAGTCGGATCGCTGTCTAACGCCGGTTCGAATGCGCTCAGTTTTCTGTCAGGTCCGTCATTCAGGAGGCAGTTGGCAGGGACGCGAGCTGCAGCAGTTATTTTGCGTGCGGTTGATGCGAAAGACTCGCCAACCGCTGCTCTAATCAACGACAACCCTTATGCGTGTTATGCGCGCATGGCGGCCGTGATATGTCCGCGGCCTGAATATCAGCCGGGCGTGCACTCGTCTGCTGCGATTTCCGAAGCGGCATCAGTCGCGGCAACGGCACACATCGCTGCCAATGCCGTTATCGAGGACCGTGCAAAGATTGGTGAAAATGTTTACGTCGGGCCGTGCAGTGTTGTCGGTCCTGATTGCAGCGTTGGTGACGACAGCCGTCTTTTCGCAAACGTAACCCTGGTGCGAAACGTGACGACTGGTGAGCGGTGTATTTTTCATTCCGGATCGGTCGTTGGATCTGACGGTTTCGGCAACGCGATGACTCCGGAGGGCTGGGTCAAAGTGCCGCAGGTCGGTGGGGTTCAAGTGGGCAGCGATGTCGAAGTTGGTTCCTGTACGTCGATCGACTGCGGCGCCATCGATGACACGATCATCGCAGACGGCGTCAGGCTGGATAATCAAATTCAGATCGGCCACAACGTGCACATCGGCGAGCATACAGCGCTGGCGGCATCAGTTGCTGTCGCGGGTAGTGCACACATTGGCAAGCGCTGTTTGTTGGCGGGCCTGGTCGGTGTTGCTGGACATGTTGAAGTGTGTGACGACGTGACCATCCTGGGTAAAGGAATGGTTAGCAAGAGCATCACGAGCCCAGGCACCTATGCATCGAATTTTCCGGTCGAAGAGTCACGGATTTGGAACAAGCGCGTAGCGAGGTTCCGGCGCCTGGACAAACTGTTCGATCGCGTCGGCGAGCTGGAGAAAAAAGACCAGTGACGGATTATTCTTTCCCTCTCGATGTGGACGCGATCAAAGAGCTGCTACCGCATCGCGAGCCGTTTCTGATGCTCGACGAAGTTGTCGCATGCACGCCGCATGAATCGGTCACCGCAATCAAAAACGTCACGGCTGACGAGCCACATTTTGCTGGCCACTTTCCCGGAAACCCGGTCATGCCGGGCGTGCTGATTGTTGAGGCCATGGCGCAGGCAGGTGGTATCTTGTCGCATATCAGTAACGGCGATCTCGTGCCAAAGCCACTGTATTTTCTGGCGCGCGTGGCAGACGCGCGATTCCGGCGCCCTGTCGTGCCGGGCGAGCGCCTCGTAATTGAGGTCAACGTGGACAAGGTCAAGCGCGGCATGTGGTGGTATCGCTGTGAGGCCAGGGTTGGCGAAGAGGTCGTTGCGACGGCAATGATTATCTGTGCACCGGGCGGAGACTAAATGTGATTCATGCTTCAGCAATCGTTTCGGACAAAGCCAGTATCGCGGACGATGTGGAGGTCGGTCCATATTCGCTCATTGGTGATGACGTCGAAATTCATAGCGGCACCCGCGTTGAAGGTCATGTCGTTATCAACGGCCCGACGGTGATCGGCAATGACAATCACATCTACCAGTTCGCGTCGATCGGCGATGACCCTCAGGACAAGAAGTATGCGGGCGAGCCCACGAAGCTAACGATTGGTGACCGCAACACGATTCGTGAATTTTGCACGATCAGTCGCGGCACGACACAGGACAAGGGCGAAACGATTCTGGGCGATGACAATTGGATCATGGCTTACGTGCATATCGCACACGACTGCGTCATCGGTAACAAAACGATTATGGCCAACAATGCGACGCTGGCCGGTCACGTGCACATTGGCGATTGGGTGATCTTTGCCGGATTCTCGGGCGCACATCAGTTCTGCAAGATTGGTGCGCATTCCTTCGTTGGGATGTACGCCGGTGTAAGCCGCGATGTCCCTGCATACATTACGGCTTCCGGTGTACCGGCTGTTCCTCGCGGTATCAACAGCGAGGGTCTGAAGCGCCGCGGGTTCGACGTGGATCAGATTCGCAACATCAAGGATGCCTATCGGCTCGTGTATCGCAAGGGCATGAAACTATCCGCGGCGATCGACGAGATCGCCGCGCGTTCGAAGACTCAGCCGGAACTCGTGATATTTCTCGAGTCACTGCATGCTTCCGAACGTGGCCTGATTCGCTAGATCCTGTGGCAATGAGGATTGGATTGGTTGCGGGCGAAGCTTCCGGTGACCTGCTCGGCGCCGGGCTGATCCGTGCCATTCGTTCGCGTGTCCCTGATGCCAGCTTTGAGGGCGTCGCAGGCCCGGCGATGGTCGCGGCAGGCTGCGATCAATGGGAAGATGCGGAAGCACTGGCTGTATTCGGGCTCGTCGAACCGATTGCTCACATCCCACGACTTCTGAGATTGCGCCGATCGCTGGCCGAGCGCTGGAAAGCGTCGCCACCGGACGTCTTCGTTGGCATCGATGCGCCGGATTTCAATCTTGGCCTGGAAAAGGCGCTGCGCACCAGCGGCATTCCGACCGTTCATTACGTCAGTCCGTCAATCTGGGTTTGGCGCGCAGGCCGTATAGAAACTGTGCGCAAAGCGGCGGATCGGGTGCTTTGTATCCTTCCTTTCGAAAAGCCGCTCTATGACGCGAAGGGTATTGATGCGGTATTCGTTGGGCATCCCAAGGCGAGCAGTTTGCCGACCGACATCGATGTTGACTCGGTTCGCGAGTTGCTGGACCTGGGAGACGGGCCGGTCGTTGCTGTGCTGCCTGGTAGTCGTGGCGGTGAAGTTCTGCGATTGGGCCCGATGTTCGCCACGGCGGCTGCGATGCTGGTCAGGCACAGGGATGATATTCGTTTTGTAACGCCGGTTGCGACAGCCAAATTACGACCGCTCATTGAAAAGCAATTGTCTGCTGCCGGTGTCGCCGACAAATTTCGCCTCATCGACGGAGATTCCATCGAGGCAATGACCGCTGCCGATGTAGTTCTACTCGCATCGGGAACTGCGGCCCTGGAATCGGCATTACTCGGTAAGCCAACGGTTGCGGCCTACCAGGTTGCGAAATTGATGGCTGTCATCATGCGCCTGTTCCGGCTCCTCAAGATTGAGTATTTCACCTTACCCAACCTGTTGACCGACGAGCCGCTGATTCCCGAGTTTATACAAGAAGATGCGACGCCCAAGGCGCTGGCGCAGGCGGTGTGGGAGCTGCTCGAAGATCCGGCCAGACGAGAGGAGATCGGCAGGCGATTTGCTACACTGCGGACAGACTTGGCGCTTGGCGCGGATGAACGTGCCGCGGACGCCGTTATTGAGCTGGCAATGCAGTAATTCAGGCTCCAATGCAACAAAAACAGCTTTCAAAATCTCAAGGACCCGTCGCTGGTGTTGACGAGGCCGGTCGCGGGCCACTCGCGGGGCCCGTCGTCGCTGCTGCTGTGATTCTGCATGAACAACGCAAGATCGTTGGTCTGGATGACTCAAAGAAGCTCACCGCGCGACGGCGCGAGGAACTTGCCCGGGAAATCAGGACCAATGCACTCGCCTGGTCGGTTGCATGGGCAGATCCGGCTGAGATAGACGCAATCAACATTCTCGCCGCCACTATGCTCGCCATGCGGCGCGCGATTCTTGGACTTGCGGTGACACCTGCCGGTGTACAGGTTGATGGAAACCGGCTGCCAGATCTCAGAATCAGAGACAGAAATATCCGGGGTGAGGCGATTGTCGGAGGTGATGCGTTCGTACCCGCGATCAGCGCCGCGTCGATCATCGCCAAGACGACACGTGACGCCATCATGATCCGGATGGACGGTCTCTATCCGAACTACGAGTTTGCGAGACACAAAGGCTACGGGACTGAAATCCACTGCAAACGATTACGCGAGCATGGCCCCTGCGAGCAGCACCGTCGTAGTTTTGCTCCGGTGAGGATGGCCGGATGAGCTCTCTGCCATTCGTACACCTGCATGTGCATACCGAGTACTCGCTGGTTGACAGCACAGTACGTATTGCCGCGCTAATGGATTGCTGCGCAGATGACGCTATGCCCGCCGTAGCCTTGACCGATCAGAGCAACCTGTTCGGTATGGTCAAGTTTTACAAGAAAGCGCTCGCGGCGGGCGTTAAACCGATCATCGGACTCGATTTGCGCATCGTGAATGAGGACGACGCAGCGCGGCCACTCGGATTGATCCTTCTGTGCCAGAACGCCACCGGTTATCGCAACCTGTCGCAGTTGCTGACAAGGGCCTTCCTTGAGGGCCAGGTGCGTGGTGAGCCGCTTGCACGCCGAGACTGGCTAACAGCGGACAGTTGCGAGGGCCTGATCGCATTGTCGGGTGGGCTGCATGGCGATGTCGGTCAAGCACTTCATAACGGGCACGTTGATCTGGCGACGTCATTGCTCGACGGGTGGCGGGAGGTTTTCGGCGATCGCTTTTACCTCGAGCTCGTGCGGACGGGCCGCGCGGGCGAGGAAGACTGTGTGCAGTCGTCACTACTGCTGGCGAGCGATACGGGTGTGCCGGTTGTCGCCAGCAATGACGTTCGCTTTTTAGGTCGCGATGATTTTGACGCGCATGAGGCGCGCGTGTGTATCCAGCAAGGCCGTGTACTTGCCGACCCGGATCGACCGCGTAACTACAACGATAACCAGTACTTGCGAAGTTCAGCGGAAATGGCGGAGCTATTCGCAGATGTTCCCGCAGCGCTCGAGAACGCCCGGGAAATTGTGCGGCGCTGCAATCTCGACCTGAAGCTGGGCGAGAGCGTGCTGCCGGCATTTCCGTTGCCGGAAGGTCAGACAGAGTCAGAGTTTCTCGAAGCCGAGGCGCGCAGAGGACTTGAGCAACAACTGGAGCGCATATTCGAGCGTGAGGCGGTCGCGACGAGCGAGCGCGGTGCGATAAGTGCGCCTTACTTCGAGCGACTCGATATTGAACTCGATGTCATTCGTGGCATGGGCTTCCCGGGTTACTTCCTGATCGTTGCCGATTTCATTCGCTGGGCGCGAGAAAACGATATTCCGGTGGGGCCGGGACGTGGATCGGGAGCTGGCTCGCTTGTTGCCTGGGTTCTCGGTATCACCGATCTGGATCCTCTGCACCATGAGTTGCTGTTTGAACGCTTCTTGAATCCGGAACGCGTGTCGATGCCGGATTTCGACGTCGATTTCTGCATGGAAGGACGCGATCGCGTTATCGAATACGTCGCCGATCGCTATGGTCGCGATCGCGTCGCCCAAATCATTACCTTCGGCACGATGGCGGCCAAGGCAGTTATTCGCGATACGGGGCGGGTACTCAGTCAACCGTACGGAT
>Ga0255052_10003944_pt1 | contig 10063 bp, 11 predicted proteins | sample JV7_2_21_MG_FD_188632 | JGI IMG/M metagenome (GOLD analysis project Ga0255052, IMG submission 188632) | Seawater microbial communities from Jervis Inlet, British Columbia, Canada - JV7_2_21 | ecosystem: Environmental > Aquatic > Marine > Inlet | place: Canada: British Columbia | collected...
AATGCCGTGGCGCGTCAGCTAAATGAACGACCCCGTAAAACGTTAGAGTTCGAAACACCGGCAGAGAGATTTAACGCATGTGTTGCATCGACCAGTTGAGATGGCAACCATAAGCGGACATTGAGTTGCTAGCGAAGGTGTAAAGAATTTTTACACTCATGCCCGAAAGTTGTAAAAAAACTTTACATATTTCCGGGTAATTTCTCAGTGCTACTCATTATCTCATTGGTTTAGACCAAAAATAATATCTGGGCATACAAATTGCTTTATATTGTATGTAATCAAAAAAATGATTTAAAAATGAAAGATAAAATCATACGAATCTCAGTGGCGCTACTTTTGTCCTTCGGCTTCGCGACATCAAGTCAGGCCACGCTAGTAACCGTCAATATGACTGCCGACAATTCTTTTTTTGGCGGATTGTGTTTTGATTCAAGCTGCACGGGTGGCACGCAATGGGAGATTTTAAATTCAGGACCTTTGGCCAATATTAACAATTGGACGCAATCAGATTCAGTAACAATCGACCTGGGAGCTGGCACACACTATTTTGCCTGGCTCATATCGAATGATGGAGAACCAACCGATGGTAATCCTGCCGCATTGCTTGCAGAAATTCTTTGGGATGGTAACGCTAACTATTCTTCCTCTGCCTGGGAAGTCTGCGAAAGCGGCGAAGGCCTCGATTGTAGCGGCAGCCTCACGAATGCAACAGAGTATGGCTTCAATGGCGATCCGAACATATGGACCGATGTAAATGGTGGTAATCCGGTGAGTGGTATTAGCACTAATGCCAACTGGATCTATACCGCGAACAATTTCGCTGATGCTGACCCACAAGCCGCAATCAGGACCAGTATCACAATTGGCGCCGTCCCCGAACCTTCCATCATCGCTCTGTTTGCATTGGGTCTATTTGGATTAGGTTTTGCTCGTCGCAGAAAAGCATAACTAATAACTACTTAGTAAAGTAACTAAGCCATCTTGTTTGAGGTGGCTTTTTTTTTGAGCGTCTCGAATGGGTCGTAAGCAGCCGCTGGTAATCCAATTTTGAGCGTCTGCTTTGGCGAATTTATTGCTGATTGCTGCTGCTAAATTCTAGGATTAAGAATTTTTCCCTCCATAACCGGGAATTTTCTCCAAAGGAGACACTGAAAATCACTTCACCAGGGTCGTTCTTCGGCCATAATCGGACACTGAGCAATCATAAGCGAGAACCGGAAGGGGAATCCCGGCGGTCGCGGGACCAGCCTGGCCGGCGAATTACCCAAGCTCAAATATCCGGGTATCGGTGCGCCCATGGCAGGACTTTTTCGACCGCGGCGGCGATGCGCAACGCGAGGTTATCGTCCCAGCGCCGCGCGACAATCTGGGTTGCCGTCGGCAGCCCGTCGGCGAAGCCAGACGGCACCGAGATCGCGGGGCACTGCGCTGTATAGTTGAATGACCCGGTCATGTCCATGTACTCGGACAGCCCCTGTTCGTTGACGTTGCCGAAATCCCAATCGCGCATTTCTACCAGTGGCGCGGTAATCGCCATGGTAGGGCACAACAGGGCGTGGTGATCCTCCAGCACAGCGCCCAGCTTGTGCCAGTAGCGGGTGCGCTCGAATTCCCATTGCCGAGCGGTAACCGCATCGGTTTGCTGGCCCATTTCGATCAGCATTACCAGTCCTTCGCTCATGCGCTCGCGGTTTTCATCGAGCGGCTTGTCGGTGACCTGTCGGTAGGCAGCCGCCATGAAAATGCCCCAGGTGCCGTACCACAAATCGATTATTCTTTTGTCCCAACCCAGATCGACTTCCTCGATCACAGCACCGGCATCTTGCAGGGCATTTGCCGTGTTGCGCAGGTTGGCCTCGACGCCAGGGTCAACCGCGCAAAATCCGAGGGTAACGTCGAGCGCGAATTTCATGCCCTTTACGTCACCCGACGGAGGAAAATCCAATTGGCACGGGGGCAAGGACTGAATATCGACCGGGTGCTCACCCTGCACCGTATCGAGAAAAAGCGTGGCGTCGGCGACGGTGCGCGTCAGCGGGCCGAAGTGGGATATATTGCAAAAGCAGGTATCGATGATATCCATCGGGATGCGACCGAGCGACGGCTTGAGACCGACAATACCGCACAGCGCGGCGGGAATACGCACGCTACCGCCCATATCGGTACCCTCGGCGAGCGGCACGCACCCCGAGGCGACGGCCGCACCCGAGCCGCCCGACGAGCCACCGGGCGTGCACGCCGGATTCCACGGGTTACGCGTGATTCCCCACAACGGCGAATCGGTAAATCCCGATGTTGCGAATTCCGGTGTGGTGGTCTTGCCCACCATGATGGCGCCCGCGTCTTCGAGTCGCTGCACCAGCACCGGGTCCCAGTCGGGCACCCAGCTCTCCAGTAAGCGGGAGCCGCGTGTCGTTACCTTGCCCTTTGTCGGCGTGAAATCCTTGATCGCCAGCGGGATACCCTCGAGCGGACGAGCGTTACCTTTTGCAAATGCTTGTTCGGCGCCTCTGGCCTTGGCCAGGGCTTCGTCGGGATAGGTAAAGCAAAAGCAGTTGAGGATTTTATTGACCTCGTCGATTCGATCCAGGGAATTCCGGATAACCTCGAGTGGTGAAATCTCTCCGCTGCGGTACCTACGAACCAGTTCGGTGGCGGGGGTAAAGCAAAGATCAAGATCGGCCATACGAAACCATGCTGTTGCCGCATTATGAGATTTGCATTCTAGACCCATGTCGGCGGCTTTGAAACATTGGCTTTAAAGCGGATTTGACGACCACTTCCGCGCTGGCATATGCGCAGGCCGAATCCTTGACCCGGTGCAGGACTGCTCTCATTCTGGCTGCTATGTCTCGCACACAACGGCAGTAACGGCATACCCCCCCCAACGACCCAGACAAGATCGCTCGGTTGCACCGCAAGCTGACTATCTGTCTCAAAAGTTCTATTTTCTCGTAAGCAGACGCTCGTGTGCGATTCACGAGCTTCCTTCTTCGGCCAGGAAGAGACACTGAGTTAATAGATTGTGTATGATTCAAAGATATGAGTTCTCCTGCCAATATAGTCATCAGAAATGGTGAATCAGAAGATGCATCAAGGCTATCAGAACTGGCGGCAAAATTGTTTTCCCAGACTTATACCGGCGATATGCCGTCGGTGGATTTAGAATCCTATATCGCACAAGATTTTGGCCATGATCAGCAACTTACAGAGTTGGAAGATACCAACATTACGACTCTACTAGCAGAACATGATGGGGAGTTAGTTGGCTACGCTCAAGTTCGCAAAAAACCCATTCCCGTAGAAATTAATTCGAGTGTGGTCGTAGAACTTTGGAGAATATACCTTGATCATTCCATTCACGGATTTGGAATAGGCAGATTATTACTGTCAAAAGTTAGCAAGGCGGCAAGCGCAATGTCCAGTAATCAAATTTGGTTGGGAGTATGGGAAAAAAATCTTCATGCGATTTCATTCTATGAGAAACATGGTTTTATAGTGGTGGGCAGCCAGGAATTTTTTATTGGAGCCGAGGTGCACAACGATATCGTAATGTTGGGATCAGTAAATGCCTTCTAACTATCGCATGTAGTCGAATTAACAATCCTACATGCGAGCGGCTTCAGTGACCAAATAGGGTCGTATACCGCCGATGATAAATTTTATTTCAAGGTCGGCTCCTCCAAAGGAGACGCTCATATGCACCGACTGAGTTTCTGCTTACGGCCAGATAGAGCCGCTCGGTTATGAAGCCTGCTCGATCTGAAGAAGACCTCTTGGAGAACTGCTTACAGACGTCAGTTGTGCTTAACGCCGTAATTTTTCTTGGAAAAAGTCACGGTAAGAGGAATTCTTCCGAACGCTGCTATAAGGCAATAACGCCTCTAATCGAATAATTTCATTTCGTAGCTGCAGTGCCTGAATTGAGTGCCCGCCCACCGATTCGATGTTTTTCAGTTTTTTTCTCAGGCCGGAAATGTTGCCATTGCCACTATTTGAAGAGGTTGATTTGTTCATAATGAGGACTCAAGAAGCTACCTAACCGAAGACCGGGGGAGTATAGTGAGCAGGTTTTTCGGAAACAATCGACCTCGGGGGTTTATTTTCGCTTACCTGTGAATTAGTTTACAAACCCTCGAAACATGCGTCTTTTGGGAAGTAATTACTGCTATAAATAAAATCTGTAGGATGTCTTTGCTTTGGATATGAGAACTACATTTACGCGAGTATTCCAGGAAAACAGTTTCGCTGTTTGCATTAAAGACTCCAATGGAAAGGTTTTAATGCAAAACAAGCTGTGCTCTGAAATATGTGGGGATTATTCGAACAAGACGTGTGACATAGGATGCATGGAATTATATGCCAACGATAAATCCCAACAGTGGCGGAATTGGGGTAGTCGTGTTTATAACAACAGTTTTGTCCATAATGACTATTATGATATTACCCTGTTGTGCAGTGATGATTACCTGATTACTTTTTTGCAACCACTCAAGGCAAGATATAAAATGGCATTTGCCTACTATAAGGATAAAAAATTAACCAAGCGGGAAATGATAGTCATCCGTTACCTCGTACAGGGGGTATCCAATCGGGAAATTTGTGAACAACTATCCATTTCTAAAGCCACATTGAAAACACATCTGAATAAAATATACAAAAAAGTTCACGATTCGGGTGAAATACCCAAATACATTCCCCACAATAGAATATCTTCCCTGGGAGCCTGAATACCCGTCAAGTGCGCCGGGCCGATACGAGCACCAAGGAGAATTTCCAGGCTTTGCCTAACTAATAAAAAGTTAGGCACAATAACTCGTAAGTAATTGATGCTAAAATGGACTTATTCCGATTTTTAGGCACAAATAAATTTTATAGTTATTGTTTTATCTGGAATCACGATCTGACTTGTCATCAATAGATCCGGTACTCGACTCTCCGCACCCGAAGTATCTCTCCTTATCTATGATTTGGTTTCAATCCCCCCACAACAATCCTCTCAATTACAAGGGTGTCCGTTCCTTTAATCGGGCGTTACTTTCAAGGTCCCGTTTTTCGGTTGCTATCCCAGGCTGACTTCGCTGTAGACTGAGCGTCCGAAAGGTGCCGAGAGCCGCAGCTGAAATTTGAAATCCGGGGGTCCGCTGTGGGTCGGTAGCGGACACTGAAGTATCGAATCTGAGCGTCTGCTATTAAAATTTTATGTAAAGTTAGAGTGGGCATATGAGCAAGCCACAATGACGCTGAACATAGCTGATATTTGTTGGTATAAGTGTTGGTATGTAATGCGAAATAGAAATATAAATTGGTTATAAATCAGTAACTTATTTGTTTAGTTCGATTCCGCCCCTGGCACCATTCTTCTTGTTTTTCAAACGGTTAACCTATGAGTAGCACGAGGACTTATAATTTTCGGGTCATTGTTACTGGATGGAATCTGGCTCATCCATGTCCACATGCTCTAGATTGAAACGGATCAGCTGCTCAAAATTTTCCAAGAGCTCCTTTGGGAATCTGACTGAAGCACTCCAAATCAGGTTTTCTCCCTCAATCCAGTACTCGTCATTCTCATCTGGGTGTCCATCATCAAATGATAGTAACTTAACCTCGCAAGCCTCCTCTACGAACTCAACAAATTCTCGAGACTCACTTAAGAAGGCAATTTCGTTAATAGCTGCCCAATCTTCCAATTCAAATTCGATCCAAGCATTCCCCTTTGTATTATCTTCACAAGAATTGAAGGTTGTTAAGCCTTTATCCCACAGAAATTGAATTAGGCCTTGAAGCTTTTCGTCTACTTCAAATACAACCTCGCCATCATACGTAATTGGTGCTTGCTTATGTTCCATTAGAACGCCTCTAAGGGTACTGACAAGTTAACTCCCGATAAAGGATAATCTCGGGATGAATATTTACAAGCGTCACCGATTCCCATCGGATATCATCAGTTATTCCGTCTGGCTCTATTACAGATTCAATCTCAGCCACCGTGATATTGAGGATCTGCTGGCAGAGCGGGGCATTATCGTCATAGGACGGCACTTAGTATCCGCTAATCATTATCGGAATCTCAGGGTAGGTGCGTTTTCAGAATGGAATAGGGCAGTAGCGTAAGATTAACCAAATTGATTTCATTCGCTTTCGATACTTAACTTGTCAGTACCCCCCGGATAAGAGAGGTTAGAGAAGAAAATTGCCATTAAGCCGAATAGTTTCAGCAGCACTTCTGCTCTTGATCGGGGGATGCAGTATGCCTTCGCCCTGGGATAGTGCTGAGCCCTATCCACCCAAGCGCAACCCCCGGCTTGGTGATATTGTCCATACCGCCACTGGCCATCTTTTGACCGAACGGCAACTCCTGGACAATCTGGTCCGATTCCCGCTGGTCTATGTCGGGGAGGTGCACGATAATCCTGCATCACACCGATTACAGCTACTGATCATCAAGGCGATGCACGCCAGCAATCCCGGCAAGGTTGTGCTCGGAATGGAGATGTTTAATTACGAGCAGCAGCAGGCTCTCGATCAGTGGGTCAACGGTGAGTTGAATGAAAAGGAATTTTTAAGAGAGAGCCGTTGGTTCAGTAACTGGGCCGCAGATTATGAACTCTACCAGGAGTTGCTGGAGTTCTGTCGCCAGCAACAAATACCTGTCATTGGACTCAATGTCCCCAAGGCGTTGGGACGCCAGGTCAGCATGACGCCGCTGGATCAACTCGATAGCGAGACCAGGGCAAAGCTCCCGGAGATGGATATGAGCGATCCCTACCAACGGGCGATGATCGAGAAAATCTTTGAGGTTCATGGCGCTGGCTCGAAGATGGTGGATAGTTTCTTCCGTCGTCAAACGCTGTGGGATGAGTCGATGGCCCGTGGAGTCGCCGATTACATGCGTCAAAATCCCGGGCGCCAGATGATGGTTGTCGCCGGGGGTTGGCATGTAAGGTATGGATTTGGAATTCCGCGCCGGGTCCATCGGCGTCTGCCGATCCCCTATGTGTTGGTCGGGGAGTACCATCTTGAGATTCCGGCTGAAAAGGAAAACCAGCTGATGGATGTAACCATGCCCAGTTTCCCAATGCGGGCGGTGGATTACTTGGTCTATCAGGAGTACGAAGTATTCGAGGCAAAGGGCGTCAAACTCGGTGTCCTGCTAGACGATAGCGACGATGAGGTCGGAATTGGCATCACTGGTGTTTCTCCGGGTTCGGCGGCCGAGCGGGCGGGTATCGAGAAGGGTGACAGGATACTAAGCTTTGATGGAAATACCCTGGCCGATAGCTTTGACCTTATCTACGCTACCAGGATCAAGCGTGCTGGTGATTCCGCCACCATTGAACTGCTTCGTGGAGAACTCAAGCAGACGCTTGAAGTCATATTTACCCCGCAACCTGACAAGCATCCATAGCGCAAGAATGCAAATTTTCCAGCCATTCTACCAGTGCTATCATCGAATGCTTACCAGGTACGCCGGGTCATGCGCGTGATCGAAAGAACCATCGACAAACACGGGCAGTCACTTCTGGTGCCGGAGACTGAGATCGAGGGCTGGTGGACCAGCCTGGACTTGCCGGAAGAGGAAGTCATTCACAGGTACGTCGATCACGGCACTTCCGAGCAATTCCACAGCGAGTTGAAAACGAATCTGGACATTGAGCGCTTGCCTTCCGGCAAGTTCGACACTAACCGGGTAATCGTTAGAGGCCAACTTGTGCCCACCGCCCGAAGGCCGAGGTTACTTCTTGCCCGGTAGTCTTGCTGCTGGCAGGGCTTCTGCCTGGTAGCTTCCCCGGGCGTTAGAACAGCACCCCCGAAGGCGAGACAAGTGCTCTACTGTTGCACTACTGGAACAGATCGCTTTCTTGAATTGGTTTTCTGATCGCTTTGAGGAAGGAATTTATGGCATCGATCTCTCTGGCCTCTGTTGTGGAGGTGATGGTTGACCAGACGCGCTTGTTAGTGGCTGTATCAAAGATAGCGGTCTCAACCGTCGATACTTTGTATTCGCTGTAGTAGCCGGGTGTATTTGTAACCCGGTAACCACTGTTGTAATACCCTTGCCAGCCTCTGTTGTATCTGCCGCCATAGGCACCCTGTACGTAGGTAGTTCCAGGTGTGTACACCTGCTCCTTCGTTGTATCAACCAGGCGTACAATCATGACGCCATCAGCCCCGGTATCCTGGGTCGCTGAAGACGCAGTCGCTTCGTCGGTCAAATCGGTATTCGGCAGAATAGTGGCTGCAGACTTTGCATCGGCGCCAGACTTTTTGATAATGTTGACGAGTTCGTTTTCAATCAGGGTCCGGTAAGCCGGTACCTTGTTGACCGCGACGACAAGGACATTTGTAAATTGCTGACTTTGGGTGTCATCCTTCCAGGTATTCATCACCTCGGTTGAAGCACAGGAGGTCAGAAGGAGAACAGCAAAACAGAGCAGCAGAAATCTTGTTTTCATCGGTGGAATACCTTTGTAAAGGCGCAAGCGGAAAGGAACCAGGGGCAGGGTACCGGGAAACCTGAACACAGGTCAAGGTACTGACAAGTTAACAGTAGTTCGGCGACAATTGTCGAATGAATAAATCAAATATGTACAATCGGTACCGATTCCCAGCAGAAATCATCCAATACACTGTTTGGCTCTATTATCGATTTAATCTCAGTCACCGTGATATTGAAGATTTACTTGCAAAACGCGGCATAAATGTTACCTACGAGGCGATTCGATTGTGGTGTAACAAATTCGGACCCAAATATGCATCCAAGTTAAAGAAAACTCACCGAGGATATGGCGATACATTCTTTATAGGTGAGGTATATGTAAAAATTGATGGCAAACAACATTACCTATGGCGGGCAGTCGACCAAGATGGTGAAGTTGTTGATGTGTTTCTCCAGAAACGACGCGATAGCGTCGCTGCAAAGCGGTTTTTTAAAAGGCTATTGAAAAAGAATCGTGGTGAACCTCGAAAGATAGTAACGGACAAGCTGAGGAGTTATGGCGTTGCGCATCGAGAGCTTATCCCAGAATCAATTCGCGATAAGTCGCAGTATGCGAATAATCGAGCTGAGCTATCACATCAGCCAACAAGGGTCAGAGAACGGGGAATGCGAAAATTCAAACCGATAAAGCAGGCACAGCGCTTCCTGGATGTTCATGCCGCCGTTTTTAATTTATTCAATCTTGGGCGCCATCTAGTATCTGCGAAGATCTATCGATTACTTAGAGGGCCTGCTTTTGCGTCCTGGGAAATGGTTACGGTTTGAAAAGTGAACATCAGTAAGAGTTTTCTCGATTCAAGAAGTTAACTTGTCAGTACCCAGTCAAGAGCTTCGTCCTTCGGCCAGGAACGGACACTCAGTAGGCATAAAAAAACCAGCGCGATGCTGGCCTGAGTATCGGTAATTCATGGGGATTAATCCACGTGATAGTCACTATCCCAACCGATTAATATACGCTTTGAATATTTGATTGTCCAAGCATAGAAAAAGAAAGTGAATGAAAGTTGATATGGGTCTTGTTCAGGAGTAGCTAGCAAAGATTTTTATTTACTTCTATAGAACTTTAAGTCTATAAGTTAACGCAAGAGCATTAGCTCTTATGAGACTTGGCCGAAGCTGAAAATTAAAACTATTTTCGGCGTTCTCGCCAGGTCTCTCTTAATATTGCGTCAACACCTTGCAGTAAAAAGTGGTTATTTAGCCTAACGGCCAGGGTATTCGATTTTTAGCCCGATCATGCGATGCGAGTCCTGGTAGCGCCACATCGCCGGCATTCATCCCTTTCGACAGCATCAGTACCAAATTCAAAAGTCACATCAACCACCCGATAATCATGAAATCCCAGCCAACAAAGGAATCGGCCTAGTAACGGTGGTAGCTTTACCATATCAGTCGCCTCACTTTCGTTTAGCACAGCCACATTCTACAGGTGGGTAAAAATTATCGCTGCTTTCCCGATAGCAGACGCTCGTGGGCGTTTCATGAGCTTCGTCCTTCGGTCAGGAACGGGCGCTCACCTGCCTTCCAATAAAAGCAAACGTGTTCCGCTGCTATTTTTGA
>Ga0255052_10003945_pt1 | contig 10063 bp, 5 predicted proteins | sample JV7_2_21_MG_FD_188632 | JGI IMG/M metagenome (GOLD analysis project Ga0255052, IMG submission 188632) | Seawater microbial communities from Jervis Inlet, British Columbia, Canada - JV7_2_21 | ecosystem: Environmental > Aquatic > Marine > Inlet | place: Canada: British Columbia | collected...
TCGGTACGGGTGTTGAGAGACATAGCCCGGAGATGGGGGCTGAGACACGGCCCCAGGCCCTACGGGGCGCAGCAGGCGCGAAAACTACGCAATGCGCGAAAGCGTGACGTGGGAACTCCAAGTGCCCTGCCTTCGGGTAGGGCTTTTTTTCAGTGTAAGTAGCTAAACGAATAAGTGCTGGGCAAGACCGGTGCCAGCCGCCGCGGTAACACCGGCAGCACAAGTGGTGACCGCTTTTATTGGGCCTAAAGCGTCCGTAGCCGGTTCAGTAAGTCCTTGGGTAAATCCTCCAGCTTAACTGGTGGAATTCCGGGGATACTGCTGGACTTGGAGTTGAGAGAAGTCAGAGGTACCTCTGGGGTAGGGGTGAAATCCTATAATCCTGGAGGGACCACCAGTGGCGAAGGCGTCTGACTAGAGCAAGCTCGACGGTGAGGGACGAAAGCCAGGGGCGCGAACGGGATTAGATACCCCGGTAGTCCTGGCCGTAAACGCTGCGCGCTAGGTGTTACGTTCTCTACGAGGGAGCGTAGTGCCGAAGAGAAGTTGTTAAGCGTGCCGCCTGGGAAGTATTACCGCAAGGTAGAAACTTAAAGGAATTGGCGGGGGAGCACCACAAGGGGTGGAGTCTGCGGTTCAATTGGATTCAACGCCGGGAAACTCACCGGGATCGACGGCAGAATGATAGCCAAGCTGATGACTTTGCTTGACGAGCCGAGAGGAGGTGCATGGCCGTCGTCAGCTCGTACTGTGAAGCGTCCTGTTAAGTCAGGCAACGAGCGAGACCCGTGCCCTTAGTTGCGACGTCTTCCCATCTGGGGAGATGGCACTCTAAGGGGACCGCCAGTGATAAACTGGAGGAAGGTGCGGGCGACTATAGGTCAGTATGCCCCGAATGTCCCGGGCTACACGCGGACTACAATGGATGGTACAATAGGTTTCGACTCCGAGAGGAGAAGGAAATCCCCAAAGCCATCCCAAGTTCAGATTGTGGGTTGCAACTCACCCACATGAAGCCGGAATCCCTAGTAATCGCGTGTCATCATCGCGCGGTGAATATGTCCCTGCTCCTTGCACACACCGCCCGTCAAGCCACCCGAGTGGGGTTTGGTCGAGGCTATGTCCTTTGGGTATAGTCGAGTCTGAGTTCCGCGAGGAGGGTTAAGTCGTAACAAGGTACCCGTAGCGGAAGCTGCGGGTGGATCACCTCCTGTGCAATACATAAAAAAATCCACTTGGTTTACTAAGCACTATAACTATCGAGCTTATTTTCGCTGGACTCGCTACGCTCGTCCCTCTCAATTAAGCGTACTCGACCGTTGTCGAGTAAAGCTTTTTAAATAAAGGCATGCATTGCATGTTTGGAAAGGGCCCGTAGCTCAGTCCGGAAGAGTTCTCGCTTTGCAGGCGAGATGCCACGGGTTCAAATCCCGTCGGGTCCATTTCCAATCCCTTTTTGTGCAAAAAGGTCTTGGAGGCCCCCTAATATTTATTGAAAAATAAATGAGGCCCGCAAGAGAAATTTTGCGGTTCAAAAGGCTTAGACTCACAAGTTAGAGTTGTTGACGCCATTGCATAAGTCCGATGTTAGAGCGTAATCTGCTTTGACGCCCTAGTAAGAACAGGATAACAGATACCATCTAGTGGATGACTTGGCTTAAGACGCTGATGAAGGACGTGACAAGCGACGAAACGGTTGGGCGAGGCGCACGTATCCATTGAACCCAACGTGTCCTAATGGGAATCCCATCCATGGGGAACCATGGATATACTCGGGTAACTGAGTAGGGGAACGCGGGGAATTGAAGCATCTTAGTACCCGCAGGAAAAGAAAGCAATATGCGATGCCGTGAGTAAAGGCGATCGAAAACGGCTGAGAGCAAACTGAATATTTTTGGGAAACCAATTATAGATGTGGTGTTCGGAATTATCATACGCAATCTAAACATCCGAGGTCAAAATCTTCTGGAAAGCTGTGCTATAGAGGGTGATAGCCCCGTAGACAGAGGATGCATGATTGTGGTAATTCCAGAGTAGCATGGGTTGGATATCCCGTGTGAATGTGGGAGGCATCGACTCCCAACTCTAAATACGTTTTAAGACCGATAGTGTACTAGTACCGTGAGGGAAAGTTGAAAAGTACCCTTAACTGGGGGTGAAAAGAACCTGAAGCTAGATGGTGATAGTCTGGCACGGCCTGGAAGGGTTTGAGTCTCCTCGAAGGATAATGTCGTAAGGCATGTGTACGAGAGGAGAGGACCAGGGTCGTGTCGTACGTGTTGAAAAACGGGGCGGGGAATCTATGGTTATGGCGAGGTTAAAGGTGAAATGCCTGAAGCCAAAGCGAAAGCAACAAGTCCGCAATACACTTTCGGGTGTATGAGGGACGGGGTGTGAAAGTGCCCGGAGTCATAGCTGTAGGACCTGAAACCAGTCGATCTAGCCCTGGGCAGGATGAAGTCGCGCGAAAGCGCGATGGAGGTCCGTTACCGGTACTGATATGCAAATCGTTCGGGTGACCTGGGGCTAGGGGTGAAAGGCTAATCAAGACTGGTGTCAGCAGGTTCCTCCCGAAATGTCTCGAAGGACAGCGCGGCTGGAGGTAGATAGCAGGGTAGAGCACTGATTGAGTGTTTAGGGGAAGAAATTCCTCGGCATTCTGTCAAACTCCTAATATGTTATCGCCGTAGAAGGCCGCAGTGAGGGCACCGGGGTAAGCTTGGTGTCCGCAAGGGGAATAACCCAGACTAAGGTTAAGGTCCGTAAGTACAGGCTAAGTGCTAAATACAAAGGGTGTGTGTGGCCTAAAACAGCGGGTAGGTAGGCTTAGAAGCAGCCATCCTTCAAAGAGTTCGTAACAGATCACCCGCCGAGGGCGCATGCCCCGAAAATCGACAGGGTTAAGCCTGTCACCGATACCTTAGATAATCGAGAGATTAGGATAGGGAGGTGTCCGCGGAGAGTAGAAGAAAGGGCGTAAGTTCTTTTGGATCACCGTGGAATAAGTATCCCGCCAGTAGTAGCAGCATAGAATGGTGAGAATCCATTCCGCCGAAGGGGCTAGGTTTCCTCAGCAATGTTCGTCAGCTGAGGGTTAGTCGGTCCTAAGGCCATGCTTAATTTGACATGGTCGACAGGGAAACAGGTTAATATTCCTGTACCGCAAAGATACATGTGGCAACGCTAGTTTGCTCTTGACACATCGGGGTAGGCCTTGTAGACTCGTCTGTCTATCTAAGGTTATAAGTCCGGGGAGAACCGTAACGGTGAGAACTGGATGAAATTCTAAATGGACCATGTATTTGGTTTTGGCTTATCCCTGGTGTCCGTGAAAAGAGAGTAAAAGGAATTCTTTGTGTCCGTACCGAGAACCGACACAGGTGCCCCTAGCTGAGAAGGCTAAGGCGTGTCGGAGCAATTCAGTCAAGGGAATTCGGCAAATTAGCCCCGTACCTTTGGTAGAAGGGGTGCCAGCCTTGTGTAAAGGCTGGTCTCAGTGACTAGGGGAGTCCGACTGTTTAATAAAAACGTAGGGTTCAGCAAGCCCGAAAGGGTGTGTACTGACCTTGAATCCTGCCCAGTGCCGGTAAGTTAACTCTCGGTCCAACGAGACGAAGCTCCGGTAAACGGCGGGGGTAACTATAACCCTCTTAAGGTAGCGTAATACCTTGTCGCTTAATTGGCGACTTGCATGAACGGATCAACGAGACTCCTGCTGTCCCTGACTGAAGTCCGGTGAACCTGTTATCCTGGTGCACAGACCAGGGCCTCCAAACGGGTAAAGAAGACCCCGTGGACCTTTACTGCAGCTTGTCGTTGTGTTATGGTTTGGTTTGCTCAGCGTATGTAGGAGATGTTTGATCCAAGGCTTTCGGGTCTTGGGTAGTCAACAATGAGACACTACATTTGCCTCGCCATAATACTCACCATGCATATGCATGGGACATCGATAGGTGGGCAGTTTGACTGGGGCGGTACCCTCTTGAAAAGGTATCAAGAGGGCCCTAAGATCAGCTCAAGCGGGTCAGAAATCCGCTGTAGAGTGCAAGGGCAAAAGCTGGTCTTATTGGAATCCTATCAGCAAGGTTTCCAATCTAGAAATAGTGGCCTAGCGAACCACCATGTCCTCCTCGATGGGGGCTGGTGATGACAGAAAAGGTACCTCGGGGATAACTGAGTTGTCGCGTGCAAGAGTTCATATCGACCACGCGGTTTGCTACTTCGATGTCGGCTCTTTCCATCCTGGGTGTGCAGCAGCACCCAAGGGTGGGGTTGTTCGCCCATTAAAGGGGATCGTGAGCTGGGTTTAGACCGTCGTGAGACAGGTTTGTTTTTAACTGTTTGGAGTGCAGGTTGTCTGAGGGAAAGGTCCCTTTAGTACGAGAGGAACGGGGGGCCGTGGCCTCTGGTTTACCAGTTGTCTGACAAGGCACTGCTGGGCAGCTACGCCGTATGTGGATAAGCGCTGAAAGCATCTAAGCACGAAACCACTCCTGAAAATAGACAACCATTTTCCACCCGACCATTTTTCCGTTGATTCTTGCGAGATATACTTGTAGAAAATATGCTGACGGAAAAAATGTGTATGTGCAGAATATGGCAAGATGGGGCTGGCGACAGCAACATCTTGGTGGGAACAAAGACACCCATAGAAGATGGGGTTGATAGGATCGGGGTGTACGCACCGAGGCTTCGGCCGAGGTGTTCAGCCCGCGGTTACTAATAGTCTAAGTTATCCCGTTCCCAAAAGGCTGATAAGCAGGCGTTGATCTAACATCGGACTTATGTATTTGGCGGCTAACGCCATTTTTTTATATTGAGCGGTAGCTTTATTGCGTGAGATGGTTTTAATTTATAGAAATAAATCTTGCGATAGATGATTTGGGTCGTTCATTCTTTCACAATTCACTGAGAAATTTGTCACTGGCGAATTTCGGGTTTTTTGGTGGCCAAGGTTTTTTACATAAAAAAGCTTGGAATGGGCGTGCCCAGATTTGAACTGGGGATATTCGCCGTGTGAATGGGTTTGCTGGTTCCGGAAACCCCTTGTCTCTTACGAGACAATTTCGACATCTCTGCAATAATATTTAAAAATTCTTTTGTTGTTTCACTCAAATGTTTTACATCCTTATTTTTTTAATGTTTTTTTGTTCAAATTGCAGCTTATTAAGTTGCTGTTTTAAATCAATGATTTCAATCCTCTGCTCACTTATTTTAGAAATTAATTCATTATTCCGATTTTGGCATCTTTCATGCTTTTCTTCAAGCTGCCTCTTATCTTCCATTATACTGTGAAAGAAATCTTCATCTATTCTAACTCGGTTTCGAAATGCTATTTCTGCAGCAACATTTTTTGGAATGATAAGATTGTAATAAACTTTTTTCCCAGGTATCTTTTCCAATATTAACGCATCACATAATGTGTTTAGAATCCTCATGAGTTGGGTTTCATATTTTATCGGGAGATCCTTTGGTTTGTTTCCCTCTTTTATTTGCTTTCCTCGTTCACGTTGTGATTGGAGATCAAGAGACAAACGTTTTCGGATTTCAGCATACTGTAATGTTTTCTCCTGTTCAAAAAGCGAAAGTATGGCATCAACTTCCTTAACATGCCTGTCCAAAAACTCAGTGGGGCTAAGTTTTATTGCCATAACACACAAAATGATTATTCGATGATGTATTTAAACTTATGTATTAATATTAATTCACAAAATGTGTTACACAAGCCAAAATCTCGTTGAAATCAAGTTTATTTTGTTATAATATACAAAATGATTGTTTGTTTGGGGTATATAAAATTGTGCTTAAATATTAATATACAAAATGTTTTAAAAAAAAGATGATTTTTTAGATGTTGTTGAGACATGTCAAAATTATCATCGGTTTAAAATTGAGGGAATGTTATACACTTCTTAGAAATTAAACTTCCCCCGATTAGATCAGAAAATCAGTAGGTTAAACATTTTTCAGAAATTCTTTTGCTGTTTCAAAAGCTAAGTTCCGTTTTGCCCTTAGATAGAACAAAAACTCGTCTTTCCAGGCTTTTTTCTGTCGTTTTATTAAAACATTATTGGAAGCAAACTTTCTTGAAATGTTTTTTTTCTTCGTTTTTTCGCTCCAGAAACAGTTGCAGTGGGCGTGCCCAGATTTGAACTGGGGATCTTCGCCGTGTGAAGGCGACGTCATAACCGAGCTAGACCACACGCCCTTTTTTGTTCATCTCTCTTTTGAATTCTTCTACTTTTTGTTTTTCTATCTTTCCATTGTTTCTGTCTCCTTTGGTGCATGCGGCGCTTCGTATGCCGATTATATCTGGGTTGATTTGTTTGAGCCTTGGTATGTGCGATTTTTGGATTGTTCCTGCAAGTGCCGTGATGAGATTTTTTGTTTTAGCTGTGTTAGTGAATCTTTTTAGTTCTGCTGTTGTAATGTGGTCGAACAGTGTTTTTCCATCTTTTCTATATGTGTCAATCATCACGCCGGTTGCGCCGGTTTTTGCAGCGATTTCGAGGAGTTTTTGCGGACTTATTGTGCCTGTGTTTTTGTAGTCGGCGTATGCGGCTAGGATAATTTTTGAGCTTGCGTTTTCAGTTGCCTTTGTGATTGCTTTGGCGATTATTTCTGCTTGCACAGGTTTTGATACGAGAAGTCCTGCTTTTATGTAGTTTACTCCAATTTTTCCGAGTCCGAATGCTGCCTGGGACGCTGCTGCTGGTTTGCCTTCGATGTCGCCGATTGTGGCGCTGAGTATTGTTTGCGGTGGCAGCGCGTTTTTTATCTCTTCAATTACCCATGGGTAGTTTGCGCCAAGCGAGCCTTCAAGCGGGTTTTTCACATCAATTATGGCTGCGCCCCCTTCTGACGCTGCCCGCGCTTCAGTAACATCGGTGGGGCTTACTAGTAGCAACATGGGCAAAGTTTTATCATAGTGTTATATAATACTTGACCGATGATACAGCTTGTTGGAACTGCGCATGTTTCGAAGAACAGTGTTGAGGAGGTGCGCAACACCATTCTTGACCTGCGGCCGGATGTTGTTGCAGTCGAACTTTGCCAGGCCAGACATGACGGGCTTATGGATCAGCGTGATGTTCCTGTTCTCGACCTCATTAAATCCGGTAATTCCCTGCTTTTTGTTGTGAACATGTTGCTCTCCTTTTTTCAGAAGCGAATCGGCGAAGAGATGGGGATTACGCCCGGAAAAGAGATGCTTGAGGCAATGAATGTAGCTTCTGAAACAGGTGCGCGCATTGCGCTTATCGACCGTGACATTAAAATCACGCTTTCACGGGCTATTGGAAACATGGGTTTTTGGGAGAAAATTAGGCTGATTAAAGAGCTGGTTTTCGGGCTTTTCACGCCTGGTGAAGAGGTTGATATTGAGGAGCTGAAAAAAGATGAAAATCTCGTGGATATTTTGGAAAGTTTCAAGGAGGTTGCACCGTCGCTTTACAGCTCGCTTGTAGATGAGCGCGACGCGTATATGGCGTCCAGGCTTCTCGCGCTTTCAAATATTCATGAAAATATTGTGGCAGTAGTCGGAGCCGGGCACAGACGGGGCATTGAACGTTATCTTGCAAGTCCTGAGACCCTGCCTGATATTGCGAGTCTTGAAACTAAAAAGAAGGGTTATTTCTTTGCCGCATTGAAATACACAATTCCTGCGGCGATAATCGCGTCCTTTGCGCTTGCATTTTACCAGGGAATCGATATTCAAGGCTCCCTGTTGCTCTGGATAACTTATAACGCTATTCCAACCGGAATTGGTGTAGCTATTGCCGGTGGTCATCCAATCTCGATTCTCGTAGGCATGCTGGCATCACCGCTCACATCGCTTAACCCGCTTCTCGCAGCGGGCTGGTTTGCAGGCGTATCGGAGGCTAAGATTCGCAGAACCACTGTTGGCGATGTGAAGGAGATGTTCAAAATTTCAGGCTATCGGGAGATGTATCACAACCGCGCGTTCAAAGTGCTTTTAGTCGCCGCACTTGCAAATATCGGCAGCACTATCGGGACGTTTACATTTATACCGAAAGTGCTAGTTCCTATGCTTCGAGGAGTGTTTTCATGAGGTTTTCTGAAACAGAGGTCAAGCACATTGGAATCGCGCTTTTCGTAATAACACTTGCGCTAACACTGTTTTTCTTCGGCTCATTTTCAATCGGCGGATTTATCACAATGCTACTCACATTTGGTGTGGCCTTCATCTGCCACGAGCTTGCTCATAAATTCGTGGCCCAGCGATACGGTTATTGGGCGGAATTTCGTTATTGGGACATGGGGCTTATGTTAGGTATTTTAATGGGAATAACCCAGAAATTTCTTTTTCTCGCACCCGGCGCAGTCTATATTTCAAGCGGAGCCCATGGAATATCAAGGGAAAAAAACGCCTACATCAGTCTTGCAGGCGCGGCAACAAATATGGTACTCGCACTTGTTTTTTTTATCTTTTCGCGTTACATTAATCTTGATATAGGCCTCTTTGGAGTTAAGATCAACATCCTTCTAGCATTCTTCAACTTATTGCCAATACCCCCTCTTGACGGCTCAAAGGTCTTTGCGTGGAATAAACAGAAATGGGCTTTGATTTTCTTTAGTATAACCATTATTGGTTTTAGAGTAGGAATTTTTGAAGGATTGTTATATTAATTTTTTAATACGTCAGCACGAAGTCTTTCACCCGTACTCCGGGTTCTTCAATAACAGTTCCAATCACCTGCGCCGATGTGCCATGTGTTTTGCAAATCTCTATTACCGTGTCTGCATCCTCTGGCTTGACAACTACGCAGAATCCAACTCCCATGTTGAAGGTGCGATACATCTCGCTGTCAGCGATTTTTTCTAGCCGCTGAATGGTTTTAAACACTTTCTGCGGTTCTGGGAGACTTGTGATTTCAAACCCATATTTAGTGATGCGCTGAAGATTTCCAAGCCCTCCGCCAGTGATGTTCGCAAGCCCGCAAACCTCGATTTTTTCAACTAGTTCCATCACCTCGCGAACATAGATTTTTGTTGGTGTAAGAAGCTCCTCGCCAACAGTTTTGCCATCGAAAATTTTGTCATCAATGCCGTGATGTTTTAACAATACTTTTCGCGCCAGTGTGAGGCCGTTACTGTGAACGCCGCTACTCCCAAGTCCGACAACAACATCTCCGGGCTCGATTTTCTCGCCTGTTATCACACGGTTAATGTCAACGATTCCAACGCCTGTTCCCGCAAGATCAACGCCTCTGATAATTTCTGGAAGCGTTGCAATCTCTCCGCCGGAAATCGAAATATCCGCCTGCTCTGCGCCCACGGCAAGCCCGATACCGATGGCACAGGTTACAGCGGGGTCCACTTTTTCAAAGGCGATGTAGTCTACAAGACTCAAAGGTCGCGCGCCTGTGCATATCATGTCGTTTACATTCATTGCGATGAGATCGATTCCGATGGTTTCAAACCGGCCCAGCACTTCTGCGATCTTGATTTTGCTTCCAACGCCGTCTGTGGCTATGGCCATCGCCCGTTTTGCGTCGATTCGGACTAGCGAGCAGAAATGCCCGATACCCGTGAGGTTTTCGCCAGTGTCGCCTGAACCTGTTTTGAGGCTGCCTTTTATTTGTGAAACAATAGCGGATACAGCTTCTCCTTCAACATCAATGTCAACCCCTGATTGTGCATAGTCTTTTGCCAAGTTTTCCACCATTTCCAGATGAATAGTCCAATAGATTTATAGTTATCGCCCGTCCAAAGGGGGGGTAATGGATCCGGCGATATATTTGGAGATTGCTGATGAAATCCTGGCTGGAACCGGGGTTTCAAAGGCGAAGGCCATGGTGTGCAAGCGCCACCGACTTGAGAAGTTTCCAAGTAATGCTGACATCCTCGGAGCTCTGCCCGCTAACTTGCGCACACATCTTCTGCCGGTTCTTATGAAAAAGCCTGTTCGCACACTTTCAGGGGTCGCTGTTGTCGCTGTTATGACAAGTCCCGAGCCATGTCCCCACGGTCGCTGCGCTTACTGCCCGACCGGCGAGGGTTCGCCGCAGAGCTACACTGGTTTTGAGCCGGCCGCGTTAAG
>Ga0255052_10003946_pt1 | contig 10061 bp, 7 predicted proteins | sample JV7_2_21_MG_FD_188632 | JGI IMG/M metagenome (GOLD analysis project Ga0255052, IMG submission 188632) | Seawater microbial communities from Jervis Inlet, British Columbia, Canada - JV7_2_21 | ecosystem: Environmental > Aquatic > Marine > Inlet | place: Canada: British Columbia | collected...
AAAAAATATCAGGGTCTTCGAACCGGGCACCATACTTATTAAAAATTGTATGCAGACCTGCTACATTAGCTCCTTTTGCCTGAGCCAATTCATTAACATCACTTTCCGTTATATAGATGCTGGTACCATTATCGGAATATAAAATGATTTTATCCTTTTCATTTTCGAATCGTCCCAACGTATTCATTCGACCATTTTTTAGCAGTTCGCTCAAAATATCAATTAATCCTGATCCACAAATACCTTCCGGTACACCGTCTCCAATAACTTCGTTGGAGAAAGATCCGTCTGCATTCATCTTCACTTTTTCAATCGCACCCGGTAATCCAGGCATACCGCAAGAGATATTTCCGCCTTCAAATGCGGGTCCCGCGGGACAAGATGCTGCCAAAATTTTATTCTTGTTTCCCAGGATTAGCTCAGTGTTTGTGCCAATATCCATTATTGCAACTAAACGCTCTTCATCTACGATGTTAGTGGCTAACATACAAGCCGCAGCATCAGCGCCAACATGACCACTGATAATAGGCAATCCATAAATACGGGCTTTGGGATTAATTGGCAGAAGTAATCTTTTAGGTGATTCTGATAGACTTGTAGTTGTTCTGTTACCGTTTGCCATCTCAATTTCAGTAATTGACTGATATGGATTTTGCCCGATTGAGTAAACATTTAAACGAAAGAATAGATCTCGCATTGTTGAATTACCCGCAACTACAATCTCATATATACTTTTAGGATCAACTGGAAAATGTTCAATAGCGTGAGTTAAATAACCTGCAAGAGTTCTTTGGAGCAATTTTCCTTTGTGTTCCGTGTCATAGAATATTCTTGCCATTACTTCTGATCCACCAAATCTTTGCGGGTTCTCGAATGAATTATCCGCAATTATTTCGCCGGTTTCCAGATTCAACAGCCGAAGTACAATAGTTGTCGTTCCAAGATCAATCGCAATCCCGTGTATCGGTCCACTTGATCGATCGATTTCCTTGCCGTCCAATAATATCCGTTCACCATCACGCGTTACAGCCGGGTCCGGTTTTAAGTTTTGATTGTAGGCTGAAAGTCCTACAGACTTACTTTCAATCCTCATACTGCCGCGATGCATTGTATTACATCTTAATGTACCTGATTCCGAAATAACACGACATCGGCATGACAGTCTGAAGTTTCCTTTTAAATGAGCTTCCTCTGAAACAGGTACTGAGAGATATTCCATTCCTTCTACAACTTCCACGAGGCATTCTTTGCATTTACCTTGTCTATTGCATGAAGTTGGTACGTGTATTCCAAGCGATTCTGCATATTCGTGTAATAAAGAACCTGCTTCAATACTTGCCTGCTTATTATTAAAATGTAGTTCTATGCTCACTTACTAACTTTGCTGTAATTAATATTATAATTCACTTGTGATATTGCTTTAATAGTTTATATAAATAAGTCTCTGGGTAAGAAATTTATTGATTAATGCTATTTTATTAAAACGATAATATAAGAATTAAATCGTTTTATAAGATACAAACAATTGTTTTTTATCAAAAATGAACAATCTCTCAGCGAGGAAATTAATTCTTCAGCCTTCCAATTACCAAGACCCATATTTGTCCCCAGAACAATAATATAGCCGGTTAATTTTGTTTTTTGAAAGTGTGTTTTCCACCGGCCTGATGAAGAATAAATGAGTTGTATTGAATTTCACCTTTATTATTTGGTATAAACTCTATCACAATTCCAGCTTGTTCAAATCTGAATTCCATCTTACTATATGGAGTTAATGGAAATGCCGATTGCCCGGTAGCCTGACCGTTAAGCTGCCCATTTTCGACTTTTAAGGTAATATCAAGCGATAATTGTTCAGATGAAAATTCACCCTCATAATTTTTTAGTTCTTCAACGTTAAGTTCAATTGCTTTTGCATCAAAATTCGGTATTTCGAAAGGAGCGTTGAAATAGATACTCAATACACCAATTAAAATATCATTGAAAATATAATTCATTCCATTAGCCAATACGGAGAGTGCAACTTTATCGTTAGGGAAATATGCTAAATTTGAAATAAAACCATCAATCCCACCATCATGCCCATAAGCAAAATTATTTCCAAATGGGAAGAGGACAAGTCCTTTTCCATATCCTTCCTTTATATCTTTCATTTGGTTTAGGGACTTTTCAGAGATTAAATTGTTATTAAACAGAGCATTAATTAAAACGGTTAGATCATTTGGAGTTGAAACTATTGCACCTGCACCGTGCGGAATGCTCATATGTGTTTCAGGCTGCAAACTCCATTCTCCCTGCTGAAATGTGTATGAAGCAGCTTCGTTGGATTTAGTATTTATTTTATCTCCAAAGAATGTGTTAACCAGATTTATCTTTTCTGAAATCCTTGTCCTGAGTTCCTCCTGATAGGTTGATGATGTTATTTCTTCAATTATATATCCAAGCAAAACATAATTTGAGTTAGAGTATGCATACTTTTCATTTGGCTTAAAATCCGATTCAAATTCTGCAATCCGTTTCACCATTTCTTCTTTAGATTTTTGGGAAGTCATATATTGTAAATATTCCGGCTCATCAGTAAAACTATGGATTCCACTTCTGTGACCTAACATATCCGAAATAGTGATTTCTTTTGAGTTTGGGATTTGAGGATAAAATTCAGATAACTTTGTATCTAATGTTAATCTACCTTCTTCAATTAACTGAAAAATGATTGTAGCCGTAAACATTTTGGTGATAGAACCAATCCTAAATATTGTTAAACTATTATTTTTAATTTTTTCCTTTACTGATGAAAAACCAATGTAATTTTCATATACTAGCTCTCCATCCTTTGTTATAGTAATTCCGCACATTGCTTTGTTGTTCTTTTCTAATTGATGAAAATAAGAATCAAGTTTAGTTTTATTAAATTCATCTTGTGCTTTTAGATTAGTCCAGAAGAAAATAAGCAGGAATATTGTAGTGAGGTTTAAAATTTTTTTCATTTTTAGTTATTTTTCATTTTGGTTTCATTGCTGATACTGGATGTGTTTGCAACAAATTCTCCAACTTTATAGTATCCCATAGATTTTTCCGTAAACGTACAGAAACACAGAGGATTGATTTTTTTAATATCAGGTATACCATTAAGAAAGCAATCATCTGTTATATATGATTCAATGATCTTCCCTATAATAACTGAATGATCACCGATTTCAACAATTTGCAAAACTTCACACTCAATATTTATAGGGCATTGTTCGATAAGTGGAGCGTTATTCAAGTTACCGTGAAATATCTTGAAATCACATTTTTTAATCTTATCATATCGAAACCCGGAAACACTGCCACAATAATCTGTTTCTTTCACCATATCTACCGAAGGGATATTAACAGAAAAAGTCATATTTTGTATAATCCCATCCAGCGAATATCTGATATCCCTAATAGCGATTGACATTGTTGGGGGATTTGCACTTGTAATCCCAATCCATGATACTGTGAAAAAATTTGGTTTACCTTTAATAACTGTTCCTACAAGAACTACTGGTTTGGGATTCAGCAATTGCTGAGATCCCATTTTTATTTTACTCATAATATTCACCTCCCATATCACTCCGTGTTTACTAAGATGTTGCCCATAACAGCATATGTATATTTTATGATACAAACAATTATACTAACCAAATTTCAATCTACAGTAATAAATTAAAAATACTATCCTTAAGTTTAACTATTATGAGCTAATAAAATAAGGACTTGATAAAATGGAATTTGTTTTGAATATTTTTCAAAAAAAAGAATTAGTCAAATCGGGAATTTTTAATTTGCTGGCTCTCCTTGCAGTTTATCTAACTCCAGTGTTTTCACATCTTTTGAGTTTACCAATATATTATATTGAACCAATGAGGTTAATGCTGATCCTGGCAATTGTTCATACATCTTATAAAAATGCATACTTGATTGCTCTAACATTACCATTTTTCTTATTTTTAATTTCAGGCCATCCTTCACTACTAAAAACATCTTTAATAACAGGTGAACTGGTATTAAATGTTTTTCTTTTTTATCAGTTGCAGAAATTATTAAGCACAGGATTCATTGCGTCAATTTTAAGCATAATCTTAAGTAAGATTATATATTACACTTTAAAGTTTGCATTAATTCAATTTTCATTGATGAATACCGAAGTGTTTTCCACACCAATTTATATTCAAATAGTAATGATGATTGTATTCAGTTTTTATGTGTTTATTCTTAGCAAAAAAATGAAAATGGAATAATCAATGAAAATATTTTCATTTATAAATACATTCTATTGTTGTATCAAAATCTTTAATGATGATTCTTCTTTAATTGATTAGAATAATTTCAACTCACATTGAAAAAGATAAATTAAATTTTAGATATTCAATTTGCATAAAACATAAAGGGAAATAATGAGCACTTTGCATCTGGTTGATTGGTTTGTGATAGCTGGCTACTTTTTAATAATAGCCGGGATTGCCTGGTGGGTGATAAGACGCCGTCAAAATAATCCCACTGATTATTTCCTTGCCGGAAGACATTTAGGATGGTTTATCGTAGGAGCTTCCATATTTGCTTCCAATATTGGTTCAGAACATCTTGTTGGACTAGCAGGCTCGGGTGCAACCGATGGTGTGGCAATGGCACATTACGAACTGCATGCATGGTGTTTGCTTGTTCTTGGATGGGTTATGGTCCCGTTCTATATGCGTTCAAAAGTTTTTACAATGCCGGAATTTCTTGAAAGAAGATTCTCTCCAGCTGCGAGAACTGTTCTCTCCGGTATTTCACTTGTTGCTTATGTGTTAACTAAAATTGCTGTTGGAATTTTTGCTGGAGGGATTGTTTTTTCAGTACTTCTTCCCGAAATGAATATTTTGGGAATGGATAGTTTTTGGATTGGTTCAATTTTAGTGATTTTAATTACTGGCGTTTATACAATACTTGGCGGTATGAGTGCGGTAGCTTACACCGAAGCACTACAAACAGTCATACTAATTATCGGATCTGCACTTGTAACATATTTCGGACTACAGGCTTTAGGCGGCTGGGATGAGTTAAGGGTTATCGTTGATTCCGATATGTTCAATCTCTGGAAACCTTTAGTACCGGCTGGTGTCGAAAGTACATGGGCACCTGTAAAAGAAGCAGGACAAATGGCATGGTATTTTAACGATAACTATCCCTGGCTGGGCATGTTATTCTGTGCACCGATTATTGGTTTATGGTATTGGTGTACCGATCAGTATATCGTGCAAAGAACTTTAGCTGCTCCAAATGAAAAAGAAGCAAGAAGAGGTACTATATTCGCCTCGTTATTAAAATTACTTCCAGTATTCATCTTTATTATTCCGGGAATAATTTGCTATGCTCTTGCGGTTAGCGGAAAAGCTCCCGGTTTACAGGAACAGCTAATTGATGTTAACGGACAAATAATCAGGGATAATGCACAGCAGTCATTTCCACTAATGGTTGCAACTGTTCTACCAATAGGAATTAGAGGATTGGTTGTTGCTGGTCTTTTAGCAGCTTTAATGAGTTCACTTGCGGGGGTTTTTAATGCAAGCTCAACCTTATTTACTATGGATTTTTATTCTCGTCTCCGTCCAAATGTAACTCAACAGCAATTAGTCTGGGTGGGTAGAATAGCAACCACTGTTATGGTTATTGTAGGGCTTCTATGGATTCCTGTTATTAGAGGAGGAAAAGGATTGTATGATTACCTGCAGGGGATACAGGCTTATTTAGCACCTCCAATATTTGTGGTATTTTTTCTCGGTGTTTTTAATAAGCGGCTTAATGCTAAAGGATGTTTGGCAGCATTAATCTCGGGATTTATACTTGGTCTCTTTCGCCTTGCAGTTGATACCCCGGTTAAACTGATCGATGGATTTACTTATTTGGAAGGATCGTTCTTCTGGATTATTAATAACATCTTCTTCCAATATTATAGTATAATAATTTTGGTAATAAGTATAGCAGTTATGCTTGTAGTTAGTTATCTAACAGAAGCACCATCTTATGAAAAGATAAGCGGTCTTACTTATGGCACCTTAACAGATCAAAATAGAAAAGAATCAAGATCGAGCTGGAACTTTTGGGATGTTGCGGCTTCAGTGATAGTTATATTACTGATTATTTGTGCGTATTTATTATTCACGGGTTAGTGGCAATACATAACAAAATTTAAAGAAATAAATTTAATGATGGACACACACATCTATATTTCAATTTCCGGAGACAACTAAAATGAATAACTCTGATTCAGGCAGCGATTCCGGAAAAAAGTTTACAAGAAGAAATTTTATAAGAACACTCAGTACCACTACTGCCGGATTAATTGTTGCTCCTTATATTAAATCAGAAAACATCTCAAATTATTCAAGTGGAAACCACTCACCATTTTTAACACAAGTAGCTGTAACTCAAGGGGATAATTACGAACGGAACTTTATTAAGCAAAAAGTACAGCACCTCTTTGAAGAAATAGATGGTATTAGCGATGTTGTTTCACCGGGGGATAAAGTCGCTATCAAATTAAATCTAACAGGTGGTTCATACTTCGCGAATGATCCAAGGTTGCATGGTGCTCACATTACTGAATCTATGTGGACTCACCCGGAAGTTGTACGTGCAGTGGGTGAGCTGCTTATTGATAGCGGTATTAACGGCAATGATATTTATCTTGTTGAAGCGCTGTGGGATATAGGATCGTTTAATAACTTTGGTTATCTGGAAGTGCAGCAGGGTTTGGGAGCTCAAATGGTTAATCTAAATGAAAAAGATCCTTATCCCGATTTTGTTACAAGAGAAGTCGGGAGTAATAAATTCTATTACGATTCATTTATCTTTAACCAGATACTAGTTGATATTGATGTCTATGTTTCCATACCCAAAATGAAACAACATTATGATGCGGGTGTAACTCATTCGATTAAAAATCAGGTTGGTATAGTACCCCTGCAATTCTATGATCAACCCTCTCAACCAAATTATCGTTCCAAGCTGCACTTCGATGGTGGAAATATTAGAACTCATTTACCACGCAGCATTTGTGATCTTTATTTTGCCAGACCCATTAATTTGGCCGTTATTGATGGTATAAAAAATGCAATTGGAGGAGAGGGTGCCTGGAATCCAACATTCCAACCGGCGGAGTATGATTTACTTTTAGCAGGAAAAGATGCGGTTGCTTCTGATAGTGTTGCATCATTTATTATGGGTAACGATCCTGAAGCAGCTCAACTACTTTTACCAGGCGGAGAATATTGTGATAATCATTTAGATCTATTACATGAAAGAGGAGTTGGTACCAACAAGATGAGTGAGATTGAAATTGTAGGTGATGGTGCTGGTGTTGTATCTGTAAGACCAGAATACACATATGTTAAACCAGATGAATTTATGTTATTTCAGAATTTCCCAAATCCATTTAATCCTTCGACTACGATTAAGTTTTATTTACCGACTACCGAAAATGTTTCGATAAAATTGTTTACAGCAGCAGGCGAGGAAGTTGAAACTTTGGTTCAAGGTGAAATCCCTGAAGGTCAGCATGTGTTTCAGTGGACGGCTAAGAACCTTGCAAGCGGCATCTATATTTACAGAATGCAGGCCGGTGATTTTTCTGAATCAAAGAAATTGACCCTTAATAAATAAAAACTGGAATTGATGTTTGAGGATTAACATACATGTATAGTAAATGTTTTGATGTTTAAATACTCTCTTAAAGAAACAATAGAATAATGAATTACAGAAAACTTGGTAAAACTAGCTGGGATATTTCAGAAATAAGCTTTGGCGCATGGGCTATTGGTGGAACATGGGGTGAAGTTAGTGATAAAGATTCAATGGAAGCTTTACACAAAGCTTTAGATCTTGGAGTAAATTTTTTTGATACTGCTGATGTTTATGGTGATGGCAGAAGCGAGCGATTGTTAGCTGAATTGAAGCGTGAACGTAGTGATTCTTTTTATATCGCCACAAAAGCCGGGAGAAGGTTAAATCCGTTAAGTGCTGAAGGATTTAATCGTACAAACCTAACATCTTTTATTGAACGAAGTCTAAAGAACCTGGAAACAGAAGCAATTGATTTACTGCAGCTTCACTGTCCTCCAACAGAAGTATACTATATGCCGGATGTTTTTGGAATACTTGATGAGTTAGTTAAAGACGGTAAATTAAAATATTACGGAGTGAGTGTTGAAAAGATTGAAGAAGCACTCAAAGCTATCGAGTATCCGAACATACAAAGTGTCCAAATAATATTTAATATGTTCCGTCATCGTCCGAGTGAATTATTTTTTGATCAAGCTAAAAAGCGTAATGTTGGAATCTTAGCACGCGTGCCATTATCATCCGGTATGCTTACGGGAAAATTTACTAAGAGTTCTAAGTTCGAAAAGAATGATCATCGTAAATTTAATCGGCGTGGTGAGGCTTTTGATAGGGGAGAGACGTTTTCAGGTGTAGATTTTGATTTAAGTCTAAAAGCGCTAGAGGAATTAAAATCTATTTGTCCAGAAGGAATTAGTTTAACTCAGTTTGCTTTACGATGGATATTAATGTTTGATGCGGTAACATGTGCAATTCCCGGCGCAAAACGAATGGAGCAGGTGGAAGAAAATATTAATTCTGTTAAACTTTCTAGTCTGTCCCCCAAAACCATGGATGATGTTAGTAGTATTTACAATCGCTATATACAACAAAACGTTCATCACTATTGGTAAGACTTAACTCTTTCGGAGATTTCCATATGCTCCTTGCCATTTTGCGTTTACTTGTTTATAATTGAAACGATTTATTAATGAATAAAATAAACATCAAAGAGTAATCCTTAACATAATTGCCTTCAAAGGGGTAAGAATTAGTAATGAGAAAAATAACTATAGAAGACGTTGCTAAGCGTGCAGGTGTAACAAAGGGGACCGTATCGGCTGTTATCAATGCAAAGAAATGGGTAAAGGCTACTACCCGGGATCATATACTTAGTGTGATGAAGGATTTAAATTTTCGACCGAAGGGGATAGCGAGAAATTTAAAGAATGGCGTTCAGGAAAAAAGCATTGGCATTATAATAAAAGATCTGAATTATCCTTTCTACACTGCAATAGCTGCGGGAGTGAAAGAGTATGCGAACAGCAAAGGTTATTATGTTTTGATCACCAGTTCAGAAGATGATCACGAACATGAAAAAGCATTTTCGCATTTGTTTTCTGTTAAAGACATTAAAGGGACAATCATTGCTCCTATCGTAGAGGGTACTTCAGAAATAGAACATCTCTTTAGACTAAAAATGATTAATTATCCTTTTGTTTTGCTTGAAGATATTAAGGGAATTCAAGCAAATGTGGTTGCCATAGATAACCTTAGAGCAATAAAAAAAGCTGTTACGTATTTAATAAAGAGTGGTCACAAAAAAATTATACATTTTGCCGGACCGCCAAGTTCATCACATACACAGGAGCGGATTGAAGGATTTCGACACGCTTTTAGTGAAAGTACCTTGGCATTTCATAAAAATATGATTGTTTCTGTTGGTTCACATCACGACGAAAGTCTGAAAAAAACCAAGGAATACTTCAAAGGCAAGAGTCGTAAAGATTATCCAACTGCTATTGTGTGTTTTAATGATCAGCAAGCACTAGCAGTTATTACTGCATTAAGAGAACTAAAAATAAAGGTACCGGATGATATATCTGTTGTTGGTAATGATGATATCTATTATGCGCAAATTTATCCCGTTCCCCTAACTACCATCAGAGCTCCACAGTTAGATATTGGAAGAAAAGCAGCGGAAATATTAATCCGAAATATTGAATCTCCAACATTATTACCGAATGAAAAGGTTATTCTGGATACGGAATTTATTGTGAGGGAATCAACAAAAGTGTTGAACTAAGAATATTGAGTGCCCACTGAAAACTATATAGTCTTGTCACGTTAATTACATTAATTAACTCTTAATAAAACAATACTACATTCAAGGATTGTCTAAAAAATTTTATCTACAAGTGGAATTAATATTTGAAAGTTAAACAGTTTTTAATATT
>Ga0255052_10003948_pt1 | contig 10057 bp, 8 predicted proteins | sample JV7_2_21_MG_FD_188632 | JGI IMG/M metagenome (GOLD analysis project Ga0255052, IMG submission 188632) | Seawater microbial communities from Jervis Inlet, British Columbia, Canada - JV7_2_21 | ecosystem: Environmental > Aquatic > Marine > Inlet | place: Canada: British Columbia | collected...
TGTTTGACAATCCTTAATGCTGGATTCGCCGATAAATTCTTCGTCATACTCGATTGTTGCAGGTAAATCTTCATCCTCGTCGAGCACCTGGTTGATAATCTCGATTTATTCATCCGGGTTGCGGGCCCGAAACGCCATTATCCAGTTCTCCATCTAACCTGAAAAGTAGCGCATCGACAGGTCTTTAAATTGATGTGGTCTCAAGGCCAGGCGCTGAACGCCAAAATTTGCCCATAGGCTTAAAGATTCTTTATTTATGGCCGATAAACAGTCCCGACACTAGTATTAATCAATAACCAGGTTTTCTATGGATCTCGCTTCCCTAATCGGCATTATTTCGGGTATCGGACTGATTGTCGCCGCGATCATACTGGGCGGGGACATGCACAATTTTTTCAACGTGCCCGGAGTTATGATTGTCATGGGGGGAACCATGGCCGCAACCTTGCTGACATTCCAGTTCAGGGATGTGCTGACCGCGTTCCGCAGCGCCTATTTTGTATTTTCCTCGCCCAAGCAGGATTCACAGGAGCTGATTAATACCATGATCAAGCTTGGCACCATCAGCAGACGCAAGGGTCTGCTGAGGCTGATGGATGTTAAAACCAAAACACCATTCCTGAAAAGAGTCTGCACCCTGATTGCCGATGCTGCCGATGAGGAAACCCTGCGTTCGGCAATGCGCACCGAAATTGAATCCATGCAAATGCGACACTACATTGTACAAGATGTGTTTCGCAAAATGGCAATGTATGCCCCCTCTTTTGGCATGCTGGGAACCCTGATTGGTCTAATCCAGATGCTTTCGTTACTGGCAAGCCCGGACAACCTGGGCCCCGCGATGGCCATTGCCCTGTTGACGACCTTTTACGGCATGCTGTTATCGACCGCCATATTCCTGCCTATCGCCGGAAAATTACGTTCCAGAACGCTAGTTGAAGTAATGAACTTCGAGATTATTTTTCAAGGTGCGGTCAGCATACTGCAGGATAACAATCCGCTTTCGGTATACGAAAAACTGTCTTCGTTTGTACCGGCAAAAAAGCGTAAGCCTATGCAAAAACTGAGGCAGCGAATCTGATGTCTGCGCGTTCGTTCAGTGGGGCATTCGAAGACGAGGAGGGTGGTAGTGCCTGGGTAGTCACCTTTGCCGACATGATGACCCTGATTCTGGTATTTTTTATTTTGTTATACACGCTCGCGGATTTCGAGGATGAGGCCTATAAAGAGCTGACCGAATCAGTGCAGGTGATTGACGGGCATGGTAATCAAATCAGCGTCATCGATTTCGCAAAACGCGAAGGCAGAAATCCGGAGCCGCTTAAAGCGATTGAAGACATGCTTGGTATGAATCCCGGTAATGTTCCGGTAGAGAATATGAAACCCGCATTGGTAGCCGATTTGGAAAGTATGATAAGCAGTACCGATCTGGCAGACGGCGTGGATCTGGCCTTCGATGGTGATCAAATAAATTTGCAGATAGATGGACGTTATCTGTTTGAATCGGGGCAGGTCGAACTTAAGGATCGAGCCCGGTTTATATTTGCCAATCTTGCGCAAATGTTCAGAGACTACGCCGATTACAGCATCGCAATCAGGGGCCATACCGACGATCTTAATATCCAGACGACCCAGTTTCCCTCGAACTGGGAGCTTTCAGCGATACGTGCAACCACCGTATTGAGATTTTTTATCCAACAGGGAATCGATCCCGAGCGTATGACCGCAACCGGCTACGCAGATTATTTACCGTTGGTTGAGAATAATAGTTTGGAAAACAGGGCCAGAAACCGGAGAGTTGAGTTTGTTCTGGAAAAAGAAAAAGACATTTGAGGTAGAGCTCGATTCGCGCCATGACGATAATCGGGCGGCTTATCGAATTGCTCCTGAGCGCTCCAGGCCGGTAATCATCTCGATTATGGGTAATGCCTTCCATGCACTCAATATCAGTGGTACGGGTGTTGCGTTTCGATCGCATAATTTTCCGGTAGGAACGCAAACAGCGGCGACCATTCGATTGCCCAGCGAGGATCTTATTTTTCCAGTCGTTTTAGAGGTTGTTGCCAAGCAGCGCGACCTATGTCGGTGCAGTTTTCGAGAAATACACGAAGATGCTGAAAATCTACTACACTCCTATATACTTGGGTTACAAAAGCGAAAAATCAGGCAAAACGGTCGGCATTAATGCGGTTGGTCTGCAGTAATGTAATTCGAAGTATTTGAGATGGAAACTCTCTGAAATTTCAGTCGTTTATTGGAACTATCTATTGAATTGGATTGATTTTAAGTCTGAAATCGGCCATGATATGCGGTTCGTTGGCGGTAAGAAAAACCAACAAAGCCAAGTATCTGATTTTAATTTACTTTTTGGGAAGCGGTCTTGATTAAACAGCGCACGTTGAAGAATGTTATCCGCGCCATGGGCGTCGGTTTGCATACAGGGAAGAAGGTCTATCTGACATTGCGACCGGCACCGATTGATTCTGGTATCCGTTTTCGTCGAATTGACCTGGCTACTCCGGTCGAAATACTGGCTCGCCCGGAAAAGGTAGGCGACACCAACCTTTCTACTACCCTGGTAGAGAATGGTGTCCGTATCTCAACCGTGGAGCATCTGTTATCTGCGATTGCGGGCCTTGGTATCGACAATGCCTTCATCGACCTTAGCGCAGAAGAAGTGCCGATCATGGATGGCAGCTCAGGCCCGTTTGTGTTTCTGATTCAGTCGGCGGGAATCGTCGAGCAGAACCAGGCCAAGAAATTTATCAAAATCAAAAAGCTGGTTCGAATTGAAGAGGGTGACAAGTGGGTCGAGTTCAAACCATTCAATGGTTTTAAAGTCAGCTTTGAAATCGATTTTGACCACCCGTTATTTACCAAGCAAAAACAAACCTGCCATATCAATTTTTCTACCACCTCTTTCGTCAAGGAAGTAAGCCGGGCGAGAACCTTCGGATTTCAAAAGGATATAGAGTTTCTGCGCGCCAATAATCTCGCCCTGGGTGGCAGCCAGGACAATGCAATCGTACTCGATGATTACCGGGTCTTGAATGAAGACGGGTTGCGTTATGACAACGAATTCGTCAAGCATAAGATTCTTGATTCAATCGGGGATCTCTATCTGCTGGGTCACAGTCTGATCGGTGCGTTTTCAGGCTACAAATCAGGGCATGCACTGAACAATCGTTTGTTGCTGACTTTACTGGAAGATACAGATGCCTGGGAAGAGGTAACCTTTGAAGACGCGGCGACTGCTCCAATATCTTACGCCCAGCCGGTAGAAGCGACGGTATAGGTGAGAGCGTGAATATACTTTTTCTTTCATCTAGCAGGGGTCAAATTTGTGGGCTAAACCTCACCAAACCCTTGCATCTGTTACTGATGATTGGAATGGTCGGGCTTATCGTTACGGGATCAGTGTATGTCGGCTATACGCTCAATCCGAGCCAGGATAACCAGGCATTGATAAATGAATGGCAAACGGATGTGCATCGTCACCAGGTACAACTAAATCATATCCGCGAAGAGGCCGATGCAGATATCGATGCGCTTTCTTCTCGCATAGGTCTGCTGCAGGCGCATGTGATGCGTCTGGACGCCCTGGGGCGCAAGCTGGTAAAAATGGCCAGAATTGATAAGGGCGAATTTGATTTCAATAATACCCCGGCGCTGGGTGGTCCAGAAGCCTTGACCAACAAGGGACTCGATCCTGACGAATTAACGCGGGTTATTGATCAGTTAGGCTTTGAGCTTGAAAACCGCGAAGATCAACTGGTTGTGCTCGAAAATCTGGTGCTGAACGAAAACTTGCAGAAAGAAGTGCAACCCAGTGGCCGCCCTATCGTGAAAGGCTGGATTTCTTCCTACTACGGTATGCGCACCCATCCGCTTTCGGGGCGGCGTGAAATGCACAAAGGTATTGACTTTGCGGGTAAACTCGGGGGCCCGGTTATCGCGGTCGCCAAGGGTGTTGTTACCTATGCGGGCAAACGCTACGGCTATGGCCAGGTAATCGATATTGCGCATGGCAATGGTTATACAACGCGCTATGGACACAATTCTCGCCTGCTGGTTTCAGTTGGCGATACCGTTGAAAAAGGCTTCCAAATCGCCGAGATCGGCTCTTCCGGCCGCTCCACTGGTCCACACGTACACTTCGAAGTCCTCAAGAATGGACGTGTGACCAATCCGGTACGATTTATTCGTGCAGCGAATTAATCGGGAGTGCAGTTTTTCCGTCTTCTCGCTTGAAACTTTTCAAGTAACCTCCACCTCTTAAAGCAGTCCTGTTGAAGCAGTCGTACGATGTTGTCTAAAATCACAAGAACGTTATTTGGTAGTCGTAACGACCGAATAATCAAAAAACTCAAGCAGCGTGTCACTCAGACTAATCAGTTCGAGCCGGAAATGCAGGCGCTCGACGATGCGCAATTACAACAAAAAACCGCACAACTCAAGCAGCGATTTGCGGACGGGGAAACGCTCGAACAATTGCTCGATGAAGCCTTCGCGGTGTGTCGTGAAGCATCGGTGCGGGCGCTTGGTATGCGACATTACGACGTGCAACTGATCGGCGGAATAATTCTGCACAATAACCAGATCACCGAAATGCGTACCGGTGAGGGTAAAACCCTGGTCGCAACTTTACCAGCCTATCTCAACGCGCTTAGCGGCAAGGGTGTCCATATAGTAACGGTGAACGATTACCTGGCGGAGCGTGATGCTGAATGGATGGGGCGCCTGTATAACTTTCTGGGCTTAAGCGTGGGCGTCGTCTTGAGCACCATGGATTATGACACCAAGCGCGCTTCCTACAGTGCTGACATCACTTATGGCACCAACAACCAGTTTGGTTTCGACTATATGCACGACAATTTATGTTTCGCACTCGAAGAACGGGTTCAGCGGGAATTAAATTATGCAATAGTCGATGAGGTCGACTCGATCCTGATCGACGAGGCTCGTACGCCGTTAATTATATCCGGGCAGGCCAGCGACAGCTCTGATCTGTATACCCGGATCAATAAGATAATACCGCGCCTGACTCGGGTCGAGGTCGAAGATGGTCCCGGTGATTACAGTGTCGATGAAAAATCCAAGCAGGCATTCCTGACCGAGTCAGGTCATGACACTGCTGAGCAATTGATGACCGAGACAGGGCTGCTGAAAGACGGTGAAAGCCTTTATGATGCGGCCAATATTGCGCTCGTGCATCATCTCAATGCCGGCCTGCGGGCACATGCGATTTACGCTAAAGATGTAGATTACCTTGTTCAGGATGGCTCGATCGTAATTGTCGATGAATTTACCGGACGGACGATGCCTGGCAGGCGTTGGTCGGAAGGTTTACACCAGGCGATCGAGGCAAAGGAAAACGTCAGTATTCAGCAAGAAAACCAGACCATTGCGTCAATCACTTTTCAAAACTACTTCAGGCTTTATAACAAGCTTGCCGGGATGACAGGTACTGCCGATACTGAAGCCTTCGAGTTCCAACAAATTTATGGCCTTGAAGTCGTCGTGGTACCTACCAATCAACCAATGGTCCGCGAAGATTTTGGTGATCTGATCTACCTTACTGCGCGGGAAAAATTCGATTCGATTATCGAAGACATCCGCGACTGTGCCGGTCGTGGTCAACCGGTGCTGGTTGGTACCACCTCGGTTGAGACTTCCGAGTACCTGTCCGAGTTACTCGACAAGGTAAAGATCAGGCACCAGATACTGAACGCGAAACAGCACCAGCGCGAAGCAATGGTTATCGCCGATGCTGGCATGCCCGGTAAAGTTACCATAGCTACCAATATGGCAGGGCGCGGTACCGATATCGTACTGGGTGGAAACCTGGAAGTGCAGTTGAAAGATATTCCGGAAGATCAGGAAGAACAACGCAATAAACTGAACGCCGAATGGCAACAGCTGCACGACCAGGTCATCGAGGCTGGTGGCCTGCATATCATCGGCACCGAGCGACACGAATCTCGTCGCATCGACAACCAGTTACGCGGTCGCTCGGGGCGCCAGGGTGATCCCGGTTCATCTCGTTTTTACCTGTCGATGGAAGACAGTCTGATGCGCATATTCGCATCCGAAAAAGTTGCGGGACTCATGCAAAAGCTGGGTATGGAAGAGGGCGAAGCGATCGAGCATCCCTGGGTTAGCCGGGCGATAGAAAATGCGCAGCGCAAGGTCGAGGCCCACAACTTCGATATTCGTAAACAACTTTTACAGTACGACGATGTCGCCAACGACCAGCGCAAGGTTATCTACCAACAACGTAATGACCTGCTGCATAGCGAGAGCATCACAGAAGCGATCGCCAACATGCGCAAGGATGTGCTGCAGGGAGTATTTAGTGCCCATATCCCGCCGAATTCAATTGATGAGCAGTGGGATATTTCCGGTTTAGAGCAAATTCTGGCAAGTGAGTTTGGTGTTGATATATCGATTCAGAGCTGGCTCGACAACGACGATCAAATCACCGATGAAGACATTCACGACCGAATTCTTGAGCAGTTTGAACAGGCCTACCAGGTCAAGGCAGATATGCTGGGTGAAGAATTACTGGTACGTCTTGAAAAAGAGATCACGCTGATGATTCTCGACCGACACTGGAAAGATCACCTGGCGTCGATGGATTATCTGCGCCAGGGGATCGGTCTGCGAGGTTACGCGCAAAAAAATCCGGTTCAGGAATACAAGCGTGAATCATTCGAAATGTTTACCGATATGCTCGATGGTATTAACTACGAAGTGGTCCAGGCTTTGACCCGGGTACAGATTCGGGGCGAAGAACAGGTTGAAGCGCTGGAGCAAAGCCACCAACCGGACCAGGGCATGAAAATGGAGCATGCCAGTGCCCAGAATCCGCTTAATGCCAGGCAACAGGACGAAGATCAGCATCAGCCATACGTGCGCAAGGAACGTAAGGTAGGACGCAATGAGCCGTGTTGGTGTGGTTCCGGCAAAAAATTCAAGCAATGTCACGGTAAACTGTAAGATCACCAATAATGGCCGTGGGATTAAAAGCGCCGGGAAATCTGCATCCGATCGAAGGCATTCGCCTGGCCGCGACACATAGCGGCATCAAACAGGATAACAGGCTTAAAGACCTTGCCCTGATCGAAATTGAAGATGGATCAAGTGTCGCGGCTGTATTTACCCGCAATCGGTTCTGTGCCGCACCGGTAACAGTTGCACGTCAGCATCTCGCGCAATTTCCGGGATCCCGCTACCTGCTGATAAATTCCGGCAACGCTAATGCCGGTACCGGGGTTGATGGAATGGATGCTGCTCTCAAGAGTTGCACAGCTGTCGCCGAAAATGCCGGCGTAAACCCCGAAGCCGTACTGCCATTCTCTACCGGAGTGATCGCCGCTCCCTTACCCCTGGATAAAATAATCGCTGCCATTCCATCCCTGTATGCTTCCCTGCAGACTGATAACTGGTTGCAGGCAGCCGAGGCGATAATGACCACTGATACGCAACCCAAGGCCTGCAGCAAACAGGTTGTCATCGATGGTCGCCCGGTGTCGATAACCGGGATATCGAAGGGTTCTGGCATGATTAAACCGGATATGGCAACCATGCTGAGTTACGTCGCGACTGATGCGATGATCGAGCCCGGGGAATTACGCCTTTTACTTGCACAGGTGGTGGCCTGCTCATTTAACTCGATTACGGTAGACGGTGATACATCGACTAACGATTCCTGCGTGCTGGTTGCCACGGGCTCCAGCAGTGTGAGGGTATCCGCAAGCAGTATCGATTTTGTCGTCGCACTGACACAGGTTTTTGAGCAACTTGCACAAGCGATTATTCGCGATGCCGAGGGTGCAACTAAATTTGTCGAGATAGAGGTCCAGCAGGCGCCAAGCGTCGCCGATGCGAGAGAAGTCGCCTACTGTATCGCGCATTCGCCGCTGGTCAAGACGGCCCTGTATGCGTCGGATCCCAATTGGGGGCGAATTCTGGCGGCAATCGGCCGGGCTCCAGTTGACAGTCTCGACATTGATCTGGTCGATCTCTATCTTGGCGATACCTGTTTGCTGAGGCAAGGTTTGCCAGATCCTGGGTATACCGAGGCAAAGGGGAAGGCTGCGATGACTGGTGAGGAGATCAGTATTCGGGTTAATCTGAACCAGGGAGGAGAAGCCGCCAGGGTCTGGACATCTGATTTGTCTTACGATTATGTCAAGATTAATGCCGAATACCGAAGCTAGTCAGGCCATCATCAACCCAACCACGATTGCCGAGGATCACATCCATGTGGTTGCAGCGATAATCTGGAGACAGCCGCATCGGCAACAGTTTCTGATTACACAGCGCCAAAAGGGCAAGCACCTGGAAGATTACTGGGAATTTCCGGGAGGCAAGCTGGAAGCGAAGGAATCGCCATGGCAGGGCCTGCAGCGAGAGTTGCTCGAGGAAGTTAACATTCAGCCGAACCGGGCATCACCATTCATGCAGGTATATTACCGTTATCCGGATCGTAATATTTTACTCGATACGTGGTTAGTCGACGAATACCAGGGTGAAATTGAACCCAGGGAACAACAGGCTATCATGTGGATTGATATAACCCAGACCGGTAACTATCGTTTTCCGCCGCCAGATATTCCGATTATTGAGGCTATAAGGAACAGCGGGAGAGCAGGAACTTAACGTCTTCCTTGACCTGCGTAGCCAACGTATCCCCAGGTTTGACTTGCATAAATCTCACCGAGTAGCGATGCTTACCGGCGCTAATTTCTGGATAAATCAATTCGTTAGCATCGACACTGATACGAATCAATTGTGTTGACTTCTTTGTGTCTAACGACTGTTGGTAAAAACCTTTTTCAGCTACGGCTGCCTTAGCCGAGGCACTATCGCGAATTGTTGTCAGGATCAGTTCGATAACTTCTTCCAATTTGGTATAGGGCGCAACCCATTCATGCAGATCCGAGAGACGCTCTTCGTGGGTTTGATTGAGCCAGAAACGCAATTGCGGCAGATCGAAATCGCAGGTGCCTCCTGGAATTGACGTGCGCTGTTTTATACCGAGCAAAAAATCAACGCGCTTGAGATGTTCGCCTAATTTGCCGTCAAGCTGATGCAGTCGATCTAGAGAGTGCTTCTGTTTGCCTAAAGTGAGGTCCAGCTTGGAGTGATCGATTCCCTGGTGTTTTGATAGCGCCTTGAGTGAACTGTGCTGGCGCTCCAGCTCTTTCATCAACTCCTGTTTCAGATCACCACGTTCCAGCAGTGCGGTTAGCTCCAGAATCGTCAGCAAGGCGCTATAGGCGCTCCAGTCACCTTTTAATGCCGCGAAGTAATTAAATCTTTTCATCAAGGTTTCGACACGCAGGCACATGCGAATACGCTCGTTTAACGGCTGTTCAAAGATTTGGTATCTAGGCGACATCGCTCATGAAGATCTGCAAAACAGTTAAAGTATAGCTGAAAACAGGTGCTACATGTCGATGCCGTATTAACCGAAATGTGGGCATTTTTTCTAGCTTACGGATCGTTGCAGGTAGGCCTGGTGCAGTGCAGTCACCTGAGAGCGGAGATCACTGTCATCGCTGCCATTATTTATGATGTCGTGGGCCCTGGCCAGTCTTTCCGAATTGCTTAACTGCTGGGACATCATCTTGCGCGCCAGCAACTCGTCGATGTGGTCCCGTTTCACGAGGCGTTCTATCTGGAGCTCTGCCGGACAATCCACCACTAGAATACGATCAACCAGGGATTGAAAATTTGTTTCGAATAACAGGGGAATTACGACCATGACATAGTTTGCACGCGAGTGTTCCAGCACCGCCTCATGACTGCGTCGATAAATTAGCGGGTGCAACATGGTTTCGAGCCATGACTTTTCAGCCGGGTTTGTAAATACAATTTCGCGTAGTCTGGCCCTGTCGATATTGTTGTTTGTGTTTAATATATTGTTACCGAAATGAGCACAAACCTGGTTGTAGGCAAGCTCGCCGGGCTCAAGCAGTTTGCGACTGATGACGTCGGTGTCAATTATCGGAACCCCAAGCTCGCCAAACAGGTTACTGATCATGGTCTT
>Ga0255052_10003950_pt1 | contig 10052 bp, 4 predicted proteins | sample JV7_2_21_MG_FD_188632 | JGI IMG/M metagenome (GOLD analysis project Ga0255052, IMG submission 188632) | Seawater microbial communities from Jervis Inlet, British Columbia, Canada - JV7_2_21 | ecosystem: Environmental > Aquatic > Marine > Inlet | place: Canada: British Columbia | collected...
CTCGTCGACCGCATAGGTGATGGTGCTCATCTGAATAATGCCACCGAGGATGGATTCCCAGAGTATTTCGCCGCTTTCCGGGTCGAAGGCCCGCATCCGCCGGTCCATGTCGCCCCAGAAGATCAGGTCGCCGGCAGTCGCAAGCACGGCGCCGTTGCCCGGTATGCCGCTTTCATGAAGCCGTGTCAGTTTGCCGGTGGTCAGATCGATCTTGCCGAGGGCATAGGCCTTGTCGGGGTCCACGCCCGGACGCAGGCGACCCAGACGATCGGTGTAGCCCGTGGGGCTGGAAAGATCCGCGGTCATGCCGAGGCAATAATCATGGAATGCCACGTAGATCGAGTTGGTTTCCGGGTGATATGCCATGGGCCAGTAACCGCGAGTGTTATGAAAACAGGTGATGACCGATTGCTTGTCCTCTTTGAAGACGTTGTCCCAGTTGATCTCGGTTCTGCCGGTCTCCACGTCGATGTCAGCGACATTGAACGCCGGATCATCCACTGGAAACGGCATGGCCCAGAGAAACTCCCCGCTGTTCTGGTCCAGCAGCCACATGCCACCACCTTCGCCAATATGGACCACGACATCGCGTTCCTCTCCGGGAGGTATATTCGGGTTGATCCATTTGACGGCATCGGGGTCCGGGTTGACGCTTGTGCGAACAAGGATCCGCTCGTGCGTATGGTCTGCATCCCAGTCATCGCCCGGCAGATGTTGGTAGTACCAGGCTAGCTCGCCTGTCTCTGCATGTAATGCCAGGGTCGAGTTGCTGTACAGATCGGCCGGCGCCGTACGGGAGGTCCCATCCGGATCGCCATGGCGACTCAGCCGCGTATAAGGCTGGGGGTTGGCGGTGCCCCAGTAGATCAGGCGTTTTTTGGGGTCGTATGAACCCGGCAAACCCCAGAGTGATGCGACACGCTTTTCCGTTGGCACATTGCCCCAGCTATCGCCGCCCGGATCGCCCTCTGCGGCGGCCGCATAGAATTTCCAGACCTCTTTACCGGTCATGGCGTCATGAGCCGCAATAAAGCAGCTGGCCTGTTCGCTGCAGGCCCGCGCCGTAATCACATTTCCTTCAACGACGATGGGTGCCGAGGTGTTCTTCCCGTTCGAGTCGGCAGCATAGGATTCAACTTGCCAGCGAACGCTGCCATCACGGACATCCAGTGCGACAAGATAACCATCGGCGGACGTATAAAAGATCAGGTCCTGATAGATCGCCAGGGATTTCGAGCTGGTGGACGCACTCAACGCGGACCTGAGCCCGGGAATAAACTCGCGCGCATATTCCCAGATCAGATCACCAGTCGTGGCATTCAACGCCTGCACGGAGTCGATGGGGGAGACCACGTACAGGACACCGGCATAGACGATGGGAATAGTTGATTGTGCGCCCGCGGCAAATCCCCGAGACCAGACAAGACGCAATTGACCGACGTTCTCCCTGTTAATCTGGTCTAGCGGACTGAACCGCTGTTCGTCGTATGTCCGGCCCAGCATGAGCCAGTCATCCGCATCCGGGCTTACCAGCATCTCGGCCGTAACCGGAACGAAGTCCTGAGTCTGTGCGATGACGGGGGAGCCAATCGCAATTGATAACAGCAGTATCACCAACAAGCGCTTTGGATCGCGCTTGAACAGATGATGCGCGGGGTCTGTCATGCTTCGCTCCTGGCCGACTTTTATATGCGAAACGTCACTTCCGCTTTTTGGTCTTATTAATCGCGTTTAATTCTGCCACTCTGCCGCAGCGCGGATTGATGGCTGATTTTAGTCTGAATTACAGCCTAAATACTGCAACGGCGGGGCTGAATTTGAGGGTACCCACAGATTAGTAGAGTTGTGGGTGTCCCGATCAATGAAAAGTCGTGTCGCCGATGGCGTAGGGCACTGCCGACTGGCTTCGACTTTGCCGGTGGGTGCTACGTACATATCCTCATTTCAAAGTCTGATCCCATGCCCTAGTAAGTAGGGCTGATGGTCAACGTAGCTTCCGGGCTTTATGACAGGATCGTCCTCGGGCGGCCGTTGGGGACACTCTTTGTCATCGCCGTTCTCACTTTGGCTTGTGGCTTGTTCGCCAGGGATTTCGGGCTTGATGCGACAACTGATTCGCTGACGCTGGAACGGGACGAGGACCTCAAGTATTACCGCTCGATTCGGGCACGCTACGAGTCCGATGAATACCTCATCGTGACCTTCACGCCGTCGGGCGATTTGTTCAGCGAACAGGTTCTTGCCGATCTCCAACAGCTGCGTGATTCTGTGGCTGCAGTGCCGGGGATCGCCTCCGTTGTCAGCATCCTGGACGTACCGCTGGTCCGCAGTCCACCGGTCGATCTTCAGGACCTGGGCTCAGGCATAAGGACTCTGGAAGAGGAGGGAACCGACCACGGCATGGCTCGTGAGGAGTTGTTGACGAGCCCCCTCTATCAGAACCTGCTAGTCAGTCCCGATGCCAGGACGACGTCGATGCGGGTCGATCTCGAGCAGGACGAGGAGTACCTGCAGCTCTTTTACTGGCGTAACAGTCTTCGCGAGAAACGTCTGGTCAGCAAGCTGACTGCCGGGGAGGAAGCAGAACTAAAAGATGCAACCGCGCGCTTTCAGGCTTACAGCCAGCGTGCTCTCGCCAGCGAGCAGGAGCAGATCGCGACGATCAGGGCTGTCCTGGCCGAGCACAGTCACCTGGGGAAGATGCACCTGGGTGGGGTGCCGATGATCGTCTCCGATTCGATCGACTTCATTCGTCACGACTTGCTGGTGTTCGGTATCGCCGTTTTCGTGTTCCTTGTCATTATTTTGTCGGTGGCTTTTCGAAAAGCACGCTGGGTCGTGTTGCCGCTCGTCACCTGTCTCGCGACGTGTACGATCATGCTTGGTGTGCTCGGGTTCATGGGTTGGCGTGTGACCGTCGTGTCCTCGAACTTCGTCCCACTGATGCTGATTCTCTGCCTGGCGCTGACGCTGCACATCATCGTACGTTATCGCGAAATTCATGCGGCACAACCTGATTGCGACCAGATGACGCTTGTCAGGACGACGGTACGAAGGATAGTCGTTCCCTGCCTATATACAGCGTTGACGACGATGGTTGCCTTCTGCTCTCTGATTGTCAGCAACATTGAACCGGTCATCGACTTCGGCTGGATGATGGTGATGGGTGTCGCCATCGCGTTCATCCTGTCTTTTACCTTGTTCCCGGCCGTACTCGTGATGCTCGAGCCAGGCGAACCCAGATCGGGAAAAGACCTTACGGCGTCGATAACAGCGTTTTTTGCGATGATGGTCACGCGACATAGCCGAGCGACCATCGTGGTCTTTGCTGTGCTTGCACTTATCTGTGTGTCCGGAGTCGCCAGACTCACTGTCGAAAACCGTTTCATAGACTATTACCGCGAGAACACAGAAATCTATCAGGGCATGCAGTTGATCGACAGAGAACTCGGCGGGACGACGCCATTTGAGATCATCATCGATGCACCGGTGGAAGAATTGATTGAGGACGACGAATTCAGGTTCGGAGACGAGTTTGAGGAGGACTTCGAGGACTTTTATTCGGATGACTCAGACGCGGAGGCGGGAATTACGGCGACGAGCTATTGGTTCAACCGTTGGCGCATGCCGGATGTGCGCGCAATACACGATTATCTGGACGAGCTACCCGAAACAGGGAAGGTCCTGTCTATCGGCACGGTGGCGGAAGTCCTGGAGCAAGTCGATCCGGACATACTGCAGGACAACTATGGTCTGTCCGTTGTATATCGAAAACTGCCCGAAGATGTAAAAGACGTCTTGTTCGCGCCGTATCTTTCGGAGGATGGTCAGCAACTGAGGTTCAGCATGCGGGTGTTCGAGTCGGATCCGTCGCTTCGACGAGCAGACTTGATAGAGAAAACCAGACGTTATCTGCTCGATGAAATGAATCTTGCGGAAGATCAGGTGCATCTGAGCGGAATGCTCGTACTTTATAACAACATGCTGCAAAGCCTTTTTCGCTCACAGGTGCTGACACTGGGGGTCGTCTTTTTCGCGATAGCGCTGACCTTTCTTGTTCTGTTTCGCTCGATCAGGATTGCGGTGATCGCGATTATTCCAAATCTATTGGCAGCAGGGATCGTACTTGGCGTAATGGGGTGGTCGGGTATTGCACTCGACATCATGACTATTACGATCGCAGCAATCACGATTGGTATCGGCGTGGACGACACGATCCATTATGTACATCGTTTCGAGACAGAATTCAGGGCGGATCGAAACTATTGGGAAGCAATCAAGCGCAGCCACGCCACAATCGGCCGTGCAATGTATTACACCAGTGTCACTGTCATGCTCGGCTTTTCGATTCTTGCTTTGTCACGATTCGTACCGACCATTTACTTTGGCCTGCTTACAGGGCTCGCGATGCTGGTTGCGCTGGTCGCTAATCTGGCATTACTGCCTGTGCTGATTGCGACATTCCACGCAGAAGGGCAACTGTCCGCCGCTCATCGATAAGCATACTTGTGGCACGATCTGTACGACCGGAAGCTGAAGTCTTCACCGAGGCGGTCGGCTCTTTTTCAGACAAAGATCAATTAAGTCGTCGATCCTTGCCACGCCGACACACATGACACTGTCTGCGCCGCCCCAATAAATCTTGACGGTACCGTCGTTCTCGGCAATAGCACCACAGGTGAAGACCACATTGTGAACGTAACCGGTCAACTCCCACGGATCTTCCGGTGACACAATCCAATCATCGGCAACGCCGAGCACCTTGGCGGGATCTTGCAGATCATGAAGCGCCACACCCAGGCGATACACGGCACCATCCATGGTCGGAAATACTCCGTGGTAGATATTGAGCCATCCCCGCGCGGTCTTTATCGGCGTTGCACCGGGGCCTATCTTCATTTCGTCCCAGTGATACTGAACAGGCAGGATGACGGGCACTGAGTCACCCCAGTGAATTAGATCCGGAGACCAGGACAGCCAGATGCACCAGGGATTGATTTCCGAGTGCGGCCGGTCCAGTCGCGCGTAGCGGCCATTGAAGGTGTCAGGGAAAATCACGACATTGCGCATGTCTGCCTGACTAATTAGTGACACTCTCTCGACTGTCTGAAAATCGTGCGTCTTTGCCAGCCCGATGCGCACACCAAACCTGGAGTAAGCGTTATAAGTAATAAAATGCCCCTCTCCGATTGAACAAATTCGCGGATCCTCGACACCGTACTCCTCATGCACTGCGAATTCGTTTTCGCTGGATGGCACCATGAACGGCTCTGGATCTGCCTGGAATTTGTAACCGTCAACGCTCCGTGCGATACCGATAATTGATCGTCCGTTCCGTAAGTGCGAACGGAACAGCAGGATGTATTGGCCCTTAAACCTGGTTGCCCCTGCGTTGTGAACCGTCTCCACAGGGTAGGGGATGTCGTGCTTGGTGAGGATCGGATTGCCCTCATATCGCGTCACCAATGGTTCATTATTCATCGCGTGCTTCCCCGTTCAAAATCTTTTGGTAAACGCGAACATAGTCGCGTGCCATACGTGCGCTGGTAAAGCGCTTCTCAACATCGGCGCGGCAGATGGATCTGTCGATTATCGCAATGGTGGACACGGCCTTTATCGCGCCTTCAATGTCTTTGACAATATAGCCGGTTTCCCCATCGCGGATAATCTCAGGCATTGAACCACGGTCGAACGCAATGACCGGTGTCCCGCACGCCATAGATTCAATCAGGCTCAAACCAAACGGTTCGTCGAAACTGATTAGATGCAAAAGTGCAATCGCGTGGCCCAACACATCCGCCCTTTGGTCGGGCCCGACAGAACCGAGATATTCGACAGTTGTGTTGTCAATATAAGGTTTCACCTCGGTTGCGAAGTAGTCCTGATCCTGAATGATGCCAGCGATCACCAGCTTGATCCCGGCGCGCTGCGCCACCTGTATTGCCTCGCGGACGCCCTTCTCCGGATGGATGCGACCGAAGAACAGGAGGTACTCGCCCTCTGCGCCCGAATATGGAAATTGTGTGACATCAATGCCGTGATGGATGGTCGCGATGTAATCGAGTTCCGGCGATCTATCTGAGTCACTGATTGCTACGTAGTAGCCACGAGCATTGTACTTCCTGTAGACGGGGATGATCGACGGCGACGAAAAACCGTGGATCGTGGTTACCATCGGCGTATCGACCAGACCGGAATAAGTTAAGGGTAGGAAGTCAAAATTATTGTGAATGAGATCATAATCGGCGGAACGCTCGAAGACTTCGGATATGTGCAGGCACTCCGCGACTTTCGGGTGAACGGAGGAATCCTCTGAATAAGGACGTGGGCAAGGAGAGACCAGTTTGCCGCTCGTTTGCGAATCTCCGGTGGCGAAAAGTGTCACGTCCAGGCCCATATGTACCAGCTCTTCCGTGAGAAGGCTCACGACGGATTCCCATGGCCCATAATGGAGAGGAGGAGTGCGCCATGAAATGGGGCTAAGGACTGCGATACGCATGAACATGCTCAAATCTGGCGATTCTCAAAAGTGTGGATCTTGATGCAAGCTTCCGGCGGGCTACACGGCTATAATCCGCACGATCCGAAAGCAGGCCGCTGACCCATGACCATTGTTAGTCACATTACATCAGTGCGCAATCATTTATGAGAATTAAAGAACAACGTAAGCAACTGGTCAAAAGGCGGTCAACTTTGCTGAACGCCGAGAGTGCGCGCGTTATTACCCGGCTGCATATTCCAGGAGACAAGGCCCGCACAAAGGTCCTGATCGAACGGGTGGCAAAGCTGAGCGACGAAAACGTTCAGCACTTGCTGGACGCTGTAATCCAGGACTTTTCCGGGCGCCACCGGAATTTCCGAGAGACCCTGCAGAGGAACTTTGATCGTATTGCGGAACATGCGCCCGAAGGGCTCACGTTGTCATCCGAGCAAGAACTGCTGCTTGGCGCCTACTTTACCGCAGAGTATTCAGTCGAGGCAGCGGCGCTCTTCAATCCTTCCGTCGTTCCCCATCCGGATCAGAAAGGCGTGGACAAGGGATCGCAGCGATTCGTCATGAGCTTCAGGGCGACAGGCGAAGGCCATCTGTCCTCGATTGAATTTCGTAGCGGGGTCGTAGACGCAAACCACGACATCTATTTCGATCCTATCAGCCAATACGTGGCCACGCCTGAGATGCACACAGATCCGGTCTATCATCGTCTCCATTTTCGGCGAAAGCTCGAAGAGATGGGGGTACGTGACCGCGTTACGAATCACCTGCTGGAAGCATTAGACGAGACGTTTACCTTAGATGAGTTGCAACTCCAGATAAAGAAACTTCGCTCGACCAGGTTCCGCGTGATCGACAAGCAGCACACAATCGACACGGCGTTGTGGCTGGCCCGGTCCAATTACGAGGTGATATTCCGTCCTGACGAACAGATCTCTGAGAGAGTGATCTTCCCGGTGTCGGAAAACGAGAGCGCAGGCATCGAGGATGCCCGGTTTGTACGTTTCCAGGATGATGATAAATCGGTCATCTACTATGCCACTTATACCGCGTACAACGGTTTTGACATACTGCCGCAGATTCTCGAGACGACTGACTTCCTGACCTTCAAGATGCATACAATCGCCGGTAAAACTGCACAGAACAAGGGTATGGCGTTATTTCCGAGAAAGATCAACGGCAAATTCGTGATGTTGTCACGTCAGGACGGCGTTAATAACTACATCATGTTTTCGGACAGCCTTCGCTTCTGGAACGAGGCGGAACTCCTGCAGGAGCCTGTTCATCCGCTGGAGTTTGTTCAGGTTGGCAACTGTGGATCGCCGGTGGAGACACCTGCAGGGTGGCTCGCACTTTTTCATGGCGTCGGTCCGATGCGGAGATACAGCGTCTGGGCCGAGCTATTGGACCTTGAGGATCCCTCGAAGGTTATAGGTCGGCTAGATGAGCCGATATTGACTCCTGATGAGCATGAGCGAGACGGCTACGTGCCCAACGTAGTCTATACCTGCGGAAGCATGATTCACGGGGATACATTGATAATTCCGTATGGTATTGCTGACCAAAGGTGCAGAGTTGCTACTGTCTCAATACCGGAGTTGTTGTCAAGGCTCACGGGTGGTTGAGAGGCCATTAAGCAGCATCAGACTGTCCTGGGATGAGATCGCCGGCGTCTGATACCACCAGGTGATTTTGACTCGCTGTCAATCCTCGCAGATTGTAAATGGCGAGCAGGGAACACAGGTAAGACAGCGTCGACTCCGCACCCTGATTTTCATTGACGCCGTCTATCATGAGCCCGTCGCGGCATCCGCCGCTGGCATAATCGTAAAGTTGCATTCGTTGATCGTTTTTCCCCAGATACCAGTTGAAGCAGGTGGATGCCAGCTGGATCCATTCTTCACGTTGCGTGCATTCGTAGGCTTCGATACTGGCGCCGATCATGGCGGCTGCTTCAAGAGGCTGTTGATCGTATTGCGCTTTGTTTCCGGATTTTGGATACCAGCCCTGATTGCCAACGGGGGCGAACCAGCCATCGGCGGGATCGAGCTGGACGTCTCTTAACCATTCGAGTACATCGATACCGGTCTTCACCATGTCATCATCGTTGGTAACCCGGCCACAGGCCATCAGTGCTTCGGGCAGGCGCGCATTGTCGTAGGTCAGCTCGGCTTCGTGCCATTGCCAGTCTTCAGTGGCGAATTGCCGGAAACGCTCCATCAGTCTGTCACCCAGCGCTTTGAGCAGGCTGCGGACCTGGCGATCAGTGTCATTTCGACGGAGGTACGCCTGCATGCCAAGGATAGGGAACGCTATGGCACGGGAGTGTGAAAAGCTCTCCAATGCCGGCAGCGCATCGTGGAAGAGTTTGCTCGCCAGAGCGACTTGACCTGAGTTGTGCCCCCAACCTGCCATTACGCCCAGAGCCCATAGCGCGCGTCCGTGAGAATCCTCCGATCCGATGGATTCCAGCCACTTGCGCTCGTACGACATGAAATTGCGAAATCTGCCGGTCTCTGGATCGAATGCATCGTCCAGGAAACTCAGGTATATCGACGATAGACTGATCAGTGAAGGATCGTCTCGATTCAGCTTATGTGCTCTGGCAACGACGATAAGCGCCCGGGCATTGTCGTCCACACAGTATCCATGGTCCCTGTTGGGAACTGTGAATCTGGCGTGCTGGAGCATGCCGGTGTCATCCGTCATATGGCGGAGATGATCTAGTTTGATCTGCGGCAGTCGCTGTTCCTTCTGACTCAATGTATCGAGCGCCGGGAGATCGCGCGCGCGCGCATGTTGCGCTTTCGCCTGCGAAAACAGATCCAGATAACGGCGGCCCATTTCCTTCATTACCATGGGCCGTGAATAGTCGTAGGCGGCCCGGCGCATCTCTAGACGCTCGTAAGGAAAGTCCAGAAGTCGATTGATCTCCTGCGTCAATGCTTTGGAATCTTTGAATGGTACGAGCCTGCCTCGCCCATCGGCCAGCATCTCCTGGGCATGCCAATACGGCGTAGACACGACGGCCTTGCCTGCCCCGACCGCGAACGCAAGCGTGCCGGATACTATCTGAGCCTCGTTCAGGTAAGGGGTGACGTAGATATCGGCAGCCCGAATTATCTCGATCAGATCATCGCGCTCCATGAAGCGGTCATAGAACACGATGTTGTCACCGACGCCCAGTTCCTTTGCCCGATGATGCAAACTCAGGCGGTAGTCCTCGCCACTTTCGGCTCTGCAATGAGGATGGGTGGCGCCAACCACGTAATAAAGTACTTCCGGATGTAAGCCGACAATATCCGGCAGGGCATCGATCATGAATTCGATGCCTTTGCCCGGTGAGAGCAGGCCGAACGTCAGGATTACAGTCTTGTCGTCTGCCCCGAGCTTACTCTTGCAAGGATCCGGGTCCAGAAACGGAACTTCGGGAATTCCATGATGAATGAGCGCTATTTTTCTGTCTGGAACCTGATATATGTCTCGAAGAAAATCGGCGGCGTGCTCACTCATAACGACCAGGCTGGCCGAGAGCTCCGATAATTGTGCAATGATCTTC
>Ga0255052_10003953_pt1 | contig 10050 bp, 6 predicted proteins | sample JV7_2_21_MG_FD_188632 | JGI IMG/M metagenome (GOLD analysis project Ga0255052, IMG submission 188632) | Seawater microbial communities from Jervis Inlet, British Columbia, Canada - JV7_2_21 | ecosystem: Environmental > Aquatic > Marine > Inlet | place: Canada: British Columbia | collected...
CGTTCTTGCCGAGACCGCCGTCGCGAGGCACATCGTCGTATGCGGGCGCGTACAGGGTGTTGGTTACCGACCATTTGTCTACCGTATCGCCAACGAGCTCGGCGTTGCCGGATCCGTACACAATGGGGCCGGCAAGGTTCATATTCGCGCCGAAGGAACGGAAACGACGCTCGACAAATTGCAGACCGCGTTGATCAAGCAGGCGCCGCTGCTCGCCAGGCCCAATATCGAGTCCTGGGACGACGTGAAACTCAGTGGCGTTCGGGACTTCACCATTGAGCCGAGCGGTGCGACCGCAGATTCCGACATCCACATTCCACCCGACTTGTTCACTTGCGACAATTGTGTGGCTGAACTCAACGGCAGCAATCAGCGTCGCTATCGTTATCCGTTCATCAACTGCACCCAGTGCGGCCCGCGTTACACGATCATCGAATCGCTGCCCTACGACCGGCCGAACACGAGCATGAAAGACTTCCCGCTTTGCAGCGATTGCCGCCGCGAGTACGAGAGCGCGCTCGACCGGCGCTTTCATGCGCAGCCCCTGGCTTGTCCGGAGTGCGGGCCAGCGCTCGAATTCAAGAGCGCCGAATTTCGCACCCATAAAACGGCAGAATCGATTGTTGCAGCCGTAGGCGCTATCAGGCATGGCGCAATCGTCGCGGTCAAGGGGGTCGGTGGCTACCATCTCGTTTGCGATGCCGCTAACGATGACGCGGTACGCTGCCTGCGGCAGCGTAAACAGAGGCCGCACAAGCCGCTGGCGGTCATGTTTCCGATCGAGGGGCCGGACGGGCTTGCCGCCGTAAGACGATTCGTCGAACCGACGCCGGAGGAAGAACGCCGCATCATCGATCCGGCTCGCCCAATCGTGCTGACCAGGAAACGGCGGGACTTCAGTCTGTCTGCTGCACTGGCGCCAGCCTTGAGCGAGCTTGGCGTTTTCCTTCCCTACAGTCCCTTGCATCATGTGTTGCTGCAGGATTTCGGGCAGCCCGTCGTTGCCACGTCCGGCAACATCAGTGGCGAGCCGGTAATAACTGACAACCGCCAGGCGGCAAGTCGCCTTGGCGATGTCGCGGACGCGTTCCTGCACCATAATCGCCCGATCGCCAGACCTGCCGACGACGCCGTCGTGCGTGTCATCGGCGCTCGCAGCCGGGCAATCCGGCCGGGCCGCGGGTCGGCGCCCACCGAGCTAATACTCCCGGCCGCAATCGAGACACCGACGATCGCGCTCGGCGGACACATGAAGAACACCGTCGCCCTCGCCTGGGACCGGCGCGTAGTCGTGTCGCCGCATATCGGCGACCTCGACAGCCCGCGCAGCATGCGGGTCTTACAGCAGGTTGTTGCAGATCTGCAGAACCTGTACGGCGTGTCTGCCAGGCGTTTCGTCTGCGATCTGCATCCGGGATATGCAAATACCCGCTGGGCCAAACGGCAGCCGTTGCCGCGCGTGAGCGTACAACATCATCGGGCACATGCGTCGGCCCTGTATGGCGAACATGCCGCAAAGGGCACGTGGCTGGTATTCACCTGGGACGGTGTCGGTTATGGCGACGATGGAATGTTGTGGGGAGGCGAAGGCTTCATCGGGCAACCGGGCGCCTGGCACCGGGCTGCCAGTTTCCGGCCATTTCAACTGATGGGTGGCGATAAAGTGGGCCGGGAGCCCTGGCGCTCGGCTGCTGCGCTAGCCTGGGAGGCGGGCGAGAACTGGATACCGCCGGTTGACGGCGCGGTACTGGCAGCCACCGCCTGGCGCAAGCGCATAAACACCTTTGCGTCATCGGCGGCTGGGCGCCTGTTCGATGCGGCCGCCTCGTTCGTCATGGGGCGGCACATTGCCAGCTTCGAGGGTCAGGGTCCGATGGAACTCGAGAGTCTCGCCGGTGCTGCCGCCAGACCGCTGTTGTTGCCAACGAGAAGTGATGACAACGGAATTATGCGGGCCGACTGGCTACCGTTGTTGGCGATCCTGAGGGACGATAGAAGATCGCAGGCCGAGCGCGCCGCGATTTTTCACGAGACCATGGCGCAGGTGATTGTCGACCAGGCCATCGGCATGCGCGACAGCTGCGACTTCGACGTCGTCGGATTGACCGGCGGCGTATTCCAGAATCGCAGACTATGCGAACTCGTGACGGACAAGCTGGCCATGCTCGGTATTGTCGTGCATCAGCACAGGCGGCTGCCTGCCAATGACGGTGGTCTGTGCTATGGACAGATCATTGAAACCGTCGCCAGGGACCGGCAGTGATCGAAGACCGTCATATCATTCTTGCTCACGGCAACGGCGGACGCTTCATGCGTGAGCTGATAGTGGAGATTTTCGCACGCCATCTCGCCAATCCCGGACTCGATGTCGAGCTCGATGCGGCGCCGGTCGCGATCGACCGCGACGGCACCCCATTTGTAACCACGGACGGATTCATCGTCCAGCCGCTGGAATTCCCGGGCGGCGATATCGGCGCTCTCGCCGTCAACGGTACCGTCAACGATCTTGCCGTTTGCGGCGCCCGGCCTCGCTATCTGACCCTGAATGCATTCATCGAGGAAGGCCTGGAGGTCGAGCAACTGGACCGGATCGTCGCCAGCCTGGCGGCGGCGGCCAGTGCCGCAGGGGTGCATGTTGTCGCCGGCGACACCAAAGTCCTGCCGCGTGGCGAGGGCGGCGGCCTGTACCTGGCGACCACCGGTGTCGGCGTGCGGCCGCCCGGTCTCGAGCTCGGCCTCGATAAAGTACGCGCGGACGATGCGATCGTCGTCAGCGGCCCGGTCGGCGACCACGGCGTTTGCGTCATGCTGGCGCGCGAGGAGTTCGAGATTTCGGGCGACGTAGAATCAGACTGCGCCAATGTGCTGCCGCTTGCCGAGGCCGCACTGCGCTCTGCCGGCCTGCGATTCATGCGCGACCCGACACGCGGCGGACTGGCAACGGTTGCCTGCGAAGTTGCCCGACACACAGAGCTTGAAGTGCGGCTGTTCGAGAAGATGATTCCCGTGCGTGACCCGGTCAGGATGGTGTGCGAAATGCTTGGCTACGATCCGTATTACCTGGCTTGCGAGGGCCGGATCGTCGCGATCGTCGCCGCCAACGAGGCCGAGCAACTCCTATCCGACTGGCGCCGAGTACCAGGCGGCGACGACGCTGCGATCATCGGCGTAATGCGCGAAGGCGGCAACAAGGTGGTGCTCGAGACCGAGCTCGCCGGAGAGCGCGTGCTCGAGGAACTCGAGGACGACCCCCTGCCCCGGATCTGCTGACCGGGCTAGCAACCGCACCTCTGCTGCGTCTGCAGGCGGGCAAGTGCAAGGTAGTCTTCCGCGAGCGTCCCGTTATCCAGTTGTGCCGCTGCGCCCGCGGCACCGAGGAGTGCGTTCAGGCGATTGGGGGATCCCGCCAATACAATGCGATATTGCGCCAGCGACGCCGCATAGTCGGCCGTTTCGAGCAACATATCAGCGTACAACTCGCGTGCTGGCAAAACCTCGCCCGGAGTAACCGGATTCTTGTCGACTGCGTCCTCACGATCCGCTGCGGTCGACGCCAGGCCCAGCGCCGCCCCTCTTTTGCCCTCAGCCAGTAGAATCCAGGATGTCACTGCATCGATCTGCACCTGCACTTCTTCCTGCCAGTAAGCCAGGGTCGTACCCGGCAAATCCGATTGCAGCTGCCTGAGTACCGCCAGTTCCCGGCGGGCCTGGTCCAGCTGTCCGCTGCGCGCGGCCCCGATGCCACGTGCGAAGTAGTGGATAGCCTGAGCCCAGCCGAAATCCTGCCAGGCAAAGTCCGTGCGCAAGAGCATCAGTTCGCTCGCATCCTTCCACTGTCGTCGTTCGAGTGCATGACGGGCCGGCGATGCGGCGTAGGAATAAGCAACTTTGAAATTTTCGGTATCGGTTTTATGAATGTTTCCGAGGACGACCAGGAGCTGCTGCGCCTCGTCATAGCGTGCCGTTTGCAGCATGGCGTACATCAGGTAATCCATACCGTGCAGGCCTTCGTCGTAATGCCCCGGAAGATTGGCTCGCTCCGTGTACTCGGCGGCAGACCGGGTCGAATCATGATTTGATGACAGGGAGAGATCCCACAAGCCGAGGCGCGTAAAAATATGTGACGGCATATGCTGCGCGTGCGCTGAATCCGGCGCAGCATTTGCGTATGTCTTTGCCGAATCCAGTGCCAGATGTGCAAGGGTAGGGTAATCGTAGCTATGAATCAGATAATGCAGGACTCCCGGGTGGGTGGGTTGAGAGCCGCGAACCCAGTTCAGGAGACCGGCCGATTTGAACTGGTGCGCGTACGATTTGTCATGGGGATCCGCCGTCGCAAGAAGTGCAAGTGCATAAAAGATCGCCGCCTCCGGATCATCAAGATGATTCGTATACACCTCGCTCATGCGATTTTCATAGGCGCGGGCCCGCTCGCGATGTGTGCTGGTGTCATTGCTGGAGAAGAACGCTTGCAATGCATCGATATACGCCCTCTCTCGTGACGTTGCCTCCAGGGCTGTCGTCCCGGCAAGTATGTTTGCCCCGGTCTCCAGATCCGTCATGCTCGGCGGCGCCCACAGCGGATGCCAGATACTCATCGCCGCTCCCCAGCGCGCCATTGCGCAGTCTGCATCCTGTTCAATAATTTCGTCGAATATCCTGGTGGACTCCGGATATTCGAACGAATGCAGGAGCGTTACCGCATGACTGAAATCTGCCTGCACGTCAGGGCTGCAGGAGTTCGCAAACTGAACTTGTATTGATTCCGTTGCAGACGCCGGTCCGGCCCATGAATTCAGACTCACCAAAATCGCCAGGCAACCGCTTAAGATATCTTTCCGGGGGAATATTTTCGTATTCATGCATTCTTTGTAACAGGAGCGCAGCGAAACTACCAATACCTATATAATGATTGCCGTGGCAAACAGGTGAGTTGCACGAATAAGCACATGCACGGTGGTGATTGTCTTTCGCAGGTATTGCGCGAACAGGGTGTGACGCATCTGTTCACGCTTTGTGGCGGGCATATCTCTCCCATACTGACGAGCGCAAAACACCGCGGCATACGCATCATCGACGTCCGCGACGAGGCAACCGCGGTGTTCGCGGCCGACGCAAGCGCACGCCTGAGCGGCATACCGGGAGTGGCGGCGGTGACGGCAGGACCCGGTCTCAGCAATACGATCACCGCGATCAAGAATGCGCAACTCGCGCAGTCGCCGGTCGTGATCCTCGGCGGCGCGGCGCCGACAGTACTGAAAGGCAGGGGCGCGCTGCAGGACATCGACCAGATGGCGCTGCTCAGACCGCATGTCAAGTACGCCAAAACCGTTCGGCGTGTCCGCGATCTCGGGCCCGTGCTCGCGCGTGCTTTTTCAATTGCGCACCAGGGCGTGCCTGGGCCGGTGTTCGTCGAGTGCCCGATAGACTTGTTGTACGACGAGTCGATAATTCGTGGCTGGTATGGCCAGGCGGCGCCTGCCGGTGGCTCGCTCTCATCGCGGCTGCAACGGGCCTACCTGGAATTTCACCTCAAGCGGCAGTTCGCGCCCGGGAAAGTCACGACACCAACACGCGTGTTGCCGTTAGGTAAGGCCTCCGCCGGCCTGCTGAGCAAAGTCGGGAACGCAGTGCGCTCGGCCGAACGGCCACTGCTGGTCATCGGCAGCCAGGCGATGTTGCGGGTGGATGAGGCGCGCTCGCTCGCTCGCGCCGTGGACAAACTGGGCCTGCCGGTCTATCTGTCCGGCATGGCGCGAGGATTGCTCGGCGAGGATCACGCTTTGCACATGCGGCACAAACGCCGCATTGCGCTGAGAGAATCTGACTGTGTGCTGCTGGCGGGTGTTCCCTGTGATTTCAGGCTCGACTATGGTTCCCACATATCGCGCAGGGCGACTTATGTTTCAGTGAATCGCAGCCGCCATGACCTGACGATGAATCGCAGGCCGACGATCGGCATTCTCGCCGACGCAGGTCAGTTTCTGTGTGAACTCGCCGCTACCTGCAATACGTCCTGCCCTGCGTGGATCGAAAATCTGCAAGCGCGGGACACAGAACGCGAGCAGGAAATCGCGGCCAGCGCAACGGCCGCTTCGGAACGCGTCAATCCGCTCGCGTTGTTGCGGGAAATTGATGCTGTTCTGGGTGCTGACAGCATCATCGTCGCAGACGGCGGTGACTTCGTGGCCACGGCGTCCTACACCGTGCGTCCGCGCGCACCATTGTCGTGGCTCGACCCCGGCGCATTCGGCACGCTCGGCGTCGGTGCCGGCTTCGCGATCGGCGCCAAGTTGCAACGCCCGGACAGTGAAACCTGGGTCATCTTCGGCGATGGCGCGTGCGGCTACAGCCTGATCGAATTCGAGTCACTGGTGCGCCTGAAGATCCCCGTCATTGCGGTCGTCGGCAACGATGCCTGCTGGACGCAGATCGCCCGCGAGCAGGTGAAGTTACTGCAGGACGATGTCGGCACCCGCTTGCGGCATAGCGACTACCACCTGGTGGCCGAAGCGCTCGGTGCCAAAGGATTCCTGGTCGAATCACAGGCGCAGGTAAAAGATGTCCTGCTACAGGCCAGGCAGGCGGCTGCCGCGGGCCATCCGGTGCTGATTAACGTACTGCTCGGCAGCTCGTCATTTCGCGAGGGCTCGATTTCGATGTAGTCCATCACGCAGGTACGCGGGACGGTCGCCCTGCTAAGCGGCGGCTACCAGAAATGCTTCGCGCTTGAGCCAGCCCGCGTCGATCGCTTCGATTTGTGTTCGTCGACGAGCCAGCGCCTCACCGACAACGTCCACGCCGAGTGCAGCGGACAATTCACGACTTTCGGTGAACCCTTTCACGAGTGCGCAGAGAGACTTTCTGTACTCGACGGTAACGTCAATGTGATCCACCGGCTGCCATCCCGACTGCGACAACAAGTCGGCGTAGTCTCCTGGCGCAGCGACGAATGGCGGACCTGCTTCGACGGCCTTTCTGTGCTCAGCAGGCGCCAGACCCGGCGTTATGGCGATCACGGAGAACAACATGGTGGCACCGTCGCTCGCAACGCGTCTGCACTCCTGCAACATTTCCTGCTTTTCCGGCAGGCAGCACAGAACATCCGAGTGACTGAGTGCGCCGAAAGATGCGTCCCGGAACGGCAACGCGGCACCACTGGCCGAGACGGCGCTGACGCGGTCGCCGATGCCGTCGCTGCGCGCACGGTTCAGGGCTTTGGTAAGAGCGTTCAGCGGCAAATCGACGAGGCTTACATCACAGCCGCTCGCAGCGGCCAGATACAGGCCGGGCCATCCGGAACCCGCGCCGATTTCGAGCAGGTGGATGCCGCATCGCAGCATGAGCAGTTCGATGATCTGTGCGGCCTGCACACTGGTTGTCCAGCTCGTGCCGCCATAGTCGCAACCCAACACCGAGCGTTCAACGTTGCGCATCGCTGGCAGGCTGCTCTGCTCGTAACTCGCGGCGAATGCCTGGCAGCAGTCGTCTTTGTGGGCGTAATCGTTGGTGCTCATCGGCAGCAAGCCAGCGGGCGATCAAGCCGCCGATTATAGATCAGCCGTCATGCTGGCGGCTCGTACCGTGTACAGCCCCTGTTTCGATGCGAAATGTACGATACGGTTCACATTTTAGTGTAGGCTTCCCACCGAACAACAACCAAGAGGAATCGACTATGAATTTTCTCAGCAGCCTGTCTCCCCATGTTCACTGGGGCCTGCGCCTGTCACTGGCCGCGACCTTCATCTACCACGGCTGGGGCAAGTTTCCGATCGAAGGGCCGATGATGGGCATGCCGGTTGCTCTGGTCTGGATGCTGGCTTTGGGCGAAATCGCTGCCGGAATATTGTTAATCGCCGGCGCCTTCGGCAAGGACCTGCTCACCCGCCTGGGGGCCCTGATCGTCATCGTCGTCATGGTCGGCGCCATAGCGCTGGTGCACGCCAAGAATGGCTTCAACGTCATGAACGGGGGCATGGAATTTCAGATCCTGATGTTGGTGACCGGCCTGTACCTGGCTGCGAAGGGCAACGACGCATAGATTGCGTGGCGGCTTGATTCGGCCTGCCTCGAAAAGCTGACAGCTCGCGAGATTCGATTCAGAGCTCGCGCCGGGACAGGCTGGATACCAAACGATCGGCCTGGCGCATCGCCAGGGCGACTATGGTTAGTGTCGGATTGGAAGTCGTTGCCGATACGAACTGGCTGCCGTCCGAGACGAACAGGTTCTCGGTGCCGAATACCTGACCCCATTCGTCACACACGCCGTCCCTGTCGTTTACAGCCATGCGACATGTACCCAGGTTATGCGTCGCCGGCGGCGCCCCGAACCTGAACACGCGTTGCGCGCCAACCGCTTCATAAATTGCGCTTGCCGCTTGCTGCGCGTGCTCGCGCATCGCGATCGAGTTGGCGTGGTAGCGATAATGAATCACCGGGACCGGCAAGCCGAAACGATCCTTGCGTTCACCATGTAGTTGCACCCGGTTGTCTGCGTCCGGCAGATCCTCGCCGATGACCAGGCAGGCGGCGAAGTTCGTGTACTGCTCGATCAGTTCGGCATACTCCCTGCCCCAGCCATCCGCATCCAGGACAAAGGCAAGTCGTTCCGGACTCAGGGGCGCACCTTCGAGGTGATAGCCGCTGGCAAATCCTCGTTCGGGCTGATGATAACGTTCGTCACTGATTGTGCCTGCCTGCTGGATACCTCGGTGAAAATTCACCGGTCCCGGCATCAGCGCTGCAACGCCCGCAAAAACGTGTCGCATGTAATTTCGACCTACGTGGCCGCTGGCATTGCCGATGCCGTCCGGATGCAGTGCCGATGCTGAATTCAGCAGCAAGCGCGCCGTTTCGATCGAATTCCCCGCGACGCAGACTGCACGGGCTTTTTGTTCGTGGAGTGCGCCTTCTTTGTCAGCGTAGACGACACCGGTTACACGGCCGTCCGGAGCGTGATTCAGACGCACGGCCATACACTCCGGCCGCAATTCGAAATGGTCCGTCGCTTCCGCGCGCGGAATCTCGGTGTAGAGCGTTGACCACTTGGCGCCGATCGGACAGCCACTCTTGCAAAATCCAATCTGGCGGCACTGCGGGCGGCCGTCGCGTGGCACCGAGTTGATTGCCAGGTGACCCATGTCAACTTCGCGGTAGCCCAGGCGGCGGGCGCCCGCCTCCAGCACCTTGTAGTTACTGCTGCCGGGATGGAACGGCCAGCCGTTCGTTCCCGCGACTCCCATTCTGAATTCCGCCTTATCGAAATAGGGGGTAAGCTCATCGTATCCGATTGGCCAATCCATGAGATTCGCGCCGGCAATCGACCCGTACTTCGACAGGGGCACAAATTCATCCGCCAGCGGGCGCATCGCCAGCGCCGTCCAGTGCACCGTTGTGCCACCGACGGTCTTGCAGATAAACGCAGGCAGGTTCGGATTCAGATCTCCGGAACCTTCGCGGGGATCCAGCCAGGTGAGTTTGCGGAACATGGCTGCTTCGTCATTAATGAAATCGGACAGGGCCAGCCGCGGCCCGGCCTCGAGACAGACTACGTCAACGCCCTGACATGACAGATCCGCACTTAATATGCCACCGCCGGCACCGGAGCCGATGACGACGACGACCGATGAGTCGCCAGCTTCGTATTGGCGACTCATTTCCGGTCATCCTCGGCGGGCAGCCAGTCAATATCGTCGAAGCCGCGATCCACGTAACCGCCGAACTCGATCGATGAACCCTGGTAGCCGAGCAACTGCCACACCTCCTTGTTGCGGTACAGGTGTTCGATCGTTGCGCTGCGCATCGCGCGGAAAAAGCTGCTGCCTTCCATGCTTCTCACTGCGTCAATCTGCTGTGCCTCGGCACGCTCGAGCCAGATCGTCGCGCCGCCCTCATTCAGGTCCGCAACACCTGTTTCAAGCAATTCAGCGAGTATCCTGTCGTTCGATGCCCGGCTGAGCAGAGCGGCTGCGATGTCGTCGTTGGTACCGGCCGGCAACCCGTCGTGCGGGAACAGGCGGAACGAAAAATGTGACAGTGTCTGCCGCAGGT
>Ga0255052_10003954_pt1 | contig 10049 bp, 9 predicted proteins | sample JV7_2_21_MG_FD_188632 | JGI IMG/M metagenome (GOLD analysis project Ga0255052, IMG submission 188632) | Seawater microbial communities from Jervis Inlet, British Columbia, Canada - JV7_2_21 | ecosystem: Environmental > Aquatic > Marine > Inlet | place: Canada: British Columbia | collected...
CTGGATACCCTGACGCCGAGCGAATATGCGCAGTTCCGCGACGTATTCGGAAGAGCATCAGGATTTCAGTCGCCGCAGTATCGCCTGCTGGAATTTCTGCTCGGCAACAAAAGTCGCGCGATCCTCAGCGTCTACGAGCAACAGCTGGAGTGGCACCAGCGCCTGCAGCAGGCGTTGCGCGCGCCGAGCCTGTTCGAGGTATTCCTCGCGTACCTGTCAGCGGAGGGATACTCGATTCCGGCGGCGGCGATCGAGCGCGATTTCAGTCAATCGCGTGATGAAGACCCTCAAGTCGTCGCAGTGCTGAAGAGTATCTACGAGGAGCCGCTTGAACACTGGGCCGACTACGAGATGTGCGAGGCGCTCATGGACGTTGCCAACAATTTCCAGTTCTGGCGCTACCACCATATGAAGACCGTGGAACGAATCATCGGCCACAAGCAGGGTACCGGCGGTTCGTCCGGGGTTTCGTTCCTCAAGAAAGCGCTCGAGACCGAGTTTTTTCCGGAGCTGATCCGCGTGCGCACGGAAATCGGCGCCTGAGCGAACTTTAGGGGACGGATCGCTGCTGTCCGAGATCGTTGAGTTTCACGATTAGGACCTGGATTGCGGAAATGCTACTGAGAACGTGGCCCGCAGGGATGCGGGCCCCGAGCCTACATGGATGTATTCACGGCGTGTCTCAGAAGTATTTCCGCAATTCAGGTCCGGATAACGACCACCTGCGCGAATTCCTGGTAGCAGCAGTTGCCAGCGAATTTCGACGATTGTCTATGAGACAGCAGCGATCCGTCCCCTTTTCCGCACTAGGGTGAGCTGATCAGCCGTGCTCGAACCAGCAGTCGCTCGATAGCGTTATTGAAATTCGCGATTTCCTCTTCGTTGAGGCCATGCAGCAGATCTTCCTCGATCTTCAGGGCAAGCGGGGCAACCTCGTCGTGAACTTTGCGACCTTTGTCGGACAGGTTGAGAATGGAGCGGCGCCGGTCTGCATCCGCAAACTCGCGATCGATGCGGCCATTCTTGATCAGTTTCGTCACGGCCCGGCTGACTGCGACTTTGTCCAGCATGGTGCGTTTGGCGACTTCGACCGCCGAAAGTCCGGGAAACCGGCCGACGATGGCAATAACGCGCCACTCCGGAATACTCAGACCGAAGCGTTGGTCGTAGGCGCGTGCAATCGAAGTACTGACCGTATGCGACAGGATTGCCAGCCGGTACGGCAGAAAATCTTCTAAAATTAGCTCTTTACTCACTCTCATCCACCAATATGCGCGTGCTACAGCAAACTTGACATTTGCAGCGTCAGAATCGATTAAAGAGCGAGAATATCCCATTTCGGCTCTGACAGGGCATCGCAGCGATCGAATTACGCACATTTGCGATTTTTCTATCTGTTGCCGGATCTGTGAAACCAATTCTCAGGCCAGGTGTGCGGTGTGCAGGTACTCGGTGGACTGCATTTCCGTCAGTCGGCTGCGAGTGCGCCGGAACTCAAACGTGAGCTTGTTGCCCCGATACAGGGTCTCGAGTGGCGCCTCCGCTGACAGGATGAGTTTGACCTTGCGGTCGTAAAATTCATCCACCATGGCAAGGAAACGTCTTGCTGCATCCTCGAGAATTGCATCCAGGACCGGCACATTGGAGACGATTACGGTCTGGTACCAGCGTGCGATTTCGATATAGTCCTGTTGACTCCGCGGGCCAACGCAGATTTCCCTGAAATCGAACCAGGCCAGCCCTTTGGCGCATCTTTCGCTGCAAATCTCCCGGCCCAGAATATCCAGCCTGCGACCTTCGACAATGGCGCCGGGCGCTATCTGGGTAAAATAATGCTGCAATTTCGATGTGGCCAGCTCGTCGGCCGGTGTCAGGTAGGTGCCCGCCTGCTGTAACAGGCGGAGACGATAGTCAGCAAGCCCGTCCAGGTGCAGCACCCGCGTGTGTTGCTCGAGCAGCGCAATGGCCGGCAGGAACCGCTCCCGCTGCAGCCCGCCGGCATATAGCTCGACCGGCGGTGAGTTCGAGGTGGCGACCAGCGTAACATCGCGGCGGAACAGGCCGTCCAGCAACCTGCCGAGAATCATCGCGTCACCAATGTCGCCGACAAAAAATTCGTCGAAGCACAGCACCGCGGTCTTCTTCGCGATAGCGGCCGCCACCGCGTCGAGCGGATCCTCGATGGCGCCAACCGCATTCAGCTGCCGGTGCACTTCGCGCATCATGCGGTGGAAATGAATGCGTCTTTTCTGCTTGAGCACGAGTGACTCGAAGAAGAGATCCATCAGAAAGGTCTTGCCGCGACCGACCCCGCCCCAGATGTACAGCCCTCGTAATGCCGGTGGTCGCCGCACGAACGGCAGCCTGAGCCTGCGAAGAAAGCGTCGCTGTGACCGGTTCTGTGACTCCAATTGCACTTGCAGATCCTGCAAGGCGTCGACCAGTTGTCGCTGGGCCGGATCGTCAATCAGCCCGTCGCGATCGGCGATGTCTGCGTACGCACTTTTGATACTCAAGATCGGAATCCGAATGCTCGTGCCAAGGCAAAAATGCAAGCCTACCTGTCCGCACGGAGCCTGTTAATATGCACGCCGATATCAGGGGGTACGGCAAAAGTGACTGAAGCAGCAGAACGCGAGTCCATGGAGTTTGACGTCGTCATCGTCGGCGGTGGTCCGTCCGGTCTGGCAGCTGCCTGCCGGTTGGCACAACTGGCGGAAACAGATAGCCGGGAACTGTCAGTTGTTGTGGTCGAGAAAGGCTCGGAGATCGGCGCACATATCCTGTCCGGCAACGTGTTTGAAATCCGCGGGTTGGACGAGTTGTTTCCGGACTGGCAGGAGCGGGGTGCGCCGCTGCAGACATTGGTCAGTGGCGATCTCGTTCACTACATGACGAGCGAGCGCAAAGCGCTACGCGTGCCCGGATTGTTCGTGCCGGCGCCGATGCACAACAAGGGCAACTACATCATCAGCCTCGGCAGGCTGTGCCAGTGGCTGGGGGAGCAGGCGGAACAAATGGGAGTGAATGTCTTCCCGGGGTTTGCGGCAGCCGAGGTCCTGTACGACGAACAGAACCGGGTCCGGGGAGTCGCAACCAGCGATATGGGCATCGGCAAAGACGGACAACAGAAAGCCGCCTATCAGCCAGGCTACGAACTGCTTGGTAAATACACGATTTTCGCCGAGGGCTGCCGGGGAAATCTCGGCCAGGATCTGATGCAAAAATACGATCTGCGCGCCACTGCCGACCCGCAGCATTATGGCATCGGACTCAAGGAAATCTGGGAGATCGATCCGGCGCTGCACGAGGAGGGCCGGGTAATACATACCATGGGCTGGCCACTTGACAATCACACCGAGGGTGGCGGCTTTGTCTATCACGCTGCCAATAACCAGGTCTTTATCGGACTGATCGTTGCGCTGAGCTACCGCAATCCGTATCTGTCGCCGTTTCATGAGTTTCAGCGCTGGAAACAACACCCGAAAATTCGTCACTTTCTGGAAGGCGGCAAGCGCGTCGCCTACGGGGCGCGAGCAGTAAATAAAGGCGGCCTGCAGTCGCTGCCGAAACTGACCTTTCCAGGCGGCATGCTGGTTGGCTGCGATGCCGGTTTTCTGAACGGGGTCAAGATCAAGGGCGCACATACCGGCATCAAGACCGGTCTGCTTGCAGCGGAAAGCATCCACGCGGCCCTGGCGGACGGAGACGCTGCGGCGGCGGACCTGCAGTCGTACGAGGAGAGCGTCAGAAACTCCTGGGTCTACGAAGAACTTTATCGCGGCAGAAATTTCGGGCCGGCGCTCAGTAAGCTCGGTGTGTTCCTGGGCTCGGCATTCACATTTGTCGATCAGAATATCTTTCGTGGCCGGCTACCGTTCACCTGGCACAACCGGCAGCCGGATCATGAGTCGCTGCAAGCGGCTGATAGCGCGAACAAGATCGACTATCCCAAGCCCGACGGCATCATCAGTTTCGATCGTCTGTCATCGGTGTTCCTGTCGAGCACCAACCACGAGGAAGATCAACCATCGCATTTGAGATTGAAAGACGAGTCCATCCCGCTGCAATATAACCTGCCGCGTTTCGACGAGCCGGCACAACGCTATTGCCCGGCCGGCGTGTACGAAATCGTCGAAGAAGACGGTCAGGCGCGTTTTCAGATCAACGCGCAAAACTGCGTGCACTGCAAGACCTGCGACATCAAGGATCCGCAACAAAATATTGTCTGGACGGTACCCGAAGGTGGCGGCGGACCCAATTATCCGGGCATGTAATAAAGCGCTGGCCGCGTATCAGGTGGGTTGCATGCGGATGGCGCCATCGAGCCGGATGGTCTCACCGTTGATCATCGGGTTGCCGTAAATGCTCGCCACCAGGTCGGCGTATTCCGCGGGCTTGCCGAGTCGCGATGGGAACGGTACCTGCGCGCCCAGCGATTGCTGAATCTCTTCCGAAAGCTGCGCCATCATCGGTGTCAGGAATATCCCCGGCGCGATGGTGTTCACGCGAATGCCGAAACGTGCGAATTCGCGCGCGAGCGGCAACATCATGCCGACGACCCCGCCCTTTGAAGCAGAGTAGGCCGCCTGTCCGATCTGCCCCTCGAATGCGGCAATCGATGCGGTGCTGATAATGACGCCGCGCTCACCGTCTGCATTAGCCTCATTTTGCTGCATCAGCGCGGCTGATTCCTTGGCCACGATAAAAGATCCGATCAGATTCACCCGAATCGCCGTCGCGAATTTCTCCACCGGCATCGGTCCTTCCTTGCCCAACGCTCTTCCCGGCATCAGCACGCCGGCGCAGTTCACGGCCAGCGATACTCCGCCCATGAATTCCGCTGCTTTTTGCAGGGACTCGCGGACCGCCGCCTCATCTGCGACGTCAGTGTGCAGGAACAGCCCCCGGCCGCCGAGCCTGGCGGCGCTCTCGTCGCCCTGCTTGTCATTGACGTCGAACAGCACCGCGTGCCCGCCGGCGGCGATAACCTGCTCTGCAGTGGCGAAGCCGAGCCCGGACGCACCGCCGGTAATTACTGCGTTGGCTGCTGCGAGTTCCATAATATCCTCCGATCAGTGCCACCGTGGTGGCGATTGGGCCTGCAAATCAGACCTCGATGCCGATGGCGACGGCCTCACCGCCACCAATACACAAAGACGCGACGCCGCGACCGCCGCCGCGCGATCGCAGAGCGTGTAACAACGTGACAATGATCCTGGCGCCGGAGGCACCGATCGGATGCCCCAGCGCACAGGCGCCACCATTGACGTTGACCTTGTCGTGGTCGATGCCGAGGTCGTGCATCGCTGCCATCGTGACACAGGCGAAAGCTTCGTTGATCTCATACAAATCGACGCTCTGCGGGTCCCAGCCGAGCTTCTCGTGCAACGCCTTGATGGCGAAGACCGGCGATGTGGTGAACCACTCGGGCTCCTGCGCAAATCCCGAGTGTCCTGCGATGCGCGCCAGCACCGGCGCAGCAATATCGCTGGCAGTCTGTTCACGCATCAGGATCAGCGAGGCAGCGCCGTCCGAGATGGAAGACGAACTTGCCGCGGTAACCGTGCCGTCGCTACGGAATGCCGGGCGCAGTTGTGGAATCTTGTCGACGTTCGCACGCAGCGGACTTTCGTCTTCGTCAATAACGGTCTCGCCCTTGCGCGTCCTGACCGTGACGGCGGCGATTTCGTCCCTGAAGTGCCCTTCGGCAATCGCGTTGCGAGCGCGATTGACTGAAGCGATCGCAAACGCATCCTGCTCTTCGCGGCTGAAGCTGTACTTGTCGGCCGTCAGTTCCGCAAAATGACCCATCATGTTGCCGTCGTAGGGATTCTGCAGGCCGTCAAAAAACATGTGGTCCAGCACTTCCTGGTGCCCCATGCGATAGCCGCCGCGCGCCTTGGGCATCAGGTACGGAGCATTACTCATCGACTCCATGCCACCGGTCAACACGATTGCGGCGCTACCCGCCGCAATCAGGTCGTGGCCGAACAGGGTTGTTTTCATGCCGGAACCACAGACCTTGTTGACCGTGGTGCAGGCAGCACCGGTCGGTATGCCAGCCGCCAGCGCGGCCTGGCGGGCGGGCGCCTGGCCAAGACCTGCCGGCAGTACGCAGCCGAGCAGCACCTCGTCGATGTCCGCAGCATCGATGCCGCTGTCCTCGATACACGCTTTGTTGGCGGCAGCTGAGAGATCGGTCGCGCTGACCGTCCCGAAGACTCCCTGGAAGGCGCCTAACGGTGTCCGTTTTGCTGCCGTGATTACGATTGCGGAATCGCTCATTTCTGCTTCCTGGATCGGCTATTCTCGGTTTCGGGGCGCTACTTTCCCGCATCTATAATTGCGATGCAATAAGCAAAATGCCGTATTCGCTCAGGCCGCGTTCGATGACAGCAGATCGGGTTCATCCAGTACCGACAGGATTCTCTGGCGGGCGGCCTCGGCCAGGCTGGCGCTGGAGGCGAACTCCGGCTGGTCGGGCGCAATGGGCTCGAGCACATCGACGCTTATGCGGCCGGGACGAGGCAGCAAGGTCCGTGCCGGCAGGAGTTGCCGCGAGCCGCCGATGACGACAGGCACGACAGGCAGCGTGCCCTTGATGGCGGCCGCAAATGCGCCGGGGCGAAAGCGATCCAGTCCGGGTACGGGAAGAAACGTCCCCTCGGGGAAAAACACGAGCGACTCGCCGGCTGAGGCAGCTTGCAGCAGACTGCGTGCGTCGCGGGAGCTGGCAGAGGCGACAAAACGTTCCACGAAGCGGGAGCCGATCCGACGCAGCAGGAAGTGCGCGATTGGCACATTGCGCATTTCGCCCTTGATGACATAGGAGAATCTCGGCGGCAGGAACGCCTGCAGAATAACGCCGTCGACGTAGCTGGCGTGATTCGCGACAACGATACAGTGACCTGCGGGCAGCGATGCAATACCGCTGACCCGCGTGCGAACTCCGGTGAGCGCAAATATGCTACGTGCGGCTGCCGCCGCGCAGCGTCGCCGTCGCTCCAGGCCGGGCACGAGCAGGATCATCACGATGGCAATCAGCACACACACCAGGAATACCAGCCAGGCATAGATGCCGTACAGCGTCTCAAGGATGGCCTGCAATGGGCCGCGTTTTGCTTCTGTGTTGCTCAAACTGCCGCTATTCCTGTGCGCTATGAGTTTTTCTGAAGCTGACTCAATGAAGGTCCAATTCTGCAGTATTTGCGCAATACCGGTGACGCCGTCGGCGATTTCGGGTGTGACGCAGATCACTTTATGTTAATGCCTTGGTGAATCTGTGACAGCGGTCACGCCGGTTCCAGGGTCGCCTCAGCATACTCAAAACCTTGAAAAATCCGTTGCTTGGCGGTCTGCCTGTCAGGAACTGCAAGGAAGACCGGGTGCTCCTGAACGCTGCGTTATGTGCGGCGTATGCTACCAGCCCCGGTCAGCAATTCCACGGTCGGCATCGCAGCACCGGGACAGTCTGCAGATCAGATGGGAATTATGACGAGTAGTCCGCAGAATCGATCGGCTTCGAAATCGCAGTCAAGCTCTGAAGAACTTGTTGACAAGTTCCTCGATGCAATCTGGATGGAACGCGGATTGTCAGCCAACACGCTGGGCGCGTATCGCGCTGACCTGATGACCCTCTGGCGCCGCCTGGCGGAACGCGACATCCTGATCCAGGACGCCGAAAAGGCAGACCTCCTAGAATTTATTGCACGGCGCGTGGAAAGCGGCGCGAAGCCGCGTTCCACGGCACGACAACTATCCAGCTTTCGCCGCTTCTATCGCTACATCATGCGCGAAGGCCTGCGTGACACGGATCCGACGGCCGAGATCGAAATGCCGCGGATCGGCCGCTCGCTGCCGAAAACGCTGACCGAAGACGAAGTGGACTCCTTGCTGCACGCACCCAATACCGACGAGTCGTTGGGGCACCGCGACCGCGCCATGCTGGAACTGCTGTACGCTACCGGGTTGCGGGTATCGGAGCTGATCAACCTGAAGCAGTCGCAGGTCAACTTTAACCAGGGCGTGTTGCGAATCGTCGGCAAAGGGGACCGGGAGCGACTCATCCCACTCGGCGATGAATCGCAGCGCTGGCTCAGGGATTTTATCGACGGCCCGCGCATGGAAATCCTGCTGGAACGGCAGACCGACTACCTGTTTCCGACCCGGCGCGGCGACCGTATGACCCGTCAGGCGTTCTGGCATATCATCAAACGCTATGCCCAGAAGGCCGGGATCGAGAAGAAGATGTCGCCCCACAGCCTGCGGCACGCGTTTGCAACTCACCTGCTGAATCGCGGCGCGGACCTGCGGGTCGTGCAGCTGCTGCTCGGTCACAGCGACCTGTCCACGACGCAGATCTACACCCATGTCGCGCGGGAAAGGCTCAAAGAACTGCATGGCCAGCACCATCCGCGTGGCTAGGATGTAATCCGACGGCACTCTGTTACAATTGGCACGCCTTTCGAGACTGAGAGACGACGGAACCGGGCTGCAAATGACCGGTCGAAATGCTAGACAGCTCCGGAAAAGACCTGCCCGATATTTTGCTGGCGGGCAAGAATTCAGGGAATCCCGATGAACAAAGCTTTTGTGCAACCCGGCATTGCATTGGTTGCTGCGCTGCTGATCGCGCAGCCGCTATTTGCCGATTCTGATAGCGAAGAACTGGCAGCCGTCCAGGCGACGGTCGCCGGGTTGTTTTCCGAGATCCAACCGGAGCACGTATTCAGAAGCCCGATCGATGGCTGGTACACAGTGCGCAAGGGCGCTGTGGTTGCCTATATCTCGGCGGACGGTCGCTACCTGTTGCAGGGTGACCTTATCGATCTCGAGCAGCAGGTGAATCTTTCCGAACATACCCGCAACGAGGCACGCATCCAGATGATGACGGCGGTACCTGACGGCAAAATGATCGTGTTCTCACCAGAGGAAGTGAAGTACACGGTTTCCGTGTTCACGGATATCGATTGTACTTATTGTCGGCGCCTGCACAGCCAGATCGATGACTACCTGGCACACGGCATCGAAGTGCGTTACCTGTTGTATCCACGCAGCGGTCCGGCAACCTTATCGTGGAGCAAGGCCGAACAGGTCTGGTGCGCCGATGATCGCAACCAGGCACTGACCCTGGCCAAGCTGGACGAATCATTCGCTACCGCCAGCTGCGACGCATCCGTAATCGCCACTCACTATGCAATGGGGCAGGATGTCGGTTTGCGCGGTACGCCTGCCATCGTGCTGCAGGATGGTACGCTGGTCAGCGGCTACCTGCCGCCCGACCAGCTCGCCGAGACACTGGCCACAACGCCCTAACGCGATTTTTTTCGTCGTACCGTGTGCTGGTGCACGCCGTTATTAATCCCCCCATCGGCGAAGTATTTTTGCAGCGCGAATGTGCCGCTGAGAAAGGCGAGCTCGTCCCAGGGAATCTGTGATTCACGAAACAGGGCCGCGTCCAGCGACTCGTCCCCGGCCGCGAAGTCCCCCAACAGCTTCGCAGCGAAAAACAAGTGCACCTGTCCGGCGTCGACGACGTCCACGGACGCAAACAAATGTCCGATCTCGACCTCGGCGCAGGCCTCCTCGAGCGTTTCGCGAGCCGCCCCCTGGGCAAGGGTCTCGCCGAGTTCCATGAACCCGGCCGGTACCGTCCAGTAGCCATACCTCGGATCGATAGCACGCCGGCACAACAAAATCCCACCGTCGCGCTCAGGCACACAGCCGACGACGATTCTCGGATTCTGGTAGTGAACGGTCTCGCAGTTTTCACACACCCAGCGATCACGATTATCGCCATCCGGGATCTTTTTCCTGACGAAATTGCCGCAGCTGGAACAGTGCTTCATTGACGACTATGGTCTGCTCTTGAATATGGTGCCGGAGGAGGGAATCGAACCCTCACTTCCTTTCGGAAACCGGATTTTGAACTCGATTCTTTCCCAACTGTACAATACCAGGCCGCACTAGACTCCACCTTTCGGTGGGTTTCGGTGCGGTCTAATACATTCTAGCATTGTGTAGTTCGTCGAAAAGCTGCCAGCTAT
>Ga0255052_10003956_pt1 | contig 10047 bp, 3 predicted proteins | sample JV7_2_21_MG_FD_188632 | JGI IMG/M metagenome (GOLD analysis project Ga0255052, IMG submission 188632) | Seawater microbial communities from Jervis Inlet, British Columbia, Canada - JV7_2_21 | ecosystem: Environmental > Aquatic > Marine > Inlet | place: Canada: British Columbia | collected...
CATCGACAACCTTGTGAACCTGGTGGTCGCAGAAGATCTCGGCGACGTCCCGATGAGCGAAGTGACCAGGGTGCTGTGCCCCAACGGAACCGCATACATTCGAAATGACGGCAAATGGACCAAAACCGTCAAGGCGCGGCCGAAAGAGATCGACGAATGGACGCACTATCTGCACGACTCCTCGAACAACGCCGTCTCACACGATACAGTCATCGGTCCTCCCCGCCGTATGCAATGGATCGGCAGCCCGAGGTACGCGCGCCATCACGACCGCATGTCCAGTGTCAGCGCGGCCGTATCGGCAAACGGGAGAGTCTTCTGCATTCTCGATGAAGCTTCGCGGGCCTCGATCCTGATCGCCCCCAAGTGGACGCTGGTCGCGAGGGACGCCTTTAACGGCACGATCCTGTGGAAACGCTCGATAGGCAAGTGGTATACGCACATGTGGCCCCTCAAGAGCGGACCGGCACAGTTGCCGAGGCGTCTGGTCGCAGCGGGCGACCGCGTCTTTGTCACGCTCGCCTTCGATGCGCCTCTGACGGCACTCGATGCCGCCACGGGCGAAACCATCCGCACGTACCAGAGCACAAAGGCCGCCGAGGAGGTCATATTCTCCGACGGTGTGCTCTTCTCACTGACAAACGACAATGCCGACAAAGACGACTACCACGGCACGCAGCGTTTCGCCAAGGGCTACAACGCGGAGTTTTGGGACAAGGCGCTGCGCAAGATCGTAGCCGTCCGTGCCGAGACAGGCGATGTTCTATGGACCAGCAAGCAGCGCGTCCTGCCCGCCACGCTGGCGGCTGACAAGCAACGTGTTATCTTTCACGACGGCGCAAGTGTCGTATGTCTCGACCGCAACACGGGTGACGAAATCTGGCGTTCCAAGCCCGTAGCCCGAACCGAAAAAATTCTCGCATTCTACCTGCCGATTCTCGTGCTCTACAACGACGTCGTTCTCTTCTCGGGCGGCGAAACCGCAGGCATGCAAACCGGATCGTGGTATATGAGCGGCAAGGACACGATGACCGCACTGTCGGCCGAGACGGGCGCCGAACTCTGGAAAGCCTACCACCCTCCGTCGGGGTACAGATCGCCCGAGGACCTGCTCGTCGCCAACGGCCTCGTATGGACGGGTGAAACCACGAGCGGCAGAGCGGCCGGCACATTCACAGGCCGAGACCCCATGACCGGCCAGGTAGAGAAGGAGTTCTCGCCCGACACCGATGTCTATTGGTTCCACCACCGCTGCTATCGCGGCAAGGCGACTGACAACTACCTGCTCATGTCACGAACCGGGACCGAATTCATCGACGTACGGCAGGAGAAGTGGCTCGCTCACCATTGGACCCGCGGCGCATGCCTGTACGGCATAATGCCCGCTAACGGTCTTCTCTATAATCCGCCCCACCCGTGCGCATGCTACCTGGAGACGAAGCTCTACGGCTTCAACGCACTTGCGCCCGCATCAAAAGGCCCGCGCATTCGGAAACGAATATCAAACAACGCCCGCCTGCAAAAAGGTCCGGCCTATTATCAAATCGAAAATCGCCAATCGAAAATCGAAAATCCCAAAGATTGGCCCACCTACCGTCATGACGCCGCGCGCAGCGGTTTGGCGAGCACGACCGTCCCGGCAAAACTTGAACTCACCTGGAACACCGACATCGGCGGAAAGCTCACAAGCCCCGTCATCGCCGCAGGCATGGTATTCGTCGCCTCGGTGGAGACGCATACCGTCCATGCAATGGATGCCGCATCGGGCAGACAACTCTGGCAATACACGGCAGGCAGCCGCGTTGATTCGCCGCCGACGATCTATCAGGGACGCGCGTTGTTCGGATCGGCAGACGGTTGGGTCTACTGTCTCGATGCCTCGGACGGTGTCCTCGCCTGGCGTTTTCTCGCAGCTCCTATGGACCAGCGACTGACATCGTTCGAGCAGTTGGAATCCGTCTGGCCCATTCACGGCAATGTTCTTGTCCAGGACGACACGCTGTATTGCGTAGCCGGCAGATCGATGTTCCTCGACGGAGGCCTCCATCTATGGCGCCTCGATCCCAAAACCGGCCGGGTATTGTCGCACACCGTTCTCGATGACAAGGATCCGGCAAGTGATGGTGATCTGCACAAATACGTTCGCTGGTTAAACATGCCCGTCGGTTTGCCCGACATTTTATCGAGCGACGGCAAGCTGATCTACATGCGTTCACAACCGTTCAACCTGGACGGGACGCGCCTGCCGTTGGAGAAGATGCCCGCCGGAACGGACGCCGATCGCGGTGCGCCGCCTGCTACGCAGCGAGCCGACCATGCGCATCTTTTCAGCCCGACGGGCTTTCTCGACGACGACGCATGGCACAGGAGCTACTGGATGTACGGCAGCAGATTCGTCAGCGGCTGGTGCGGCTATTTCCTTTCGGGCAAAACCGCCCCGGCGGGAAAGATTATCGTGTTCGACGATTCGAAGGTTTACGGATACGGTCGCAAGCCAAAGTACTACCGCTGGACAACGCCAATCGAACATCAGTTGTTCGCCGCCGACAAAAATTCGACAAGCAAAACTCAAGAGCCGCCAGGCGGAAAGTCGCTGATCACCGTCGAGAAGTCCAAGAGCCTCAACCCCGCCGGCAAGGCGGTGACAGTCCAGGCGTGGACCAAGTCCGAGAAGCCCGGCGGTGTGGTCCTGGCCCGGGGCGGAGGTTCAATGGGCTATGTGCTGTACCTCCGGAACGGCCAACCGAGATTCACCGTCCGCACAGGCGGAAAATCCGCCACGGTCGCGGCAAAAACGAAGGTCGTCGGAAGGTGGGTGCATCTCGCAGGCGTGCTGACCGGCGACAAGCAACTTCGGATCTATGTGAACGGCGAACTCGCCGGCTCTACAAGGGCACCGGGGCTGTTGACGGGCGATCCACAGGAGGCGATGGAAATCGGCGCCGATGAGAGTTCGACCGTTGGTGACTATACAGCTCCGTTCGGCTTCAGGGGACTCATCGACGAGGTCAGAGTATATCACGGGGCGCTGAGCGCAGCCGAGATTAAGAGGCAGACCTCTGCAGGTGCGCGACGCGGCGCCGATGAGAGGGGCCTGGTCCTCTCGTACTCCTTCGACAAGGGCAAAGCTCTCGACGAATCGCCCAACGGCAACAACGGCAAGGCCGAAGGCGTTGTCGCCGTGGCGGGCAAAGTCGGCAGTGCAATGAAATTTACCGGCAGCGCCGGTTCGGTGCCGGGATTCGAAGTGAAGCACAACTGGACGACGGACGTGCCGCTGTTTGCCCGCGCGATGGTCCTCGCGGGCCGGACGCTGTTCGTCGCCGGGCCTCCCGACGTGGTCGATGAGGACCAGGCGTTCAAGCAGATAGATGACCCGAAAACCAAACAGAGTCTCGCCGAGCAGGCAGCCGCGCTCGAAGGCAAAAGGGGCGCCCTGCTCAGGGCCGTCTCGACAGCCGACGGCAGAGACCTGGCGCAATACAAGCTTGACAGCCCGCCGGTCTTCGACGGCATGGCCGCCGCGGCCGGACGGTTATACATGAGCACCGTCAGTGGCGAGCTCGTGTGCTACGCACCGGACAAATGACCCTCCCGTCATTGCGAGGAGCGCAGCGATGCGGCAATCTCAACCATCGGGCCACATGAGATGCACACGTATTGGGTCTACATAATGACTAACGTAAGCAATACAGTGCTGTACACTGGCGTCACAAATGATCTTCGCAGAAGAGTCACCGATCACAGGAACAAGAGAGGTTCCAAGTTCACAGACAAATACAATGTCACAAAGTTGGTCTTCTACGAATCCTTCTGCCGCATTCTGGATGCGATTGCGGCAGAGAAGAAGATTAAGGCTGGCTCGCGCGCCAAAAAAGTGATATTGATTGAGAGCGTCAATCCCCGGTGGGAGGATTTGTACGAGCAAGCGAGTGGATGCGATTGATCGGTAAGCGTTACTACCGGACCGGGAAGATTGAGATTGCCGCGCGATTCTCGGAATCGCTCGCAATGACGAGTGAAAGTCCTTCTTGTCATTGCGAGGAGCGCAGCGACGCGGCAATCTCAGGTTCCACGATGAAACTGTTTTTCCGCGCCCGCCCGAAGCCGCCAGATCAGTCGACGACTGGCCCCCTGATGCGCTCTCCCCTGAGCTGTCGCCTCTGGTCTTCGGGATCAAACGTGCCGTAGAAGAGGACGTTATTGTCCGCCCAGGTAATGAGCCGCTCGAATTCCTCGTCATTAAGTTCAACACCTTCGTGGCCCTCGCGGAGCATGGCAATCAGCCGGCTGGCTCGTGAGCCGAAGAAATCCGGCTGGGTGATTGGTTCGCTGTTGGAAACGCGGAAATCCTCGTCCATGACCGGCCACTGAGCATACTTCACCAGCGGAGCCAGCGCCAGATACGAACGTGAAAAAGGACTTCGGTCGCCGTCCTCTGACTCGAGCACCTCGCCGGTCAAGACAACGTCGCCTTCAGTCAATTCTCCGCCATGACATTTGACGCAGTGCCGGTCGAGAACCGGCTGGATCAGTAGCGGATAGCTCAGAGGCTTCGAGCCTTCCGGTCCCGGTTTGATTTGCGACGGCGCTCTCCTGACCGCCATCCCCATGGGATGGTCGGGCGGCGCCGACATGCGGTGTTCATGGCAGCCGATGCAGGACACGTCTTCCCCCGGCTGGAGATAGGTGACACTTCGCATGAACTGCACTGACTGGCCCAATGCATCCAGAGCCTGGAAGGCTAATGCCACGCCTGCCGGAGCCTTGAAGTAGGCCGAGCCGTCGGCCTCCACCGGAACTGTGCCCAGGACTTCTCTGCCGCAGGCCGCCACGGGGATGCCGATGAGGGGATACGTCTCGAACTCGGAGGTGCGGGGAAAAACGTGTATGATTCTCAGAGCTGCAATCTTGACGTTCTCAGGAAGCGGCGGATCAGCGTCATAGACGTTCTGCACGTAGAAGGTGCCGCCCTGTGGGCCGGCAGAAGCGAATTCGCCCGGCCAACGATTCTGGCTCGCCCTTTCCCCCAACGGCATGGGCCATAGACTGCATACATTCAGATCGCGATACAGTAGTTCCCTATTCCCGAACCGGTCCACAACGTAGAGGCCGAACATGTTGGCCGGATTGGGCTCGGTTTCAACGTAGGTCAGTCTGTCGAAGCTGTACCCGGCCAGAAACGCGTCTTCCGAGAGCGGCAGCGGACTCTTGTACGTGTGGTGCGGCCAGCGTCTGGCTCGCGGGGGCACCTGATCTCTCGGCACAATCCATCCGCCGTACATACTCGTTTCGGTTTCGGGAAAGAGCACATCGGGTGTAAGCCGTGCAAGTGGACGAAGCCCGTCAATTCCCTTCCTGATGTTGACCAGAACGACCGATCCGGCCGCGATCGAGTGGTGACAGCCCGCTATTGCCATTATACGATCCGAGCCGGGGATGGCGCGCGGCTCGAATGTCGCCATGGGATTGAACGTGTTGTTGCCGTAGAAGATTGCCGGATTCGTGCCGTCCGGTCGCGTGACCCAGAGCTGCTGGTAGAGACTCGCCTCCCTGTCCACATAGTCCCAACGTGTGTAGACAACGCGGCCGTCATTCATCACTGCCGGGTCGTACTCGTGGACCTCGTGGAACGAGATCAGACGTTGGCTCGTTCCGTCGGCGTCGGCAAGAGTAAGTGTATGACAGGGGGCAAAATCCGGACCGCACCGACTGTAGCCGCCCCGACGTGTCGAGACGAAGATGATCTTTCCGTTCGGAAGGTAGCGCGGCGCGAAATCATCATGGGAAGAAACGATCAATGGTTTCAGATCGCTGCCGTCGGCCCGGATCTCATAAATGTTGAAGTAATGGTCGGGATTGCCTTGGTATGCGTCTTCGGGCGGCTTGTCCAATTCACAGAAAGCAAAGAGAACTTGCCGGCCGTCGTAGGACACGTCTAAATGCTGATACGCTCCTCGGGGCAGTCGCCCTTCTGTCAGCGCTCGGCACCGCATTGATTTGCCGGGCTCCTCAAGTACGAAGATGCCGCCCGCCGGACGGGCGAACCTGCCGATATACTGTTGCTGCATTATGCTGTTGTTAGTGGGAGTGCATTTGACAAAGGCAATCGGATCGGTACGTGCCAGGTGGTTCTGCAAGACAATCTGCCGTCGAAGAAGATGCACCCGCAGCCACAGATCCTCCCATGCGGCATCAGACATATGTGGCGCCGCCTGAAGCCGGCGCCACTGCTGCCGCAGCGCGTTCCACCGCAGCAGATCTTCGCCCGGTGAAACGCCGGGCGGCACAAGGTGCACGATGAGGGCATCGCCTCGCCTGAGCATTTCTTCGATAGCCTGGTCGTAGGTCCTAGGTTCGCGCGCGGTACCGATGCCGTCCTGCATACGCCAATCCCACTCGATCAGCGCACGTTCAATGCCCGGATGCATCGCAGGTAGTTCGGGACGCGGGAACCGCTCGACAGACAGCGTAGACACAGGCAACTTCAATGGATAGGTTTCACCGTCCGCAGTCAGTTCGAAATTGGCCAGCCGGATAGCCACCCGTCCTTGGCCGCTCTTGACCCTAAGTACTAACGTGACAGGACTGCCCTGAGCCTTGCCGGTTACCTCCAATAATGTCGGCGCATCCGCGAGGCGACGCCACGAAGTGCCGGACTCGCTGAGAGAGAAGCTAACCTGTGCGCCGTGCCCCTCCCACAGTTCGGCGCTTGCCCTTGCTCGGAATGGTCCGCCCACCCGCGCTATTGGCACAACAACTGCAATCATCTCGCCAGCATCAACGCTGCCCACGAGAATGCCCGCAGGTTCCATGACGGCAAGCTGCGAATTTGCCGTTTTGGAATAGACGAGCGCGAAGCCGCACGAGGCCGAGCTGACTTTTGTTTCCGCGGCGCCGTCGAGGTCGACTTCAATGGCCCCGGCATGAGGCGTTTCCGGCGCGTCTGCTATCCTTTCCCTCAACCCGGCCATCAGTTCCCGGATTTCTTCAGCCTCTCGCTCATTACCCAACTCGCGTACCAGCTTGAGTTCGCGCTCAAGCTCCGCCAGCCGCTCTCGCACCGCCGCCTCGTCATCATCAGCCGCATCCTCTCTCAATTCCTCCATCAGCATTTCAATCTCAGCCACCTCCGCGTCATTGCCTCGTTCCCGGGCGTCAAGCAATTCGCGTTCAAGATCCTCCAACCGTTGGAGCAGTGTTGTATTCTCCACTTCGCCTTGACCCCAAGCCAGACTGGGACACCATGCCCACACGTGTAGTCCGAGCAACAACACAGCGATAATTCGTCCAGCCATGATCAGTCTCCGTCAAACGGCAATACGTTCTCCATCGCGGCTATGTTTAGTCCGGATGGCCCCACGCTTTGGGGGCCTTGAAGTCTTTGGGCATTCTGTTCGGCGGGATGTTCGCTTTGGCAGCCTGGCGGGCATAGGATTCCAGGCGGTGTTCTAGCTCCCGCAGCTTCTGAGGATTCTTTTCACTGAGATCGTTCTTCTCATAAGGATCTTCGGCAAGGTTGAAAAGCTCGAAGGTGTCGGCACTGGGTTTAGGGTCTGTGTAGTTGGCTCCGAGTTTTCCGTTGTGGATCAGCTTCCAGTCGCCGCGGCGGATTGCTCCGTTATAAGGTGTCACGTTCAGCAAAATCTCTTCGTGCGGCGATGGTCTTCCCCGTGCGATAGTGGGCCAGGCGTCTTTGCCGTCGAGCGGCAGAGGTTGTTCGAGACTGGCGCCGGCAAGTTTCAGCAACGTCGGATACATATCGACGATGTGGAGCGGCTCACGCACCAGAGCACCGGCTTTGAGCCGGCCGGGCCAGACTGCAATCGCGGGCACGCGCACGCCTCCTTCGTAAAGCTGCGCCTTCTGGCCTCGCAGTGGTCCGTTGTCGGCGACGTTGCCTACTCCGCCGTTGTCCGAGCAGAAGAAGATCAGGGTGTTGCGCCTCAGGCCGCGTCTGTCGAGCGCCGAGATTATCCGCCAGATGGCGTCATCCATACATGTCACCATCGCGGCGAAGGCCCGTTTGTTCCGGGCCTTGATGTGCTTGTACATATTTAGATAAGACTGAGGCGCCTGGAAAGGCGAGTGCGGGGCGTTGAAAGGAACATAAAGAAACAGCGGACACGAAACATCGTTCTTCTCGATCAGCCGGACCGATTCATCGGCGATCAGGTTGGTCGTGTAGCCTTCTTCGCGAAGGGGTCTATCGTCGCGATTCCAGTCCAGGCCCTTGTCGCGAATGTGGGTGAAGTAATCGAGGGCGCCGTTGTAGTGGCCGTACTGGTGGTCGAATCCGCGGGAGGTTGGCAGGTACCTCGTATCCAAATGCCCTAAGTGCCATTTGCCGCAAATTGCTGTTGTGTAGCCGGCTTCTTTAAGTGCCTGGGCCAGGGTGCGCTCGTCAAGAGGCAATCCATGCTGCGCCCAAGGACGCACGACTCCCACCTGCAGGCCGTAACGCATCGGATATCGTCCCGTCATCAGACTCGACCGGGTCGGCGAGCAAACAGGCTGGACATAAAACTGATCGAGTCGCGTCCCCGCAGCGGAGAGTTTGTCAATGTTCGGCGTCTTGATCGTGCCTCCGTGATAACCAACATCCTTGAAGCCCAGATCGTCGGCCAGTAGGAAAACAATGTTGGGTTTACTCCCAGACGTCCCGTCTACAGATTCCCGGGCAAGGCCGATGCTCGGCGAGACCACAAGCGATGCTGCGCCCAAACCAACGGTTCTCAGAAAGTCGCGACGTGTACTCATAATGTCTTTTCCTCCTGCTCTGTAATAAGCGGCGCTAAGGACCATGCACGAAATAACTTCCCGTTTTGCTGCCCAATTGCACCGCATCTTTGGCTGCTCCTCAATCGCGGAATCCTCAACGTAGAATAGCTACGCTTGCGGCTCCACTCAATCGTCGCAGCCATATCTACGGCACACTTGAACATCAAATTCAGCAATTTATTTCGTGCACGGTCCTAAATGCGCCAGGGGGACCGCATCGCACGGTCCAGCATGCGATTTGCCGCCAGGTCATTCATGACCTGCTCGCGCTTTGGATCCCATCGAATCTTGCGCCCGAGGATCATCGCAATATTCCCCAGGTGCGCAACCGTCGCGGACCTCTGGCCAATCTCCGCCGGCGTTATTGTTCTCTTGCGCGTCTTGACGCAATCCAGAAAGTCCCGGCGATGTCCCTGTCGGTGGTCACCCGCCGGTCTGGGCAAGTGTATTTCATCGGGGCCTATCCTGGTTTTGCGCAGCTCGGGCGGGTCGGTCGTTACACCGCCTCGTGTCACGTGCACCCAGCCGCTCTCGCCGATGAACTTTACCCCCTGCCGGCAGTGGTTGTTACTGGCGACGCGCATCACAAGGCCGCTGTCGTAGGTGCACTCAAAGTCATAGTCGACAGCCGCGTCCCACAATCCGTCGCCGCCGAACACGCCTTTTCCTACAACTTCGACCGGACCGGTGTCGTCGCAGTTCATGCCCCAATGCGCGATGTCGATATGATGAGCGCCCCAGTCGGTGACCTGCCCCCCGGAATAATCAAGTATCCAGCGAAACGTCCAGTGACAGCGTTTTTTAGTGTAGGGGGCCGATGGCGCAGGGCCGAGCCACATTTCGTAGTCGAACCCATCCGGGACAGGCATTACCGGCTGCGGATCTATCCTGTAAATCGTATCCTTGATGCCCGGAGATTTGAACCCAGGACCGATGCCTACTTCCACTCTCTTCAAACGCCCGATGCGCTCGTTGCGGACCAGTTCGCAGGCAAATCTGAAGTGGTCCGTCGAGCGCTGCCAGCTCCCGGTTTGCCAGATGCAATTGTATCGATCCACTTCACCGACAATCGCCCTGCCCTGGGCTATCGTCAGCGCCAACGGTTTTTCGCCGTAGATGTCTTTGCCCGCGCGAACGCCTGCAAGCGCAAGGGACGCATGCCAATGATCGGGGACGGATATGCAAAGCGTATCAATGTCGCCACGCGCGAGCAGTTCTCGAAAGTCGTTGTATTGGGCGCAGTCGTCATTGCCGTAATGTGCGTTT
>Ga0255052_10003957_pt1 | contig 10047 bp, 12 predicted proteins | sample JV7_2_21_MG_FD_188632 | JGI IMG/M metagenome (GOLD analysis project Ga0255052, IMG submission 188632) | Seawater microbial communities from Jervis Inlet, British Columbia, Canada - JV7_2_21 | ecosystem: Environmental > Aquatic > Marine > Inlet | place: Canada: British Columbia | collected...
TGGCTAAGAAAGTAAGATGTGCTGCAAAAACCAAGGAAGGTAAGAAATGCAAAAACTCCGCAAGTGGTAGATCTAAAAAATGTGCTGCTCATAAAAAGTAGACTATAGAAGTGACATATTGAGTCAGACCAAAAGGGGCTTGTTTCGGCAAGCCCCTTTTTTTTTCAACTGGCAATCCTCAATAATTACTTCACCATGTCTTAACGATAATATGATGAAGTCAATATTTTGGGAATTTCTGGCTTAACTTCTTGATTTATCCGTCTAATCAATAAAATTGAGGCAGTCAATATTCTGAAGATTTATTTGTATTATCAATAGAATAGAGTCAGTCTGGAAATAACTCTTTGTTGAAGTTATCGATGAATTAGAGCCCGGTTAAATCCATCAGATATGTCTGCCATATTAATAAGACAATTTAATGTTAAATAGTGGAGTGTACCCAAGTGCTCTCTGTGCCAATATAGGATCAAAGTTCTTGCAATCAAAATTGGAATAATATATATATAGTAATATATATTTATGGGAACTACATTCGAAAAATTAACATTTACTTCTGGAGAATCTTATGATTTTGAAAACATTGTTACACTCAGTGCTAATTATTGTGTTTGCTGTATTATGTAGTTGTTCGTCTTTTCTGTCTGTGATTGCTGAAGCAAAGCGCAAATCAGAAATCGTTTTACCGCAGGGGACACTGAATGCAAAAGAGTTGAAAAAACTGTTTGTCGAAAGAACAGTGACTTCTCAAAGGGTTCACAAGAAGAGAAAAAGTGTCACTTACTACGAACCCGGCGGCAATATACGTCAGGTTAATTATGATGGAGAATATCGCAAAGGAAAGTGGAACGTCACCGAAAATGGTCGGCTCTGTCTGCGAATCAAAAATCACAGAAAGCAATGCCGGGTTGTAGTCCATGACGGTTCAGGTTATAAACAGTACGTGCTGAAGAAAGATAATAATCACAAGCATGTCATCAATTACCTCTCTTTTAAAGATGGCAATCATCTTTTGAAAGAACCTGTTGAGCTGAGAACTATTGCTGCGCTCCCCTCGGGAACCCTCAACGCTGAACAGGTTTTCAATCTTTTCAATAACAAGACTGTTGAATCTGTTACTGCGGTAAAGAAGAGGAAAAGTCTCAGTTATTATCATCCTTTCGGACTTTTAAACCAGAGCCGAAACGGTAAAGCAAGGAATGGAAAATGGCGGGTCATGGAGGATGGTCGCATCTGCCTACAAATGGAAAGTTTACGCGAAAAATGTCGTGTAATTGTCTATGAAGATGGTGAATACAAAAAATATATTATCAAGAAAAATGGTAAACACGTCCATTCCGTTTCCTATACGAAATTCAAAAACCCCTAGAAGCTCCGTTTCATTGTTGCAGAATAAATTGGCAGGACAATTGCACAATTGCCCTGCCAGCTTATTTCTGGCCCCCGAAAAGGAAAGAAAAGACCGTTTCAGCAAAAGCAGGATGGCTCAGGTAGCTCTCGTAGGCGTGGGTAGCATTAGGTACAAGCTCAAAGCGGAAACCAATCGGTGTTTGGAAGGCTCGCGCCATCGCATTCATCGAATGAACCCACTTCTCTCCCCGCTCAATCCGATTCAATCCCTGAACCGAATCAATCCGTCTCATTTTGTTGAGATCGTCATCGCGGATATCATCATTTTCTCCAACCAGAACCAGAGTTGGTATTGTTAAAAAATGTCTCGGTGTAAAACGAAGTCTGGGCCAATCCTCCGAACAACCCAATCCGAAAGGATAATTCCGATCCGGATCAGGAAACGTGTACCAGCCGGGAGCTCCCAAGACCAGGCTGGCAACCCGTTTTGGATAAAACATGGCATAGCGATGCGCGAACTGGCCGCCCCCGGAAAAACCGAAAATTTTCAGCGGCAAAGGATCAACACCAAGGATTGATGGTATTTCCTGCAGAATGCGGTCGAAAGAGAGGTCAGCTCTACCGTTCTGAACTGTCGCTCCCAGCCTCTGATAGCGGGGGAATTCTCTTCTGGAGAAAAGCGGGGCAATAATTGCAGCACCAAATTGTTCTGCCTGGGTAGCAAACCCATTGATGTGTTCCTCAGCATTACGTGAAATACCGTGAATGGAAATGAAGACACGGCTATTTCGGAGACCTGATTTAGGCAAATAAACACAGTAATCCATCGGCACAGTGCCTTCAAGTGTGCAACGATGTATTGTGCCAGGCTGAATCATATTCGACATGTTATCTCCGTGCAGTCAGTTCGTTGTAGCGCTCATCGGCTGATTCAATATCAATGATTTTACCTTCCCGCATGTGCCAGGTCGAATCAGCTTTCGCCAATCTCGATTGAACCCGAGATACCATCAGGATGGTTCCGGGAAAACTTTTGATAACGCGATCTACTGCTGTTGCTGCTTGGGAATCGAGATTGGCGTCAATCTCATCCAGGATAAGTAAGGATGGATTTCCCAACAGTGCCCTTGCGAGAGACAGGCGGTGCCTCTGGCCGAGAGACAGATTCTGGCCACCTTCCTGCAACCGGTGATTTTCTCCTTTCTCAAATGATGCTATCATGTCATCCAGGGCACAAAGCTCCTTGACCTTGTCAATTTCATCGTCCGGAGCCTCCCTCCAGCGGTAGCGGAGGTTGTATCCGATAGAACCCCTCAGCAGAGGCAGGTCGGGACTGACGATACCGATCATTCTGCGGATCGAAGCCAGATTGTGCTCGGCCAAATCCTGGCCGTCAATAATCACCTGCCCTGAGTCAGGATCAATCAAACGTGCTGCAATATGTAGCAGTGTCGACTTTCCAGCACCATTCGGACCGATAATGGCAATTCGTGAACCGGCTGTTGCGATAGCGGAAATGCCGGTGAGAGAGTCCGCAAATGTTATGTTCCTGAATTCAATATGCCCCTTTTTGACATCAAGAACTGGCAAGTCAGGGGCTCTGCCCCTAAGGTTTTTGGTCCGCATGAAGTCGATAATTTTTTGGCGCGAAACTTGGGCGCCCTGATAGTACTCGTGGACCAGACCAAGGTTGCGGATCGGGGTTGACAGAAACCCAATAACCGCCATAGCTGCAACCACGTTACCGGAGGTTGTCATGCCGTAAAAGACCTCTAGAGCCCCCAGAGACAGAACCAGACCGAGTGATGCGGCAGTAGCGCCTTCAGTTACAACCCGCATTTTTCCCGATGCACGGGCCCGGTCAATCATTGCATTGCGCAACTGCTTACTCTGCTTGCGAAAACGCTTTCTCTCACGTTCGACCTGGTTAAATACCTGGATGACGGAAAAAGAGCGGATTTTTTCACTGATATTGCCGGCCAGTCGACCTCGTCGTTTACGGGCTTCGGATATAGAACTATGCATTTTCGGCCCGAGCAACAGGTTCCAAATCAAACCGAGAGAAAGTAGAAAAATTGAGGCTCCAGCCAGATAAGGGTCTAACCAGGCAAGGAATGTCAGAGAGATTATCGCAACAATCGAGGCAACAACGATACGTGCCAGTCCAAGGCTGACCCAGCGTCTTATAGCACTCAGGTCGCCAATAAACCTTAGCATGGTTGATCCGGATGAGCGCTGACTAAGGGCACGGGGTGCACATCGGCCCATTTTATCGTAAAGCATCAGACGGACTCTATGAACGTAGGATTGTCCCAGTTTTTCTGCATCAATCCTCTGGATCCAACGAAGCCATGCTGCAGATCCAGTACATGCCAGCAGTCCGACCGCCAGCAGCCATATGTCATTGACTTCTGTCATCTCGAACAGATGGACTTCAGGGTCATCAAAGGTCGGATTGAGCAGGACATCAAAGGCATGCCGAACGAGAAGCATCGATCCTACAATCGATGCAGCCTGAATGAAGCCGTTGATAATCAGTCGGATCAGCAGCCTGCGTCGCTGACGGAAAAAGACCTTGGGCAGATCATAGGTTCTACCAGTATTTGTTTCAGCCATTGGCTTGCCTCAGCTGATGTCGTCGCCGGTTATTCAGGCAGTTGTAGATCATGCCAGCGACAAGGGCCCGTCGCAAACTGTCAGTCTGGTAGACAGGCAACCCAGTCGTTGCTTCGGTCTCTCGGGTAGCAAGGGGGGATGATGTCAGAACACCGGTAGATCCGATCACCGGCAATCCACAAGAAGTAAATCGGGAGACCCCAGACTGGGCACCCAGCGCGTCGTTAGCGGCAAAAATAATACCATTAAGTCGGGATGTGAATTCCGACATATTGAATAATTTGGCTGTTTCTCGTTGCAGTAGCCCATCGGCAATTTCCATGATGACAATATTGACACCGCTCTTTTCAAGATGTCCGCACAGGACTTTAACAACATCATGTAGGGCATCATCACCAATTCGGTAAGTAGAGACATAGCCGGCGTCAATAAAATCGTATACCGGTTCAGCCCCGGCATCAACTAGAATGCGATAATCGGCTCCAGCTCCGGTTCCCGTCAGTTTGGCCGCTGCAACCTTCAGACGGCGGCGTACCATCCCCTTGACTAGGTTAGCGCATGCTGTTGTTTTTCCGCTGTTCATCGATGTCCCTGCAACAGCCAGGGTCAAAGGTTTCTCAGTAACACCTTCAGTCTGGTGCATGCGGAAATCGTGAAGGTTGATTCTGTTACCATCAGCATCTGCCAGAAGTCCAAGTGGCAAGATTTTGGTCGGGCGTTTCATCCGCCGATGCCGGTTCAGGATGCGGGCAGCAACACCGCCCGCTGCTACAAGCCGGCATGATTCCAAACTTTCCGGGACAATACCTTCAAACTGGTCAGGAGCATAGCGATTGCCGAAAGCAACAACGATTTCATCACCCTCGAACATTTCAGCCCGGCGACTGGTGGTCAGTTCAAGGCGTCGATGGTGTCCGATTGATTCAACCCGGGCAAGGACCAAATCACCAGCTCTAGGAATCAGCAAATCCGTTAACATACCAACAGCTTTTTGACGGTCTACCCGTCGTGTGGTGTAGGCCCATTTGGCCCGCTTGAGACGATCAGTAAATAACTTATCCATTTTCAGCTCGATTCGAGAAAAAAGATTGTAATTTATACATATACTGTATCGGTCCGAAACGAAATTTTCAATTGCCTTAGCAAAAACTGATATTAAACTTCTTCTTAGTCCTGATTTGATTATAAAGGAAATTCAAACAAGTCGACAACATTTTTTCGCTTGTTTCTGATTTTCTGAAATCTCCAGAGACCTGCAGGTCAATACATATGCAGTGAGGTCTGTCTGCTTGGGATACTACCTAGAATTATCCTCTGCAATGTTATAGAAATTCAAGACTTGCTGCAATGAAATAAGCGCATTGAGTATGTAAGAGGTGCACTGTTTAAGAGTTCTGTAAAAAGAAAATCCGTACATTCAGTATTGGTTATTTTCATTAGTGAGGTTTCTTAGTTATTTGTTGACTTCAAATGGCAATCCTCAACATTAACCCCTTCACAGCTTATTGATAATATGATGAAGTCAATGACCTGATAACCTCATCCATTTCATTGATTTGTCGGTAAAGTCAATATAATCACTATTGCTCTCAGTTTAATGATAAGCAAGCGCTATCTGCAGTTTTCTCTTTTTTAAACAGAAGAGAGCTAGAGTTGTCAAAGATCGATTATGTATGAATGTTACATTTAGTCATCTTGAGAAACGTGCTTAACCAAATAATATTTGACATTTTCCCTTATTTTATTGCGGATATTTAAATCCTGGTGAAAATAAACCATTATATATTCTTCAAAATACAAAATGCATTTCCATATAGCGTCATCCATATCTTCCGTATAAACCTCGTATTTTTCAAATATGTTCCTTACATCTTCAAAAAAGGTAATTTCCATAAACTCCTCAAACTCGGCTCTCGTTTCCACGACTGTGCACTCTTTTAAGAATTTCCCGGACTTATCAATCGTCTTAACTTTTTTTTTCTTTTTCATAATCTTATACCTCCAATTTTTAAATTAACTGGTCAATCTACCAGTATATTCTTGTGTCTTGCTATAAGTTCCTCATTGACCTTCGGGTAATGTACCTCACAGACCACTTAAACATGTCATTAATCAACTAATTACAAGCAGCTTCTAACCGATTTCTAATGCCCATCTCCAATGATATCCGCAAACATCTCAGGGAATATAAAACACCCAAAGTAATTAATTGCAACTTGAACAATATCCTTACAGTCTTTACAGTCTTTTGGATCAATTCCAGCGTCTTTTAAATTTTGTAATATCTCGTTAAATATTATCTCTTCTGCTTCAAACTCGTCCATAAACCTTTCACCTCCCATTAAATTGATTTAGAGTAGCTTCACACTCATTTCTAACGACTCTTCTGCTTTTCCTCCATCCATTTAATTAACTCTTTTTTAGAGAACCTCAATTGCTTTCCCAACTTCTTAAATGGGAAAGTTCCAAGATCGTGCTTTGCATTGCTCACCCATTGATAAATCTGGTCCTTGCTTGTTTTAAGAAATTCTGATGCTTCATCCATCGTGAAAATATCGTCACTGTCACTACTGCCATTGTCGTACAAGACCGGCTTTAATAGCTCCACTACCCTCTGCGCTATCGCTTCAATATCCTGTTGTTCAAGTTCTGTTTTCAATTAAAATCTCCATTAGGGCATGGTTGTAAGACCTCGCACATTGCCTTCTGCACTGGTATCATGATGCACCTGTCGCACTTGCCGGAGATCGCTCTCTTGCGTGATGTGCGATAAAGTTTCCCAAGTTTCCGCCTTGGTTTCCATTTTGTTTCCCTGACGGTTTCCATTTTGTTTCCCTGACGGTTTCCATTTAAAACATATATTTACAAAATCAAAGGCATACTAACTTCGATTTATTACTTCTGTTAGCGTAGCTTTTTTAACTCTGTCAAATATGTATTCGAGTTGTTCAAAGGAATATTGATACGATAGGTTACCCAACAGTTCATCTGCGATGATGTTTAATTTTCTATTGACTTCACAAGACCTGTCATACTCTTCATTAGCTGTCATTGCCTTTCCAAATAATTCTTTATCTTTTCCAATCTGCTCCGCTATTTGGGAGATTAAGAATAGCGCATCCTCTCTCGTCGAATTATGAGGATTGATTAAAATAACCACATCAGTTACAACTTGTAATTCGGTTTCTACGCTTGAGCTAACTTCATACTCTTCCTTAAGACTTATATTCTCATAACCATGTCCTTCATATTTAATCAACAGATTTGGCTCACGTTTAGAATAATCCTCTAATAGTTCATCCTTGAATTTTATTTTGTTCATCGTTCTTCTCCTTTTTTTTAAGAGTTAATATTTGTGTTGACAGATTGACACGTCATTTCTTCATTTCAAGTACTGCTGATGAGAATTGTAAGCACGTTGGCACGTAACGTAGCACAGCTTCTCATATAAACTCATAATAGCTTTCTATCACCAGTATTTCTCTCCGCCCTCTTTTTAAGCGATTCTCAAGAAATATTACATTGTATTTACGCTCACACTCAGGACAATATTCGCTCTCTCCGTCATCCTTTCGCTCGAAAATTGCCTCACTATGCCCACATCGCTTACATTTTATTCTTTCCACAATCTACCTCCTTTAATTTGGGTTATTATTGTTTGGCCGTTTTCATTGATCTGACCCAGTTCATGTCCAGAGTAGTCAATACATCTTTTTCTTATTGCTTTTAATGGAGTTGTTTTTTTTATAATGTCTCACCATATTTATATTCTTCACATAGCTTTCTCATAGACTTTGTCTTGCCAATACTCTTACATGAATCTTCTCCTATGCATGTATTACATTTACCGTTACCGTCTTTTAGACTTTTCCCCCGTGTTTCACTCTCATCCCCACCCTTACCAGAACCATTACCTCCACTCTCACCTTTACCTTTACCTGTAGGGTATCCAGAGATGGAATCGATATGCGGATAGGGTATCTGTAACTCTTCATACTTCTCCATAAATTCACCGATAAATGGATGTTTATTAAGAGACAGTAGTGCTTTTTCAAGGCTTACAATTATTTTGGGGGACACCTTGCTGGTTTTCATGAACTGGTGTTTGACGTGCTCAACAACCCATATGATGCTATTTTCAAAGTCATATTTAACTTCTGATTCTAAAGTTACTAAGCCATTTTCTACCTGCTCAATTGTTATGCCTGTTTCAAATGCTATCGTTTCGATATCTATTGCATATAGTCCTGCATTGTTCTTGTGATTATTTGTAAAAAGATAAATGTACAGCAGCTTGAAATGATTAGAAAGTTTTCTGAACCAAGGTTCAGTCCATATTGATGACTTGAAATCGACTATTGACATTGCTCTCACCTCATTTTTCTTTATTCATTTTCATTGAAAATATTTGGCTCTTTAAATTCTTAATAGCCAGTGTAAAGCGAATAGCTTCAACTGTTGCACCGTTGTTGTAATCAGATAGTGTTTGGTAAAGTTTTTCGGTAGCATCAAAGCAGAATACAACTTTGTTGCCTTGCTCGATTAGTTCTGGTGTGTATCCATTTAAAAGAAGAAATCCTGATTGGTAGGAGTCTAATGTTGTGTAGAACTTTTGTTCGTTGTTCTTTTTCATAAATTAATCCAATAAAAAAACCACTAACCAAAATAAACCGTTTTCGGTTTGTTCCGATTAGTGGCCTTGAACAAAGGTCTTAAAACCTAAATATGCCTCTCGGCTGTTCCGTGCCTAACTGGTTTTAATGTTTAGTAGTCTTGCCAACCACATAATGACGCTTACATCAGCTTTTCTTATGCAGTCCTCAATTCTCCTTCTAATTTTCTTAATGTGTTCTTTATCCATGCTTAAACCGTAAACTATCTGAACCTTCAAAGTCAAGCGTAAGTGCTTGATTTATAAAGACATTCTATCTATTGGTTAGGTGTCAGTGACAAGAAGTCTGGAGGTAGGGTGTCAGTGACAGGCCATCTAAAGGTAAGGTGTCACCCCTATGAATATTTGCCGGGGAAATCGCCTTTCATTGCATTTCGGGATAGATTTATAGCTTTTTTGTTATATGTATTTACTTGACGATTGGTACTTACATTGTAAGTGTTAAAAAACTGTTTTGCCAATTCAGCAGGCTTTTTCCCCATATTTTTAAGTATATGAAGCTTTAAATATCGTTCCCACTCATAAAATGGGTAATTTTTTTTTCTATTGTCTGATTTCTTTTCAAAATGACCGTATTCTATAATCTTATCTTCAGGATGGTTTTTAAAATATAATGTTTGTTGCTCATCTATGAAATCTTCAAAATCTTTCATTAATTTTTCTTTGGAATAAAATATTTTTACCTGCGGATAAAGATCACGAGGTGTTGATCCATTATATATGCTTTCTAAATAGGTTGAAAAATCTTTAATGGCAAAATGCTGACTTTCTGATGTAGTAGATATATCTTGTGATCCAAGATAAATTGTCGTCTCTTCATAAGGGTGACGTACAGATTTTTTATACATCCGAAATAATTGTTTATTGTCAAAAGTGACATGTTCTCCTTTAGGGATTCTTATAAGTGTATCATATAGATCAGCCTGAGAAACATTCATCTTACATTTATGTTTACCATTTTTTGTACAGTCAGTACATTTTTTATTTATGTATACTCCATGCTTATATGGCATCCACGGGTGATTTATAGAGTTACCTTCATGTAAATCTGAATAAATTGAGACCCATGTAGCAAGCTCTTTCCCAAATTTCTTTTGAAACTCTTCATTGATTAATAAGAATAGATGAAAAAACATCACCACCTTATCATTATCTGGGAGGGCTTTCCAATTAAGGGGTAGCTCAGGATTATAAATCAATTTATAGAGTCGGTCACTGAGGTTAGGCTTTCCTTTTCTCATGTTCATTCCCTCCCAGGCAAGTTAACTATTTTAGACAACAAGAAAGGATTGCTCAAGTATTCAGATAACTCATTTACTTCTCTGTATAAGAGTTATTTCTTCATTAGTATAGTAATAGATCCAAACATAAGGGAGCAACATCCGTATTCCTTCATAACGTTAACTTTT
>Ga0255052_10003958_pt1 | contig 10044 bp, 10 predicted proteins | sample JV7_2_21_MG_FD_188632 | JGI IMG/M metagenome (GOLD analysis project Ga0255052, IMG submission 188632) | Seawater microbial communities from Jervis Inlet, British Columbia, Canada - JV7_2_21 | ecosystem: Environmental > Aquatic > Marine > Inlet | place: Canada: British Columbia | collected...
TCGAGCGGTCGTCCAACACGCTGACAGCGACTGACCCGAGCTATCGTTTCATCCAGGTCCAGCCGAAAAGAAGCTTGACGTCGTGAGCGTCACCGCTTGCTACGTCGAGTTCGACAAAGAGTTTGTTCCTACTCTTCAGGGTCCAATCGACGCCGAACGCCAGAACAACGGCGACTTCGAACTCGCTACTCTTGTGGGGCTTGTCCCGGTCGATGTACGCCAATAGCGCTCCACCTCCGGCGTAGGGTGCGACACTGCCACTCACCGGGAAGACGTAATGTAGCGGTAGGGTGAGGCCGGCAATCGTCTGGTTGTCGCCGAAACCCAGCTCGAAGTTGGGCATGAACCGGAGGTTCGTCGTCAGGGTTCCGAGGTCCCAATGGGCACCGATGATCCCCTGATCCGGGTCGTCTCCAACTCCCGCCCGGATACCCCAACCGCGATAGAGCAGATCAGCCGAGGCCACGGCGGGCAAGAGGAGAAACGCCGTGACGAGGACTGCAGTCAGTTCTTTCTTGAAAAGACACTTTGCCATGGCTGGTCATTGTAGCCCGGCCGGCGGGGCCCGTATGTGAAAAAAGTCATCATCTACTTGCAGTAGCGATGAGTGGGAAATAGTGTCGTCAGTGAGGAGGAGAGAACATGAAGAGCTTTCCCATCGGCTTATTGCCTCTGGTCTTTGTTGCTTGTGGTACTTCCCCCGACACGACAGGCGAGATGGCCGCGCCAGGGGATCTGCCCATGGCCCCGGATGTGGCCGAGCGGCTGGCGCAGTTCGTGCCGACCGACCTGACAGTCGACCTCGACGGAGTATCGGCAGAGGATCGCGCGGTGCTCTTGGAGCTTCTGGGTGCAGCCCAGCTAATGGACGAGATCTTCCTGCGCCAAGTCTGGGTAGACAACCCGCAGATGTGGAGCGACCTGGAGTCGACCACTGGCCCGCTACTCGATGACGCCCGCGCGTATTACAAGGTCAACTTCGGGCCGTGGGATCGCCTGGCGGAGTTCGAGCCGTTCATCGGCGAGATGCCCCACCCGGAGGGAGCCGGTTTCTACCCCATCGACATGACTCGAGAGGAGTTCGAGTCCTGGATTACCGACCATCCCGAGAATGCGCGGGCATTCACCTCGCTCTTCACCATTGTCCGGCGTGACGGAGAGGGCCTCGCCACCACGCCGTACTCGCAGGCCTACGAAGCGTGGTTGGTGCCTGCCGCGGCAAAGTTGAGGGCGGCAGCAGCTCTGACTTCGAATGAATCGTTGCAGACGTTTCTCGAACAGCGTGCCGACGCCTTCGCGAGCGACGACTACTACGAAAGCGACAAGGCCTGGATGGATCTCGACTCCTCCGTGGAGGTGACTATTGGGCCTTACGAGGTCTACGAAGACAAGCTGTTCAGCTACAAGGCGGCTTTCGAGGCCTTTGTCACCGTTGACGTGCCCGAGGAGTCTGCAGCCCTCTCCCGATACAAGGAGATGCTTCCTTGGCTGGAGCGCAACCTGCCGATTCCGGACGAGCACAAGAACTTCGATCGGGGAACCGAGAGCCCCATCCGGGTCGTCGATGTCCTGTTTGTGGGTGGCGACTCCAAGTCGGGTATCCAGACCCTGGCTTTCAACCTTCCCAATGACGAGCGAGTGCGAGAAGAGAAGGGCTCGAAGAAGGTCATGCTGCGCAATATCCTGCAGGCCAAGTTCGACAGGATCCTGGTGCCCATAGCTCAAAGAGTCCTGGTGCCGGAGGATTACGAGCGCGTCGCCTTCGAAGCCTTCTTCGGCGAATCGCTCCACCACGAGCTCAGCCACGGTCTGGGTCCGGGGATCATCACCAAGGATGGCCAACAAACCGAGGTGCGGTTGGAGCTCAAGGAGCACTACTCGACGATGGAAGAGGCGAAGGCCGACGTCATGGGGATCTACAACATCCTGGCGCTGATCGACAAGGGCGAGATGCCGGCCGAGCTGCGCGACAGCTTGGAAGTCACCTATGTGGCCGGTCTCTTCCGCTCGGCTCGCTTCGGGGTCGAGGAGGCCCATGGCCAGGGGGTGGTTTCCCAGTTCAACTACTTGCTGGAGAAGGGCGCCCTGGAGCTGGACGAAGAGGGTCGTTTCCGCTGTGTCTCCGAGAGGTTTGCCGGAGCCATCCGCGACCTGCTCCAAGACATGACGATGCTGCAGGCCCTGGGCGACTACGAGGGGACGGTAGCTTTTCTCGAGAAATACGGGCGTCCATCGCCGACCCTGCTGGAGACCTTCAGCCGTCTCGCAGGCGTACCGGTCGACATCCGTCCCCAGTATCCGTCCGCCGAGCAACTTCTAGCAGAAGCTGACGCCATGTAGCGGCGGGCCTCTGCGCCGGCCGTTCCGGAGGGCAAACACCTCGGTTGGAAGAGAGATGAAAGCGTCTGGGGTGCCCTGACTGGGTACCGCCTCGGGCTTGTAGGGGCCGGCCTCCGTGCCGGCCCGCCGATGTCCTGGCACCGAACAGTTTTGTACACGATGGACGATGGGAGGGCGCAGAGGCCCTCCCCTACAGTCTAGAGGCACCCTGCCAGGGCACCCCAGACGCTTTGGTCGTCCCGCGCCTCGTTGTCGAGTATCCGCTTCCGGGAGGGCGGGGGAACTTAGACCGTTTGGATGCCCCGCAGAGGGGGCTCACGACAAGTGCGGGAACAACGGCCGTCAGAGGGCAACGAGAATCCGGCACGCCAGAGTGCGCAGGGGAGCGCCACCACGTCATCATCCTCTCAGCGCGACCCGTCCCCTCCAGGGGCATCCACACGGTCCCTTTTCTCCACCGTCCGTCCGGCCGCGTCAACGGGGGTGACCAACCCAGAGGGGTGAATCAGGTGACGGTATGGACTACTTGTCCGCTCTTGATGACCGTGCGTACGGGATTGACACCGTAGTGGTAGGCCAGGTGGAGCAAGTTGGGGGCGTCGAGGACCAGTAGGTCGGCGTCCTTCCCCACCTCGACAGAACCGATGCGTTCCCCGAGTCCCAAACAGCAGGCAGCATTGAGTGTCGCTGCGGTCAGGGCCTCCTCGATGGTCAGACCGAGCTCGAAGACCGCCAACACGAAGACCATGGGCATCGATTCGGTGTAGGACGATCCGGGGTTGCAGTCGGTGGCGATGGCGACCGGGACACCCGCCTCGATCAGACGTCGCGCCGGGGCGTAGGTGTGTTTCATCAGGAAGAAGCTGGTACCTGGCAGCAGAACGGCCGTCACGCCGGTTCCGGCCATGGCCTCGATACCGGCTGGAGAGATGGCGATCAGATGATCGGCCGATAGAGCCCCCAGCTCGGCAGCCAGCTCGGCGCCGCCGGAGTCGACAAACTCGTCGGCGTGCAGGCGCGGTGCCATTCCGTGGTCCCGACCGGCGACCAGCACCCGACGTGATTCGTCGGCGGTGAAGACACCCTCCTCGCAGAAGACATCACAGAATCTGGCCAGTCCCCCTGCCGCCACCGCGGGAATGATCTCCTCGCAGACGACGTCCAGGTAGCCTTGGCGATCTTCACGATATTCGGGTGGCGTCTCGTGGGCAGCCAAGAGGGTGGGGACGAGGTCTACGGCGTGCCGGCCGCTGGCTGCTCGGATGGCCTCCAGCTGTTTGACTTCGTCATCGAGATTCAGACCGTAGCCGCTCTTGGCCTCGGCCGTGGTGGTGCCGTGCCGGAGCATCAGGTCCAGTCGTCGATCGACATGGACGATCAGGCTCTCCTCGGATACCTCGCGAGTGGAGCGCACCGTCGACAGGATGCCGCCACCGGCCGCCGCGATCTCCATATAGGTCTTCCCGACGAGACGCATCGCGAACTCTTCTTCGCGGCTACCGGCCCAGGGCAGGTGGGTGTGGGGGTCGACAAACCCGGGCACCAAGGTACCGCCATTGGCATCGAGACGGTAGGCGTCCGGCAGGGGGCCCATCTCTGCGGACCGCCTGTCGCTGGAACCGACGAAGGCGATCTTGCCTTCGCGACAAACGATCTCGACGTGTTCGAGTCGATCGATTCGACCCTGGTCGGAGCCACCCTTGGACCGGTCGCCCAGTGGCGTGGCCACCTCCGACAGATTGGTGATCAGTAGATCCATGTTGTCTCCATTGCGCCTCAGTTCAAGCCCACCTGTTGACGCCCCAGGGCGCGCACTTCGTGCTGGAGCCAGCGCTCCACCTCTTCCCATTCCACTGGTGAAGTGAGTTTGGGTAGCGGTTCTCCTTCGATCTGGGAGAGGTCGGCCAGGCCCTTGAGAGCCTGTAGTGGGAAATCGCTGACATGACCGAACTTGTCCCGTGAACGGTTTAGCAGTGTGGGGAGGGGAATCTCTTGCGACAGAAGGAAGAGGTCCACGAAGTCTCGACGGGTCCCCCGGCTAATCACGGCGCCCAGCTTCATCAGACCGAGGTCGACTGGCGAGGCCACTGCCATATCGCCCGCGACCTGCTCAGCATCGATCAGGGGATACGGGTAGTAGTAGAGACGGAGCCCGACTCCTCCTGCCAGCCGCACATAGAGGAATCCGTCGCGGGCGGTCTCCACGCGAGTGTCAGCATCCAGTTGCAGTAGATCCTGGAGGAGATCGCGACGCTCGATGGAACGCAGCCGTTGAACCTGGCTCATGAGGTCGAGGTCGCGCACCGGGCGGTGGCTGAGATAGAGCGCCAAGGCTGCAGAGCCGGCCAGATAGAAATCGGTTCCCCATTCCAGCTGCGCCAGAGCTGCGAGCAGATCCTGGCTCTCAGTGGCGAGGCTGTGCGACTCTTTGATGGTCAGAGCGGCCACAGTTCGTCTCCCGAGGATGGCGTCGTCGACACGGCTCGATCCAGGATGACCTTCCAGAAGCTACGGCTCCGGCGAGAAAGCTGACGGGCGCCATGGCGGTCGAGCCAGTCGCCCAGTTCGTTCTCCGGGCACATTCCGATCAGCCAACGCAGATCGCGGCTGTCGCCCTCTTCCAGAAGCTTCGCGATCACGAATGGGGCAGCGCTACTGGGGAGTTGCGCCACATCGTCGTAGTGGGCGAAGAGCCGACGGGCGTTCTCGCACAGGCTGTCGTTCATGGTCTCTCAACCGATCAGAAGACGGCTGCCAGCAGGAGGTAGCGCAGAATCTGAATGATCACGATAGCCAGAATGGGCGACACGTCGATGCCTGCCAGCTTGGCAGGGGGGATCAGCATGCGCAGCGGTCCCAGAACGGGCTCGGTAACTGTCACGAGCAGACTGACCAAGGGATTCCGTGGATCGACTTGTACCCACGACATCACCGCCCGGATAATGATCAGCCAGGTGTAGAGGTAGAGGAGAAGGACGAGGAGATTCACCAGCCCGAGCACGAGTCACCCGCCCCGGGACCCGAAAAGGGAGGTCCCGATCCGTACGTGGGTGGCATCCTCCTCGATCGCTATGTGGTAGTCGGAGCTCATGCCCATGGAGAGATAGCCGGGACGGTCGCTCCATCTCGGGTGCGAGAACAGCTCGTCACGGATCTCGCGGAGCTGTCGAAACCAGGCGCGGGATGCCTCCGGTTTGGCTTCGAGGGGTGGAATGGCCATGAGACCGACAATCTCCAGGGTCTCGAGGTCGGTGAGCTCAGCCAGTTGACTGCGAATCAGGGTGGGGGAGAATCCGTGCTTGGAGTCTTCCTCGGCCAGGTTGATCTCGATGAACCCGGCTAGGCGGCGACCGAGTCGGGTGGCTTCTTTGTCGAGAGTCCTGGCGATCTTGAGTCGATCTACCGAGTGCACCGCAGCGAAGGCCGGCACGACCTTCTTGACCTTGTTGGATTGCAGCGGTCCGATGAGGTGCCACTCGATGTCGGCGGGCAACTCTGGCATCTTGGCCAGAGCCTCTTGGACCCGATTCTCTCCGTATACCTTCAGACCCGCTTCCCAGGCCCACTTCAAGCGCTCGATCGATTGGCCCTTGCTGGCGCCGAGAATGGTGATCTCTTCTGGGTCGCGGCCGACCGCCTGGCAAGCAGCAGACACATGTCGGCGGATCGCTTCGAGATTCTCGGCAACCTGGGTCGAGGAGCACATCAGGAGGGTATTTCGATCTCGAACCATTCGGGCGGTGGCGTTCGCAGATCGACGGCCCGATTGGCCAGTTGATCCGCTTCCTGATTCTCTTCTCGGGTCACGTGGTGAATCTCGAACCCCGGGATCTCCTGACGCAATTGGAGTACCTTCAGGAAGATCGGCACCAGATGGGGCGCCTTGACTCGGTAGGCCCCCTGAAGTTGCCGGACGAGGAGCTGACTATCGCTGTAAACCGTCAGTTGCTTGAGTCTGTGCCTGCGAGCCAGGCTCAGGGCTGCGATCAAACCCGCATACTCGGCCACGTTGTTGGTGGTGCGTCCCAAGAACCCGCAGACCTCCTCTATGACGTCGCCCTGGCGAAAGACCATGCCGAAACCCGCTTCACCGGGATTTCCCCGCGAGGCGCCATCGACCCAGGCCTGGGCCTGGGCGGTGCCCTCTTTAGCCACCATGTCTAGTCAGCTACCTCGGCGATGTAGAGGATGCGTTTGCAGCTATCGCAGGTCTCGATGGTTCCCTGGGTCTGAATCGCTACCACTGCCTGGGGGCGCACCCGATAATTGCAGGCGCCGCAGTGCCAGATCTTGGGCCCTTTGCCGCGCTCCACTTCGTGCACGGACGCCAGACCCAGACCGCCCCGGTGGGTCCGTACGCGTTCGAAGTGGGCGAGAATTTCGGGAGTGACGCGCTCGCGTAGGACCTCGATACGGTTTCGGAGCTCCTCGGCCTTTTTCGCCACATCCGGTTTCTGGCCCTCCCACTTTTTGAGCTCAGTGGCGTACCTGGCATCGAGATCCTTGAAGCTCTCCTGCTCCTCTTGCAGACGCCCTGAAGCTTCTTCCTGCGTTTCGAGGGCATTGATCGCTTGATCCTCGAAACCACTGATCTGTTGTTTGGCGCCATCGATCTCTTGGAGCAGGGCTCCGTACTCGCGTTGATTTCGGACCAGGCTGATCTGTTCCTGGAAATGCTTGACCTTCTCGCGCAGATCGTTGATTTCGGCCTCGGCGGCGCGATGCGCCTGCACGGTCTGGTCGACTTCGGCGGCCAGCGAGTCGATGGAGGCCTTCTGCTCACTGTATTCGTCGTGAAGCTCTTGCATCCAGTCTGGGATGCCGTCCAGAAGCTCCTCAGCAGCCGTGAGCTCGTCTAGAGCGTGCTGCAGCTCTACGATGGTCGAGAGTTGCTCCGCCATCCTTGTTGATCCCTCCGTAAGAAATGCAAAAGGGGTGTCTTGTGAGAGACACCCCTCGGGCCGTCTGTCCGGGCTGGTTGACCGTCGACGGACCGCTTGAAAGCTGTCGCAACAGAAGTGGTTCGGCGAGCATCCTCCAGCGTGTCAAGTCAATTGGGCTCCCAAGCCGATGTGGGCCCACCTGGATTTGAACCAGGGACCTGCCGGTTATGAGCCGGATGCTCTAACCGCTGAGCTATGGACCCAAACTCCCCCCTCGAGGGGCAGTGAAGTATAGCACCGGGTTAGCTACCCTCGGCGTACAGTCTTCTGTAGGTGTCTTCGAAGAGAACGATGCGCTTGACGTAGGTCTTGGTCTCCTCCAGCGACAGGCCTTCCACAAAGCGGTCGAGTTCAGGGTTGGTGCCCGCCCGACGCCAGAGTTTCTTGATGCGGTAGGGCCCGCCGTTGTAGCCCGCCAGTGCCAGCTCCACGTTGCCGTCGAACATGTCGAGAACTTGGCGGAAGTATCGCGTGCCGAGACGGACACTGAAGTCCGGGTCGTTGAGACGAGAGGTGGAGTAGCGGAGACCCAGGCGCTGCGCGACCTCGCGTCCGGTGGCCGGCATGAGCTGCATGAGCCCGCGGGCGCCAGCCCAGCTACGAGCCTCGGCATCAAAGGCACTCTCCTGGCGAATCATGGCGAAAACGAGATACGGCGACAGGTTCTGATCCTCCGCCCTCTGCTCGATGATGAGACGGAAATCCATGGGATAGTAGAGTTCCAGCGCGTCGGCAGGCACAATCACTTGGTGGGCTCTGCCGAGCGCTGGAAAGGCGCAGGCCAGTGACTGAATGCTCTCGCGGCGCTGACCGTGGCGGGCGCGGACCACGGCCTGCTCGGCACAGAAGGCACGAGGGTCAGCCCCGCTTCGCAGTCCGTCGAGCTCGTAGAGGGCGAGCTCCTGCAGGCCGAGGTCGCTCATCCAGCGTGCCCGGGTCAGCAGGGGATCCTCGGGCCAGGGCTCGGTGGGTCGGATCGGAGCCTGGACGGAGGTCTGGTGGCTCTCATCTAGCCGGGCACGGGCATGCCGGCGATAGAAATCGTCCGCTGCCGTAGCGACGATCTCCCGATAGATGGACAGGGCTCGAGATTCGTGACCGAGCGCCTCATGGGCTCGCCCCGTCCAGTACCTGCCGCTGCGGGCCGCGTTGGTGCCGCGGTATAGCGATTCAAGTTCGCTCCAGTAGCCGATGGCGACGGGAAGGTCGCGCCTGATGTAGGCCTGCCAACCGAGACGCCAGAGGTACCGGGTCCCTGTGGTGTTGGTTGGCTCGACGCTCTGGAGGCGTTCGAGTAGCGCCAGGGATCTCTCGAAAGAGTCATCCTCATCGCTTATCGCGGCAAAAAGGGTCTTCAGGGCTCTTTGTTGAAGCACCTTGTCCGGGGTGAGATCCGCCACCTCCTCCAGATAGCGGCGGGCGAGCTCACCCATCTCCTGGCGCTGACTCTGCGCCAGATTGGAGCGGCCACGGCGCACCTTCGAGGCATCCCGGGCGGCCAGGGCCCGTTGCCAGGCGACGGCGATCCGACGATCCCGTTCAGAGGAATCGAGACTGGCCAGAATCTCCATGGCTTCTCGGCCACGGTGATCTCGCGTCAGCGCTTCTGCGCGCAGCAGCGACCAATCGAAGGACCTCTGGGATTCTGCAATAAGGTCCAGGGCCTCGAGAGCCTCCCTGGGCTCGCGATTTTCGACCAATCGCTGGGCACGTCGCTCGAGCTCGGGTGCGGTGAGGGTGTCGGCAAAGCTCTCCTCCACGTCCAGCTCCGCCGCCAGCTGGGGATGCTCCACGAACAAGCGGCGGCCCGCCTCAGTCTGCAGCTCGGGGCGCTCCAGCGTGGCCCCCATCTGCCAGACCAGGACCTCTATGTCGCTCGCCGTCTCTGCCGGCAAGGACTCGCTACGCGCGAGCTCGACCCAATCGAGAGTGGCGTCCCAGAGCTCGTTCTCCGCACAGATTTGGGCGACCCGCCAAATCGCAACTGCCCGAAGAGGAGAATGGGGAAAATTGTCGATGAGGGCTGCGAAGGCCTCGCGGGCGTTGGTGATGTCTTCCAGGGCGTGGGCGCTCTCGGCCAGGGTGAAGAGACGCACGTCCCCGAGCCGAGCCTCTGTCTCCAGGGGTTCCTGCAAGAGCTCAACGGCTTCTCGCATCTCCTTGGCGACAAAGGCCTCGAGACCGGCGATTAATCGGTCGTCTCGAGGGATGCCGATCTCGCCGGCAACTGACGGATCGAGCTTTGCTGGGGATTCTGCGGTGGCCTGCAGAACAGTAGTGTCGACAGATCGATCCCGTACTGCCGCGACCAAGAGGACCACGGCGGTGAACGCGATTGCCAGACGAAACAGAGTTCGAAGAGACACTCTGAAGGATTCTACGCCTGGAATCGGTGGCTAGATGTGAAGTATGAACAGTTGCGAGAGCCTACGTTCCCATGACTTCATCGTCGCCAGCAGCCAGGATCTTTACCAGCTCTTCCCGAAAATAGTCGGTGTCCGTGCGAACCGCCTCGTCGATGCGCTCCTCATAGATCTGACGAGAGCGATCAATATCGTCTTTGAGGGTGCGGTAGATGTTGCGCCCCCGACGTCCCTCTTCGACCTGCTCCTCGTTGTAGAGCTTGATCTCGGTAACCAGCAGGCGGGCCAGTCGGCGGGCCTCCTCATGATTTGCATCTTCGCCACCACCCTCGCTGGGGAAGCGGCGAGTGGTAAAGGCCCATCCGGGCCCATCGACATCTTCGGGTGGTGCCACCTCA
>Ga0255052_10003959_pt1 | contig 10044 bp, 7 predicted proteins | sample JV7_2_21_MG_FD_188632 | JGI IMG/M metagenome (GOLD analysis project Ga0255052, IMG submission 188632) | Seawater microbial communities from Jervis Inlet, British Columbia, Canada - JV7_2_21 | ecosystem: Environmental > Aquatic > Marine > Inlet | place: Canada: British Columbia | collected...
ACGGCACTGCAGGCGATCGCCTTTAGAAAGCCGCGTCTTTGCATTCTTCATCTCCAAAATTCAGTGCGTTCTTCTTTTCATGTCTCCTTTGCGAGCCAAACCTGCAAGCGATTGCGATGTGTAGCCACGCAATAGATAATACCGTTATTGATGAGATTTTCCAGCGAAATATGTTCTTGAACATTGCGAGCATCAACGTGTGAGCCTGTGTTCTTGACCCCCTGTCAATTCTGAGATCGTAATTCCGTGAGCCATCTGGAAACCTCAGCACGAGAGAGTAGAAGTCTACAAAAAAACGCCGACATCAACAACAATTCAGAAAATTGGAAAAACTCACTTTTTTTTGCCCGGGATTGATCGACGCCGAGTGTGATTTTATTGGACAGTTGAACCCGCGAAAGGGGCCGTTCTTTGGGCTGGGCAATATATAGTGGGTGCCGCCAAATGGGCGCGGCCATATGGTGGTTTGTGTTATGGGGCGTTGCTCTGGTCGCTGGTTAGCGGGCTAAAGAAAAGATGTTTGCCCTGTCGATATTGCGTAGGTTGCAAAGGTTTTTTCACTTTTGAAGGAAGAGTGAGTATGAGCAAAAGGGAGTTGATAGACTGCATCTGTGAAATCAACAAAGGCGCCAAGCCGGAATTTCTCGCCAGTTTCTCCGAGGAGGATTTGAAGGCCTACCTTGAGCATCTGATGGAGTTGGATTTGGAGGAGTTGGCTGTCTGTAGGTAGGTACATCCGCAGTGGATTTTATATACGCTACGGCTATACGAGGTTCACCGCCGCGGCTGCAATCTCCCGGAGTCCCAGATTGCGCTGAAGGAGCGGACTCGATCATTCCTCGTCGAAGTCAGTGCCCACAATGGACCTGCTTGTATCACTAAGACCCCGCCTTCCTTGGGGATTAGTTTGGGTCTGAGGCTGCTCGCCTAGAGGATTTGAAGAGCTATTCGGCCTATTGTTGTTTCTTTGTCGGTTGCCGCCGGATGAGGCGTTGAACGTTGCCGGTCCTGGAGGATCGGTCACAATCGCGCCGGGTGCTATCTCGACGATACTGTTTAGCTTGTACTGGACCACCACGGGCTCGTGGCCGGTCGGCACGCAGAAAACAAAGTCAATGAGCTGTTCACTCCCATCGATATTGCGGCTGTCAAGTTCTATTGCGGGGACAACTTGGATCTGGTCCGCGGTTCTGAGGTGCCCAAGTGGATAAACGTTGACTGCTTCTCCGGCGAGCCGGTCCTGGCCTGAACCTTTTCGTTTACAGATCAATCTCAACTGAGAGAGAGTGAAGGCGCCGCCGTTTATCCTCGCGTCTGCCCTGATTGCCCTCTTCGATATTCCCACCCGCACTATTGTTACGTCATAACTGCCTTTGGTTGATATGGGCACCCGAGCGTCCTTAAGTTTGCCGGAACGGCTCCTGAGATCGCTGATCAGGCCATCGGCCTGCTCGGCGATAGCTTTCGGGGCAGGCCAAACGGCAGCCGTTCTCGACACCGTTATAGCGGGAAACTTGTTGCTTATTATCGATGTGGTCTCGGTGGCGATGAGTCTGTTGAAGAAGAGCTGGTCCAGATAGTTGGGATGGATGGTGGCGAAACTTCTTTTGCCGCTGAAGCTGCCCTTGCTGACCATGGTGAAAAGCCCCGTTGCGAATCCGTCGGCGCCAAGCAGGGCCCCCTTGGGATTGTCAGGATTGAGGCTTCTCGGATCGAAACGCTGATAAGGAAAACCGAGTGGGAAGGGGCCCATCGCCAGGGCCGTCAGCAAGAAGCCCGAAACGAGAAAACCCAGCACGATCCCACAGACGATGCGACCGACACACTCAGGCAGAAAGCCCAGGTCGACGGGATTTTTGAGCAGGTAGATGGCGCCCGTTTGCAGAAGGGCAAAGGCCAAAACAAAGATCAGGATAAAAGAAATCGTCTGGGCCCACGGCGCTATCTTGAGAAACATCCCTTCGTCGCCGCGGCTGATAAGCATGTTCGCAACAGCCTCAAAAAAGCCGAACGCAACCATGCCTGAAATGATTGCGATTATTATTGCGGCAAATGCCTTTACAAATGTGCCCTCGAAATACAGCAAAGCAGCACAACCCAGAATCATTATCAATACGACTAAATTGGCTATCATGATATCTCCAGTTCCATCGGGGATTTGCGACCCATTCGCGCCCCGCTACCCGCCAACTACTGCGTTGGCTTTGTCTTCTTTGTTCTAGATGTCGAAAGTACTCTTATCATTTCGTTTATCGATGCCGTTCCGGCGATGACTCTTCTGAGCACCTGCTCCTGCAGATAAAGCACCTTGGCACGTCTGAATTGCGCGCCTATTTCCGCTAACGATTTGGATTTCCTGACGGCTTGTCTCAAAGCATCGTTCATGACGGCAAGCTCGAAAATACCGGACCTGTCAAAGTAGCCTGTCCCCTGGCAATGGTCGCAGGTCAGGGGTTTGCCGTGCTTGTCATACTGCACTTTGCCGGCACGATAGAGAACTTTCGTCTTATCGGCGGTAATGTTGAATTTCTTGAAAAGCTCCTTGTCCGGCGCATACCCCTGCTTGCACTCTTCACAGAGTTTTCTCAGCAGTCGCTGGTTACTCGCACACAAAAGGGTTTCGGCGACGAGATTCCTGTCACCGACGAGCCTCATCCATTTGCCCAGCGCCTGCAGCACACTGTCGGCTTTGAGCGTGACATATACTAGTTTGCCGTCTTTGGCAGCCGCGCAGGCCACACGAGCGGTCTCGGCGTCCTCGCACTCGGCTACGCCGACGATGTCGGGACCCATTCGCACGACGGCCTGGAGCTTTGCGCCAAATGTCGTTGTCCCCGTGTCACTGAGGGCGTATATGTTCTGAGTGATGTTGGACAGCTCGCCGGAGGGCTGCCTTTCGAGCGTGTTTACGTTATTGATGAAGGCGTCGTGATTACGGAGCAGCGCATAGAGCGTAGTGGTCACTCCACTCTTTGGCGGCCCGCTTATAATGCACAAACCTTGCTTAACACCGCCAAGTTGACTCAACTGTCTATGCTGTTCGGGCATCAGGCCTATGTCGTCTAATTTCGATATCGTCTCTTGTTCTATGTGCTTGAGTCTGATCTGTTCGCCGGCGGTCGAGCCGGCGGTGGTTATTTCCCACGGCATATCGTCCTTGCCTCGGCGAATTGTGAACCTCCCCTTTTGCGGTTTTCGTCGCTCCTTGGGGTCCAGGCCGGCCATTTCTTTGACAAAGGTAATGAAATACCCCACCTGTTCTTTCGCTATGCTCGGCTGTTTGAGCGATGTACCGTCAACAAAGTAGGCTACTTTATAGTCCTCGGCCGTCGGGGAAAACGCAACGTTGCTCGCCCGGCGCCAGATGGCGTCACTGATAATCTCATAGCTTGTCTTGTATCCGAAAAAGTCCGCCGTCCTTGGCTCGGGTACGGGAATTTCATTCTTGTTTGCCGTGACAAAAGTGAAGCTCTTGAGAGCCTCCATCTTCTTTTCCTTGCTGACGAGCAGGCTCTTGATATGGTCGATGGTCAAAACGCGATCGTAATCGAGAACTCTGCCGTTACGGTGCTTGATGTAAGCCAGAGCCACTGCCCCGACAGCGAGAAGGTAAAACAGCATCCCTCCGATGTAGAGTGGTATGACCAGCCAGATCATCGCCGCGGCGGCCCCAACCCCCAGGATAAGTCCCGTCCAAAGACCTTCTTTTGTTTCCAGCACTTTGGCGTCCTGATGCACCCAACCGATCAGTGGGAGCCAGGCAAAGAACAGGGCCAGGTAGCCGATGAGTTTCAGTATGGATATGTAGCCACTGTATTCAACGGCTCCCAATAGTTGGTCCAGCATAAGATGAGGCTCCAATAAATCTTACAAAATGCCGCTGACGGTAGACTTGATGCCCTTGAGCGCCATTCTCAATTCTTCCTTATTTGGTGCGTATTTGTATGCGTCCTTGGGATCTACCATCCCATCCTTGATCAACTCGCAAAGATTGTACGTCAGATCCTGCATGCCTTCGCCCTGGGAGCTTCGTATGACGCTGGGAAGGTCGACTTCACGGTCTTCGGCGATGAGTTTCCGCGTCGAAGCGTTTGCGATGAGAATCTCCACGGCCGGCACTCGGTCCACACCTTCTTTGAGACAGGGCAGCAAGACTTGGCTGATGATTGCCCTGACAGCGAGGGCCAAGGCCTGCCTTATCAAGTCTCGCTCGTCATGAGGGAACAAATCCAACAGTCGGTGAACTGCCTGGGAGGCGTTCGCCGAGTGCATCGTTCCGAACACAAGGTGCCCGGTTTCGGTGGCTCTCATTCCAGCCGAGACGGTTCTGGCATCCCGCATCTCGCCGACAAAGACTACATCCGGGTCCTGCCGCATCAGATACGTCAGGGCCTCGTCAAAGTCCTTGGTGTCGATCCCGATTTCTCTTTGCGAAACTATGGCCTTGCAGTCCTTGAACAGATATTCGATAGGGTCTTCCACCGTGACAATGTGACATGATTCAGTGCGGTTGATGTAGTCTATCATCGAGGCAATGGTCGTGGTCTTGCCACAACCGGTGGGACCGACCACGAGCACCAATCCCTGCTTGCTCTGGCATATGCTCTCCAGCACCTTCGGCAAATGCAGATCTTCGAAAGGTGGGATCACCGTATTAACACAACGCGCCGCCAAGCTGACCATCCCGCGCTGGCGGAACAGGTTGGTTCGAAAACGATGCTCACCGTCAATTTCGTGGGCGAAATCCAGCGTACCGTGCTTGAGAAAAGACTCTTTCTGGGCCGGGCTGAGTATCTCGAAAGCCAGTTGCTCCATCCTCTCAGCGGTCATTATCTCGCCGGTCGTGTCTTTCAGTTTGCCAAAAAGGCGCAGTTTCAGCGGCTGGCCCACTTTCAAGTGCAGATCGCTGGCCCGATTATTGATGGCAGCTCTGAAGAACTTATTCAATTCAGGCTCATGACCGGGACTCTTTCGATCACCAGCAGGTTGTTTGGTACTCATAAATACAGCCCGTTCAAAAGCTTATATAACGACTGGATCGAGCGCCAATCATCACTATAGAACAGCTTTCATCCTACCATGAGGTTTGTAAAGACATACCATTATACAATCCCATTATAGGTTTCCACGGCAATCTGTCAACGGTGATGCCCGAACAATATTGATTTTCGGCACAAATCACCGAGGAATCCAGCTCTGTTGTGCGTTTTAGCCCGCCGATTTCCACGTCCTGGTGGGCTTGGACTTCGAATCTGAATGTCGAACAGGCCAAAAGGGTGCAAGCCCGCAAGCCGTGATGTATCTGACGCCCTGTCTGGCCGTTCGACGAGGGCTCGTATTATGGCCGGCGGCATTTACGGTACAAGAATCATCCCAATTTTCGCAGGGTGCCGACGTTCGCCAAAGCGGCAAGCGGCAAAGCAGCGAAAACCGGTGATAAAATGGACAAAATACGTTGAGATATGAGCGGTTATAACCGCACCCGGCACCTCAATTGAGTACAAAACCAAATCGACTTCAGCAATTCACACCTGCCTGCCGATATACTAAGGGGTATCATTATGGAGTCGACAAAGGAAAAACTTTCAGAACGGCAAAAGCAAGAAGCGGCAATAAGGCTTCTTCGGAAACTCGGGGAGCAACTGCAGTCGTCTGATGCATCGACCAGGCGACGAGCAGCTTACAATCTGTCCTGGATGCAGGAAGATGGCTTGACGATTTTGAAGGGTGTCTTGTGCGGCAACTTCCACGTAACGGCGAAGAATGCGGCCGCATACGGCCTGAGAAATATGCGGGGCAGGATGAAGAATGTAGCTCTGGAGGTTCTCAACCAGGGATTGAAACATCGTGACAACTCCACCAAGCAGGTTTGTCGAGCTGCCTTACAACTGCTGGGGCGCAAAGTATCCGCCGGCGACAGCCCCAAGAGACAAACACCAAAGAAGACGAGGATCAGGGAGATTTCGCACGAAAGCAGGCCGAGGGCCAGATACGATACGAGGCGAGGAGTGGGCACGAGACGAATGCGCGGATGAGAGCCCGAGCCGAACCGGGTTTTTGACGCCTGAAATCACAAGAGAATCCGGCATGGTTCAATTATACGTAACAGTTTTGCAGGATTCACGACGCTTCTGAGGTCGTAAACCACATGCCGAATTAGAGTTTTTGGTTCACCGTTCAAGGTTGCCGGTTAGAAGCCTTGAATCAGTTTTTCCTTCAAATGCGAGCCTTGAACCATGCCGAAAATGCCGGCCCCGGCTGGAATTTACCCGACCCCAATCACGTCGCCAGCAATAACGTCAGTGTCATGTAGATGGCCACACTAATCGAATCGTTCGCCGTTGTGACAAGCGGGCCGGAGCTTATGGCCGGATCTATGCCGATCTGGCGAAACAAGAACGGGAGAAACAGGCCCAGCGTCGTCGCGACCATTATCGCCGAAAACATTGCCACACCAACGGCAAACACAAGCCGCACAGGCTCCACCGCGCTTTCGCTGCCGTTGAAATGAGTCAGAATAGCACATGCCACCCCACCTAACAAGCCGCAGCTCAATCCCACAAGAAAAGCGATTCGGACTTCTCGCGCAAAAACCTGGCCTAATCTCAATGCCACGAGGTGACCTGTTGCCAACCCGGAAACCACTATCGCAGAGGTCTGCAGGCCCGCATTACCACTGATTGCGGCAATCATCGGCACAAAGAAGAGTGCAGCAGTATACACAAGGGGCAAGTCTTCGACAGAAAACTTGTCGTGGAAGAGCATTAGGACCGAGGCGGTGACGCCGGTCCCGATCAGACAGGGAAGCAGCCAGGTCATCCTCACGCGAGCCGCGTGGAATACAGAGGCAGTATCGAGCTCGTCGGGATCCGTGCCGGCCATCGTGTACAGGTCCTCGGCGGCTTCTTCCTCGGCAACCTCGATGACACGGTCGGCAGTGATCCGGCCGACCAGTTTGTGGCCACGATCAAGAACGGGCACCACAATCAGATCGTTCTTGCTGAATATATTTCTCACTTCTTCCTGGTCGGTGCTGACGTTGACATAAATGGTATCGGAATCTATCAGGTCTGCTATCCTCGTGTCCTCGGGACGGGTCAGTAGAAATCGCACGCGAACATCACCCAGAAACCGCCGGACCTTGTTCACGACATAGACGGAGAAGAAATCCTCATCGATCTGAGCTGCACGGATCTTGTTCAATGCCTCCCAAACCGTGGCGTCCTCGCGCACACTTATCACATGCGGATCCATGATTCCGCCGGCAGAGTCCTCGGAGTAGCTCATCAACTCCTTGATTTCCGCCGATTCGGCCGGTGGTATGCGTTCCAGCAATTCGGCTCGCTCTGGCTCGGGCAACTCGGAAAGGACGTCGGCGGCATCGTCGGGATCGAGTTCGCTAATGAGACGGCTCAACTCCTCGTCCTCGAGCAGATCGAAAAGTTCGGCCCTGGTTGCCTCATCCACCTTTTCCAGAACCTCGGCAGACATCGACGTGTCCATAGCGTCAAAGACATCGCGCCTCTGGTCATTATCCACAAGCTCGATAACTTCGGCTATGTCACTGCTCCGCTGATCGGCGAGCAACTCACGCAGATCAGAGACATTTCCGGACACAGGCAAACGCCCAATCTGCTCCAGTAATTGTCTCTGTTCATCCATTATTTAAATCACTCGTGCCCAAATTGAGGACCAAATTCACCCGCCAGGGCCACAAGATAACCGAATATCCTTGAAATGGCAACAACTTTACACAAACTGCCCCCCCGAACTCGTCAGGCATCTGCCGGCGGGCCTGAGGAGTCCACCCAAAATACCTCCGACCAGGGCACAAACGCATCGGAGTAAGGCAATATGGGCTCAGATGCCATGCGGAAATCCGCTTGGATCCGGCCATCATTGACACAAATTTACCTGTCGATCCGACTATAAAAGCAAAATGTTCTTGGCTTCAAAGAGGTTCTAGTGTAAAATGAACCTTGCAGTATTTGTTCGGCTGTTCGCATAGAGAAAGAACCACATTTTTTCCGATGGGGACGATATGATGAAAAGGTCTTTTAGTGGTATTGCAGGGATTTTGGCGGTAGCAGGTTGCGTGTGTCTGGCTGGGCCCGAACCGGCTATTGTGCCCGCTCCGGGCCAATGGACCATAAATATTGAGTTTACTCATCCACAGCAAGTCGTCCTCCCGCAGAGTCTTGATAACCACCCCACCCGCTTCTGGTACACGATCATCACGCTAACCAACAACACAGGCTACGACGTCGATTTCTACCCCAAATGCGATCTGATGACGGACAGCTTTCACGTTATCGCCGCGAGCAAGTTCGTATCGTCATCGATTTTTGACCTGATTAGGAGTCGCCACAGGAGCAGATACCCGTTCCTGGAGCCATTGCATAAGTCAGGCAACAAGATACTCGAGGGCGTCGACAACACCAAGGATATCGCGGTGATTTGGCCTGACTTTGACACGCAAGCCAAGAACATCAAACTGTTTATAACAGGCCTGAGCAATGAGACGGCTGTTGTCAACCATCCGGTTTCGAAAGACCAGAACGGCGAGCCCGTCAAGATTTTCCTCAGGAAGACCCTGGAGTTGAATTATGCCCTCAGAGGCGACGCGGCTTTGAGGTCGAACGCCAGCTTGGTCTACAAGGCAAAACGCTGGATCATGAGATAGGATTTCATGTCCGGCGAGCGAGGGCAGAAGCAATAATAATGCCCGGATGGGAAAGTCCAGACGTGCTTGATATCAGCCAGGATGATTTAACCGACTGCGGCAGCCTGATTTGCATGGTTGTCTACAGACCAATTGAACTGCCGGCCGTCGCCCTACGCCAACGCTTTTGAATTGCCTAATCTACCACTTTCTTGCGTTGGTTTCGTGGAATCATCTTGTGCATTTCTCAGCGTTCTGGTCAAAATGACGCTGTCCAGCATTTTTTATGCATCCGGCGCTCGCAGGCACATTATCAACCGTAATCCTCTGATAGAATAAGCAGTTGGAGTAGTCTGAATAACCATGTGTCCAAATGTTAATTTACTTGCCAAGCAGGTTTTAGTGATGTATAATAAGACAGATGTGAAATAGAATTGTGTAAAGGATATGCTCGATGGGAAAGATGAATCCAGCACAAAAGATGCCTCCCATAGAACAACTCAAGGGCCGGACCCTCGGCAGAATACTCATGAAGATGGGCATTCTCAACAGGGAGAAAATTCATGATTGTCTCAAGGTTCAGGCTCAGCGGCAAGGGGTGCAGATAGGTCAGATTTTCCTTGAATTGGGGCTGGTCGAAGAAGGCCAGTTGCAGATGGCGCTGGCGGCGCAACGAGGAATGGAGTATGTGAGCCTCGATGGGGTTGACATCCCTGCTGATGTGGTCGAAAAAGTGCCCGCGCAGATGGCAAAAACCTACCATATCGTGCCCATCGAATATAACAGCCAGCGAAATGAATTGGTCGTTGCGCTCGATAACCCTGAGAATTTCAGAGCTACCGACGATCTGAGCACTCTTATGGGCTTTAAGGTAACGGCCAAGATCACCGATCCTGACGCCCTTGAAAAGGCCTTGACCAAGTATTATGAGACACAAGCCGACGACAACATCAACGAATTGATCGATGAAATACAGGGCGATTCGTTCCTGGCCGAATTCGAGGGCAGAAGCACCAGCATCGACCTTGATGAACTCAAAGAGCTGTCCGAGTCGAATCCGGTCAAGAAGCTGCTGAACCTCGTCCTGCTTCAGGCAATTCGCGACAAAGCGTCGGACATTCATTTCGAGCCATTCGAAGATGAGTATAAAATGCGTTATCGCATCGATGGTGTGCTCTACGAAATGGTGCCTCCCCCGAAGTACATCGCCGCGGCTCTGAGTTCGCGTATTAAGGTCATGGCTGATCTGGACATTGCAGAAAGGCGTCTGCCGCAGGACGGGCGAATATCACTTACCGTCCGTGATAACCCGATCGACCTGCGAGTCAGTGTTCTGCCCACAATGTTCGGAGAGAGCGTTGTATTGCGTGTTCTTGACAGGT
>Ga0255052_10003960_pt1 | contig 10042 bp, 18 predicted proteins | sample JV7_2_21_MG_FD_188632 | JGI IMG/M metagenome (GOLD analysis project Ga0255052, IMG submission 188632) | Seawater microbial communities from Jervis Inlet, British Columbia, Canada - JV7_2_21 | ecosystem: Environmental > Aquatic > Marine > Inlet | place: Canada: British Columbia | collected...
TCAAAGCTGAATCTAAATTACAGTGTGGTGGTTTTTCACAGTACCTTTTTTCAATAGCTTACACTTAAAAGTTAATACGGATTTCATCTAAAATAAAGCCAAATCTCACTTTATATTGCGGATTTCTGGATTTGTTTGATTAATTTGGCCGTGCCAGCCTTCTGTACTTTCGAAATCATCTCGAAACATGTTTTCAAAAAGTAGAAAAGTTTTTTCCCCGGCACCGGGAAACAAATCCGACAAATCCAATTTGCGCCAAATCATTGATGATTTATTCCTAGACTGAGGAAGAAAGACGCGAAATCAAATCTTAAATTGCTTTGCGTATGCGTAGGCGCGCGCGGGCGCAAAGGAAAGGAAAAGTTTCGCGGAGAAAAAACAATGCTTTGCAGGCAAGCCATTGAAATTTGTCAGCGAAGTTTTGCGCTTAATCAAGTTTTGAGACAGTCCAGTAGGCGCGGTCCGTGTCTTCGCGGTTGAGCGTAAGGTTGCCGTAGGCGCGACCGACCATTTTTCCGAGGAGTTTTCCGATGGATTTAGGGGAGCGGGAATATTTTGGGCCGAGAATGTCTTCGAGTATTTCACCGATTGCCGTGGGCTTTACACCTTCACCTTCGGGAAACCCCGCCGCCCTCAGCGCGCGGCTGGTGAACGAGATATCTTCATAAGTCTCGCGTATTTCTTTTATCAAGGCGCGTTTGTTGGTGAAATCCACGTCCTCGTTTTTATTGGATAGAATAGCCCTATTGATATCAATTCCGGAGGCGTGATAGAGAGGATTACGAATAAATGTGTCCCATAGTTTAAACCGCGAGCTCGTGTCCATAGGAGGGAGGTTTTGACCCGCTTTTATTATGGAAATCAGCGACCAGATAATATCAGTCCTATGCTCAAGAATCCAATCCAGTATATTACGCGCGTAAGAGCGAGTATCCGGATTTTCCATTTTAGGATTGAGCGTGACAGGATAAACGCGGGTTGAAAAGTCGCCTGGGAATTTTATATTATTGCCGGTAAAAAACCATATTGCTGCTGAAGCGACGCTGACAGTTCTGTTTTCTCCCAGCAGACGCCCGGAGTATACTTCAGAAGACATCGCTTTTGACAATACATCCGAGTTGACATCAGCCCCCTCAGTAATATTATCAAACAACACGCAATTATGCCCCTCTCGCAACACAGCGAGGATATGTTTGTTGAGCTCTTCATCGTCTTTTGAAAAATTGCTGGGAGGAACGGTGGTTTTCAGAACGGCTGTGGTGACGACATTGACAAGCGTGGTTTTACCTGAGCTCTGAACGGGCGCGACTATGCCGAATCCAGGCATGCCAGCGGGATCCTGAGCCAAAAGAGGACGCTGCAAGAGGGCCATCATTGAGGAAACCATAACAGCAGCATCCAGATCCTCTTTAAAGGAGAATTCGGCCAGAACTTCCTTGGTCAAAAACTCATACGCAGCCTTGGGATCCAGATAATTTTGAGGAGGTTTGTCATCGATAACCGAATAAAGTCCGGTGTCCGGATCATACCCCTTTTTGCAGAACAACTCCCAATCGACGGTTATAAACGGAGACTGGACAATGCCGGTTAAATCCCGGTGTCGCTCAGAGAGCCCCAACGCGACAACGGACGCAAGCTTTTCAGGGCATTGTATTTCTTTTCCCATCGGATACTTTACGAACCGGATATCGCGCCCCATTCTGGCTATGAGATCGTGATAGGGCTTTCGGAACGGCAAGATCGCGGGCATACGGCAATACTTGGTTTTGTTGATCTTGGCTTCCGAAAATCGTTTAACCTGGCGAATAGTCGTCAGATTGGCAAAATCCACATAGACCAACCCCGGGCCATAAAAGAACACCGGCGGCCACCTGTGAGACCGCGAGAGTATTTTCGTAACCTGTTGCGCGGCTTTGTAAAGGTTGTGTTTATCGAGCGGAACTTCAAAAATCTTGCGCTTTTTACGATCCAAAAACAGAGCTTTGCGCTTGTCCTTAGTCGCTGCGTGTTCGTACTTATCCTGAAATCCTTTGACGCGCTTGCGAAGCTCTCGTTTGGTGACTGAGGAACGCGCGGAGATTTTCTCAATTATTTCGGTTAGTTCTTCGTCTGGTTTTTTAAATGTTTTGCCTGGGAAATCCTTTAAAACAACCTCGATAGGCGCGGATTCTATCCATTTAATCAGGTCTCCCTGATTGGGATTCTGAACCATTTTAAACGCGCTATCGACTGAGCGTTCTATATCATCATAGCGTGTTTGCCAGTCCTGAAGGCGTTTAGAATCGTTGGCGATATTAGCCCGCGCGGCCAACATAATACCGCGAATTGTGGATTGTATTTCGCGCCCCGCGATCCCCTTCGCCATAAGAGAAAGCGAAAGTTTATTGATTTCCTCGTGGAAATTCTGGCCGCTGAGAATGCGTTGAATACCATTGGGCATGGAGTATTTTTCAGCGGAGGAAGAGGAACGCGGAGCGAGGGAAGCGGGCGCGGGAGCTTCCGGAGGAGACCATTCGAGAACGCCGGATTTTTTAACGAGCCCGATAAAATTCTGAATGGGATCCGGAGCCCCGGAGCAGATCCGCCGTTGCGTGTAGATCGGTTGAGTCGCCACAAAAATGGCCGGATCCAGGACGTTTCCCCACTCTTTTTCTTTGTTGTATTCAATGATCCAGTGACGGATATCACGCGAAGGCGCGGGCTTGTCCAGCCAAAAGAATAGGTGACATTTCAGCTCGGAGGTAGTGAGGCCGTAAGACGCGGAAAACTGATAAATATAGTCCGACTCCCAGAATTCGCCCGGCAATTCAACGATAAACTCGTCAATGGCCGCGAGGCCTTCCCCGGTGGCCTTAAAACCATCCACGTCAAAACAGACAAGCTGAAGTTCTCGATCTTGCAGAGTCGGCGGCATTCCGTCGCGATCCGCGCGCTTGATCCGGCGCATTTGTTTTAGATTCGCCCCGGGGATAAAATCACCCTGGATCAAAAACATCGGATGATTTTGATATTTTTTAATGATCTCGAAAGCCGCGCTCAGGTCGCCTACCGAATAACTGAAACCGTCGAAAAACTTCCCGGCTCGGTACCCGGCCCCCACTTTCCATTCGCCGTTTTCAAAAACAAATGTTTTAGTGGCGTTGCCTTGTAGTGGTCGGAGATAGTTTAACCGAAACATCCCACCCCCTTTGGAAACGGAAATTCCGAGACCGGGCAATAATGAGTAATTCTGTCTATCAAAACGTTATACGTCACAAACCGTTGGCGAATTTTGCAAAAATACCAACGATCCGTCATTAAAATTTCTTCACCATATTGATCCTGTGGAGAATAAACCACGATATTCATATCCTGACGCGGCTGTTTTTCAGGCTCAAACTTTTTCCACTTTATACTCATTGAGGCTCCTTTAAAGATCCCATAGTTCCCAGGCGATTTCCACCGCGTAAGGAGAAACGTTTTGAATCGGCAATCTGTCGATAACGCCACCGGATTGAGCAAACTCCCGAGTGGCTGAATCGACAAACTGCGAGTCCGGATGAAATTTTCCCTGTTGTCTCGCTAAGCGGCGCGGAACGCGGTGCTTTCTCTTAACTGTTGTCATAATATCTCCCTATTTTAAGTTTTGCTCTTCAATTTTCTTTAACCGTAAAGTTTTGGCTTGCAATTTGTCAATACAATTTGTAATCTAAATTTATAATCCAATTCACATTATTAAAAGATCAATCTCAATAAAAGAAAACCAGTGGTTAAAAATTTAGCGGAAAAGACAAAAAAAGGAAAAAAAGGGAACCAGCCGAACTATCGATTGCCGCAAATTCGGATCAGGGAGGAGTTAAAGCTGTTTCTTCTCTGGCTGGCAATAAAACTAGAAGTCAACATTAGCGAATATATCCGGGAGCTGATAAAAAGCGGGGAAGAGTGGCGCGAGTTTAAAAAGTTGCTCGAAAATGAGCCGGAAAAACTGGAATGGCTGAGGGATCATTTGCCGAAAGGGAAACGATGACAAGTCAAAAAATTTTTCCACAAAACACCGAACTTAAGACCAATAGAGAATTATTGGAAAATGAGTTTCAATCACGATCTTTTCAACAAGAAGATATTTACATACTGTATCGATCATCAAATCGAATCATTGAAATTTTAGGAGCATTTACAGATATACTCAACGCGGACATGCTTAAAAACAAAATGAACCGAAATAAAGACGGCTGGTTTTATGATTATCTTGATAATGATTCTTTTTTTTGCCTATGACTAAACAGACCATTTTAGCGCAATTCCCAGGCGGCGGATTGATGGCCTATTGGACAGAAAAAAATAGTGTGGATGTGGGAGATAGAGTAGTTATCGAGACGAACAAGGGAAAATTCGTGGTGGCCAGCGTTTTTCAGATCTCGCAAATTCCGCCGCAAACGGCCAAGAAAGCGTGTCGCTGGATTGTTCAAAGGCTGGAATTGGAAAGGTATCAAGGCAAGCGAAAATAAAAAGCCCTCCGTGACTCTTAACCTTGAAGAGCTCAAGGGATAAGGAGAGTTGTCAAGGAGGGCTTTTTTTAGACAAAAAGTCCCGAATCTGAATGGATAACGCGTCAACTGCGTTTTTTGCGTCTTTGGAGTGTTTTTCCGCCCAATAGAGTTTTTTTAGCTCTGTTTTTACATCGTTTTCGAGGTCGTCAAATCGTTTATATTGTCGTTCTCTTGACCGGATTGCTTCTTCCGCCGCGGAAGTCAATTTTCCGATATCTTTTGACTGAACGATGATAAAACCAGACGGCACCAATAAAATAGCGCATAACGCTAAAACCACCGCCAACAATATTTTCTGCATTCCAGCCAACCGCCTAACCAACGCCGGCACTCGCTGAAGCTCTTCTATTTCCCAATCCCGAAAAACGCATTTTTGCGGACACGGTTTTTTCCCCTCCATTTTGCTCTCCTTTTAGATTAACTCTCCTAATCCACCTACAGGATAACTAAATCAGGGAATAACGGGCAAGGGGATTTATTCAAAATAGGCGTATTGCGCCAGCCCCCACCAGCGTTTAAATTGTTTTCCCAGCGACACAATGACAAATCCATTCTCATAAACATCCCCTTCCGCGTAGCTTTCGGCCTTAATAATTTCTCGCTTAGGGATTCCGGATCCGGAATCCTTGGCGATATTACGATTTTCCTGTCTGGAGTATTGCCGTTGCATTACTGCGTATTCGGGAGAATTCTCTATTTTGAGCCATTCCTGATAGCGTTGTTCGGCCTCGAACAAATTATTGTTTGGAGTTTTGTCAGACATTTTTTACCTTTCGCCAGCTTTTTAATGTCGTTAAATATTCTCGGTTTATTACGATAGTTTGCAGACTCAAAGCCAATTCCCAACGTTTAAGAACAGGGAGGAGCTTCGTTGATTTCCCGCGTTTTATTTGGGAAATCACTTGCGGTCTGACTCCCAGCTCCTTTGCGAGTTGGGGATCCGAGGTTAATTCTAAATGAGTCTTCAATCGCTCTATTAAATCCGCCGCGTCGGAGTATTCCGTGTTTTTATTACCCGCTCTGATTTTTTTCATAATTAATTGAAATAGGCGTATTGAACACGTTCTGTGTCAGGAGGAAACTGAAAAATGTACTACTCTCAATACTAAAATAGGTTAAAAGCTGAAAGTTTTTTTATTAATTTAGGAACAAGCGCTTGTTTACGGAATAACGGTGTATGATTTCTGAGAAAATTAATCTCGTCGGAGTGCTTTTTCCTAAGCCTGTTCTCGATTTTTATTTGCGTATCAAACGCATGTTTATATTGTCGTTTAGAATGACGTTGCGGAAATTCAATATAGAAGCGAATAATTTTTTTTGCGATTCGTTTTTTCATTATATAAACCCCGATTTTAGAAAATTATTGTCTTACAAAACGTTTTTCAATGGAAATTTCACGGATTGAAGATCCATCTCGCAGGCTATAGAGATAACAGCCTGGATGTCCCGCTATTTTCAGCACTCGGCATGGCTCATCTTTTTCATTGCCGGGAGCAGGTTTCAGCAGATCGCCGACTTTGTGGAGAGGTTGGCGGAGTCTGGTTATTTCGGTTTGACATTTGATCATTTCGGAGCGCGCCTCATCGCGTTCGGTGATATCGCTCAGCCCCGCGTAGCGGCCGGATATTCGCTCGATCGCCTCAATATAATCCTGTTCGGCCAATTCCCAGGATTCAACAGCGTGGTTCAGTTTTTCCATTCTTTTAGACGTATACATTTGATTCTCCGTTTGATTTGTTAAACAATTGCGTGACTTGTTATATAATATGCTACGGAAAACGTAATGTATTGTCAAGCCTAAAAATGAAATGAAATCAATTTTATTGATTTTTATTGATTTGTTTGTCGTCTAAATGCCCCCCCCGCTTGAGTTGGGAATAAGCGAACGTCGCAAGTTTATAGATTCCCGCGCTTTCAGCGTTTTTTTTCAACGCGTCATACTCTTCCGGAGCCAATGTTATTCGCACCTGTTTGGAGATGATCCCCCGCGGCTTAGGCCCCGGCTTGCCTCTTTTCTTTTTTTGATTGTTCAACAGATTCATAGATTCAGGTTTTTTTAGATTCATATTTACCTCACTGTATAGTCGTCAAAGTCTATTTCTTCAAATAACCAGGGATCACGACCGTTTTCGGCCGCGTCCTGTGTCAACATTTTTAGTCCCTCTTTAGAGACCACATAAAGATCATTTTCACGTAATATTTCTAGCAATCGATCAACCAGCGCGATATCATCTTTTCCTAAAAAAGATTGAATTATCAATTTAGCTCTAGCCGTATCATTTCGTGATATCTCCGTATTATCTCCACACATAACAGATATGATTTTGTATATTATTAAATTGTTGCGCTACCGGCTGAAAAAACCGTCGAAAAGCGGGATACTGAATCGCCAAACTATGAACGGACTTTTTTTCCGCGAAAACACGCGCGAACGCGGCGGTTTTATTAAGATGAAAAATTTTCATTTTCGGGAAAAAACGATATACCAATTTAGACATGTCAAAGAACTGTTTTAATGTTGCGCGATTCACAATAATGATAATTTGACTAATACTTTTATATTGTGAAATTTCCTCAATAAAATTCAACGTCAGTTGACAGGTTTCCGCAGACGGCAACACAGGAATTAAAACAAATTTCGCTTCGTCAATCACATTTTTCACGCGGTCGTCGGGATATCCGCCGAAGTCGTACAGAATCGGCGTTTCCTCACTGAAAATCGGGATCTCTTCATCAGGTTGTAAAATCCGCGCGTAACCGGCAGGCAACACGTCAACGGCCACGCTGGCGCGGTCATTGGTCACAATTCCATAGCCGTAGGTCAAGGCGAAGTTCAGCGCGATAGCGGTTTTTCCCACGCCTCCTTTGACGTTGTAAATCATCAGACGTTTGACTGTTTCCGCAAGTGTTTTTGGACTCATACCTTAAAAACCTCAGCGCGAATCAATCCCGTTTCCAGCAATTGCAAAATCCCCTCCGCGCGCATTTCAGCGCGATAGCGACAATTGTTAATAGTGAAAGCCTTTTCCTTTACATATATTTTCCACGTCTCCAAAACCATAGGACAACCGGCTATTGTTTTAAAATCAAATTGCTGAAGAAAATCAGGCCACAAAACAGAATAAATTTGATCCCACATCAATTCCAGCTCCGCGCATGACCACGCCGGCCAGACGTCCGGCTCTTTAAAAGCGGCGGCAACCACCGCCCGAGGAACGGGCAAAGTCAAAGAGTCGTGGAATTTTTCCAACTCCCAGCCAAAATAAGGGACATCCTGAATATCAACTTTTTTAAAACGTTTCCCCTGCTCGAACGTGCATAATTGGCGCGCTAACTCCATTTGTCCTCCAAATTCATCTTTATTGATTTAAAAGTACTTCAGGGCAATTAAGATCAATTTAGAGCAATTCAAGGCAATTAGCAAGTGTAAAGATAGGATTGGATTTCCGGATTTTTCTTTCTCGCGATTTTTTTATAAAAAAAAGAAGTAAAAATCGGAAGGAAAAAAGGGGACGGCCTTCGGCCACTATGCATGCCCGGCTTACAGCCAGGGAGCAAGAGCTTGTATCGAGGGAAAATAGAATTCTAGGAGGAACAGCCTATGTTCCATAGCTGGATAGGGTATTTTTTGCGGATCTTTCGGAGTAGTTCTTTCGCGAGTTTGTATTTTTTGCGGTCTGAGGGAGTCTTGCGGATAAGGAGGACGCCGGCTTTTTTGCCCGAGTATTCCGCGTAATTTATCGCCTGGCCGATTGCCTGAAAATGTTTCGAGGCAAAGTCAACCTCGATCGCGTAGTTTCGCGTGACGCAATCACAGCGCGTCCCATTGGATAGTTTGACCTCGATTCGTCCGCCTCGAGCGAAACACCATTTTTTTTGATAATATCGCTCATTGCGGACCACTCTGCTATGCGCCGAACAACAAGTCACACAGATCAACAGAGAAATCAGTATTCGGAGCACAGCGAGGAGGATGGGTATTTTTTCAGCAGACAGTCATCATTAGCGGTTAACCGGTCAAATTCCGCCAGTTGCGCCAACTGTTCGGGAGTTTCAGAGGATTGCTCGATCCTGGGAAGAGCCAAGGTCGAGGGATGTTTTTTGCCTTCCAGCACTCTGCTTAATCGCCAATAGGCGCCACTTTTAGACAATCCAAAATCACGTTGCAGACTTTCAACTGTGTAAACCACGCCGTCATGCTCAACCCGCATTTGTGAGGCCACGTCGAGCTTTCTTTTAGCCCTGGTCAAGATAGACGGCTCTTCCCGGCCGTCGCGGACTTTTTTTAACCTGGCGTAAGCTCCACTTTTAGACAACCCAAAATCACGACTCAAACTTTTCACTGTATGAATTACGCCCTGATATTCAACAAAAATTTTGGAATTACTTTTCGGGCGCGGTTGACGAGGTTTTATCAAAGACGCGGGAGGAACGTCGCCGGCAATCACGCGCTTTAAACGATGATACGCGCCGCTTTTTGATAAACCCAATTCAGAGCATAATTTGTTTACCGTATAAACGACGCCCTGATATTCATATTCCATGCTATTTTTTCGTCTCATCAGCTACACCCCTGGCTGAATTTTTTGTCGGTTCGCAAACTCTCATGCTGAAAACTAAATGCCTCGAATGGTCAAGGAAGCGGAAAAAGAAAAATCGCGTCAGGAGCGATTTTAGACGATTATTTTTGATTTAGACAATTTTTTGCAATTTGGGAGGTTTTCTCGTGGGGATCCTGGCGGCTGGCTCCGAAATAGTAGGACACGATCGCCGAAATCACGCTGATAAGCGCGCCCACGATCATCATATCAATATTTGATTCTTCCTTGGGAGCGGGGAAAAACAACACCTTCCCGAACATAAAAAATGAGAGGAGGACTATCAGAATCGCAAGAATTTCTCTAATATTGCGACCGAGGAAGTTGTCCGGACTTTTTTGAGACTTTAGCGCTTCCATTTTTATACGACTCGCGGGAATTGATTTTATTCGGCCATTGGCTGATGCCATGTTCCAGACAATTTCCCAGCCCTCCGCCGTAGGGAAGCGTAACGCCGTCCTGCAATCTGACACCCGAGGGGACAAAGGACTCGCATTGTTTGCACTTTTGAGTTTTCATTAAACGCTATGTTTTCGCCAGAGTCTATCCAGCCCAATCATCACGCGGCGAAGTCAAAAACAATCGCGTTTAGCTCCGCGATTGTGGTACACTTGTCAATTGCCTCCCTGTACCAGTTGTATTTTTTCATTACGCGGTCGTATTCGCCGCTCATTGCCTCGATGAACTTCGTCCATGCCACGGCGTCGACAAAATCGATTTGCTTGCGCGGATTGTTGAATTGTTCAGGAGGATTGTCATAGAATTTATAGCGATCAGGATCACTGACCGGACAGATATTTTTGGAGACTATATCGCCCATAGTCCGGGCATTGGCCTTAAAGGTGTCGCCGCTATAAACAAAACCCGCCTCTTGAAAAACACGCGAATCACGCTTGAGAGATTTTATTTTAGCGA
>Ga0255052_10003961_pt1 | contig 10040 bp, 8 predicted proteins | sample JV7_2_21_MG_FD_188632 | JGI IMG/M metagenome (GOLD analysis project Ga0255052, IMG submission 188632) | Seawater microbial communities from Jervis Inlet, British Columbia, Canada - JV7_2_21 | ecosystem: Environmental > Aquatic > Marine > Inlet | place: Canada: British Columbia | collected...
TGGCGAGGTCGTTGGGATCGTTCGTGTCTGCGGGCGTGGTGGTTGTCGTTGGCGGCGTCGCGGCACTCCCTCCGGTCGTCGTGTTGAGCGCGGCGCATGACGCCGCGGCCACAGCAACCGCAGCGACCAGCGTGAGCAGAGATCGGTTCACAGTGCCTCCGATGGATCGAGAGATGAGACCGGGAGCACCGGCGGTTGCGCGACCGAATCAACGTGCCCGCCTCCCTATCATCGCCACAATGCACTACGACTTCACCACGCTGCCGAACGGGCTGCGAGTCATCTCCGAAGACATGCCATCGGTCCGTAGCGTCGCGGTCGGCTGTTGGGTGGACACCGGCAGCCGCGACGAAGACCCCATCGAAGCCGGCGCCAGCCACTTCCTCGAGCATCTCTTGTTCAAGGGCTCCGCGGCCTGGTCGGCGCGGCGCATCAGCGAGGCGTTCGACGGCGTCGGGGCTCGGCACAACGCGTTCACGTCCAAGGAGTACACCGCGTACTGGGCCAGAATGCGCGACGCCGATCTTACGATGGGGGTGGAGATCCTCTCCGAGATGCTGCAGCAGCCGGCGTTCCGTCAGTCAGAGATCGACAGCGAACGCCATGTGGTGCTCGAAGAGATCAACATGAACGAGGACGATCCCACCGACGTCGCCCACGAGCAGTTCATCAGGGGAATGTGGAGCGGCCATCCGCTGGCGCCGCCGATCCTGGGGACCCCCGAGTCGATCACCGACATGTCCCGGGACACGATCCATGGCTATTGGGCGCGGCGCTACTCGCCGCATTCGGTCGTGATCGCCGTGGCCGGAAGAATCGGCCACGCCGACCTGGTCGACCTCGTCGCCGAGCACTTCGCAAGCTGGCAGGGCCCGGAGCTGGGGAGGGCGTCGGTCGCTCCTGGGGCGGCTTCTGGCGTGAACGTCGTGCGCCGCGACACGGAACAGGCGCACCTCGTGCTCGGCAGCCCTGGCCTGGCGCGCGACGATGACCGCCGGTACGCCTTGACGGTCGCCGACCACGTGCTCGGTGGAGGCATGTCGTCCCGACTGTTCCACGAGATTCGTGAGACCCGGGGCCTGGCGTACGCCGTGCACAGCTTCCGGCTGCCGTTCCAGGAAACCGGGGCGACGGCGATCTATGTCGGCACGACCCCGAACCAGACCGCAGAGGTGCTCAAGCTGGTGCGGGGCGAGCTGGACAAGCTGATCGAGAGCGGCATCTCGGACGAGGAGTTGGAGCGGGCCAAGGGTCACGTCAAAGGCTCACTCGCCCTGGCGCTCGAGGATTCCAACAGCAGGATGAACCGGCTGGGCCGCAACGAGATCACGGGTGTCGAGCACCTGTCCGTTGACGAGACGGTCGAGCGGATTGCCGCGGTCACGATCGAAGACGTCCGCACGGTTGCCGCAGCCGCGTATGCCGGTCCGTACGTGATCGGTGCGGTCGGCCCGTTCGACGAAGACGACCTCAGCGAGTTCGTGACGTGATCTCGGTCGCCGTCTCCGGAGCCGGCGGCCGCATGGGCCGGCTCATCGCCGAGATGGTGGCCGCACAGGACGATCTCGAACTCGTCGCAGCCTTCGACCCCGTCCGCCGTGGCGAGGATGTGGCAGGAGTGACGATCACCGCCGATGAGGCGGCCGTCGGAGCATGCGACGTCGTGGTCGAATTCACCGTTCCCGCGGTTGTCCTGGACAACATCGCCCGCTGGCGCGGTCTTGGCGTGCACACCGTGGTTGGCACGTCCGGATTCGATGCAGCTCGACTCGAGGCCGCCACCTCGTCCTGGGGCGGTGGCCCGCCGAACCTGCTGATCGTCCCCAACTTCTCGATCGGTGCTGTGATGATGATGCAGCTCGCCGAGCGCGCCGCACCCCACTTCCCGGCCGTCGAGATCATCGAACTCCACCACGAGCAGAAGGTCGATGCCCCATCGGGGACGGCGCTGGCGACGGCCGCGCTCGTGGGCGATGATGTTCCCATCCACTCGGTGCGCTTGCCGGGCCTGGTGGCCCACCAGGAGGTCATCTTCGGCGGTACGGGCGAAACGCTCACGATCCGGCACGACACCACGGATCGTTCCGCGTTCATGCCCGGGGTCCTGCTCGCGGTACGGTCGATCGCCGACCTGCCAGCCGTCAACGTCGGTCTGGAGTGTCTGCTCTCTGACTAACGCTATCGGTCCGACCGGCCGATACTGAGGGCAGCACACCATCGGGGGAGTTCATGCGAACCGTCGTCGCCGCAACCATCCTGGCCCTGCTCGCTGCCGCGTGCGCCCAACCGGGCACCGAGGGCGAGTCGCAGACCGTTTCCCTCGGGTATGGGTGGTCGGCTGGGGAGACGTTCACCTACGAGAACGACTTCGCCATGTCGATGTCGACCGAGGTCGAGGGGTTGCCGGACGCCGATCTGTCAGAGCCGATCGACATGGACCTCAGCGCAACCCTGCTCACGAGCTACTCCTTTGCGGACGGCGCAGAGCCGGGCACGTACCGCGTCACGATGCACTACGACGACATCACCGAAGTGTCGGTGACCGTGCGCAACGGCGACGAGGAGCTCTCGATGGACGAAGGCGATCTGGCCGATGTCCAGGACGAGGTCTTCGGGGGTGAGGGCGTCGAGTTCATCGTCGACGAGTCGGGCCAGATCCTGTCCCTGTCGGTCGGAGGCAGCGACATCCCGTTGCCGTCGTTCGCCGGCCAGGGCCTCGGTGCGGCGAGCAGCGCCATGCCGTTCCTCGGCCCGGAGCTCCCCGATCGCGAGATCGCCGTCGGCGACGTGTGGTCGACGAGTTGGGCGACCGAGGCGTTCCCCGGACAGGAGCTGAGCATCTCCGCGGACAGTTCTCTCGCGGCGATCGAGACCATCGACGGTGTCGAGCTCTACGTCATCGAAACCACGACGACGTCGAGCGCGGTTGAACTCGACCTCGCCGACCTGCTCGGCGGCCTGGCAGAGGGGTTCGGGGGGAGTGAGGCCGACGTGCCGAGCGACATCTCGTTCGCGATGACGCTGGAGCAGGCTCCGGGCGTGGCGACCGTTTGGTTCGATCCGGCCCGCGGCATCACGGTGCGCCAGACGTTCACCTCAGGCACGGACATGGCGATCACGTTCTCCGGAGAAGGTGAGGCCGGGTCGATGACGATGCACATCGTGACCTCGGGCACCTTGGAACTCCTCGACTGACCCCGAACGCGGCTGGGGGATCAGTAGAGGGCGGAGGCCAGCTGGCGGCGATAGCCGAACGTCAAAGGGTGCTCTTCGCCGAGGACGCCGAAGATGTCCACCATCCCCTGGCGTGCTTCCTCTTTGCCGACGCCCTTGACGCGAACGACGGCGAGGAAGTGGTCGAGTGCCGGCTCGTACTCGCCGCGTCCTGCCAGCGCCTTTGCCAACTCGATGCGCCCTCCGGCGTCTTCGGGATCGTCTGCGACCGCCTGCTCCAACACGGACACGTCGTCACCGGCGCTGGCCCTGAGGCGGGCGGCGGCCTGCAGTCGCTCGACCTCGGGTTCCGGGGCGAGCTTGCCGAGGACGATGAGCGCCTCATCGGTATCACCGCGGTCGATCAACATCGAGGCCAGGCTCGTGCCGGCGTCGACGTGATCGGGCTTGCCGGTGAGCGCCTGGCGGAACAGGTGCTCTGCGGTCGGGTCGTCCCCGTTGATGCGGGCCGTGCGCGCCTCGTCCACCATGAGGTCGATCTCGGTCGGCAGCAGGCCATCGACGAACTCGCGGATCGCCGCCTCGGGATACGCGCCGACGAATCGCGCGACCTCGTTGCCGTCCTTGAAGGCAACCACCGTGGGGATGCTCTGCACGGCGAACTGCGACGCAACGTTCTGATTGGCATCGACATCGACCTTGGCGAGTTCGAAGGCACCCTCCATGTCCGCGGCGACGCTCTCCAGCGCGGGATCGAGCACCTTGCACGGAGCACACCACTCCGCCCAGAAGTCGACGAGGACAGGAACGTCCCTGCTGCGTTGCAGCACGTCCGTCTGAAAGTCTTGTTCTGAGACGTCTTTGGCGTACCGGGAAGCCATGCAGATCGAAGGCTAGACGGGCCCTCCCTGCTACCGTCCGGGGTCATGGATCATCGACCTGAAGCCCCGTTCGGATCCCTCCTCACCGCCGTCATCACCCCGTTCGGAGAAGATGGATCCATCGATTACGGAACGTTCTGGAGACTGACGAGGCACCTCTCAGAGAACGGCTCGGACGGTCTCGTCGTGTGCGGCACGACGGGGGAATCGCCGACGCTGTCGAAGGTGGAGAAGATCGCGTTGTTCAAGGCGGCGGTCGACGCCGTCGGTGACCGCCAGATCGTCGTCGCCGGGGTCGGCACCTACGACACACGCGACTCGGTAGAACTCGCCGAACGTGCGGCCGAGGCCGGCTGTCATGCCCTGATGGCGGTCACGCCCTACTACTCCAAGCCGCCCCAAGAAGGCCTCTACAGGCACTTCACAACCATCGCAGATGCCACTGAGCTTCCGCTCATGGTGTACAACATTCCCGGCAGGACGGCTCGGCGCATCGAGATCGACACGCTGGCTCGTCTCGCCGAGCACGAGCGGATCGTCGCGGTCAAAGACGCCGTCGACGACATCGAGTGGAGCCGCTCGCAGATCGCGGCGCTCCCCGAGGGCTTCGCCGTCTACAGCGGATCCGATGCGCTGACGGCGCAGATCGTGGCCGCCGGAGGCGTTGGCGTCGTATCGGTTGCGGCTCACCTCATCGGCAACCAGATCAAAGCGATGGTCGAGGCAGCATGCGGCGATGATCACGACACCGCAGCCGACCTCGACGCCCCGCTCCAGGCGGTCTACGAGTCGTTGTTCGTCGAGCCGAGTCCGATGCCGCTCAAGGCGGCCCTGAACGATCTGTGGCGACCTGTGGGCGATCCGCGGCTCCCGCTGATACCGGCCGCAGACGAGACGACCAAACGGGTGAGAGAGGCCGTCGAGGCACTCGAGGGATGAGCGTTCGCATCGCCTTTCTGGGCGGCCTCGGCGAGGTCGGCAGGAACTGCGCGACGATCGAGATCGACGGTCGGCTGGCGATGATCGACTGTGGGCTGATGTTCCCTGAAGAGGACATGCTCGGCGTCGATCTCGTGCTCCCCGACTTCTCCTCGGTCCTCGATCGTGCCGACGACCTGGAGTGCATCATCCTGACCCACGGCCACGAGGATCACATCGGCGCCCTCGTGTATCTCCTGCGCGAGGTCAACGTCCCGGTCTACGGGACGGCACTCACGGTGGAGCTCGCCAGACCCCGACTCGAGGACTACGGAATCCCCACCAACTTCCGCGTCGTCGATCCGCTGGCCTGGAACGAGACCGGCCCGTTCCGGTTCACCGCGATCCCGGTGTCGCACAGCGTTCCCGATGCGACCGGCATCGCCTTCGACACTCCAGAAGGCATCGTCGTGCACTCTGGGGATTTCAAACTCGATCCGGCGCCGATCGACGGCGTCCCCACCGACCTGCAGTCGTTCGCCAGACTGGGAGCAAAGGGCGTCCGCCTGCTGCTCGCCGACAGCACCAATGCCGAGCGGCCCGGGTTCGTGCCGGCCGAGTCCTCCGTGGGGGACCGACTGCGCGACCTGGTTGCTGCGGCCGAGGGCCGGGTCATCGTTGCCTGCTTCGCCTCTCACATCCACCGGGTCCAACAGGCCATCGACGCCATCGTCGCCGACGGGCGCCGCTATGCCTTCATCGGCCGGTCGATGTTGCGCAACTCGGAGATCGGCCAGCGGCTCGGCGTGCTGAACCTGCACGAGGATTGCCTCGTCGACATCGACGACCTGCTCAGGCTCGACCCGGCGAAAGCGGCGATCATCTCGACCGGGAGCCAGGGCGAGCCGTTTGCCGCACTGTCGCTCATGGCTGCCGACGACCACGCCACGATCACCCTTCAGCCAGGCGACACCGTGATCATCTCGGCGACACCCATCCCGGGGAACGAGACCAGGGTGTCACGGGTCATCAACAACCTGATCCGAGCCGGCGTGACCGTGTTCCACGGGCGCAACAGCCACGTCCACGTATCGGGGCACGCGGCTCAAGAGGAGTTGAAGAACTTCTACAACGTGGTCAGGCCGGAGGCCGTCGTGCCCGTCCACGGCGAGATCCGTCATATGACCGCAAATGCGGCTCTCGCCTCCGCGGTTGGCGTGCCCCACGTCGAAGTGTGTGCCGATGGTGACGCGGTGGTCATCGACGGTGATGTGCTGCGGGTCGAACGTGCCGCGGTTCCTGCCGGGTACGTCTACGTCGACGGCGCTGAGGTCGGCGAGGCAGACGACGTGCTGCGCGATCGCCGCCACCTCGCCGACGATGGCGTGTTGATCGTCACCGTCGGCGTCGACCTGCACACCGGTGAGATCGTGATCGGGCCCGAGGTCGACAGCCACGGCGTTGTCGTCGACCCCAAGGACCTGCACGAGGCCGTCGCCGAGAGCGTGGCGACCGGCATCGCCATGCTCGACGCACCCATCGACCAGGGATCGCTGCGCAGCCGCGTCAGGAACCGGGCCCGCAAGGCAGTCAGGGAGCATGCCAAGCGGCGTCCCGTCGTGCTCCCCGTGGTCATCGAAGTCTGAGGGGACGTCGCAGTCGCGGTGGCGTACGGCCACAATGGTGGCGTGACCACCCATTCATCAGAAGACTTCGGAGTGTCAGACGGCAGCGTGCGCCTGGTCGAGCATTCGGCCGAGTGGTCGCGGCAGTTCGTCCAGTTGCACCGTGAGCTCGTCGAGCTGCTCGGCGACCTGGCGGACGGCGTCGAGCACGTGGGGAGCACTGCGGTCCCCGGACTCGTCGCCAAGCCGATGCTCGACGTCGCCGTGGGCCTGCACGACCTGGACGATGTCGCCGCGGCTGGTGACCGCTTGACCGGTGCCGGCTTCGATTTCCGCGGCGACTTCGGAGAAGACGGCGGCGTGATCTACGCCCAGGGACCCGCAGACGGCCGCACGGCGATGCTCCACCTCGTCGAATTCGGGGGGTTCCAGTGGGAGCGCTATCTCCGATTCCGCGACGCCCTGCGTGCCGATCCCGAGATGCGGCGCCGCTATGACGAGCTGAAGCGCGAGCTGGCCGCACGGCACCCCGACGACCGTTTGGCCTACCTCGCCGGCAAGGCTCGACTCATCCGCGGCATCGTTCCTGCAGGGCCGAGCGCGGCCGACGAATCACACTGATGTACCTCATCGCGCGCAACTGCGCGCGAACAGTGGTTTGCCCACGGCGGCCGCTCCGGTAACGTGCTCAGTCCCATGGCTACGCGGACCAAGCGCCGCGGGGCACAGGGGCGGAGCAGGGCCAAGCAGAAGAAACCACAGAAGCCTGCGCATCCGGCACGGATCGTCCACGCGCTGCGGACGATGCGGGACCGGGTGCGCGAGCGCCTCGGCCGCCAGACCGACGACGTCTGGGGCGTCGTGCTCGTCGTCATCGCGGCGCTGCTGGCGCTCTCCTTCTTCGATCTCTCCGGTCCGGTCGGCGATCGGATCAGCGCCGTCGTCACCTTCCTCTTCGGCATCTGGGCTTACGCCCTCCCCGCGGTGATGGGCCTGATCGGTCTGGCGATGATCGGCCTGTTCCCGCGTAAGGACTACGGGCGGATCGCCATCGGAGCCACGCTTCTGTTCGCCGGGTCCCTGGGCATGTTCCACCTCATGACCGGGTCGCTGTCCCTTGCGGGAAACGTCGATCGAGTGGCGGCCCACGGCGGAGCTGTTGGTGCCCTTATCGCGTTCCCGCTGCGCAGGCTCATCGGATTCTGGGGGAGCTTCGTCGTGCTGTTCGCCGTCGTCGGCCTGGGAGCGCTCATCATCACCCGGGCCACGATCCGCGACGTCGCCGGGACGATCGCCGGGAGCGTTCGCGGCTTCCGGTCCTGGGTGGGTCTCATGAACCGGCCGGAAGCCGGTGCGATGGCGACGCCGTCCGCCCCGATCGTCATTGCCGAGCCCGACCGGCCGGCCACGGCACCGAAGAAGGGTCCCAAGGCGGATCGGTCGGCGCCGCAGAAGGCGAAACCGAAACAGATCCCGGTCCCGATGCCATCGGCACCGGCCGGATCGGGGTACCAGGCTCCACCCTTGGATCTGCTCAAGAGGTCAAACGCGGACGGCCCGAACCGCCGGTCGCTGGAACAGACGGCGGCCGACCTCGAGGACGCGCTTGTCCAGCACGGCGTCGACGCCCAGCTGACTCGCGTCGTCCCCGGCCCAACCGTGACCCGCTACGAGATCGAGCTGGCGCCGGGCGTCAAGGTGAATCGGATCACCGCGCTGTCCAACGACATCGCGTATGCCCTGGCTTCGCCGGACATCCGCATCCTGGCCCCCATTCCCGGGAGGAGTGCGATCGGCATCGAGGTGCCCAACCGCAAGCGGGCGCTCGTGACGCTCGGAGACATCTTGACCAGCACCGAGGCCGCGGCCGATCGTCGTCCGATGTCGGTTGCCCTCGGCAAGGACGTCAGCGGTGCCGCCAAGTTCCTCAATCTGACGGAATTGCCGCACATGCTGATCGCGGGCGCGACGGGCGCAGGGAAGTCGTCGTGTATCAACGCCCTGGTGACTTCGCTGCTCATGCGCGCCGCTCCGGACGAGGTGCGGCTCATCATGGTCGACCCCAAGCGGGTCGAACTCGGCCAATACAACGACGTACCGCACCTCCTCACCAGGGTCATCACCAATCCGAAGAAGGCGGCTGATGCCCTGCAGTGGGCGGTTGCGGAGATGGACCGCCGCTACGACCTGGTCGCAGACGCCGGTGTCCGGGACATCGACGGCTATCGGGAGAAGTGGGATGCCGGTGGGCTCGACGAGGAGCGCTTCGATCGCTTCCCCTACCTCGTCATCATCGTCGATGAGCTCAATGATCTGATGATGGTCGCGGGAAGGGTCGTGGAGGATTCGATCGTCCGCATCGCCCAGATGGCGCGCGCCGTCGGCATCCACCTCGTGCTGGCGACCCAGCGTCCTTCCGTGAACGTCATCACCGGTGTGATCAAGGCGAACGTGCCGTCGCGCCTGGCGTTTTCGGTTGCCTCGCAGACGGACTCGCGGGTCATCATCGACCAGGCGGGTGCCGAGAAACTCGTTGGCCTGGGCGACATGCTCGTCGTCACCGCCCGCGAACCCAAGCCGGAGCGGATCCAGGGGGCCTTCGTGTCGGAGTCCGAAGTCCACGCCGTGGTCGACTGGACGCGCGAGCAGCAACGAGCGCGGTACCGCGATGAGGAAGTCTTCGAGCGGGCGAAGCAGACGAAGGCCGGTGAGGACGAATTCGAAGGCGAGGATCCCGAGATCATCCGCCAGGCCATCGACCTGATCGTGCACAGCCAGTTGGGTTCGACGTCGATGCTGCAGCGCAAACTGCGGATTGGCTTCGCCAGGGCCGGGCGCGTGATGGACATCCTGGAGAACCAGGGCGTGGTCGGACCGTCGGAGGGCTCCAAGGCCCGCGAGGTCCTGATCACGCCGGAGGACATGACCGCCCGAGTGTGACGGCCCGGGAGGCCGCTCGGTGCGCCCGGCCGTCGTTCTTGCGTAGGAATCCGGCGATATACGCCGTCTCGTTACGCAAGAACGGCTGCGGCTACTCCATGAGGAGGTCGCTGTATTGGTCGCGGACGACCTTCTTGTCGAACTTGCCGGTGCCGGTCTTCGGGATCTCCTCGATGAACACGATCCGGTCAGGCATCCACCACTTGGCGACCCGGGGCCGCAGCCAGGTCTCCAGCTCTTCGGTGGTCACGTCGGCGCCGGGTCGGGGGACCACGAACGCCGCCGGCCGCTCCTGCCACTTCTCGTGCTTCAGCCCCACGACGGTGGCCTCGGCGACGTCGGGGTGCGCCATCAGCTCGTTCTCCAGGTCGAGCGATGAGATCCACTCCCCACCGGACTTGATCACGTCCTTGGCCCGGTCGGTGATCCGGATGTAGCCCTCCGGTGTCACCTTGCAGACGTCGCCGGTGCGCAGCCAGCCGTCCACGAATGACTGCGGCGA
>Ga0255052_10003962_pt1 | contig 10039 bp, 12 predicted proteins | sample JV7_2_21_MG_FD_188632 | JGI IMG/M metagenome (GOLD analysis project Ga0255052, IMG submission 188632) | Seawater microbial communities from Jervis Inlet, British Columbia, Canada - JV7_2_21 | ecosystem: Environmental > Aquatic > Marine > Inlet | place: Canada: British Columbia | collected...
GAATATGGCCAGGGAAAAGACCACGTGGACTACATTAAAGGTGCCAATATTGCGGGTTTCGTCAAGTTGGCCGATGCGATCAGAGCTTACGGCGTCATGTAGCTTGGGTGGCCTACCCCGGGATCCGCACTTTCATCCGCGTTGTCGATTAATCATCATTGTGACGCAGGCGACAACGATTCCAGATATGTTTCCTGCCGCCGTCAGGTAAGGGCATACCAGCAAATACTCGTCACCGTCTGACGCCATTACGTTGTATTTCATGTGAATGAGACGCACTCGTTCGTCGCTTATTGAACAAATGCCGTCCCGGTAGAGAAATTCCCTTACGAGTGTCTCGGGTAAGTCGTTCATAGACTCGTCCGGCCAATACTCCTCGGCCCTGCCTTCGTAAGTGATGGAAAAAACCGTGCAGTTCTCTACATGCAGCAAATCTGCGCCCGATGATTGGTGATTCGGTCTGGCACGCCAGGTCGCCAACGCATTGATGACCTCTTGTCTACAAGTTTGCTCGGGATCGATATCCGTCGCACCCTGGAACGCAAGTTCGGCCAGATTGTGTTTATTGTCTGAAAAATTCACAGCACCACTCATCGTATGGCACATGATAATCGAATTCATTGCAGCTTTCGCGCAGCACGCCTCATCCAGCCCGTATTATGCGACAATCGGGCCGCGCAAACTTGCGCGGACGCTCGGGCAGCATGCGGTACTAAAAAGACTGGATGAGCAAGCAAACATCAAGCTCCGGATCCTCAATGCAGGATCTTTTGCCGAAGGTGTCGAGATAAGAAATCGTGTCTGACACCTTTTTCCTAAATCAATTCAGGCCTGTGTCCCTTCAACCATCTGCACAAACGTTTCATAAGTTGTTCTGCTGCGGCGATACACGACTCTACGGAGACCGCATCCACCGCCTCTCCTGAATAGTCGATCGCATTACGTTTTACTCGAAAAGTATCCAGTAAGAGCATTCGATCAGTCTCTAATCCGATAGAGATCGGCAACGATTGAATCATGATCATGTGATGACCGGGTGAACTTTTGACAGGCCTGTAACCATTCGCCCAGAGCGCAACCATTGAAGTCTGCATGATCGCCCGATCAGCAGCAGCCAGCCTGGTTTCCGCGCTTATCGTCTCTGTCCTGGCATCGTCGATACTGCGCCGCACGGAGTCCAGCATTTGTCTGACCTGGACTGCGTCTGTTTCATGCTCAGCCAGCTGCCCTGTGTTCAGCAAGTTTTGCAAGGTCATCGGCATCGCCTATCACGAAAATTTTCGGGTCGTGCAGCACACGAGCAATGAACCGATCTTCCTTCTCCCGTTGGGCAATGAATACGTCTGCCGTCATGATGACCGGATTGATCTCACGCCCCAGCTGGCTCTGAGCTTCCGACAACGCTTTAACGACTTCCAGCAGAGAAATATCGCCAATCATGAACAAATCCACGTCGCTGCCGGATGTTTGACGACCGGCTGCCAAAGAACCGAAAACAAGGGCAAGTTCTATCCTGTCAGCCATATCAAGCAACGCATCACGCAATACGCCAGCCAGACCAATGGTCTTGCGGAATATACTGGCCAGCTCTTCGTAAACGGGGCACGCCGGGTTTGCCCGGTACCTAACCTGGTTTCCCTGCCGTGCACAAAGCAACAGCCCCGCTTCAGAGAGGGCCTTCAACTCCCTGTGTAACGAGCCTGCCGGAATGCCCGTCATACGGGCGAGCTCCCTGACATGGAAATCTTCGTCAGGCCGGAGCAGTAATCGCGCCAACAATTCCCGGCGATAGGCACCGAACATCAGTTCGATCACTTGTTTTGCCATCGAGCAGTCCAACTGTTCTCACAATCGCTACGATTGTAGCTAATTTGAGAACAATTTCAACGACCAAATGCGTGCTCCCCCCTTTCCAGCCAAAGCAGGAGGGTCGAAACAGCCCCGAGGCTTCTTCGAGTAATCCTTGCGGGCACTAAGCCGACAAGCGATCCGTGACTTGTCGCTTGGTTGGCTGTTTGAACGAATAGCGAAATTCGCCCCCGGTCTTGGCAAGAAGGCCGACCAGGTAGTCAGATGAGACCTTCTCGACCATGCCGTTCATGATGTAACTAACCTTGGGCTGCGTTTTGCCGAAGAACCTGGCAGCACGCGTCTGTGTAAGGCCGTTTTTTTCAATGAACTTACGAACTTCGGCCATAGAGAGTTCCAAAATGGCCCGGTTCAGGCAGTTTTCTGCAGTGATAATCAACAATGCTATCCGCATTCCGGAGCGCACCGGTAACCCGCGCGTTCGTGACGAGTCGAGCCCTTACTTTTTGCGAACGATTGATAGCCGATTTCGGCACTGATCTCTCACAGCCCGAATGTCCCCGGCGCTAAAACCCGTTACTATCGGATACAGGCAGAATAAAAACTCTCAGGAAAACAACAATGGCAGCTTCGTTCATCCTCGCTGACAGTCCGCGGGCGCGCTTCGCGACAGGTTCGATCATGTACTTCGCGCAGGGGATTCCCCAGGGCCTGCTGTCAATCGCCATACCCGCCTGGCTGGCCAGCCAGGGCGTCAGCGCCGGGGATATCGGCTCGTATCTCGCCGTCATCGTGTTGCCCTGGGCTTTCAAGCTTGTCACCGGCCCGCTGATGGACCGCTACGAGTTTCTGCCGATGGGCCGGCGCCGGCCATGGGTGGTCGGTGCGCAACTGGGACTGTCGCTCTCGTTACTCGCCCTCATGCTGGTGGAGAATCCCGTCGAACAGATCGGCCTGCTGATGCTGATCGGCGTGCTCATCAACAGTTTTGCGGCAACCCAGGACGTTGCGGTCGACGGCATGTCGATCGATTTGACACCGGTAAGGGAGCAGGGTCGCCTCAACGCTTTCATGAGTTTCGGCAAGGCGGTCGGCTGGGGCACGACGGCCGCGGTGTCGGGCGTGCTCCTCGTTACCTGGGGCCTGAAGCTTACGGCGATCGTCGCATCAGCCGTTGCCGGCATCGTGCTGCTCGCCATAATCTTTGTTGTCGAACGCGAGGGCGAGCGCACCCTGCCCTGGACCTCCGGCAAGGCGGCGTCGGTGCATCAACCCGGCAACTCTTTCAAAGCGGTATTCGGCGGCCTCAACAAAGTACTCTGGGTGCGTGCCAGTGTGATCGTCATGATCATCATGCTCTTCGACGGCCTGGTAATCGGCTACGGCCAGGCATTGATGCCGATCGCAGCGGTGAAGCTGTTTGGCTACACGACGCCGCAATGGTCGCAGCTGGTTGCCATGATGGGTTTGATCGGCGCCGTTATCGCACTCGGGCTAGGCCCGTTGATCGATCGCTTCGGTGCAAAGCGCATGCTGGTTTTTACGATCACGCTGGTCGGGGTGCACGCTTTCCTGATCGCTCAGACACAGCACATGTGGCAGGACACGACCTATGTACGGGTGATGCTATCGCTGTGGATAATGATGTTGCCCGTAGTGATGGTCTCGTCCATCGCCCTGGCAATGGCGGTCGTTTCCAGCAGCATTTCGGCGACGCAGTTCGCCATATTCATGTCGGTCTCCAACCTGGGGTATGCGGTAGGAGCCAAGGTATTTGGGATGGTTGCCGAGCAATCGACCTATGTGGAAACCTACACACTGCTCGGCCTGTTCGTCATCGCGATGATTTCCGTGCTTTTCTTCCATAGCCACAAAGACGACGAAGCCACCCCACAAGGACCCAGACAGAAGACCGCCCCTCAATACACCGTCGCATTCGGTGGCAGTGAGGCCGGCCTCTTCAGATCAGGCGCCATGCGTTGTCCAAAATGCAAATCGGACATGGAGCAGATCGAATACGAAGGCACCGAAGTCGATCGCTGCACTCTTTGCAACGGTATCTGGTTCGACGCCGGAGAGATGGAGCTGATGCAAAACAAGAAGGCGGCAGCAATAATTGACACCGGTGATTCGAAAACAGGAAAGAAAAGCAACACCATCGATCACTATCGGTGTCCAAGATGTAGCGGTGCGATGGTCAAAATGGTCGACTCAAAACAGCGGCACATCTGGTACGAGACCTGCGGCTCTTGCAACGGATCGTTTTTCGATGCCGGCGAATTTCGCGACCTCTCCGAGCTGTCGATCTCGGACTTCTTCAAGGGTCTGGCTGCACCGGAACGCACATAACTGCGGCGCTGGCACCGTGCTGGTCTCGAACATGGGGTTCGACGCCTGTGCCAGGCTTGAAGAGACGGGCCAGCGCATCTTCATGGCGTTCCTCTATGAGACTGATCATCGCAGTGGGACAATGTGACTTTGCATCGGCCAGACAGCTCTTGATCGATAACTCCGGTCTTGACTAGACGCTTGACTCAGTGGCTGCCAACGAGCTCAGCTAAAAAATTGGCAAATGGCGAAATATTTGATTCAGAACTTGCAGATTCAAGCGCTGCCATGTAAGCGCTGCGGCGTTCCACTGGAACGATGGTCCAACGATAGCCACCTGATGCCAGCATGACATTCATCAAAAAGCGTCCCATGCGTCCATTGCCATCCATATAAGGATGTATATAGACGAACATGAAGTGTCCCAATACGATCCGAACGCCTGGATCATCTTCCTCTTTGATCAGGTCGAAAAATCTCGGCATAAGGTCACGCACTGCATCATGATGCGGTGGGACATGCCGGGCATTGCGGATAAAAACCTGATCATTGCGATAACCAGCCAGATCGGCAGCAGTTAGAATGCCGGCGCGCACGCTGGACGTGAATAGTTCCCTGTACCATGTGCTGTGGTCGTCATCGAGTGCCAATCCCGGGTTCTTGCCATCCAACACGTCACTTACGGTTTTCTTCACTGCCTGGAAGGCTTCGTGATAGCCGCGTGCGGCCATGCTGTCCCGCTGCGCGCGATCACTTTCATTGTCGTCAGGATTCCATACGCCACGACGTACTTGCTCAATAAGTTCAGGACTAACCCGATATCCCTCCATCGATAGCGAGTGGTAGGCATCATCGACATATATTTCATCGACGTTTTTCAGATACGCCTTTTTGTCCTTCGGCAGTCCCGGTGCTTTCGGAAAAACGGCGATAATATTCTGCCGCATTGCCTGCCAGTTGAGGCACATGCGTGTGACATAGGGAGAGGGGGCACGCGCGGCGAGGACCCCGGTCATTGCCTCTTCGAATGGATCATTCTCACGCACATCAAAGTCGGCGCTGCGCATTGTTTTGACAATCTCATCGGCTATCTTTGGCCTACCAATATTGCGCATCGCGCCGGCCAGCCGCCCCGCGATCCTTGAATGGCCGCCCTCAAGCAAGGGCGCGAGTAGCTCCGATGCATCTCGGATCATTGCGAGCGCCGCGCGAGCTTCTGTCGGATTTCGCCGAAAAAATGCCGGACCGGCTGCAACTAGTGCCGCGGGCAAAGAAAACAGGCGCAATCCATCGAACATTTCACCGTCACTGCTTGCCGGTGTCGACGATCGCACCTCGAACAAGGAAATGCCGCAAGTTAGATTAGTCGTATTGTTTCGCGCCTTCGCTGAGCGAACCAGCAACTGATGCGGGACCGTCCTGTTACCGGTGTGCAAAAGCAGAGATTGTTCCGGTGAGAGCGACCAGTCCTCGCCAAAACGGACAGTCAGATAGGCCGCACAGAAATCCCAGAAGGACGCGTACCATGCGGTGCTTTCTCCCCTCGCATCATCGGGCCGTGAGGGAAAATACCAGCCCTTCATTACTTCCTGTATGAAGCCGGCTTTTTGCAGGCGCTGCCGGTGAGTCCGGCTCAGATCGCTGGACCGGATAGCAACTACGCCCCGTTTCTGGAGGGTCTCCAGGGCGTCAAGTGATGCTGCCAGTTTTTCTTGCGGACTTGCCATGTTCTTCGTACTTTCGTTAGCTTATTGGGTTGTGCGAATATTAGCTTATCATGTTGTACCAAAATTAGCCTTTTATGTCGAGAAAAATAGATTACCGTGCAAATATCTGTTCTAAATAGAATATTTCCGGCTTCAATAGCGACTGGAAAGCGCCAATTTGAGCCAAACTTACACACCTGTGTAACAGTCGCCTAATCCGGCTCAGGTTCCTTAATTGATCAGGCGCAGTCCAAACGATTAAATCAGTAAACTGTCCCCGGAATTCCATCATGCCCAATCTCATCACACGTCTTGGTCTTGAAAGCCGCTTACGGAAGGACAACGTCAAACGGTATGCCCTGCAGTGTTCGCTGGCAGCAGCGGTCGTATTGATTCTGTTAATGGTGCTGGACGCGGTGACCCAGACCGTACTGATCGCTGCCCTGGGTGCGAGTGTCTTTATCGCCTTCGCGGTACCCAGGTCGTTGCATTCGAGTCCCCGATGTCTGATTGGCGGTTATCTGGCCGGTATTCTCGCCGGCTCTCTGATGGCGACTCTGAACATCGCATTCGACTTCTCCATGTCGTCACTGCTCACGCGAGCATGGTGTTATTTGGCGCCCTGGCGACAGGCCTCGCCATGTTCCTAATGGTGGTGACCAAGACAGAGCATCCACCTGCCGCTGCGCTTGCGCTCGGCCTGGTGTTGAACGAATGGACCTTACTCACGCTCGCGGTCGTCATAGTCGGTGTCATCGCGCTGAGCATTTGCAAGCAGCTGGTCCTGCCGATACTCATGGACTTGTTGTAACGATCCGCGCCTGACTGTCTACCTTGACGGTAACCGATTGGCCGGCACGATCCAGCATCGTGACCAGCTTATCGATGGAAACACGGTCGATACGGCCATTCATCAGGTCGCTGATATAGGGCTGACTGACGCCAAAATAGTCAGCCGCCTGAACCTGTGTCATGCCACGATCCTCAATGAACTTCGCCAGCTCAATCATCAGTGTGCTACGGATTTGCAGGTTTCTTGCCGATGCCGACGAAATACCGAACGTCCGGAACAGATTCTCGTTTGCCTTAACCTTCCTTGCCATCACAGATCTCGTAAGCGTTTACGTGCCAGTTCAATGTCTTGTTTTCTCGTCTTCGCTGAAGTCTTTCGGAATGCGTGCAATACAAAGACAAGCTCAGGCCAGGTATCAATGTAAATAATCCTGAATCCACCGCGAGATCGTATGTCTTTCATCTGGGACTATATGAAATTATGTATATCGAGGCAACCTCAATGTAGATAAAGCCACTGGCGTCACATTCCCTGTGGAGTGACATTCGTGTCCGGTCCCGCAAGATAGCGGCCGCAGCAATGCTCGCTCCGAAAGGCAGCTGTGTGAATCGCCAAATCAAAGCTATTGCCCGAGTTTTGGCGCCAGGACTTATTTAAGACACTCTCTAGTATTTACTTTTAAATTGATTTATAAGTTATTGATATATTGAACTAATCAACAAACAACTCGGCCGAATTGGTGTAATTTGAAAATTGGCCACTAACCGGCGCTCGACCACCAATTCCTGATAACAGCATCCGAGAAAACCTCGGTTCGACCCCTATTAATCTGCGGAAGATTCACGCTAAAGTCCCTGCGATGACGTAGAGGTATGCCATGGCCCCGCGCAGGATCCTGATTTTCAATATCGGCTTTTGGCTGTTGGCAGCCCTTGTGCTGTTTCTGAACGCATGGCCCATTCCGGAACACCATATGGGTGTGGCCGTTACACGCTCCATCTATTTTATCGTGATTGGCCTCCTGGTCACTTCGGCGCTGACTCTTGTCTTCAGCGGCGAGTGGTTTCAACGCTCGGCAAAGAGACTGATGTGGGTCGCAATCTTCAGCGGCTCATCCGCCCTTTTGACGGCCTTGATCGTGAACCCGCTCACTTACCTGCTGTCGGGCGTGAATATCCACACGGTTCCACAGAAAATGTTCTCCACGGGCACGCTGTATTTCGCACTTTTCTATTTTGTCTGGTCAGCGCTTTACTTTCAGTTGCGGGGCCAGTCAATCTTCCATGGCGAAATCCCCGCGGCACCCCAACAGTCGGGCCTTGTCTTCAAAGTCGAGAAAATGGGTCAAAAACGCCTGTTACAGGACCGCGATATCTGCTGCGTGAACGCCAGCGGCGATTACGTCGAGCTGGTGACCGCTGCCAACACCTATTTGCAAAAGGAAACCATGGCGCAACTCGAACGCCAGCTTGACAAAGAACGCTTCAAGCGCGTGCATCGATCCACCATTATCAATGCCGAAAAAATCGAAAGCGTCGTCCAGAAACCCGGCGGCGCTTTCGAGATCAAGCTCGAAGGCGGCCATACGGTCCTGTCCAGCCGCTCCTATAAAGCCGTCGTCGAAAGCATCCTGCCGCAGGCTTAAATCCCTCACCCCGATACCGTTCATCGACGGTGAATGTCATTCGCCGAATATGTCGGCGCTTGATCGAGTTTCAATTGCCATTCCCCTCCTCTCGCCGCTTCATGGCGTCAACACGACAACGTATTAACGGCGAAGGAGATGACCATGCCGACAACAGTAGCACTGGAGAATGTCAGCAAAAGCTATACAACAGGCGCGGGCCGGTTCGACGCCCTGTTGCCACTGGACCTGCATTTCGACGCAGGAGAGTTTGTTGGTCTTGTCGGCCCCTCGGGCAGCGGCAAATCAACCCTGCTCAACCTGCTAAGTGGCATCGATCACCCAAGCAGTGGCCAGGTCACCGTCGCCGGACAGGCCCTTTACGACTTATCGGAAAGCCACCTGGCCGATTTTCGCGGCCGGCATATCGGCATCGTGTTCCAGTTCTTTCAGCTGGTCCCCACCTTGACCGTGCTCGAGAACGTGATACTGGCGATGGATCTCGTGGGTTCGATTCCGAAAGGATCGCGCAGGATACGCGCGCTCGAGCTGCTCGAGCAGATGGGCGTCCGGCGCCATAAAGACAAGCTGCCCGCCAAACTGTCCGGCGGAGAACAGCAGCGTGTTGCGATAGCCCGCGCCCTCGCCAATGACCCGCAGATTCTGATCGCGGATGAACCCACCGGCAATCTCGATAGCGAGAACAGCGACATGATCACTCAGCTGTTCGAAGACTGTGCCAGTGATGGCCGGCTGGTTGTTGTGGCGACCCATGAGACTCGCGGACTTGATCGCTTCAGTCGTGTCGTCTCACTGGCCGACGGTATGGTCGAGATGAACGAGCGACGCTGGAGGAACCGACAATGTCTGACAGCATAATCAAGAAAATCTGGCGGGACCTCGCCGAACGAAAGGGACGCACGCTCCTCACACTATCGGGACTTGCCATCGGTCTGTGGGGCGTGGCCAGTGTGGCAGTCGCCTGGTTCATACTCGGAAATGACTTGAGTGCCAACTTTCTTTCCACCAACCCACCCGCGATCGCCATGACCATCGATCGCAACGGCGAAAACGAAACAGAGACCGGCAGCAAATTCGACCTATCCGCCATCGGCACCATAGAAGGGGCCGAGCAGATTGAAAACCGCCCACAATTGCTGGGACGGCTCGAGATCGGCCCGGATCGATGGCTGCTCCTCGTTCTATGGGTTGTCGAAGACTTCAACAACATGTCTGTGGCGAAGGTATTTGCCGAGACCGGCGCCCTGCCGCCACCGGCAGGCAGCCTGGTGCTCGAGCGCGACGGCCTCGTCCTGGCCAACCTCTACAGGAAGCAACGTCAGTCGCGCGCTGTCGGGCACAAATCGAAAATGACAGAACCCAAACATTCATTCGACCGCTTCGAAGATGGACCTGTCACGCTCAGGCTCTCGGGCGGGAGCACTGTCACTGCACAACTTTCCGGCAGTGTTTTTGACCCGGCCCGGGCCCCGTCGCGCATGGAACAACTATTCTATGGCTATATCACGCCAGAGACCGCCAGGCTCTGGATAGGCGGTGACATAAAGGACCGCCTGTTGGTTACGCCCGCCGCAGGCTTTGAGGATGACGCAGCCATTCGTCAGACGGCAGCACGGCTCGAAGCCCGGCTAAAAGAAATGGGATACGGAGTCACCGCGACTCGCTACCCCTCTGCCACAGAACATGTGCACCAGTTCCAGATGAACTCGATTTTGTTCCTGCTGGCTGGGCTCGGTGGACTGGCTCTGCTGATGAAAG
>Ga0255052_10003963_pt1 | contig 10039 bp, 8 predicted proteins | sample JV7_2_21_MG_FD_188632 | JGI IMG/M metagenome (GOLD analysis project Ga0255052, IMG submission 188632) | Seawater microbial communities from Jervis Inlet, British Columbia, Canada - JV7_2_21 | ecosystem: Environmental > Aquatic > Marine > Inlet | place: Canada: British Columbia | collected...
CGGTGATTATGCTGACTGCCAGAAGTTTCGCTATCGAACAAGAGCAGCAGGATGCCCTGCAAATATCGGGATGCCTCAGCAAACCGTTCAGCCCCAGGGAGCTGTTGGGCAACATTGAAGACATTCTTTATCAGAAAGAATTGGTAGGCGACAACTAATGGGGAAAACCAACTTGTAATCGAGCAGAGGCTATGGGTTCAACAGTGAGAAGAAATATAGGTCCCTCGCGGCTTGGCGAACTCGAGGGATTCGGCAACAGGATAAACAAACTCGGCGTCAATTTCGCAGTCAGCGATGCCGAGGGCGAACTCGTCTTGGTGCGTGAAGGCAGCAGGTTCAAGAGCAGCACGAAGCAGTTGGCAGAGTGGAGCCGCCAGCTCCTTGACCAAAACAGCCCAGCGGCTGAGTCCGACGAGGCCGGCACACCTGTGCGGCGATTCGCCGGCACCAATGGAGGTCTTGCTGTTGCCTTGAGATCTGCTCGCATCGGAAACAGGCCTCAAGAGATTGTCGCCGCAGCCTTGATAGACCTGGGAGATAGGGCGTCGTCTCTCGCCGGCAACACAGCGATCAAAACAGTCGATACCGAGCCGGTCCGAGCGGACGGTGAGTATTTTGCCGAGATGCTCAGACTTTTGGCGGAAAAATTCCAGGCAGAGACAAAAGCGGAAAAACAAATTGAGAAGGTCAGCACCGAACTGGCGCAAACCTACGAAGAGCTGGTCCTGCTTCACAGACTCAGCACGAATATGAAGGTCACCGAAGCGGACTCCAACTTTCTGCAGATAGCTTGCGACAGCTTGACGGAAATTGTCTTTGTAGAGGGTATCGCAATATTGCTCGAAAAGACCATCAACGACACCCAGCAATGGGTCATAACCGCCGGTTCGGGCCTGATCGATATGGACGAGCAGGCCGCGGTAATTCTTCAATGCCGGCTGGCGGAGGAAATAAGCAGGGGCAAGGAGGCATTGCTCGACAGCGAAGTGGACTCGGCTTTTGACTACGAATGGCCTCGCAGGGTAAAGAATATTATTGCGGTGCCCTTGTTCGGCAAAGAAGAGGCGGAGCCGCATTTTGCGGGAATCACCCAGAATGGCAACCGTATAATGGGTCTGATGGTTGCGGTCAACAGGATTGGCAAGCAGGATTTCGACAGCACCGATATTAAGCTGTTTAACTCGGTGGCCGGCGGATGCGCCGTGTTCATCGAGAACGGCAGACTGTTCAAGGATCTCAAAGAATTATTTATCGGTTCGCTGAAGGCATTGACAAGCAGTATCGATGTCAAAGACAAGTATACGCACGGGCACTCCGAAAGGGTCGCGTATATTTCTCGATGGATCGCCGAACGGCTCTGCGACGAAGAGCCTCTTGAGGAGGAACAAATCCACAGGATATATTTGGCCGGTCTGCTGCACGATATAGGAAAAATAGGAATTGATGAATCGGTGTTGCGCAAGACCGGCAAGCTGACGGACCAGGAGTTTGACTGCATAAAGAAACATCCGTTGATAGGAGCGGGCATTCTACGTGAAATAAAACAGATGCATGACATTGTGCCGGGCGTGTTGTCTCACCATGAGCGGGCCGACGGCAGAGGATACCCTGACGGCTTGACAGGCGAACAAATACCGTTGACAGGCAGGATTGTCCAACTGGCGGATAGTTTCGATGCGATGACGTCGAAGCGGACTTATAGAGACGCCATGAGTGTGGAAAAGGCTCTCGAAGAAATAGAGAGAGGATTGGGCAGGCAATTCGACGAGAAGATCGGCAGAATATTCCTCGAAAGCGATGTTTATCGACTCTGGAACACTATACGAGACGGTTTTGGCGAAGTTTACGGCAGCAGAGACTCTGAGGAATACGGCACTGCCGCTGTGGGGACGCTAATTAGATGAAACTCAAAATACAGGATTATAACGATGTCACGGTTGTCGAATTGCACGGCGATCTGGATACGGACGTTGTTGAATTGTTTCAAAATGCAATTACCGAAATTGTGACAAAGCGCAAGACAGGCGTCGTGCTCGATATGAGCGGCGTGGGTTTCATCGACAGCCAGGGGCTGGAACAGTTGTTGTGGACGCGCGACTATTGCAACGAGAACATGCGCGAGTTGAGATTGGCCGGGCTCGATGAGAACTGCGCGAGAATCCTGGAAATAACCCGGCTTGCAAACGAGTTCGACCATTACGCCGAACTCGCAGAGGCGGTAAAAAGCTTTGCATAGGTGCGCCGGAGCCCAAGATCGGTCCGGTGGAATTCGAGAAACAAGATATGAGCCAGATAGCGGTTGAAAACAAAACGCAGCTCGGACAACTGCTGCTCGAACGGAACATAGTGACCGCCGAGCAGATTGAAAGGGCTCTCACTGAGCAGAAGGAGAAGGGTCATCGCAAACTGCTCGGCGAGCTTCTGGTAGAGATGGGCTATTGTACGGAAAACCAGATAGCCTCGGCGCTGGCCAAGGCTTACGGCGTGCCGTACGCGCAGGTGGGCCCGAAGATATGCGACCCGAAAGTGCTCGATAAATTGCCGAGAGATTTTCTCGAAGAACACATCGTGCTGCCGCTGTTCGAGGTCCATGGTGTGCTCACCACCGCGGTATGTGAGCCGTCAAATGTCTTCTTGATGGACGAAATAGAACGCATAAGCGGCTGCAAAGTCCAGATAGTATGCTCGACAAGCAAGGACATCAAGGCCACTCTGCAGACGTATCTGCCTGCCGCCAACGTCTTTGTCATCGACGATATTATCGACGACGATGGGCTGGAAGACTTCTCTCTGATAGAGAACATTACGCAGGACATAGGCAATCTCGAGGAGATTGCCGGCCAATCGCCGGTAGTAAAACTGGTCAACTATCTGCTTTACAACGCCGTGAGGGAGAATGCCAGTGACATCCACATCGAGCCTGACGATAAGAGACTGAGGGTCCGCTACCGAGTGGACGGCAGGCTGTACGAGAAGATATGTCTGCCTCATCAGATGCACGCGGCGATAGTCTCCCGCGTCAAGATTATGGCCGAGTTGGACATTGCTCAGCGGCGCCTGCCGCAGGACGGAGGCATCCACGTCCTGGTAGAAGGCAGGCCCATCGATTTGCGAGTGTCGGTCATGCCGGGCAACTTCGGCGAGAAGGTGGTTATCAGAGTCATCGACCCACAGAAGGTTCTTTTCAATCTCGAATCGCTCGGGTTCACATACGAGAACCTCAAGCTGTTCAGAAAAGTGCTACAAGTTCCGAACGGCATAGTCCTGGTGACAGGTCCGACCGGCTCGGGCAAGAACACGACTCTTTACGCCGCCCTGTCCGAATTGAACAACGAGGATGTCAATATCTGCACGGTGGAAGACCCCGTGGAATGCAATATTACAGGCATAAATCAATTTCAGGTAAATCAGGCCGCGGGTTTTGAATTCTCTACGGCGCTGCGAAGTCTCCTGAGGCAGGACCCGGACATAATAATGGTCGGCGAGATTCGCGATCAGGTAACGGCCAACATCACTGTGCAGGCGGCGCTGACGGGGCATCTGGTCCTCTCGACCCTGCATACGAATGACGCCCCCGGAGCGGTGACGCGTTTGCTGGATTTGAACATCGCTCCTTATCTCGTAAGCGCTTCATTGATTGCGATTCTGGCCCAGCGTCTTGTGCGCAAGATATGCTCGAACTGCAAGAGCGAATATGAGCCGCCCTCGAGTATAAGGAAAGTGGTCGAGAAAGCTGGCGGTAAATTCGAGGAATTCTGTCGCGGGGTCGGCTGCAAGAAGTGCCGGAACACCGGTTTTGCAGGTCGAATCGCCATTCACGAGCTGTTTGTGCCGAACGAAGAAATTATGGAGATGATCAACGATCGGGTGAGTCTGAAGAAACTCCGAGCAAAGGGGCTTGACGGTGGAATGGTCTCTCTGCAATCGGACGGAATTGAGAAGGTAAGAGCGGGAATTATCTCGATCGAAGAAGTGCTGAGGACAACGCAGGCGGAGGTCTAAGCAATTTTCGATCTTCTAATTTCAATTTGCGATTTTGTGTTTGGAATCGTCAATCGTCAATCGGATATCGAAAATCGAAAATGAGTTATGAATGTTTCGGCAACAAAAACTGAACAGTCTTCTCCGGCAACCGAAAGTGACAGGTCATCGTCCATCGGCGGCGGGCAGGGACAAGGCAAGAAAAACGCCGGAGGTTTCACGGGCCTCGACGACGCCTTCAATTCCACAGTGCACCATGAGTTCGGCAAGACGTGGCAACAGGCTCAGAACCAACCCAACGCCGAGCTGCGCAGAGCAAAGGTGAAGTCGACCGAGCTCATGTTGTTCGCCACACAACTCTCGGTAATGCTCGATAGCGGCGTCGTGCTCAGCGATGCCCTCGATGCGATAGCGGAATCAACCTCGGTGCGGAAGTACGCGGCATTTAAATTGATAATCGCGGACGTCTCCGAAAAGGTCAAAAGCGGCGAGAGTTTCTCAAAAGCACTCACCGACTATCCCAGGATTTTCAACGTGATGTTCATCAGCATGGTCAAGGCTTCGGAGGCATCCGGCAAAATGGCGGGAATGCTCAATGTGCTCGCCGGCTATCTGAATTTCGAATCCGAAACACGCAAACGCATCAAAGGGGCCCTCACATATCCCTTTATCATGGCGCTGATGGCGGTGGCGGCGACGGGAACGCTGATGTTCTTCGTCCTGCCTCGGTTCATGGGAATCTACGAATCCAGAGGAGCCGCCCTGCCTAAGCTCACGCAAGTGCTCGTGGGCTTCAGCAAGCTGATCGGCAATTTCCAGTTCATGACGGGCGCAGTGACGGTGGTGATCTTCGCCGCGGTGGGACTGTATTACTGGGCGCAGACATTGAGCGGCCGGCGCGTGATAGACTACATCAAAATCCACACACCCGTGATCGGCACAATGTTCATCGATACGGTTGTGACGCGCAGCATGCGCATCATGGCGACGATGGTCAATACCGGCGTGAGCCTGCTCGACTCGATACGCGTAATACAGGGCTCATGTCAGAATTACTATTTTCAGCGGCTTTGGATCGGCGTCGACGAGAAGATCCAGGACGGCTACCAATTGTCGGAGTCCATACTGATTTCATCGGGCAGTGAATTGATCGCGCCGGGGATCATCCAGATGCTCCGAGCCGGAGAAAAAAGCGGAAAGCTGGGAGAGGTCTGCGATAAGGTATCGGTGTTCTACGAGAAGAAGCTGGAGAATTCGATCAGAAACGTCATGGCGCTCATAGAGCCCGTGATGATAATAATCATGGGCACCATCATCGGGACAATCGCAATCGCCCTGCTGTTGCCGGTCTTTAGAATCTCAAGCGTAATCGCACATTAGAATCCGCGTGTGCAACAAGTTGCACACCCGATTGCCGCTACCGTCATTTCGACCGGAGCGATGCGCAGCATCCAACACCCCTGTCATTTCGACCAAAGCAATACGTAGCATCGCGCAGCGGAGAAATCTATCAAAACAAGGAATGCACTGCACACCCGAACGACATGGGCAGGAAACCTGCTCATCCTAAATCCTAAATAAGGGCTATTCGCAGAGGCTGTCGTGAAAAACAAAGCCAATTTGCGAAAGGGCAAGATATATGTAAGCTCTGAGTTGATAAAGGATTATGGAGATAATTCTGGCTTGACAGTCAAGAAAAGCAACGCCAGTCAAAGCATGCCTTGAACGCAATCGAATGGGCCAATTGCCATTTTTCACCACTGACGACATAGATGTGGCGAAGTTGGCTTCGAGCGGCCGATTTACGGGCATTTTTCGCCAAAAAAAGGTTGCATAAGACGGCACGTTAGGATACAATATGATTACATGAGAGGCTTTTCCCCGGAAGGCCCCCAGGAAAATCATGGTAAGCCGTTTAGTCGGCTGTAGGAGATAGGTGATTATGGCAGGCATGTTCTATTCGTTGCAGGAGACCATCGAGAAGCTCCACAAGACCGAGGACCAAATCAAGCAAATCGTGGCGGACGGCAAGTTGCGTGAGTTTCGTGACGGCCCGAGCTTGCTCTTCAAGGTCGAGGAAGTCGAGGCGTTGATGTCCGATGCGGGCGATGCGGAAGTTGAAAAGATCTTGGAACCTGAAGCATTGGAACCTGAAACGCTGGAGCCCGATTCGGTGGAACCTGCAGCGTTAGAGTTCGACGACTTGGAGCCCGAAATCCCGGCTGACGATCTGGCCCAAGCGGAACTTCCCGAGTTGGATATAGCCGAGGCCGAAGATACGGCAGCGGATGTCCCGGACCTTGAAGCGCTGGAATCGGAAATGCTCGAACCCGAGGCGCTCGAGCCGGAAGCTCCGGAACCGTCGGAGTCGGCGGCAGACACCGATGATATCCTGTTGGCCCCCGAAACGCAGGCCCCGGAAATGTCCAGCGATCTGACCGACGCCGATACGGCCATTACAAGCTTTGGCACCAACGTTCTTGGACAAACGGATGCCGACTACGACATAACTGACGATACGATGGCTGAGACCGCGATTCCGATGGGGACCGCTGGTACGACGCCTGAGGTGCCGCTGGAAGAGATCGAGGAAGATGTAAACCTGGACAGCTTCGGCTCCGGCTCAGGACTTCTGGACCTTTCGCTGCAGGCCGATGACACGTCGTTGGGCGGCATTCTCGACGAGATTTATACCGCCAGTGACGAAGTCACCGAGCCGGCTGGCGCAGAAGGCGACTCGGCCGCGGGAGTGGCCGCTGAGGCCGAGGAAATGATCTCGGAGGATGAACTCGTTGCTCCACAAATGGCCGCTCCGGCATTGGCATTGGCTCGACCGTTCATCGAGTCGCCGCCGGATGCTCAGAGCAATACTCTCGGAATGCTGCTGTTTTTGCCGCTGTTGATCGTGATTTACACCATGGTAGTGGCCGTATCAGGGCTCAGAGGCGTAATGCCTTCGATTCTTGAGCCAGTCCAGGGCTTCATTTGGTTCATAATGGGCGGTGCCGGCGCGGTGGCACTCGCGGTCACGGCGGCAGCTTTCCTGCTTACCGGCGAACGTGATGCGACAGCCAAGAAGGCTAAGAAGCCGAAGAAGACTAAGAAAGCCAAGAAGGAAAAGAAGCCCAAGAAGGTAAAAGAGAAGAAGGCTAAGAAGGCCAAGAAGGCTAAGTAAAGCCAACCGGCTGACTTTGACTTTTGAGCACACCTCTATTCGACGTTCGTGCCCAGAACGTCCGCCATGGAATACAGGGTCGGCGACTTTCCAACAAGCCATTCGGCAGCTCGTAACGCTCCGCGAACAAATGTGTCCCTGCTGTTGGCAGTGTGATTCAGGGTAATGGTCTCTCCGAGCGTGCCAAATATCACCGAGTGAACGCCGGTAATGTCGCCAGCGCGGACGGCGTGCATACCGATGGCACCCTTTTGACGCAGGGTGTCTTTGCCGGATCTGCCGTGGGTGATCGATTCGTTGAAATCCCGACCGCTCGCCTGGCAAATATTCTCGGCTAACGTAAGAGCACTACCGCTTGGAGCATCTTTCTTGAAACGATGGTGCTGCTCGACGATCTCAATATCGTATTCGGCGCCGAGCATCGAAGCGACCTTCCCGGCCAGAGAGAACAAGACGTTCATGCCAACACTCATGTTAGTCGCATACAGAACGGGGATTTGAGCCGAGGCGGCCCGCAGTTTCTCTCGCTGCTGATCGTTCAGGCCGGTCGTGCCCGAGACCAGGGCAATGCCGTTTTCGAGGCAGTAATTGACGATCTGGTCCAGAGCTTGCGGCAGCGAGAAGTCAATCGCAACATCAGCAGCAACGGATTGGCACGTATCTGTCAACACAACATTGAGGGCCCCCGAAGCCGCCACGAGGCCAAGATTCTTGCCGATATCAGGATGCCCCTGTCGTTCGACGGCGGCTATGACATCGAATTGGCCGGATTCGGCGGCCAGCGAAAGGATGCGTCTGCCCATTCGACCGCCGGCGCCAATAACAACGAGCTTGACTGACATCTTGGAGACCCCATATCTTAATTGCCCATCAACCCGGAAGAATATAGCCCGCGCGTCCGACAATTGCAAAACATTTCTGTTGAAATATCGGTAAATAGTGTTAGTATCAGATTTTTGCCAATTTTGGAGCTTTAAAGTTATGAAGAAAGACATACATCCGAAGTACGAGAAAGTCCTCGTTCACTGCGGCTGTGGCAGTACGTTCGAGACCCGCAGTACGACGAATGAAATCCATGCAGAAATCTGCTCGATGTGCCATCCGTTCTATACAGGCAAACAGAAGTTTGTCGATACCGCCGGGCGAATTGAGCGGTTTCAGAAGAAGTACGGAACGAGCTATATCAAGAGCGCACCCAAAGAAGACAAGAAAGCCCAGCAGCAATAACTGGTTCTTCAGATGGCGGCTCGCGCTCTGGTCCCGACAAAATCGGGGTGGGGGCTTTTTGTTCTTCTGGCCGAGCGCAAAACAGTTCCGGCGCCGAAACGCAACGACCTTGAACCGTCATCTCACACCTTTCGTGGGCGGCATTCATGATTGAGCAAAAAGACACGGTACTTGCAAAACTCGACGAAATCGAGGCACGCTACAGCGAGATAGAAGAGCAGATCGCCGAGCCTGAAATCGCCAGCGACCCGGCTAGGCTGATACCACTGTCCAAAGAGCAGGGCAAACTCAGGGCGATGGTCACGAAATACCGCCAGTACAAGAAGGCGGCTGCCGGTATCGAGGAGGCCGAGCAGATATTAGCCGACAGCGACGCCGATGAAGATTTCAAAACACTGGCAAGAGATGAAATGCAGCAGCTCGAGGCCAAGAGCAACGCCCTGATCGAGGAGATCACGAACAGCTTTGTGATGGCTGACGACATGGATATCGATTCGATCATAATGGAAATCCGGGCGGGCACGGGTGGTGAGGAGGCCGCGCTGTTCGCACGCGATTTGTATACCATGTACGTCAGATACGCCGAGTCTCACAAATGGAAGGTCGAGCAGCTTGACTTCAGCACGACGGAGAAAGGCGGCTTTCGCGAAGTTATTTTCGGTATCAAAGGACTAGGCGTATGGTCGAAATTGGGTTACGAGGGCGGAGGCCACCGTGTCCAGCGAGTCCCCCAGACCGAATCCCAGGGCAGAGTCCACACGTCAGCGGCGACCGTAGCGGTGCTGCCCGAGCCCGAAGAGCTCGATATCGAGATAGCGCCCGAGGACGTCGTCGAGCATGTCAGCAGGTCGGGCGGCCCCGGCGGACAAAGCGTCAACAAACTCAACAGCGCCATCAAGCTTGAGCACGTTCCGACGGGAATAACCGTCAGCATGCAGGATGAAAAGAGCCAGCACAAGAATCGCTCAAAGGCGTGGCGGGTCTTGAGAAGCAGGATTTACGAACATCACATGAGCAAGAAGAGGGCCGAGCGTGATTCGCAGCGCAAGAGCATGATCGGCTCAGGCGACAGGTCCCAGAAGATCAGAACGTATAATTTCCCGCAAAACCGCGTGACCGACCACAGAATCCGCCTGTCACTGTACGGCCTGGACAAAATACTCGCCGGCGATATGGGCGAATTGATCGTCGCCATGAAGGATTACGACAGGCAGCAGCGGCTGAAAAACCTCTAATGATTTTTCTCCCCTGAGACTTGTTGGAACTTGCTGTGACACAGACAAGATAGAATTCTCGTTGCCCATTAGCTACTCAGGCACCTCACACCAATCCAACACGCCCGAATGTGCAATAGAAAAAGTCGCTCGTCTATCTACAACCCTCTGGCTCTGTTTGCCGCAATTGCGTCCGAGGACGCAAAGATTCATTTGCCAACGCGAGGCTTATCGTATATCGTACCGGTTTGCAAATTTGTCGGCACATTGTGAGGTCGGATCGGACATGATAGTTGTTGTTACCGGAATGGTTGGGGTCGACAAGAAGAGCTACCTGGAAGATGTGTGTCAACTGGCCGCCGAGGAAGGCAAGGAGGTGCTGCTGTGCAACGTCGGTGACCAGATGTATGCCGAAGCGCCCGACATCCCACCTGGCAAAATC
>Ga0255052_10003964_pt1 | contig 10039 bp, 9 predicted proteins | sample JV7_2_21_MG_FD_188632 | JGI IMG/M metagenome (GOLD analysis project Ga0255052, IMG submission 188632) | Seawater microbial communities from Jervis Inlet, British Columbia, Canada - JV7_2_21 | ecosystem: Environmental > Aquatic > Marine > Inlet | place: Canada: British Columbia | collected...
TACAGTCCCAGCTACGGCGTGGGGGGTGATTGCGGGTCATTTCTTCTGGCCAGGGAGTAATATGTTTTCGCACTGGTGGGGCTCCGTGATTGTGCTTGCCCTTGTGACCGTGCTTTTGTGCGTTCTGGACATTGTTCATGTGAAAGTCGGTCTCCCTTTGGTGGCTCTCCTGGAGTCAGAGCCTATCATCATGGTCTTTTTTGGAATCATCCTGGGTCACATTGTTTGGCCACTGGCACGCTAGGAGTAGGATATGAAGGGGTTCTTTAAGGGTCGAATAAGAGTTGCGTCAGTTGTGTGCGTGCTTATGTTTCTCTCTTTTGCCGCTGGTGCGTGGGTTTCAAATGCCTATGCACAGCCATCGGGGAAACCACCAAGGGACTTCTGGAGCGGGATGTCTAGCTTCTGGTGGCTAGTGGTCGGGTTGATATTTATCGTGGAGACTCTGAGAAAGCTTGGGTACCTGAAAGACCCCACACAGGTGCAGATGCAGGCGGATATAACGGAGATAAAGCAGTCCCAGAAAGATCTAAGAAAAGCTCATCAGGTTGGGGCGGGGTTCACAGATGGCACACAGAAGGGCAATCAAGACCCTATCTTCTGGTGTCAGGCGGACAAAGTCGTCTCTCTTTTAACTGGGTTAAAAACAACCATTGAGCGTGTTGACGCCAGGGCCAGGGAAGCGGTCACTGTTTCAACTGTGCAGATGGAAAGCGTGGTTTCCATACTTGAGGCAATAGCCGATACACAGGAGGTGAATGGTGAATGAACATCGAAGTCGAGCACGGAAAAGAAATGGTCTCTCAACCTCTGAGCACCGTCAGATTCAGACTGCTCAGACGGGTCGATTGTCCAGCTTGCTTGAGCGGTACTCAATACCAAAGGGTCCGGTGGCAGCGCGGGCACAGGAGCGCAGTGACAGCGTTGAAACAGCCTGCATTGTATTTGACCCTGACTTGGAGGTTTCCGAGGCTTCAGAGGAGGCTTTGGAGCCTGCTTTAGAGGCGGGTTGAGTCAATCAACGGGAAAGTCCGCGACTGTAAGCTTTGTGATGAACGTTGGCAACCATCTCCAGGGTTGCTCCCAACGTGACGATTCTGACATACTCCCCTTTTGATAGCTCAAAGCCATCGGGTACGGCGGCGGCAAACCGTGTATTCGCCAAATCCACGAGAAGCGTTTCTCCTAAGTTTTTGCGACCGATGAAGATTCCAGATCCAGCCCCGCGTGCTCCGGGTTCGACCCCAACGCTCTTCCATTCGATGTGTTCGATAATGACCTTTTGGTTGTAACTCCAGAATCCACCTGATATCGGGGTTCCTGCGTCTCCGATTGCTCCCTGTACGGTCTCCGGGGGCTTTCCGGTGAATTGCTTGGTTGCTGCGATGCGTTGCTGGTCGCTGCGTCCCTTGAAGGATGCATCCATAGGTTGCTTTCGTTGGTCAATCGTTGGATACTGGTCTCCAGATTGCGGGGTGGTCGCGTCCAGGGTGAAGGGGTGTTCATGGCTGTCATAGACGCCCTCTGTGACGACAATGGGGGCATCCCCTGCCAGTTGCCCCGCTGGCAGCAGGCATTGAAGCCTACCGTCAGCTATGAGCGCCACAGACGCCATGGCTACACCGCCGACTGTGACGGTGGATGCGACGGTGAATCCGGTTCCAGAGATCCATACTTGTTGCTGGAGTTGCTCTGGTCGGCTATCAGGGCGAACCAGGGTGATTTCAGGCGACTTACCTTTAACAACGACCATCAGTCTTCTCCTTCGGTGGTATCGGCGTCAAGGATACTCCTTGTGCCATTTAAGGGGCTCTTTACTACATCTATCTTCATCGGTTTTGGTGAAGGGGTGATTTCCAATTCTTCGGATCTGTCCTCCAGGCCGACAGGCTCGGAAAGTGCGTACACATTTCGCTGACTGCCCTGCATCCCTATGAACTGTTCAGGGGTGATTCCCATGCGTTTTGATAGCATGGCAGCGGCCAATCCGTCTAGTGCTGATGCGCTAACCTCGGCCTTTAGGTGCCCAACGATATTCACGTTCAGGTCTTGAGATTTCGCTTCGGCCTTCAAAAAGCCCATCTCTGTGAGGAATTGGGTCTGTTTCATTTCCAGATCCATTGCTGCCTTGAGGTATTTGAGGTGGTCTCCAGGCTTAGAGACACGGTCAAGGCCGGTCCATATCTCTGACCGTAGTTCGTTGAACCTTTGTATGGAAAGTCCAACATAATCCTCTTTGTTCAGTTTGTCGAGATCGTGATTGACGATCTGTCTTTGTTCCTGTATCCATTTTGAGACAGTCTTGGAGTTTGTTCCCAGCGTGGCGGCGATTTCCCTCTTTGACTTGCCTCGCGAATATAAGGAAAATGCGTTGCGTTTCTTTTCATCATTGTTCAATGTGTCACCCTCCAGAAAAAAGTTCTTTTTTCAGTATACCCATATCATCTTGCCTTATAAAGGGAAATCTGCTTCTGCTGTTGAGTCAATCAACTTTTTTCTTTTTTTCTTTCTATAAAGTAATTTCATCAGGTTATGTTGGTGTGTGAACGGGATGAAACGCAAGGCTAGGATGAGCCAAAAGCTGCAAGTCCTGTAATACCGGGCACTTGCGAGCCTTCTTTCTCTTAAAACAGAATAGAAGTGCATTCTATCAAGGGCCGAATTCGACACACTGGCACAAACCAAAAACGGAGACTGAAACAACCATGACAACGAAACAAATCGAACCAAAGACCGAAACCGAAGCAACTGAAACCCCCAAGGCACCGGCAAAGCCGAAAGCCAAAGCGGCTAAGAAGCCCAAGGCAGCGAAAGTTTCGCTTCTTCCAAAATTGGATGATGCCTCCTTTATCCAGGGGCAATTGCCCCTGGATCTGATTCAAACGGGGAAAATCCAAAACAGCCGTAGCGGTGCGGTGGATACGGAAGATCTGGAGGCGAGTATCGCGGAGTTGGGGCTTGAGACGGCCTTAGTGGTCTGGGAACAGCCGGGGAAGAAAAAGGGCTCTGTCGATTATCATCTCATCAGTGGTTTCCGCCGACTCCAGGCGGTCAAAAACATCCGTCAAGAAGATCCCTCGGTCTTCAAAACGGTTCCGGTTTCCATCTTTCAGGGCTCGGAAGACGATGCCGTGTTGCACAACTTGAGCGAGAATGCACAGCGGAGCAACCCAAACGCCGTTGACTACGGCGCGGCCATCGAACGCCTCAAAGATGCAACGGGCTGGAGCTATACGGAGATCGCCCAGAAAATGGGCAAACACAAGTCCTGGGCGACAACCTGTGCCAAGCTCCACAAAGGCCCTGCGGAGGGCGTCACCAAAGAGCTTCGCAAGGCCGTGCAGACGGGGCTCATCGGTTTTGGCATGGCCAAAGTGGTTTCCACAAAGAAGGCGGATGTTCAACTGGATTACGTCAAGGCCTGCGAAAAAGCCCTTCAGGACGGGACCAAAAAGCCCGGTACCGCCGAAGTCAAGAAACTCGAAGAGGAGCACGGTGGCGGCGAAAAGCCAATCCGTCAAACCAGCCGAAAAATCAAGGAAGTGCTGGTGATGCTGGAGGAAGTTCGAACCACGAACGTCGATGAACTCAAGGCTTCGGCGGTCAAGCTCCGACAGTACTTGACGGACTCAAAAAAGCATCCTCTCACGATGCGCGAATTGGAGGAAAACCTTCAGAACGCTATGAAAATCAGCCAGTTGTACGGTCAATGGAAAGCTCTGGAGTGGGCGAGTGGAGTCGAAATCGACTGGGAAGCACCGCAACCTCCCTTTGCAGCGGGTCCAGGGAAGATCGCGAAACCTGAGCCAGAAGAACAACCCGCCAAGGCGAAGCCCGCGCCCAAGCCAAAGGCCAAAGGCAAAAAGGCCGCGAAGCCCGCGCCCGCCGAATGACAACCCCCGCCAAGCCCGCCGAGGTTATCCAGCCTGCAAGAGTTACCCACGTCAATGAACACTGGAGCGTTCTGGAACTGGCGGACGGGCGGCTCTTGCTGCAACATCGCACGGCTCATATATATGGGACCGGCGAGGCCGTGCCCCTGGCAAAGCTCGACGAACCGGGCTTTGAGAAGGTCAGGGAAACCCTCCAACACTACGGAAGTGACCGGCTCATGGTGCGCTGCATGTTTCTGGAGCCAGATGGTTCCTTGCACTGCGACCCTATGGGGATTTCCCCCGGCGGCGAGCCACAAGAACCATTCTGTCTTCTCCAGCCCGCCGCACAATCCGCCGGACTCCATATGACCATGCACGCGAAGTCTTTCGAAAGCATGGTATCCCAGGCGGAAGAAGAGTTCTAATCCCCCTTCCTTCGGTGTTGAGCGAATCAACTCCAAACCCCCGCAATACATCTATCTTTTCTTTCCCTCTTGTATTTTTCGGAAATTCAGGTAAATTGTTTGTATGGCATGAGCCTTTAACAAACAATTTTTCCGGCGTTCCGCGCTGGAAACATCGAAGAATACAGGAGAGAAGAAATGCGACCAACGCGAAGAAGCCGCCGTACCGACATCTTTGACAAAGGACTGACCCCGCCCCGCGCTCAGAAGGTGACAAGAGCATTTCACCCTGAGAACGATCCCATCATTGCGGACCTTGTGGACCGTGGAGAGATGAGCATGGAAGAGGTCGCCGCGATGGGCGAGGTCCGCTCCCGTGAGATCGGGCTCAACAAGCGGAGCAAGTCTCACTTTGAGCGCTCCAGGCTCATCGAAAAGGCGGTGATGGACAAGAGGCGTATGCAGAAGGCAAGCGAGGAAACCCCTCGTGGTCGCCGTCGCAGCGAATACATCGGAGAGGTCTCGACACACGCTGCGAAGTTCGCAGAACTGTCGAAAGCAAAAGCCGCTGCTCCATCGATTATCACGGGCTCAGAAGAGATCGGGGCGATGGAAGAACACCTTGAAAAAGGTCTGGACCTTGACGGCCTTGAGCCGGTGCAAGGGACTTTCCAGAAGCTTCCGCCCGTTGTAGAAGCTCCACTGGAGAAGACAGGTCGCCTTGCGCAAATGCGCGGGCATTGGGACGACAATCCAGAGACCACCGAAGGAGCGCCACAGAGCACGCATGAGGAGCGTGTTGAGGCCGCTTCAGAGGCAGAGATGGCTACAGCCACGCAAACAGCAGGAGAGGCCTTTCAGGGTGCTCCTGAGGGCACCTCAAAGAAGCGCAAGGTGTCCAAGTCCAGGAAATCCAAATCCAGAAAATAAGATCCCCCCCCCTTCGATGTAGAACGGAGTTAGACCGTGCAACAGCAATCCAAGGGTGTGGATCTTCGCTTGCCTCCCAGTATGCGCAAGAAAGAGCCCTCTCTTCCTCCAAGTCTTAGAAAGTCCAGTGAGAACCTTCGAACAAATGAAGGGGGTGGACCTCCCCCTGGCTACGGTGTTCACGAGGATGAACAACACTTGTGGCAAGAGCCAAGGTATGCCAAGCACCCCGTGACAAATCGCCTTGAGGCCGTTGATAGCGGTCTTTTCTTCAAGATGTGGCCTGAGCACGTTGAAAAAATCATGAAGATGAAAGAGATTGGATATGCTCACGTTGAGATAGTGCGGGTATCGCGGGACTTATGGGACATCCAGAAGAAGGCCGCTAAGGACGACCAAGCCCTGGTAGACCAGCACAAGGAAGCCCAACAGCAGGCACAGGTCGCGCAGGTACATGACGCCCGTCATGGTGAGCTAAACCCCATCAACCCGCCTCCAAACGCACTCCCTGGACAGATGGAGCACCAGTTGCCGGCCCCGGCGGCTCCAGGGCCAATGCCTCCACAGATGCCACAGCCGCAAGGCCCGCCTGGACAGCCTTTGGCGCGTGCTCTCTCAATGAGATCCGATGATGATTATCAAGCTGCACTGATGAAATTCCAGGGCGAGTCCTACAACCGCGACCCTTCGGGGCCGGGAATGATGCGCCAAGGTTCCATCATGAGGAGTATGCAACAAAGGAATAAGCCTAAGGGTCGCAGTAAGATGACTATACCAAAGCGCGAGGTTACGATGTCCAGTGATAAAAACAATGGATTCACTATTCTTGTCAAGGCGGACACAACGGGCGGCGAAAGGGCTCTGACTCCTGAGCAAGCCCGTCGAAAAAAAGAGATGACTTTTACCCGCAAAGAGGTCGGTGTTGCAAATGCCCCGTTCAACCCCCCGCCCGAAGAGCCCAATATGCCGGTTGTTCCGAAGGGTAGCAATTCATTCTAAGGTGCCCGAGTTCAGTTGATTCGGTCAACAGGAGTTTTTTTCTATGTCGATGCGTGATTTTTACAGTGACATGGCTCAGGGCTCATCCTTGCCAGCCCCCTCTTCATCGGCTTCAGCGTACCGACCATCTGCGCGTCCAGCGTTGCCAAGCCCGCCGTTCATGTCGTCTGGTGAGGTCGTTCCCTTCGATGGATTGCCTCCAGCGCATGCTATTGGAGGCACGGACATCCTGAGCGCAAATAGCTTCAATTCGCCCGCTGTATGGGCTGGAGGCGGTCAGGCCGCTAAAAGCCTACCCAGGTCTATGCGACCGGCTCGCGGCCCGCGTGTGCGCTTCTTTGACCCCCTCTCGCTTGTGTACGCTACGGGCTTCAGGGACAGGCGCTTCAGTCTGACCTATGACACCCTACGGCGAACGAGCTATCAGCTTTCTTTGCTTGGAAGCATCCTATTGACACGCATCAATCAAGTCGCCTCCTTTGCCCAGCCCTACAGGGAAAATCAGCAGGTTGGGTTCCAGATTCGCTTTGCCAACAGTGAGCACGTACCCAACGAAGATGAGCGCCGCCAAATCGTCCGGCTGGAGCAGATGATTATGAATTGTGGCTTTGGTCACAACCCGTACAGCCCCTATCCACGGGACGATTTCGAAAGTTTCCTCAAGAAAATCACCCGTGACTCTTTGACGTATGACCAAGCTTGCTGGGAAGTCGTTCCCGACCTAGCGGGACGGCCTTGGGAGTTCAGGGCCGTTGACGCTGCGACGATTAGACTCGCCGCAACATACGACGGTTACGACGGCAAAGGCCCGCGCAAGTTTCGCTCCCAAGAGTTCACTGAGAGATGGGTCCATGAGTTCGGTGACAACGAGGAATTCGACCTTCAAGGGATCTACACTGTTCAGGTGATTCACGGTCGCATCGAAGGTATCTTTCCAAGCGCTGACATGGCTTTCTGCCTACGGAACCCGCGTGCGGACATGTGGGTTAACGGCTACGGGTTCAGTGAGATCGAACAGTGCTTGAACACCGTCCTACGGATGTTATGGGCGGAAGAGTACAACGCCCGGAACTTCCGGCAAGGCAGCATGGCCAATGGTATCCTGAACTTCAAGGGCGACAACTACAGCCCCGAACAGATGGAGGCTTTCCGCCGTGTCTGGAGGGCTTCGGTGGTAGGTGTCGAAAACGCTCACCGTGTTCCAATCGTCCAAATCCCTGAAGGCGTCGAGTTTGTAAACGTTCAGAAGGGAAACCATGAGATGGAGTATCAGAAGTGGCTTGAGTACCTGCTCAAGGTCGTTTCCGGCGTTTACCAGATCGATCCCGCCGAAATCAACTTTGATATCGGAAAAGCGAACAGCATGGGCGCTCCGATGTTTGAGACAAAACAGGAGTGGAGAATCAAATACTCCAAGGACAAGGGGCTTAGGCCGCTTCTAAGGTTCCTTGCCAGGAACATTAGCAAGTACATCATTGAGCCTTTGGACAGTCGTCTGTATCTCGATTTCGTCGGTCTTGACGCGCTTGCAGAGCCAGACCGTATCCAACTGCTCGCAATCCGACAACAGAACTACCTGACTATCAACGAAGCCCGTAAAGAGGAAGGACTTGACCCTATCTTGGGCGGTGATATCGTCAACAGTCCGAACTTCATACAGTCGCAACAGGCACTCTTGCAGCAGCAACAACAGCAAGCGCAGAATCAACAGCCTGGAAAGTCCAACCCCTTCGCACCTTGGGCAACATCCGGCGAGAACGATCTGCAAATCTATGGCCAAGTGGCTCCGACTCCACTATACTTGCAAGAGGGCGGCGAAGAGTTTTCTGCGGAAGATCCTGCACCCCCTCCAGGGGCACCACCCGAAGGAGGAGCGCCGGGGATGCCTGGGATGCCGCCGCCACCGATGGCACCGCCTCCTGGACCCACTGGAGAGAACCCCTCTGGTGTATAGATGGTGTCTTGACAAACGGGTTGCTTTCTCTTAAATAAATAGTTGATTGAGTCAACCCAAGCGGGGTACCAGCGATGTCTAAGATTGAAAAAGCAATGACCAGTATGAGCGTACCGAAGGGAACAAATCTTCGGTCAAATCAGGTCTCCAGGGCCGTTGCGCAATCTTTTAGCTCAAGCGAATCACCGTTTCAAAGCACCGTGCTACCGGAGTTTACGAATCGACCGGCCTTTCTAATCACAGACAGGTCAATCGACCCATACAGCGGAAACCCCCGTGTGGTCAAGCATACAATCGACCCAGCGGTGGATATGTTCAGAAAAGCCGGATATGAGCACTTCTTAGGAGATGAGCAGCATCTCCAAAATCAGATGGCACTCCAGCGAACCGGGCAATTGCCACACCAGCAGATGCAGGGACCGCCTACGCAACCGGGGCAACCCGTACCACCGACCCAGAACCCCGGCTTTGCTCAGTCCGGTGCCAGGGGCGCGGCGATGGGTTCGCAAGCTGCCAACATGATTATGGACCCGTCTGCCGGGGCCTTCGTCAGTGGTATCGCCAATATCCCCGGTGCCATCGGAAACAAACTGCTCCAGGGCGGCGATGTCGCTACACAGAAGATCGGTCAAGCCATACAGGGCGGGCAGAACGACCCCGCAAGTTCTAAGCCGTTGCCTCCATCTTTAAGGCCGAACCCACCGGGCTCAGAGGGTGCCTCTGGTATGGGCGGGTCTGCCGCCGGTCGCTCCAATGACGCTGGAACCCCCTTTGACCCTGGCATCTCATATCCCGATGTGGAGGGGGCTACACCGAAACCGACACCGAACCCCGCGCACGAAAGATTCAAAGATGCCTCTGCCTTGGGCGACAAGTACCGTCAGGCGGTGAAAAACGACACTGCCAGGGATGTGCGAGAATCGCAAGGAAAGCAGACCTCCGCTGATGTGTTTGGCTCTAGCAACAAGGATCTGGCGACTCCAGCCGATACAGCGGGCTCGTCGATACTTTCAGACGGGCATCCTGGAGGAACGTCCGGCGGGGCTTTCTCACAGCAATTTGCAGGCGACGACGATGGCTCTAAGACGAGCGGGTTCCAGATCCACGGTCCATCCGAACAAAGCACAATGGGAAACCTCGACCATCAGGCAGATCTTTCGCGAAAATGGAGCACCCCGGATGCTACCCCAAAGGCAGACAATTATAAGCAAGCAACGACACAGCCCACAAGCCCCGGTGGTGCGGGCAAGCCAGGGGATATTCCTCAAGCTCCACCAAGTCCGAACCCTACCAATGCAACACCGAAAACAGGGGCCGGGAACTATTCAGCGGAGATCGGAACAAAGACGCCTAGCCAGACCGGTGCAGCGGGGCCGACAACAAAGCCAGCGGCGGTTCCTCAAGTGCTTGGAGGTCTACCAAGCACCGGAAACGTCGAGCTTGGCGGGACTCAGGCCAATCCATCATCAGAGACGAAGCCTATCAATGTGCCTCTGAACCCCCGAACAGGGCGACAGTCCCTTGGACCCACTGGAAAGCCGATCCAATCTCTATCTCCGCCCGCAGCGGCTCAATCGCAGACACCTCCTCCCGCAGCATCTAAACCGGCTCAATTGCCGCGCAGTCCTTCCCTTGAACAGCAAGCCAGTTCTGCGCTTGCTTCCGCACAGAACATCCAATCAAACCAGCCTTCGACAGCTTCAGGTGTTGCCGACAGGGGTAATCAAATCAACCAACTTCATCAACAAGTCAGCCAGATGGTGGGGTCTCAAGGGTCTACAAATACGCCTTCTACTAATACACCGGCAGCACCGGCGGCACAGCCAGCCACTTCCGCAACAGCGCCGCCTCCCGCAGCATCTAAACCGGCTACATTG
>Ga0255052_10003965_pt1 | contig 10036 bp, 10 predicted proteins | sample JV7_2_21_MG_FD_188632 | JGI IMG/M metagenome (GOLD analysis project Ga0255052, IMG submission 188632) | Seawater microbial communities from Jervis Inlet, British Columbia, Canada - JV7_2_21 | ecosystem: Environmental > Aquatic > Marine > Inlet | place: Canada: British Columbia | collected...
CCAGCACGAGAATTTCTTCGTCATCGATGAAGCTACCGGGATAGGGTACATCGAGGGCGTTGCGTCTCCCAGACCTTTCTACCTCGAGGGCTGGCCCTTCTATACACAGCGCGACGGCGAAGGCCACTACGCGGACGTTGCGATCGAACGGATATCCGGCGATCCTTTTCTGGGAATGGAAGAGATCAACCAGAAGATCCTCCCCTTTGGCGAGGACGCGGTATTCTCGGATGATTTTGCTCTCTACTATGTCGAGGAAGTCGTCAGCCACCCCCGGTACATGTGCAACGACTGTCACTATTCTGATTACTATCACCACGATCCTTACCAGTACAACTGCAGTCACATCGACATCGTCGTGTTCGACTACTGGTGGTACAACAGGTGGTTCTACTGCGACTACTGGTGGGTAGATTACTCCTACTACTACGACTACTACTACTATGCGCCGCCTCCCGCTTATCTTGGAAGGCGTTACACGAGAAAGTACGGCTACACGACGAAGGGATACGGCGATCGAGGCGGCTCCGTCAGGGTGAACGATTACTACCGGGGCAAAGACAATTACCGGGGCGATTTCAAACCCATCGGTGTGAAGAACAATTCTGTCATCTCGTACAAACTGCCCAAGAATACGAACGAGCCTGGTTACGGTACGAGAGGCAGTATTCAGAAACGTGATCCGGTCATGGAGGGTCAGGCGGGTAACCGGAATGTGAGTAAACCTGCCCCTCATGGACAGGCGGGCTCTGACTACATCAAAGATCAAAGCGGGAAGAATATCCAGAACAAGGGTCCCGTTTACGACGGGGGCCGGAATGATTCGCAGGGAAGAAACGTGACCGGCAAGACCCCCCAGAGCGACTGGTCCACACCGGCTCAGAGCGGTTCGAAAGTGGAAAGATCGGGCGGTGCCATCGAGGATGGGAACAGAGGCGGCCGGGGCGGTAGATCATCAGTGATGAAGAAGGCTCCTGCGAAAGAGAGCGACCGATCGAGATCGACCAACAGGAAGGAATACCAACTCAATGGTTGGGACAAGGGAAAGTCGGGCGATTCGAAGAAGAAATCAAGTATCTCGATCATTAAATCAAGACCCAGCAAATCTGACCGCAAACCGTCTTCGGGCTCGAAGTCGATCTCATCGAGCCGGTCCAAGCCATCTTCGAAGACCATCTCGAGACCCAGGTCCAACTCGGGTTCATCCAAGATTTCAAGACCCAGTCCCAGATCGAACTCGGGTTCCTCGAGGAGCGCTAAACCCAGCTCCGGATCTTCGAGGGGTTCCGGAACGAAGGTGAGGAGAAAATAGATAACACTCCACAACACCCCCTGTGGCGGGGAGTGAGGAGAGGGCCGCCTCGAAGAGGCGGCCCTTTTTTAAATCTTTCGATGCAGCGTCCCCTTGTTTATATTAATTACCAGAAAGGATATCTGCTTCGATGTGGCGATTGCGCTCCTCACTACTCATCATCTCGGTTGTCCTTTACACCCTGTTTTTCGGTCTCCTGGCGATCCTGATCTCGGTTCTCGACAGGAAAGGGAACGTACTGCAGCGCATCGCCGTCCTATGGGCCAGAATGATAATCTGGACCAACTTCATCAAGGTCACCCTGAGCTGCGAGGGGGATCCCGGTCCCGGTCCGTATGTGATAATATCCAACCACCAGAGTTACCTCGACATTCCTGCGCTCCTCGTACGTCTGCCATTCAACTACCGGATGGTGGCGAAGAAGGAATTGTTTCGAATACCTGTCTTCGGCTGGGGCATGAAATTGGCCGGCTACATCGAGGTGGACCGGAGTGATTCAAGAAAGGCGATACAAGGAATGTCCGCAGCGGAGCACCAGCTGAGCGAGGGCAGATCGGTTGTGATTTTCCCGGAAGGAACCAGAAGCCGGGACGGGAATTTGCTGCCCATGAAGAAGGGGGCCTTCGTCCTTGCCCTCAAGCACAAGGCCCCGATCCTTCCCGTTACGGTCCACGGCAGCTTCAGGATCCTCCCCAAGGGTACCCTGAGAATGGGGAGTTCAGAGATCAGAGTACATCTGGGAAAGCCCATACCGACGGCGGGGAAAACCCACGAAAGCAGGGACGAACTCAAGCTCCTTGTCGAATCCTGGATGAAAAAAACTCTCTCCGAATTTAACCAATCGTCTTAACCTTTGTCTAACTAGGTTGAAGGGATGGAAAGAGAGTGAAGGATGACGCAGGCCTGGTTGCGCAATGTAAAAGCGGTGACAGGGAAGCTTTTGGCGAGCTTGTAAAGCGTTACCAGAAACAGATTTACTATTTGTCTTTGCGGTTTACGGGTGATGATGATGAGGCCTGGGACCTCTCCCAGGAGGTTTTTCTCAGGGCTTACCGGGGGGTCGGGGCGTTCAGGGGCGGATCTACCTTCAAAACGTGGCTTTACGCAATAGCCCACAATTTGTTGAAAAACCACTACCGCAGGACCAGTCGAGAACGGACCGAATCATTAGACGAACGGCAAATTCCAGTCGAAGGAGATGAAATGGAAACATTGCTCTCCAGGGAAAGGTCTGAATCATTGAGGGGGGCGGTTGAGGAACTGCCCTACAAGCAAAGGATGGCTCTTACCCTCAGGGTGTATGACGGAATGTCCCACCGTGAGATCGGGAAAGTGCTGGGTTGTTCGGAGGGAACCGTGAAAGTCAATTTTTTTCATGCAGTCAACAACTTGAGAAAAAAGATGATACCCGAAGGGGAGAGGAGCTCAGGATGAACTGTGATCGCGTACACCCCCTGCTTTCACTTTTTGTTCTCGATGATCTCGATGAGGGTGAAAAGGTACTGGTCGAATCGCACCTCGAGATCTGCCCCGGGTGCCGAGAAGAAGTCGATGCTCTGAACGGGCTCACCGGTGCCCTCAGGGAAGACCGGTTCCCGGACAGGAGCGAAGAGTTCTGGGCCAGGTTCGAGACCTCGGTTGTGGAAGGCACCGAACGGATAGACCAGGAGAGTTCACGGTCCATTGTGGGTTTATTGAAGAAACTCATTCCGGTTGTACCTCAGGGAAAATTTGTTCCCGCTGTGGCGTATGCTTCGCTCGTTTTAGTCATCGTTTCCGTTGGGGCACTTTTTGTGTGGAAGGCACACATTCGGTACAGTGATCCGCTCGGGGACTTACTTACAGAGTCTTCATCCCTCAGTAACGCTGCCATTGTTGATATCTCCTACCAAAATTATCTCGATGACATGTCGGGATCTGAGCTGGAGGAAGCAACCCTGGCGGTGACGGAGTGGGGGATCGGGGACCTGCTTGAATGGGATACAGTCGGGGGTACGTATGATATATTCGATGAGATCGAAGATATGAGCAGTGAGGAGCTGGAGCTTTTCACAGAAGAGCTCGAGGACTGGCAGGAGAACTCGTAGGGTCGCCTCAGTTCGAGAGAATAGATCGGAATCCGGAAGGAGGAAATTAAATGAAAATACACTTGTCGGTGATGGTTATGTGCTTCCTCTTCGTCGCTGCAGGGACTCTGATGCCGCAGGAAGTTCCGCCGGACAGGGAGAGGATCAAGGACAGGATCGAGATGATACGGATGTGGAAGATGACAGAGACACTCGACCTTTCGAAAGAACAGGGCGATGAGCTCTTTTCATCCCTCCAGAAGATAGAGGATCGAAGAAGAGAGCTGTTCGACGAGCGCGATTCTCTGCTGCGTCAGCTTTCAGCCATGGTCAAGGAAGAGAACCCCGATGAAAAAATTCTGAAAGGTCTCCTCGAGCAGTTAGAGAGTTTAGCAGGCGATCTCGAAAAGCTCCACGAGGAGGAAATGAAACTTGTGAAGAGTATACTGTCGACGGCTCAACATGCACGCTACATCGTGTTCAAGGAAACCTTCGACCGGGAACTGAGAAGTATCATCAGGGACGTGAGGGACAGGCCGCCCAGAGGTCGGGATCCACAGCCGCGTAATGGGAGACAGCCGCGTAATGGGAGACAGCCGCGTAATGGGAGGCCGCCGCAGAGGTTCTAGCCGGAACTTCTCAGGGACTCTCTGAATGCCCTGAGTGATTCGATGCCCTTGACCATCTTGTCACCATGTTTCAGGACAAAGTCGATCTCTTCCTTGTGAGACCCCGGCCGGTTGGTCCTGAAATCCTCGAATGCGGCTCTGCCGTCGTAATCCACAAAGGCAATACGTGCACCGTAGTCGTCGGCCCTCAGCATCACCGCATCACCAGTGATCGTTGCGATATGATAAGGGTGGCCGAGCAGTGCCCGCCCAAGCTTATTAGAGGTCGTGTACCCTTTCCCCTTCAGATCATCAGAGAGTGCATTAAAATCAGCGTAGAAGTAGGTAGAAGTAGAATGAGCCCTGCGGTTTTGTAGTCATGATGCCGTCTACCCGTTCGAATTCCTCGCTGAAGTAGCTGCCCATCATTCGGTGTATCTGACGGGTGACACTGAAATACTCATCGATCTCTTCGTTCGGTTCATATACCTCGATCGCCGCGTACTGTGTCGGGGTGGAGACATTGGTGTAAACGGTAGCGGCTATTTTGGAGAATTCGTTCCTCAGAGTATCAGAACCCCGGGTCGGCAAGATGCACGTCCCGAGCCGGTAGCCGCCCGCCGAGCGATCCTTCGAGAGACCGTTCGTGACAAAGGTGCCTTCGGGGTAAATCCGGCCCATGCTCGTGAAATTCTCGATCTGATAAGTCGAAAGAGCATAGATCTCGTCCGAGAGGATGAGCGTGTTGTTCTTCCTGCATACAGAGGCGATGTCAATCAGTTCGTCTTTCGTGTAAACCAAACCTGTGGGATTGTTGGGATTGTTGATGATCAGAAGATGCTGCTTGTCTTCACAGGCCAGCTTGCTCAGGTATTCATCCAGCTCGCCCGGTAATATTTTGTAGTCGTTTTCTCCCCTCAGGTGGAGTGTGTGATATTTTCGACCGAGCAGTTTGAGCTGCGGATAGTATCCGATCCAGGATGGAGACGGGATTATGACGTCTCCGCTGATTAAGAAAAAGATCGTGAAGATCAGGTCCTTTGTCCCGGATCCCACAACGATCCCCGAAGGATCGACGTCGAGGTCGAAGTGCCTCCCGTTAAAACCGGCTATCGCTCTTCGAAGCTCTGGTATTCCCTCAGCGGCAGAGTAATGTCCGTGATCTGCATTTCGTGCCAGAGCTCTTTCCAGTGGGGGAGGGACGTGGAAAGGTGACTGACCGAAGGCGAATCCGGCGTAATCAGAGGTGCAGCCCATTCGTCTGCACCTCTCCCTCGCCCTGGCAACCATGAGCCCCACACGCAGATTCTCGGGCATTACGATGCTTTCGACGTTCGGGTTGATTTTTATATCCTTCATTTCCTCACCCACCTTAACCAGGAATCAAATATCCGTCTCACACGCGGTGTGAGCCTCGTGCGGTTGTACTGGTCGGCGACATGCCTGATCGCTTCAGCCTGGGTGGGGTAGGGGTGTATGACCCCGGCCAGTGATCCGAGACCGATCCCGTTCACCATTGCAACCGTGATCTCGTTAATCATCTCTCCTGCATGTTTCGCGACGATGGTAGCTCCTGCGATGCGGTCGCTGCCCTTTCGGACATGTATCTTGACGAATCCCTCTTCTTCGCCGTCGGCAATAGCGCGGTCGACCTCGGACAGCTGTCGTGTGAACGTGTCGATGTCTACCCCTTCACTTTCGGCCATTCTCTCGTTGAGGCCAACATGTGCAATTTCAGGATCCGTAAACGTTGTCCACGGAATTGTGACGGCGCTCAGTTTTTTACGCCCCATAAAGAGGGCGTTCTGGATCACTATCCGGGCGGCTGCGTCGGCAGCGTGAGTGAATTTGTATTGCATGCAGATATCACCAGCGGCATAGATGTTCTTGTTCGTTGTCTGCATGCGGTCGTTCACTTTGATCCCTCTCCGGGGATCGTACTCGACGCTGACAGCTTCGAGCCCCAACCCCTCGACATTTGGTGCTCTCCCGATGCCTATGAGTATCTCGTCGGCGGTGATCTCGGTTTCTCCCCGATCGCTTGTGACCTCGAGTATTTTCCTGCCTTCGGACGATCGCGCACTCGTCACTTGCGTACCAAGAAGTATCTCAATACCTTCGTGCTCGAACTTCTTCTCGAGGATCCTGGCCGCGTCCGCATCCTCTTTCTTAAGGAACTGGGGGCCCCGCTCGATGATAGTCACGTGGGAGCCCAGCCTTGCAAATGCCTGTGCGAGTTCGCACCCGATGGGGCCGCCGCCGATCACCACCAGGTTACGTGGACGCTCGGTGAGCGAGAATACCGTCTCGTTGGTGAGATAACCCACATCCTCAATACCATCGATAGCAGGAAACACGGGGCTTGCGCCCGTGGCGATTACTGCCTTTTTGAAACGAAGAACGCTATCGCCGACCTTTACGGTTCCCGGGCCCGTGAACTGTCCTTCACCAAGGAAGATCTCCACACCGAGCTCGTTGCTGAACCTCTTCGCTGAGTCGTGATGGCTGATATGGCTCCGGATACGCCGGACCCGTTCCATCACTGCAGGGAAATCGACATCGATCTCTTCTGTGCTGCTCACACCGAACAGGCCGCTCTCTTTCAGGTCCCTTGCGACCCTGGAGGAGCGAATGAGAGCTTTGGACGGGACACAGCCGACATTGAGGCAGTCTCCGCCGAGCAGGTGGCGTTCGACAAGTGCGACCTTCGCCCCGAGTCCGGCCGCACCGGCTGCCGAGACGAGACCGGCGGTTCCACCCCCGATCACTACCATGTTGTACATTGACGCCGGGTCGGGATTCGCCCAGTCGGGGGGGTGAACGTTCTCCACGAGCAGGGTATTGTACCTGTCCTCGGGTAGAATTTTCACTGCTTTATCCATGGCTGCTTTTACCTTTCCTTCGCAGAAACTCGATGGCCGGATATAAAGGCCTGGCTATGAAGGCCTGGTTATGATCCCGGGAATTTGTCGAAACAGGCGATAAATCCTTACACAAAAGAACGGTCATTTCAGGAACACGCGTACGATCGGGGGTGTTTGAGTACGGCTCTCGGGTTTGATCCTCAGACAGTCTCGGGTCTGCTCTGCCTTATATTGAATTCACCGAGGGCGATCGGTACGGCTACCTTGAGCATCAGGGTAAAAGTGAGAAATCCGAGGCCGAAGATGCCTTCCGCAATCCGTATCTCCGTCGGAGAAGGGAAGTACTCGTAGATCTCGCCAAGGGTGTCCGGGGTCATGCCGGGTATGACCAGGCCAATGCCTTTCTCGATGTACACCCCGGCATAAATGAGAACACAGCCAATGTTCATCGTAACGGGGTTCCTTCGCGTGGAGGGTATCAGGAACAGTATCAGAGCGATCACACTGAACAAGATCGAAGCCCAGACATAGGGTACTATGGCATTGTGACCATGGAGTCCAATGTACATGTAAGTAGAGTATACAGTGTGATGGGTGTCGGAGTAGAATTCCTTGAATACTTCTGCCCCGGTGAGGAACAGGTTGAATGCCATTGCGTAGGCCATGAGTTCTGCGATCTTCCATATGGCTTCGTCCCTGATCTCGAGTCGGGTCGTGCGCCGGAGAATCTGGAGGAGTATGAGAAGTATAGCAGGCCCCGAACAGAAAGCGGAAGCGAGGAACTTGGGCGCAAGTATCGACGCATTCCAGAACGGCCGGGCCGGGAGCCCATTGTAAACGAAGGCAGTGACCGTGTGGATACCGATCGCCAGCGGGATGGAAAACAGAACAAGCGAGTGGACGAAAGTCGTATTGTATTTTTTTTCCATGTAAGAGCAGTAGAGAAGGTAAGTGACGATCACCAGGTTCAGTACGAGATACCCATTGAGAACAAGGACGTCCCATGCCAGGACGGATTGAGGGATATTCATGTTCCCGAGAAATGGTATGAGATGCCAGAATCGCTCGGGGTGACCGATATCGACTATGACAAAACCCAGGCACATAACGATGGCACTGATAGCCAGTAGCTCACCCAGGATCACCACTTCTTTCAGGGGTTTCCAGTTATATATGTAGGCCGGTATCACAAGAAGGACCGAAGCAGCAGCTACACCGACGAGGAACGTGAAATTGCCGATATAGAAGGCCCACGAGACCTGGTCCCTCATGTTGGTCATGATCAGTCCGTTATGGAACTGATCGAAAAGGCCCAGAGCACCGTTTAAAATCAACACGATCAGGAATGCCAGCCAGATAAAATAAGTCTTAGAGCCGTGCGTGACACAGTATAAGCTGGCTTTCACGAATTTGAAAAAATTCACTTGCTGTTCCTCCGGTTGCTCCGGATTTTTATTTAGGTGCCGTAGAAGTAGTAGAACTTGGGCTGCGTATTGATCTCTTCTTTAAATATGAACACCCGTTTGTTCTCCATGATGTATCGTATTTCACTCTTCGGATCGAGTAGGTTGCCGAACTTCCTGGCGCCCACCGGACATATTTCGACACAGGCCGGATAGAGCCCCTTCCGGACTCTCTGAATGCAGAAGGTGCACTTCTCGACAACCCCGGCCGGTCTGGGCCGGTTGCCCAGGTAGTGCGTCTCGGGATTGAGTTCTTCCGGGGTAAGCGATGGTTTGGCCCAGTTGAAGTGCCTCGCACCGTAGGGACAGGCCGACATGCAGCATCTGCAGCCGATGCACCAGTCGTAGTCGACAACTACGATTCCGTCTGGTTCCGTCCAGGTGGCTCCGACCGGACATACGGTGACGCACTGGGGATTCCGGCACATCTGGCACGACACCGGCATGTAAAAGTGCCCTTCACGGGGTACTTCTTCCGGATTGTAATAGTGGTTAGCGTCAAATATGTCGATACCCCGGTCTTTTTCCATCTCGAGAACCCTGATGAGATGGACCTGGGGATCGCGTGAGCAGTTGTTCTCCTCCACACAGGCGTATACACACCGGCGACAGCCCACGCAGCGTGAAAGGTCGAGCCCGTAGCCGAAAAGAACATCCTCCATGGACGGGTCGGCTGTTACTGACACTGTTTTGCCGAACTGTTCAGAGTACTGGCGCTCGAGGCGCTCGAGGACACCCGTAAGTTCAGGACGGCCCAACTCTCGGAAGTGTCTCTGAAAGAATGCCTCCCGGGTGTCTGAATCACAGGATGCAAGGAAACAGGCTCCGGCGGCACCAGCCATGGTTTTCAGGAAACTGCGGCGGGAAATCGTCCGCGATTCCTTTTTGAGGCAATCGTCTTTAGGGCGATCGTTGTTTGTACATTTGTTTTTCTTCATCTCGTTCCCCGCGGCTTCCCAATTGTCCCCGGTCTCATCGCAGGTTTTCGGGCCGGATAGGCGGCGGCATGGGCTCGATGGGCTTGAAACGGGGTGAGTGAGGATCGTGGCAGTGCACGCAAAGCAGATACTGCTTCTCACCATTCCAGTTCCCGCTCCTCTTGCCGTGGACCCCTGCCTTCCAGTCCCGGTATTTGGGGCCGTGGCACTGGCCGCAAAGCCGGTAGGACTCCGAAAATTCTATCAATTTTCCGCTGGCCATCCGCAGTCTGTCCCTGTCGTCGGGATTGTGACAGTCGAGACACCAGCGATTTTCCTCGTCGTGCTGAAGCGTTATATCATCGTGCATCTCAGTCAGCACCCGGTGCTCGAGGTTGGATTCCAGGTCCTCATGGCACTGACTGCAGGGAAAAAGATCCGACAGCGGCGGGGGAGGGACCTGAACCCCTGTCATATGGCTATCCCCGCCGGATGAGTCACTTCCACTGTTCGTTGCAGGATTTCCGGCAAAGGATGGTCGCGCAAGAGATGTCAGGAGTATCATCAGAAGAAAAAGCGCGGTTCTGAATGCTGTTCTGAAGGAGAATGTCGAGGTGTGTTTCACTTTATACATACTTCCCGTCATAATTTCGAATGATCTCGCCGGGATCATGAATCTGACAGTTAAAAATGTGCCTGTTCTATCACAACAAACCCGCTCATGGATTTATGATCTGCCTTCCCTAATATACATTGGGCCGGAGAAACGTGTCAAGGATGAGAGGGCGGCATACCCCTCCCGCTCA
>Ga0255052_10003967_pt1 | contig 10034 bp, 9 predicted proteins | sample JV7_2_21_MG_FD_188632 | JGI IMG/M metagenome (GOLD analysis project Ga0255052, IMG submission 188632) | Seawater microbial communities from Jervis Inlet, British Columbia, Canada - JV7_2_21 | ecosystem: Environmental > Aquatic > Marine > Inlet | place: Canada: British Columbia | collected...
CGCCTCTTGAGGCGCGACCAGGCGCGGAATCAGATCGCGCTCCAAGGAGCGCTCCAACAAGAAAGGGGTGGTTCAGGCAACTGTTGGAGCGCCTCCTGAGGCGCGATCAGGCGGGGAATCAGATCGCGCTCCAAGGAGCGCTCCAACAAGAAAGGGGTGGTTCAGGCAACTGTTGGAGCGCCTCCTGAGGCGCGATCAGGCGGGGAATCAGATCGCGCTCCAAGGAGCGCTCCAACAAGAAAGGGGCGGTTCAGGTAACTGTTGGAGCGCCTCCTGAGGCGCGACTAAAAAAGGGCGGCCCCTTCGCAAACAAGGGCCGCCCTCTGTTTTTCCAGCTCTGTCGTTCTTAGAACTTGTAACGAAGTCCCAGCTGGATGCGATAGACGGAATCGTCAACATCGGCGTGCCAGGGTTCGATGGCTTCGTTATACCAGCTTGTAATCTCGAACTGGTCGGTATTATCAAGGCCCGCAGATCCGATCTCGAGAATCCGAGCGGCTTCCTGAATGTCATCCTGGTCGAAATATTTCTTGACGTTCTTTTTGTCCGAGAACAGGTTCAGGACATTTTCGATATCGAAGAACAGCTGCAGCTGATGTTCTTTCCATAACCCAATATCTTGCTGGATGCGTATATCGAGGTCAGAACTCCAGGGACTGTTAAACGCGTTCTTCGGGGTGATGCCGCCGGCGTATTTGCTCAGGCCCGTCTTTTCAAGAAAAGCGAACAGGCCGTCGATTTCGCCCTGGTCCAGGTTTGAGAAGTCCATCAGCGGATCGCTGGGTCCGGTCGGCACGTAAATCAGTATGCTTGACTCGTCGTCCGAGTCGCCGAAATAATCCTCCACGGTATCGTCTTCATAGGCATAACTGAATGGCCGTCCGGAGCGACGCTGGAAGAACAATCCGACTGAAGTCGCATTGTCATCATTCCAGTAGTGCTTGAATCTCGCCCGGAGCACAATATTGTGCTCGTTAGCCCACCGGCTCGGTCCCTCAATGTTGTTGTTCAAAGTTACCTTCGCAACTTCTTCGTAGGACGAGCCTGCTGTCGAGCTGTTGACCGGACTGCCAATCCTTGCGTCCAGGTAGGCATAGCCGAGCCCGAAATCAAGAGACGTCTTGTCGGAAAAAACAAAATCCTTCGCGAACTGGACCGAAAGAGAGTTTGTCCTTCCCGAGACCCCGTTAGTCATCAGGATATCCTGATTCGCGTTACGAGTATCATCACACGGTCCACCATTGGTGCCGGCGTTGCTGAAGCCGCCGCGTATGCCATTGAACGTCGCATTACATCCGGCCCGTAAGGGATCGACCTCAAAGAACTGCGGACGTCCATCCGGCAACCGAACACCGTTCGGGGTTAGCCTCAGGTCAACCCAGTCAGGGGCATCCACGTGCTCCGTGTAGATGAAGTCGAGCCGGATTTCCCAGTTATCCAGGAACCCGATGTCCGATGCAATGATGTGATTCAACCCCAAGCTCCAGCGCTCGTTCGACGGCAACTTGAAATTGGGGTCGACTGCAGCAACCGGACCGGTGTTGGCATTGGCGCTGTCTGCCGCTGCCTGCGGGAGGCAGCTTGGTAGCCCGGTGAACTGACCACCGGCACCACTCGTGACCTGCAGGTCCGCAGCTGTACAGGGCGCATCTTCTTCGTCAGCGAAGCCGATCGCACCGCCGAAGTTCTGGTAGGCGTTGGCGAAGTGGACGGTCGGGTCACCGCCGCCGAATACGCCGAAACCGGCGCTGAGCTGTGTCGTACCCCACCCGCTGGTCGGCAAGTCCCAGGTCACGCCGATTCGCGGTTGAACGAGGTCCAGTCCATCGAAGGACTGCTGGTTCGAGAAACCATAGCGCTGCTCGAAAACGGGATTCGAGATCGGTATATCACTCGACTTGTACTCGTCGAATCGCACGCCAGCGATCAGCGTCACGGCATCGCTTAGCTGCCACTCGTCCTGCAGGTAGAAACTGTCGATGTCACGCTCGAATGCCGCTGCTGCATCGGACGGGTCCTGCGTAAACGAGCCGTTCATGGACATCTCCTGGGCCGTACCCGCTATCAACGCGTCAGTGTCAGCAAACGTGATCGTGCCGGTTGCATCGGATATGAACAGGTTGAAGATATCGCGTGTTTCGCGCTCGAAGCCGAAGGTCAGCGTGTGGTCGCCTATAACATAATCTGCGGACAGCTTGAGCTGATCGATTGTGTATTGCAGGTCGTTCGCGGAGCGGAAGAATCCCGGACCGCTCCCGACCATATCTTCGACCACGAGTCGAACAATCGGTTCGGCGTCCTGCGCTTCACCGCCACCGACCGGTCCCTGGATATCGATTACGTCAAAGTTGGAGTAACGAAACTCGGTCGAGAAATTATCGGTCCAGTTCGAGAACACACGCAGTGATGTCGTTTCCTGGTCGATGCCTTCAAACTCGAAGTTGTCTTCAAACGTGAAAAAGTCGAAGCAGCAATCGTCGGGATCCATATTCAGCTCTTCGAGACTCGTGTACGTCAACTCGGCGCGATGGTTGTCGTTGATGTTCCAGTCGAGTCGCAAAAAGGTGCGTTCACTGGTCTGTGGCAGGGTTCTGACGATAGGGCCGACGTCACGGCCGTATTGACTCGACAGGATGCCGGCAATTTCTTCTGCGTCCGCCAATGTCACATTCCCTTCATTGGCGAATCCGCCGCCGATGGGTCCAGAGTTCATTATGCCGGCCTCTTTCGTCTCTTCGTAAGCGGCAAAGAAAAACAGCTTGTCCTTGATGATCGGACCGCTGATGTCGAAGCTCCAGTTTTTGTCTTCGAATGGGTCGCTAATGACCGTGTCGCCGTCGAGCTTCGACCCGGTCATGCCGTCATCGTTAAACAGATATAACGCAGAGCCGTGGAACTCGTTCGACCCCGGCTTGGTGACGATATTGACGGCGCAACCCGTGAACTGGCTGTACTGGACGTCAAGTGGTGCAAATTCGACCGACGCCGAGGCGACCGTGTCGTACGGAACTGGAAACGCAAAACGTGCCGACGTGCCCGTTCCCTCATTCAGCCCGAAGCCGTCAATTGCAAGGCTGCCGTCGATCGTAAACGCGTTTGCACGGGAGGTGCCGCCCATGCAGTTGATGCCGGAACCGGCGCCATTGTCTGCGCGTCCGAGGCTGACGCGCGGGTCGGCTCGAACGACGTCGCGGATCTGCCGGGCGATGCTCGGCATCGAATCGATCTCTTCAAGGCTGAACGATGTGCCGGGCCCGATGGCCATGTCGGCCGTGGCGACCATCGAGGCGAGAACCACGATTTCCTCAATTTCCGCGTTTGCTGCGCCAAGTGTGATGTCAAAATTCGCGGGCGACGACAGGTTGGTATAGACATCGGTTACACGCGCATCCTGATATTGAGCTGATTGCACCTGAATGGTGTATGGGCCACCGACTGGCAGACCGCGAACGGTGAATGCACCGCTGGCACTGGTCGTGACTATACGACGGCTGGAGGTTCGGGTGTCCGTCACCGTCACCGTTTCGCCCGCGGCGGGAGCACCATCAGGCGTCATTACATTACCGCGAACGGCGGTGGTGGTTTCCTGTGCGTTTGACGCAACAGAGAAGGCGAGGAGCGCAACGGCCAGTGTGGCCGAGAGCCCTCCCTGTAAGAGCCTGACAAAGCCCGATGACAAGTGTCGGAATTTAGTATTCATGGTTTGACCTCGTGTCAGAAAGAAAGAGCGCAATCCCAAGGCGACAGTGCGGCCATTTGATTTCGCTCGGTTAGGCGGCGTTACCAGCGGCAAAACAGCGACTGGTGACGCCACTTCTTAATTGTTGTGCGAGTCAATCTAGCGCAGGGAAATCGCTTGTGCAATAAGGGTTTGCGGGCACCAATTCGACGCGCTTAGATCAATTATTTGGATGGCGCACGCTCATACCAGAAAAAGAATGACGAACTTGCTACAAGCTATTGTTTTTGCGTTGATTCGAGTGTCAACACAACTGGCCAATGATCGGATACGCCGACGCGGCGCAGCGGATCAAACCGAAGTGGAGTGCCCTCTTTTGTGACCTGCTGCGCGTACTGGTTCGCAATATGCACCGAATTAGCGCGAATCGGCCATGTTGCGTTTTCGCTACGCCCCGGCGAATACAGAATCATGTCGAGGAACGACCAGCTGTCATCCGGCGCGTAATACTGCGTTCCCGGGCAGCCCTGACACAGCTCATGGGCGACCGTCCAGTACGGTTTGACGAAACGCTCGAGCATCGTCTTCTGGCGGTCCTCGCTGCCCGTGGTATTGAAGTCGCCGCCTGCAAATGTGTTGCGGTCAGACGGCAAACTGGCGCGCAGACTGTTGAGATGCGCGTAGGCAAGCTCCCGCATTTCGGTTGGGTGAAACGGTGCCGGAAAATGCACCGAGAAACCGGTCAACAACGATCCATCGGGCATCTCAAACGTGGCCTCGAGAACGCCGCGGGTATCGCCAACCCGATCCGGGTAGTCCTCAAGAGCCAGCGGGTGCAGCGTCGGCGCACTTGCGAGCGGCAGCCGCGACAGGAAAGCGACGTCAACGCCACGAATATCCTGACCCTCAATCAGTATCGCCGGCAGATAGCCGCTGTCTGCAAGGTGCTCGGTTCGCAGGCGCTCCAGAATCGCGACATTCTCCACTTCCTGCAAAGCAATGATGTCAGCACCACGACCATCATCAACTTGTTTGATGGTTTCGGCGAGAACCGTGAGCTTGTGATCGATAACCGCGTCGCTCCAGTCGAAGTGCAGGCATTGATCTCGCCATCTCTCGACTTCGATTTCATTGCATTTCGCGATGTGCGCCACACTTTGCTTGGCCTGTAGTGGCAGGTAGGTTTCGTCGTACTTGCCAGGGTCATCATGATTGTCGAACAAGTTCTCGACATTGAATGTCATGACGGTAACCGCCGCAGGAGGTTTCGGGCCGCCGCTCAAATCGACACGAAGCAGCGGCGCGTGCGTTTTCTCCGTCGTTATGAAGGCGGCATTGCCATCGCTTGAAAACGCGATGGACTCGGCATTGTTGATCTTGCCGAGGCTAAGTCCGAACGGCGGCTGGCTTAATGCGTCCGGCCAGCTCTGATCCTCGTCGCGCGGATAGTAGTAGATCGCATCGTAAGTAACGACGATTGCGGCGCTGCCGTCTGCCTTGATGTCCATGCCACTGGGTTGCCAATACCAGTTGTCCAGCAGCGGCGCGTTTACGACATCCTGACGTCGCGGTTGCGGCAGGCTGGCCACGACCCCAATGCGCTTGGCGACGACAGTCTTTTCTGTGATCGGTCTAAGTGGCAATTCGTATAGCACGGCCGGAATATCGCGCTTCGACAATACGAGAATTCGCTCGTTGGCCGCGTCAACGGCAATAGCCTCAGCATCCGTTGGTCCGTCGGGATAGCGAAAGTCGAAATGCCAGGCGATTTTCGACTCGTCGTCAATATCGGGTTCTTCAACGACATACAGAGTCACGTCCTTGCGTCTGCCTTCGTTGTCACCGATATCGGCGATCAGGAGATAAGGCGTGTCTTGCAGTGTGAAGGACGCGAGGTCTTCCCAGTCCCGATTGCTCGCTTTTGATACCTTTGTCTTGCCACGCGTGGCGCCAGTTGTGTCAATCGCATACAAGATTGCTGGTCCATCGTCATTAATCACCCACAGGATGTCCGGGTCCCGGCGCGAAGCAGCAAGACCACTCGCCTCGTCGATGGCCGAATTTTGCAGCCGCCCTGACAGAGTTAATAGCGACTCGGGCGTGGCAGAATCTGCCGCCGGCTGGCATCCGCTAAGCAGAACTAAAGCACAGACCATTAGACGCATGGCACGCTCCCGCGGTATCGTTGTTTCAGCGTCAAAGTGTGGCGCAGTACTGCGAAAGAAGCGAGACCTATGACGGCTAAACATATGAATGCAGCACCGGGCGATTTCGCCGAGACTGTGCTGATGCCCGGCGATCCGCTGCGTGCGCAATACATTGCTGATACCTATCTGGACGATGCCCGGCGCGTCACCGATGTGCGCAACATGTGGGGCTTCACCGGAGAGTACAAAGGGCAGCCGGTTTCGGTGATGGCCCACGGTATGGGAATCCCGTCCGTCTCGATCTACTGCGAGGAGTTGATTACCGGGTACGGGGTTAAACGCGTAATCCGGGTTGGCAGCTGCGGTACCTCGCACCCCGATGTGAAGCTGCGTGACATCATTATCGGCATGGGGGCATCGACAGACTCGGGCGTAAACCGGATGCGTTTCGGTGGTTACGACTACGCAGCACTGGCGACCTTCGATCTGGTCAAAAAAGCGGTCGCGGCTGCAGAGCAGCAGGATGCCCGCTACCACGTGGGCAATATCTTCTCAGCCGACCTTTTCTATACGCCGGACCCCGACATGTTCGAGACCATGGCGAAATACAATGTCTATGGCATCGAAATGGAGGCGGCGGGGATCTATCCGATTGCGGCCGAGCACGACGTGGAAGCGCTCGCTATCTGCACGGTCAGTGACGACATTCCGAGTGGCAATGCATTGTCCGTCGAGGACCGGCAGACCACTTTTGATGAGATGATTCTTGTTGCGCTCGAGACCGTAAGCGCCCCGTAATCGACGAGGCGGCTGGCTTTCAGCCACTTACTTCATAACATAAAGTTAATGCTCATTATCGGCCACCGCAGTAATTAATTACTTTGTTTTATGAAGTAACGGCGTCGACGATGCCGACAACGATCGACCGCACCGGCGCCTGAGCATCATCGAGGATCTGGCGGGCACCGCTGCCTTCATCGAGAATCAACACAGTTTCACCCTGTCCGGCGCCAATGGCATCGAAGGCGATGATGTAGCCGCCGCTCGCTTTTCCGCTCGCATCGAGTCGCTCGGCGACGAGCAGTTTGCGGCCCTCGACGATGGGGTGATGAATCGTCGATACGACACTGCCAGTGATGCGTCCCAGGATCATTCGCTCAGGTCCTCAGGGGGGTAGAGCCGCACTTCGTCCACAAGGCCGACGATGGCGTCGTCGACCGGGACGAACCATGGATCGAGGGTCAGGGCAGCCTCGCGGCTGGCGACCCAATAGATGATCTGACCAGGGCCGGCCATGCGGGTGCCGTCGGCGCAGACGAGCGGCTCGCCTTCGTCTCGGCCGTCGCGGTCGAGCGGCTGAACCCAAAGCAATGGCGTGGCCGACAGTTCGTCCACCAGCACGGCCGGAACGACAGTTCCGATTACGCGTCCCAGGAGCATGCGACCTCCTCGGGGTACTCGGCACCGGCCGGTTCGAATGCGGCGCAAGAGCCAAATCGTGTGCCCTGGTCGAGAAGCTGGCGCAAGTCGGGATCGAGTCGCGGCAACAATGTCTTGGCGAGAAGCTCATCGCCGGCTCGCTCGGTGCAGATGCCGAGCGCAGTCTCGGCGTCGGTCAGGTCACCGCTCATCAGCGCCATTGCGTGCCCGCCGAGGTCATCGCCCAGGCGAATCTCAGAGAGAATGACCGGGGTGCTCTTGACCGCAGCATCAACGGCGGCGAGCAGGGCGGGTGAGGAGCGGGTTTCGACAACCGCCAGCGCGTCGCCCGTCATGTCTTTGCGTTTGCCCAACACCGCGTCGTGCAGGCTAGGGTGGACATCCCCGAGAAATACACTGCCACTCAGGTGTTGCTCAGCCTCGCCCATCTGTGTTCCGGCCAGGAAAGCCTCCTCGGTACTCGCGACGCTGCCGCCGACAAGGATCAGGAAACGGCCCGGGTGGATCGTGCCACAACGAAGCAATGCGATAGGCGCACGCTTAACCATGAGATCGCTTGCCAGGACACCCGCCGCGATCGTCTGAAATTCCAGTAGCGCGAGGGCACCGTGTCGTTTCTTCTTTGGCGGCATGCGCTTATACGATGCGGAAGTGATCGACGAGGACGCAGCGCCGCAGGCGACTGAATGCGACTGGCCCGGTGAGCCCTTCGCCGGTCGGGCTGGCGATGGTGAAGCTGCAATGGCCTTCTCCGCCTTCGCCAAGGCCGGCATAGAACGGCCCGTTCTTCGTAAATATGCTCGTATTGATCGTTCGTGCCATGCGACTCAATGCATCAATGTCACGTGAGTACATTCCGGCCGAGTGGCCAAATCCATGTTCCGCCTCTTTCGCCAGTTCAATTGCGCGATCGACGTCGGCGACCGAGGTCACTGGTAGCACCGGCATCATTTGTTCGGTCCAAATCAGCGGATGGTCGTTCGGGACTCGTGCCACCAACAATGGTGGGTCGCCGGCAGCGGTGATACCAGCCCGTTCAAGAATTTCGCTCGCATTCTTGCCGATGAGATCTTTTTCCATGACGGCGCGTTGCCGCGGCCCGCGCTGCTCGCTAAAGATCACCCGTTCCACACGGTGCAACTCGGCCTCGTTTAACAGGTAGGCCCCGTGTTGCTTCATCTGCTGCAGTAGTTCACCGACAATGCTCTCGACGGCGATGACTTCTTTCTCGTCCACACAGACGATGTTGTTGTCAAAGGACGCGCCGGCGACGATGCTGCGGCCGGCATGCGCGAGGTCAGCAGTTGCGTCGACAACTACGGGAGGATTGCCCGGGCCAGCACAGATTGCGCGTTTGCCGCTGGTCATTGCCTGACGCACCACGCCACTGCCACCGGTGACGGCGAGGATGCGCACCCCCGCATGACCCATGAGTTCCTGCGCGGACTCAATCGTCGGCTCGGCGACGGCGCTGACCAGGTTGGCCGGGCCACCGCCACGAATAATCGCGTGATGCAATAGCCGCACATTCGCCATGGAGCATTCACGGGCGCCCGGATGCACGTTGAAAACAATGCTGTTGCCGGCCGAGAGCATGGCGATCGTGTTGCAGATGATCGTGGAGGTGGGGTTGGTCGTCGGTGTGATGGCGCCGATAACGCCGTAAGGCGCATATTCGGTAAGAGTCAGACCATTGTCACCGGTAACAGCATGCGGCGTGAGTACTTCGGTGCCGGAGGTCTTGCGCGTTACCAATTGGTTCTTGATGATCTTGTGTTCGACTCTGCCAAGGCCGGTCTCTTGCTGGGCATGGCGGGCGAGTTCCTCGGCATGTTCGAGCATCGATTCCCGAATCGAGGCGATTATTTTCTGCCGGCCTTCGAGCGACATGCCGTCAAGTTGGCGGTAGGCGACATTCGCCGCTGCTACTGCGTCGTCTACTGTGGCAAAGACGCCTTCGCCGAGCGCTTCGCGAGTAGCGCTTGCCGGCGCGATCTGAGGGACAGTACTTCGTTTCTTCTCAGTTAGCGGTGCGCCAAGGCGTGCGGCGAGGCGGGTGGCAATGACATCCACCTGCTGATCGGTCAGGTGGCCTGCATTCCCTCCCGGCCGGTTCATCCTTCATCGCCCTTGCGGTACTTCTCGTCGCCCTCGATCTCCCAGCTGTCAACGATCGCCATGACGACCGCGTCAACGGGTTTGTTGTCGGTGGCGGCAGTCTGGCGCGCAGATGAACCGCTGGCGAACAGGACCATTTCGCCGACGCCGGCGCCGACGGCATCGACTGCGACTACCGAGCCGCCGGACGGTTTGTTGTCGTGACCCCACAGACCCAGCATCAGGAACTTGAAGCCCTGCAGCTTGGCGTCCTTCTCGGTGGCAACGACAGTGCCGAGCACTTTCGCGAGTTTCACGGTTGCTCCTGGTTAGTGGCTATTTTTTCTTCGCGTCTGTTTCGCGGCCCAAAGGTATTGTCGTGTCGACGCCGGTATGCGGACGTGCAATCACGTGCACAGCGACCACATCGCCAACGCGGGCACCCGCGGTCCGTCCAGCGTCACACGCGGCTCTGACTGCCGCGACATCGCCACGTACGACAGCGGTTGTGTAGCCACCGCCGGTTTTCTCGTAGCTCACGAGCTCGACCTTCGCCGCTTTTACCATTGCGTCGGCCGCCTCCACCATGGCCGGAAAGCTCCGGCATTCGATCATTCCTAATGCTTCTGACATCGCTATGCTCCTCGCGAATCGGGCCCGCGGGCCCTGGT
>Ga0255052_10003968_pt1 | contig 10033 bp, 4 predicted proteins | sample JV7_2_21_MG_FD_188632 | JGI IMG/M metagenome (GOLD analysis project Ga0255052, IMG submission 188632) | Seawater microbial communities from Jervis Inlet, British Columbia, Canada - JV7_2_21 | ecosystem: Environmental > Aquatic > Marine > Inlet | place: Canada: British Columbia | collected...
ATCCCTCCGAAACACGTGAGTGGCTGGAGTCGATCGATTCAGTCCTCAGTCAGCATGGCCCCGAGCGCGCTCATTTTCTCCTGAATCAAATGATCGACTTTGCGCGCCGCTCCGGCGCGTATCTGCCTTACAGCCCCAACACCGCCTACGTGAACACGATTGCCACCGGCAGGCAGCCCGAATATCCGGGCGATCGTGCCATCGAACGACGCATCGAGGCCTATATACGCTGGAACGCAATGGTAATGGTCGTTCAGGCAAACAGGGTGAGTAGCGAGTATGGCGGCCACATCTCGAGTTATGCCTCATCGGCAACTTTGTATGAAGTCGGTTTCAATCATTTCTGGCGGGCCGCCAGCGAACAGCACGGCGGTGACCTGGTTTTCTTCCAGGGACATTCATCACCCGGTATTTACTCGCGAGCCTATCTCGAAGGGCGGCTGAATGAGGACCAACTCAACCGTTTTCGTAAGGAAGTCGGTGGCGGCGGGCTTTCTTCCTATCCGCACCCGTGGCTGATGCCGGAGTTCTGGCAGTTTCCGACCGTGTCGATGGGCCTCGGTCCAATGATGGCGATTTACCAGGCACGTTTCATGCGGTATCTCGAGCATCGCGACATGATTGCACCGAGCGACCGCAAGGTCTGGTGTTTTCTAGGAGACGGCGAGATGGACGAGCCGGAGTCCATGGGCGCCATCACGATGCCGGTGCGGGAAGGTCTCGACGACCTGATTTTCGTCGTGAACTGCAATCTGCAGCGCCTCGACGGCCCTGTTCGCGGCAACGGAAAGATCATCCAGGAACTCGAGGCGGCATTCGGCGGAGCCGGCTGGAATGTCATTAAGGTGATCTGGGGTTCGCGTTGGGACCCGCTGCTTGCCAGAGACCACAGCGGCTTGTTGCGGCGCGTGATGGAAGAGTGCGTCGACGGTGAGTATCAAAATTTCAAATCGAAGGGCGGCGCTTATGTCCGCGAACATTTCTTCGGCAAATATCCGGAGACCGCGGAAATGGTCGTCAACATGTCCGACGAAGAAATCTGGCGGCTCAATCGAGGTGGCCACGATCCGCGCAAGGTTTACGCCGCCTATCACAGTGCGGTGCGCCACGAGGGTCAGCCAACGATCATCCTTGCGAAGACCGTCAAGGGATTCGGCCTGGGCACGGCCGGCGAAGGTCAGAATATTGCGCACCAGCAGAAGAAACTCGACATCGATGCCCTGAAGGACTTCCGGGACCGATTCAACATTCCGGTATCGGACAAAGAGATCGAGGATGTTCCCTACTGCAAGCCAAAGCTTGACAGTTCGGAGATCGAGTACCTGCACGAACAAAGAAAGGCGCTCGGCGGTTATCTGCCGAAGCGACGAACGAAATCGAAACCGTTGCCGGTGCCACCAATCGAGGTTTTCAAAACGCAACTCGAGGGAACTGGCGAACGTGAGGTATCGACGACGATGGCCTTCGTTCGAATGCTGACGACGCTTATTCGCGACAAACAGATTGGTCGGCACATCGTTCCGATCGTCCCGGATGAAGCCAGAACATTTGGTATGGAAGGTATGTTCCGTCAGGTCGGCATCTATTCTTCCGCGGGGCAACTCTACACGCCGCAGGATGCGGATCAGCTCATGTATTACCGGGAGGACAAAAAGGGGCAGATCCTCGAGGAAGGCATCAACGAGGCCGGCGCCCTCTGTTCCTGGCTGGCGTCCGGTACGTCCTACAGCAATCACGACGTTCAAACCGTGCCGTTCTATATCTATTACTCGATGTTCGGCTTCCAGCGCGTTGGTGACTTCATCTGGGCGGGCGGAGATTTGCAATCGCGGGGATTTCTCATAGGCGGCACGGCCGGCCGGACGACGCTGGCAGGTGAAGGCCTGCAGCATCAGGACGGGCACAGTCTCGTCAATGCATCAACAGTGCCGAACTGCGTTTCTTATGATCCGACCTATGCCTATGAGATGGCGATCATTATCCAGGATGGTCTGCGGCGCATGATCGGCGAGCAGGAGAATATTTTTTATTACATCACCTGCATGAACGAGAACTACGTGCACCCGCCGATGCCTGCCGGCGTCGAGGACGGCATTCTCAAGGGTATGTACCTGTTGCAGGTCGGCAGCCAGGGTCAGATACGTCCCCAGTTGATGGGCTCCGGCACGATTCTGAGGGAAGTGCTCGGGGCTGCCGAGTTGCTTTTCAAGGATTTCGGCATCCCGTCCGACGTCTGGTCGGTAACGAGCTTTAACGAGCTGCGCCGCAGTGCGCTGGACACGGAACGCTGGAACCAGCTACACCCCGAAGACACGCCGCGAGAGAGTTACCTGGAGAAGTGCCTCGCGAACCGGAACGGACCGTTCGTCGCTGCGACGGACTATATGAAGATCGTGCCCGAGCAGATTCAGCATTGGGTGCCGGGCCGGTATGTGACGCTCGGGACCGACGGATTCGGCCGCAGCGATGGTCGCAAAGCGCTACGGCAGTTCTTCGAAGTCGACCAGCGATATATCACTGTCACGACACTAAAAGCACTGGCCGATGACGGCATGCTCGATCAAAAGACAGTCGCCCAGGCGATCGAGAAATACAAAATCGATCCGGACAAACCGAACCCTGTCACGCTCTGAGCGGGCGGACAAGCAGACGGAGCGCATTGGTGGCAGACAGCATCGACATAAAGGTCCCTGATCTGGGAGATTTTGCCGACGTCGAAGTGATCGAGGTGCTGGTCAAAGCCGGTGATCGGATCGCGCGCGAAGACGGTCTCATCACGCTGGAGACGGACAAGGCGTCGATGGACGTGCCGGCAACCGATCACGGCGTCATCGAAGAACTAACGGTCGCGGTTGGCGATAAAGTATCGACCGGTGACGTCATCGGTCGTCTGGCGCTAGAGGTTGGTGACACTGTCGTGGTAACGCCGGCGATCGAGGCGAACCTGATGCAGGGCGACACCACTGTGATTGCTTCACCAGCTTCACCGGCCACTGACGCGACGGCACCCGGCGGCAAAAAGACGTTGTCCGTGCCCGACCTCGGCGATTTCAGCGATGTTGACGTCATCGAAGTGCATATCGCGGCAGGCGACGATGTCGCCATTGACGACCCGCTGGTAACGCTGGAGACCGACAAAGCAGCGATGGATGTGCCTGCCGTCGTTGCGGGTAAAATAGAGGCCGTTCTGCTCAAAGTTGGCGATACCGTTTCCGTGGGCTCGCCTATCGCGGTTATCGACGCAATTGCCAGTGCCGCCGCACCCGTCGGGGAGACCGCAGCTGCGCCGGCCCCCGCGAAGCCTTCGCCGGCGCCAAAACCGGCAGAGGCTGCTGTACCGCCTGCAACCCCGCCGCCAGCAGCGGCAACGCTGCCGGCGATTGACGAGGCCGGATTCTCGAAGGCCCATGCGAGTCCGTCGGTCCGCAAGCTCGCACGCGAGATGGGTGTGAACCTGGTTCAGGTCAAAGGGTCGGGCCTCAAGAATCGCGTCCTCCACGACGATATCAAAGCCTTTGTCAAAGCCATTCTCGAGGGAGCGGCACAGGTCGGTGGTGCATTGCCGAAGGTGCCGAGCGTGGACTTTGCGAAGTTTGGCGAAATCGAGTCCAAACCGCTGACACGCATTCAAAAAATTGCCGGCCCGCGCTTGCAGGCAAGCTGGTTAAATATCCCGCATGTCACGCAGCATGACCTTGCAGATATCACAGACCTGGAGGCCGAGCGCCAGGCATTGAAAGGGCCTGCCAGGGAACGCGGCATCAGCCTGACGCCGCTGGCTTTTATTCTCAAGGCATGTGTTGCCGCGCTCAGGGAATTTCCGAAGGTCAACTCATCGTTGTCAGAGGATGGCAAATCTCTTATTCAAAAGAACTACTACCACCTTGGTTTTGCCGCCGATACCGAGCACGGATTGATGGTGCCGGTCATTCATCACGCAGATAAGATGGACGTCCATGAACTGGCGCAGGAGCTTGGCACGCTGTCGGCGTTGGCACGCGAAGGCAAACTAAAAGCAACACAGCTTCAGGGCGCAAGCTTCACGGTCTCGAGCCTGGGCGGCATTGGCGGCACCGCGTTCACGCCGATCATCAATGCGCCCGAGGTTGCGATTCTGGGAGTGTCGCGGTCGTCGATGCAGCCGATCTGGAATGGCGCCAAGTTTCGGCCAAGGCTGATGCTGCCGTTTTCGCTGTCTTACGATCACCGCGTCATTGACGGCGCATATGCGGTGCGCTTCACGACATTCCTGAGCAAAGCCCTGTCCGACGTCGACCTGTTGCTAGAGGCAACGCCCTAGTGCCCAACACGTTAAAGTTACTTGTCCCCGATCTGGGTGATTTTTCGGACGTCGATATTATCGAAGTCCTCGTCAAGACGGGAGACCAGATCGCCGTCGAAGAATCGGTCATCACGCTGGAGACCGACAAAGCGTCGATGGACGTGCCGGCGACGCATGCCGGCAAGGTGATCTCGGTACAGGTTGTGGTGGGCGATAAAGTGTCCGCCGGTGACCTTGTGTTGACACTCGAAGCGGCCGATAAGCCGGAAGATGACTTCGAAGCGACCATGGTCATCAATCCGGCCAAACAGCGTGCGTTGGCGGCCGCGGCATCACAAGCGCCCGGTGCGGCGCCCAGGCCGGCGCCGGCAGCTGCAAACAGCACAGAACTGGTCGTGATTGGTTCTGGTGTCGGCGGCTACACCGCCGCTTTCAGGGCAGCCGACCTGGGCCTGGAAGTGACGCTGGTGGAACGCTGGCCGGTCCTCGGCGGTGTTTGCCTCAATGTCGGCTGTATCCCGTCCAAAGCACTGCTGCATGTGGCGAAATTCATCGACGAAGCCGAAGCGATGGCGGACCATGGCGTTCAATTCGGCAAACCGCGGATTGACGCCATTGCCCTTCGTGCATGGAAAAACAAAGTGGTCGGTCGTTTGACCGGCGGTCTGACACAGCTCGCCAAACAAAGAAAAGTAAAAGTCGTTCACGCCACAGCGAAGTTCGAATCGGCAAACCGGCTGATTTTAGATAACGGCAAAACGATCGATTTCCGACAATGCATCATCGCGGCAGGATCGGAAAGCATCCGTCTTCCGGGCACTCCGGAGGATCCCAGAATCATGGATTCTACGGCAGCGCTCGAGCTTGATCCTTTGCCGAAACGCATGCTTGTGGTTGGCGGCGGCATCATCGGGCTCGAGATGGCCTGTGTCTACAGCGCGCTCGGCACCAGCGTTTCCGTTATCGAGATGACCGATGCGTTGATGCCGGGCACCGACCCGGATCTGGTGACACCGTTCCGAAAAATTATTGATAAGCGCTACGAAAAAATCCTGCTCCAGACGAAAGCGACCAGTATGCGGACGACCGTGCCGGGCATCGAAGTCAGATACGATGGCAAGAAAGAGTCTGGCACGGAGCTCTACGATCGTGTGCTGATCTCGATCGGCAGAAGCGCTAACGGCAACAAGCTCGATGCACAAAAAGCCGGTGTCGAGGTTGATCAGCGCGGCATTATTCCCGTGGACAAGCAAATGCGGACCAATGTGCCGCATATTTTCGCGATCGGGGACCTGGCCGGCGGGCCGATGCTCGCCCACAAAGCAGCACACGAAGCCAAAGTGGCTGCAGAGGTCGCCGCCGGTGAAAAAAGTTCCTTCGATGCACGGGCGATACCGTCGGTGGCTTTTACCGATCCCGAGATCGCCTGGGTCGGGCTGACAGAGACGGATGCGAAACGCGACGGCATCGAATACGAAAAAGCCCGGTTCCCCTGGGCCGCGAGTGGCCGGGCGCTGTCTTTGGGCCGTGATGAGGGATTTACAAAATTATTGTTCGATAAAGGCACCGGGCGCGTGTTAGGCGGTGGGATCGTCGGCCCAAACGCAGGCGACCTGATCGCCGAGGTGGGGCTTGCCATCGAGATGGGTGCTGATGCAACCGACATCAGCCGTACCATTCACCAGCACCCAACGCTGTCGGAAACGGTCGCCTTTGCTGCAGAGGCTTACGAGGGTACGCTGACTGATTTGTATATTCCCCGAAAGCGCTAGTATTCCATCAATATCACCTTGACGGAGTACTAGCAGCTTGCTACCTCGAATCAAGTATTGAATAACAGTCCGAAGAGTGACAGGTTGCGGGTGCGACGCAAGATCAGATACAAGATTCATCATGAGTGAGTACAACGCCCCGCTGAAAGATATGAACTTCGTGATCCGCGACCTGGCGGATCTCGATCGAATCCTGCGGATGCCGGGTTTCGCGGACATCAGCGACGATGTCGTCGATCAGGTACTCGAAGAGGCGGCCCGGTTTGCGCGCGAAGTCTTAGGCCCCGCGAATTTGACCGGTGACCAGGAAGGTTGCCGGGTCGAAAACAAAACTGTAATCGTCCCCGACAGTTTCACCGATGCCTATGGGCAATTCGTCGAGAGTGGCTGGCAGTCACTCCCATCTTCGCCGGAATTCGGCGGCATGGGCCTGCCCGAGACCGTTGCTGCCGCGACGATGGAGATGTGGCAATCGTCGAATCTGTCTTTTTCCCTGTGCCCGTTGTTGACCAGTGGTGCCATTGCAGCTATCGACGCGCACGCGAGCGACGAGCTCAAACAAATCTATTTGCCCAATATGGTTAGTGGTGCCTGGACTGGCACGATGAATCTTTCCGAACCGCAGGCCGGCTCAGATCTGGCCGCGGTAAAAACACAGGCAGTTCCGGACGGCGCTCAATACAGAATTACGGGTACGAAAATATTCATTACCTGGGGCGATCAGGAATTTTCTGAAAACGTCGTGCATCTGGTCCTGGCGCGATTACCGGACGCACCGGACGGCGTTAGAGGAATATCGCTTTTTCTCGTTCCAAAGTATCTTGTGAACGACGACGGCAGCGTTGGCGATCGCAACGACGCATACTGCACGTCGGTCGAGCACAAACTCGGCATTCACGCCAGCCCGACCTGTGTCATAACTTATGGTGATGGAGACGGCGCAATCGGATATCTCGTCGGTGAGGAAAACAGGGGGCTGGCCGGCATGTTCACGATGATGAACCATGCCCGGCTCAATGTAGGTATCCAGGGACTGGCGATCAGTGAACGTGCGTATCAACTGGCCAGGGACTTTGCACAAGAAAGAATCCAGGGCGAGGCACCCGGTAAGAAAGGTCGCGTCACGATTATCCACCACGCGGACGTACGCCGCATGCTACTGGTAATGAAGTCACTCATCGAAGCCATGCGCGCGACCGCATACACGACGGCCGCTGTGGTCGACACGATTCATCACAGCGCTGATCCGGCGAAACACGCCGCTGCCGCAGCGCGAGCCGCATTGCTCACGCCGGTCGTGAAAGGCTGGATGACCGAAGTCGCGCAGGAACTGACGTCGCTGGGCGTGCAGGTTCACGGGGGAATGGGTTTCGTTGAAGAGACGGGCGCCGCACAACATTTGCGCGATGCACGAATTTTGCCCATATACGAGGGCACGACCGGTATTCAGGCAGGAGATTTTGCAGGCCGCAAGATACTTGCCGATAGTGGCAAGGCTATAGGCGAACTACTCACGGAGATGCGTGCCCTCGATGAGGAGCTTGCTTCTGTCGATGAGTTCGCGTCAATTCGAAGCGGTCTTTCGAGTGGCGTCGATGATCTCGCCGCAACTGTTGATTGGTTAATTGCGAATGCGCCGGACGACCAGAATGTGCCGGGCGCAGCGTCGGTCAACTTATTGATGTTGGCTGGCACGGTAAGCGGCGGCTGGCAGATGGCGCGTGCAGCGCTTGCAGCCAATCGCAGGCTGGCCGATGCAGACACGGACAAGGCGTTTCTCGAGGCAAAAGTGATTACGGCCCGATTTTATGCCGAGCAGATTCTGCCGCGCTCGTCGGGCTATCGTCAGGCAGCAATGTCGGGGAGTGACACCACCATGGCGATGCCCGAGGAATGGTTTTAACAGGCTGTTGAAAAACCACGTTTTTCGGCGGCCTGCTAGGCGACTTTTCTCGGCTCGACATCCGGATATATCTCGTTCAGCGGAATTGAGCGGCCGTCTTGCTGCACAATTCGGCAGTGGAAGCGCTTCAGGCGGCGCGGTTCGGGCACGCCGCAGGAGTGCGCAATAATACCGATTTCCTTGCGCATGTTTTCGGAGTATTGGCGCACGCGCTCGGCCTTGTCTTCCGGCACAAGCCCACGCTGCAAGCGTTTGTCGTGCGTGGCGACTCCGGTGGGGCAGGTGTTCTTGTTGCACTGCAGAGCCTGAATACAGCCGAGGGCGAACATGAAGCCGCGCGCCGAGTTGATGAAATCTGCGCCGACGCACAGCGCCCAGGCGGCCTCCGTCGGAGTAATCAACTTGCCACTTGCGATGACATGGATGCGCTCGTCGAGGCCATGCAGATTAATCATGTCGACGACGAGCGGCAGGCTTTCCCTGATCGGCAGCCCGACGCTGTCAATCAGGCTCATCGGCGCAGCGCCGGTGCCGCCGTCGCCGCTATCTACCGTAATAAAATCGGGTGCGCTTGCAACGCCACGCTTGTGAACGAGCTCGAACAACTCGTCAAGCCAGCCATACGCACCGATTACGGCCTTGAAGCCGACCGGTTTCCCGGTAACGTCCCGAATGTGATTGATCATGTCGAGGAGGTCCCCGGCGGAGTCGATATCGGGATGGCGATTAGGGCTGATCGAAGCTTCACCTTCCGGGATACCGCGGATCTTCGCGATTTCTGCGGTGACCTTGGCGCCGGGCAGAATGCCGCCTTTGCCCGGTTTGGCGCCCTGGCTGAGCTTGATCTCGATCATCTTCACCTGGTCGTGTGATGCGACTTCCTTCAGTTTGTCGTCGCTAAGATTTCCGTCGTCATCACGGACGCCGTATTTGGCAGTGCCCAATTGAAAGACGATATCTGCGCCGCCTTCGAGGTGATAAGGCGAGAGGCCGCCTTCCCCGGTGTTCATCCAGTTGCCGGCCATCCGGGAGCCGTTCGACAGGGCCAGGACCGCGGGTTTCGATATGGCGCCATAGCTCATCGCTGAAACGTTGAAAATTGAGTTCGCGATATACGGTTGCCTCGCATACGGTCCGATTTCGTATGGTGACGCTGGTGCGACGTCTGTTTCGAGCACCGGGTACGGACAATTGACGAATATTACTGTGCCGACAGGCCGCAGGTCGCGCGAGCTGCCGAATGCAACCGTGTTATCGATGCCCTTGGCGGCGCGATAGACCCATGACCGCTGTGCGCGATTAAACGGCATCTCTTCACGGTCCTGTGCGAAGAGGTATTGCCGGAAATATTCGCCCATCTTTTCGAATGTATACCGGAAGCGCCCGACGACCGGAAAATTTCGTCGAACGGCGTGACTGGTCTGTGTCCTGTCGATGACGTACATCACCGCGACCGCAATGATGCCGATGCCGATAATGAAAACGAGTATCGCCGACAACGTCTGCACGACGTTGAGCGCGCTCACGAATGACTCTTTCATCACTTGCCCCCCCCCAAATAAAACAGGGCCGCCAGGGACGGCCCTGTCTGAGAATCACTGTATTATTTTTTTAGCAGGTACGTCGAGACTGCCTGATCCAGACTGAGCTTGCCCGCGCCAGTAAAGAACAATGCGAGCAACATCACGAAGTACGTAACTGCCCACTCTATACCATTGTTGGAGATGATGAAATTACCGGTCTCGGTCAGCCAGTCGTAATTACCGTGCTCGCGCAGCAGATTTTTCGCCATCGCCAGACGCTGTACGGCGCCGTCGATATTGGCGCCTGCGAACGGGCTCATCGGATCAGCGACGGCCTGCCAGCCATTGTGCCAGTGCACATTAGTTGCAGCGACGATCATCTGGATCATCAGCGGTATGCAAAACCAGCGCGTGGCGAGACCAAGCAACAAGGCTCCTGCACCCAGAATCTCTGTACTGACAGCCAGCCAGGCCATCAAGGCAGGAAACGGCAGCCCGAGGCCCCAATCCGTATTGCCGAACCAGGCGATCACATTGTCCATGCCACCGAGCT